>Ga0187847_10002388_pt1 | contig 15186 bp, 10 predicted proteins | sample June2016WEW_4_10_FD_132458 | JGI IMG/M metagenome (GOLD analysis project Ga0187847, IMG submission 132458) | Peatland microbial communities from SPRUCE experiment site at the Marcell Experimental Forest, Minnesota, USA - June2016WEW_4_10 | ecosystem: Environmental > Terrestrial > Soil >...
AGTGTCGCGGCTGATGGACTTTGGCGCGTTCGTCGAGCTGGAGCCGGGGATAGAAGGAATGATCCACGTCTCGGAGATGTCGTGGGTGAAGAAGGTGCACAAGCCGAGCGACATCCTGAAGGCAGGCGAGACTGTGGAGGCGGTGGTGCTGTCCGTGAAGCAGGAGGAGCGGCGGATTGCGCTGGGACTGAAGCAGGCGCTGGGCGACCCGTGGACGGACGCGGCGAAGAAATTTCCCGTGGGCTCGGCGATCGAGGGACCGGTGACGCGGCTGATGAACTTCGGCGCATTCGTGCAACTGGCGGAGGGGGTCGAGGGGCTGGTCCATGTCAGCGAGATCACCGCGGAACGGCGCATCAACCATCCTCAGGACATGCTGCGCGTGGGGCAGATCGTCAAGGCGCAGGTGCTCGCGGTGGAACCGGAGAAGCGGCAGATCAAGCTGAGCATGAAGCAACTGGTGCCAACCAGCATCAAGGAATATCTGGAAGAGCACAGCGCGGGTGACGTGGTCTCGGGGCGCGTCGTAGAGCAGACGGCGGAGGGTGCTGTTGTAGAGCTGGGCGAGGGGATTCGCGCTGCTTGCCGGATGGCGGCAAACGCTCCTGCGGGGGCGAAGAAGGAGAGCGCGGCCGGAGTGGATCTGTCGTCGCTGACGTCGATGCTGAGTGCGCGCTGGAAGGGCGGGGCAGCGCCTGCCGGCACTGCGCCGGAGCCGCTTGGCGTGGGACAGATTCGCAGCTTCCGGATTGTGAAGCTGGATTGCGAGACGGAGAAGATCGAGCTGGAGCTGGCTTAGCGCATTCGCAAATGTTGTAGACCGTCGCGCAGCCAGCAAAATGCGGGGATTCTTCGCTGCGCTCAGAATGACAAGTCACTTACCTCTACACCAAGAGTGAAAGTGCGTTAGCCAGCTACTCGTATCGCAGCGCCTCGATGGGGTTGAGGTTGGCCGCGCGGATGGCGGGAATCATTCCGCTGACCAGGCCGGTGATGGCGAGGATGAGGGTGGCGACGATCACCGAGATGGGCGAGATGAGCAGGCGGATGTCGGCGGCCTCGGCGTGTTGCGCCAAGGCGCTATAGAAGGTGATGCGGCCGACCATGGCGGCGATGAGATAGGCCAGTAGGATTCCGCTGAGCCCGCCCACTCCGGTGATGACCATGGCTTCGGAGAGGAACTGCATCAGGATGTGCTTGCGGCGCGCGCCCAGGGCTTTTTCCACGCCGATCTCGCGGGTGCGCTGCTGCACGGCGACCAGCATGATGTTCATCAAGCCGATGCCAGCGATGCCCAGCGTGAGCGCACCGACCAGCGAGAGCAGCACCTGCAGGGCGAGGCCGAGGATCTGGAACTGGCGCAGCTCGGTCATCAGGTTGGCGACGTAGATTGCGTTGTGGTCGGAGGGGCGGAAGTGGTGCGCGGCGGCGAGGGTCTCGCGCAGGCCCTTCTCGGCCAACTGGTTGTCGCCGGTGTAGCTGAACCAGATGCCGTCGACGTACTCGGTGTCCTTCAGGTCGCTCATGGTGTTGAAGGGGATGTAGAGCTGGCGGTTGATGTCGTCCTCCGACTCCTGCATCTTGGGGACAAGGACGCCGACGATGGTGAACGTCTCGCCGTTGAGACGGATGTCTTCGCCCACCGCCCAGCCGCCGGAGAAGAGCTTGGTCTTGGCCTCCGATCCGATGACGCAGACGTGGGCGCGCTGCTCGTCCTCGGCGCCGTTGAAAAAGCGGCCCTGGTCGATGTCTAGCTTCATGATGTCCTGGTAGACCGGGCGGACCCCGTTCACGCTCCAGGTGTAGTTGTGCAGATCGTTCTGCACGGAAACGTCCTTCCAGTCGGCGGGCGAAATGTGGCCGATTCCGGGAACGCCGCCTGTGGCGCGATCCACGTCATCGAGGGTGAAGCGCACGCGGACGCCGGCCTTGTCGCCGCCTGCCTGTTCGCTGGTGCGGCCGGGGAAGACGCCGATGGTGTGGGTTCCCCACTCCGCGAAGATGGCCTCGAGAGCGCGGGTAAATCCTGCGCCGTAGGCCAGCAGAAGCACCACCGTGGCGATGCCCCATGCCATGCCTACCATGGTGATGGCGGTGCGGCGGCGGTTGTAGAGCATCGCCTCCCATGCCTGGCCGAGAATGTCTTTGAACATGAGCCGTTCCTCTCGAGCTTGAACCTGAATTTACTCCCGCCGCAGTGCTTCGATGGGGTCCAATTGCGCAGCCTTGGTTGCTGGATAGAGACCGGCGGCGACGCCGCAGAGCACCAGCGAACCGAGGGCCAGTGCGGCCGACCACGGTACCAGACGCGGCGGGTCCCAACCGGGCATCTTGTCGGTGAGACAGTATTGCAGAACCCACATGAAGGCTGCGGAGGCGGCGATGCCGATGAGGCCGCTGATGCCAGTCAGAAGCAGTCCCTCCCAGAAGAACTGCGCTACGATGCTGCGCCTGGTGGCGCCGACGGCCTTGAGCAGGCCGATCTCGCGTGTACGCTCCATGACCGAGACCAGCATGATGTTGATGATGCCCACCGCGCCGAGGCCCAGGGTGACGACGCCCACGCCGCCGAGAAAGACGTCCATGGCGTTGAAGATCGCGCCAATCATTTTTTCCTCCTGAATGGAGTCGAACTGGTCGAATGCGTCTGTGAGCGAGGGATCGAAGCCATGGCGCTGAGCGATAACGCGGTCAGCGGCGGAGACCGCAGCCACCGATTCGCCTCTCCTGGTTGGCTGGAACTGGATAGACGTCAGAGCGTCGTGCGGTACGTTATCACCCTTTAACGGGAAGAGTTTCTGCATGGTGGTGACAGGAATGTAGAGCCTCTTGTCGTCGCCATCGTCGGTGCCGCGGCTGATCTTCCCGGCCTGGCCGATAATGCTGAATGAGATTCCGTTGATGGTGACGGTCTCACCCAGCAATGGCCGGCCGGAAAACAGGAGGGCGGCAGCCTTGGAACCGAGCACAGCGACGTTTCGCTGCTCACTCATGTCTGCATCGTCCAGGAAGCGGCCCTGCACCAGGGGAAGAAACTTGACCGTAGAGAAGTTGGGTTCGACTCCAATCACGCGGTTGGAAGTATTGTTCCACTGGCTGACTTCGTAGAGATCGGAGCGGGCCAACTCGGCGGTGACGGCACGCAACTGGGGCAGGCGGCGCAATGCCTCCTCGTCTCCCATGGTCAACTGATATGGGCGCATCCCGGTGTGCTGGTTGGCGACTGCGGGGATGGTTCCGTTGAACATCATCACGATGTCGTTGCCGAGGGTGGCGAACTCGCGGTGCTGGCCGGAGCGAAATCCCTCGCCGAGGCCCACCAGCACCAGCAGGGAGCCGACTCCCCAGGCAATACCGAACATGGTGAGGAAGCTGCGCAGTTTGTTGGCCGCGATGGCGCGGAAGACCTGGCCGAGGATGTCTGTGAAGGACTGCATAGCGGTTAGACGAGGGCAGGACTCTGCTATAAATGATACGCGGTCGCAGGGGTTTCAGTTCCCACAGTGGACGCATCGATCCGCAGGGAACCGATTGGCGGCGTGCTGCGTAGACAACAGCAACGGCTGAAGGCAGTGCGCTTGCGCCGCAAGAGTTGGTAACCTAATTGCATTGCTTACTGCGCCTGAGACGGCTCCGGCTTTCTTTGCGTAAGGGAGGTACTTGTGGCGGCGTCGCGAAGAGGCAAACGATTCTGGATATGGCTGAGTGTTGGCGTGGTCCTGTTCGTGGGATTCGTGGTGGGTGGCATTGCGCTGGCACGGCTGGTGAAGGGCTCGTCCATCGATTCAAACCGGCTGGCGAAGGTGACGCGCGGCGATGTGACGCGGTCTGTGGTGGCCACCGGCCAGATCCAGCCGATCACAAAGGTCGAGGTGAAGAGCAAGGCCTCTGGAATCGTGGAAAAGCTGTATGTGGACATCAACAACCAGGTGAAGAAGGGCCAGCAACTGGCGCAACTGGACCAGCAGGAGATATTGGCGCAGGTGGACGCGCAGCGGGCTCAGCTTGCGTCGGCGGAGGCCAACGTGAGTGCGTACGAGGCGAACATTGAGCAGGACAAGGTGAACGCGGCGGCGCCCGACCTGCCCATGTACAAGGCCACGCTGGACCGCAATCTGGAGATGAAAAAGAGCGGGATTGTGAGCCAGCAGGCGCTGGACGACACCAACAAGGAGTACCTGGCCGCGCTGACCCGGCGCGATTCTGCCAAGGCGCAGATCGGTGTGGACACGGCCAAGCTGAAGCAGGCGCATGCCCAGGTGCTGCAGAGCCAGGCCAGCCTGAAACAACTGGAGGAGCAACTCAGCTACACGACGATCGTGGCGCCCATGGACGGCGTGATTCTGTCGCGGGACGTGGAGATCGGCGACGCGGTGAGTTCGATCCTGGTGCTGGGCTCGACGGCCACGCTGGTGATGACCGAGGGCGATATTAACCAGGTGTATGTGCAGGGCAAGGTGGACGAGGCGGACATCGCGCACGTCTACATGGACCAGCCGGCGCGCATCAAAGTGGAGAGCTTCCGCGACCGCACGTTCAACGGCAAGGTGACCAAGATCGCTCCGCTGGGCGTGCAGAAGGACAATGTGACGACGTTTGAAGTACGCGTCTCGATCGACAATCCGGGCGGCGAACTGAAGGCCAACATGACGGCCAACGCGGAGGTCCTGCTGGATGAGCACAAAGGCGTGCTGACTGTTCCCGAGAACGCCGTGATGTACGACAACCAGAAGAACGCGTCGGTGCAGGTGCCGGACAGCAAGCAGAAGGACGGGGTGCGCAAGGTTGCCGTGAAGGTGGGGCTCTCCAACGGTTCGGTGAGCGAGATTGTGAGCGGACTGAAGGAAGGCGAGCAGGTGGTACTGCAGCAGTGAACAGAGGATGCGGCCTGAGGCGGGAGGCGTGGAAGACGTCATACTCCACGAAAATTCATCCACTTTCAAGCTGTCTACTGGTCTGTTGTTACTCGCCGCGCAGGATGGTCTGGCGCAGCTCGCCCGTGGCAGAGTAGAGGTTAAAGTTCGCGGGGCGGCCAACGGCGACTTCAGTGAGGTTATCGAGGCCCAGCATTCGCGCTGGATTTCGGCTGGCGAGATGCACTGCGGTGGCGAGACTTGCGCCGGTGATGTTGCGAAGATTCGCTACTGCGCGATCCATCGTCAGCACCGATCCGGCCAGTGTTTCTACGCCGCTGGAGAGTGCGCTTGCGAGCAGGCAGCGGCCGTTCTTCACCGTAACCTCAAGTTCGCCGAGCATGTAATTTGCACCGGGCATTCCGGTGGCGGAGATGCCATCCGTCATCAGAATTGCGCGGTCTTTCCCCTTGGCGCGCAGCCAGAGACGCACAAATTCCGGGGCGACATGGACTCCATCGCAGATCAACTCCGCGTAGAGGGAGTGCGCATCGAGAACTACTCCGGCGATTCCCGGCTCGCGATGATCGAGGCGGCGCATGGCGTTGAAGGTGTGGGTTGCGCTGGTTGCCCCAACTGCAATCGCGGCGCGCGTCTCCTCCGCGGTTGCATCGGAGTGGCCGAGGCTGACGCGCACGCCGGAGCGCGTGGCGTGGGCGATGAGGTCGAGTGCGCCAGGGAGTTCGGGCGCGATGGTGAGCAGGCGAATGTGTCCGCGCGCGGCCTGCTGCATGCGCTGGAAAAGCACGATAGACGGCGGCTGAAGCTCTTCTGTGGGATGCACTCCTCGCTTGGCGTGGGAGAGGAATGGGCCTTCGAGGTGAATGCCGATGGGCTGTGCGGCGAGTGCTCCGGCCCGCGCGGCTGCACCCGGTTTTGCCGCTTCATTTGCCGCGTCGATTGCGTCGGCGATGCCTTCGAGTGCGCGCAGAGTGCGGTCGATGGGGGCGGTCACGGTGGTCGCTAGGAAGTGTGCGACTCCCTTGGTGGCGAGGAATCTGCCGATGCAGCCAAGCGCCTCGGGCGATCCCTCCATTGCATCGTGGCCCGCCGCGCCGTGGACGTGGATGTCGAAGAAGGCGGGAGTCAGCGTGGCCACTTCCGCGCTTGCGGCTTCAGATGTTGGCTTGCCGGCTTCTATGCTGGCAATGGTTCCGTCTGCGTGGATTGCAATTCGCGGATTCTCGACGATCCCATCTGTAGTAATCAGTCGTCGCGCCGTGAGCAAGGTGGTCTTCATCGCGCCGCTCCCGGAGCAACTGTTGTCGCGCCCTCTGGAGTTGGAGGAAGAGCAGGCGCAGGGATTGCCGCGGGCACAGGTGGAATGTCCAGCTCTTCCGCGGGTGGAAGGGATTTGCTGTCGGTCCACTGGCGCTGTGCGGAGTGGAGTTTGTCGGCGCGGGCTAGCCAAATCTGCGTGGCGTAGTCGTACTGTTCCAGGATGTTGCGCAGCCAGTAGGGCCGGTTGGAGCGAAGCCATGCGGACTCGTAGAGGTCGCGCAGTAGTGTGTAGCCGTTGCGCAGGTCCTGAATGCGGCCGTTAACGCCGTTCAGGTCAGAGATCTCGCGGCTAACGCTGGCGCGGGTCTTACGGTCAGGGCTGGTGGATGCGGCGAGGGCGCGCGCGTAGCCTGCGGACATCTCGTCGGCGAGCTGGAACTTGAGGCCGATGAAGTCCATCCGCCGCGCACCCAACTCCATCGCATCGACGGCGTCCGGCTCGCGCAGGTTGCTGGTTGCCGCGCCGTATTTGGTTGCGTCATAGATCGTCGATGAAGGGACAGCCTCATTGTCGATCGGCGAAGAAGCACTGCTCGACGAATCCACTCTCGGTCCGGCCACGGCTCGGGCCTGCGCGATCAGCGTCAGCGCGGCCTCGGCGTGCATGCGCAGATCGTGCGTCCAGGGCCGCATCTCGGCGGCGATCTTCTGACCGTCCTTCGACCACGGGTCGAGCCAGAAGAGATTGTTGGTGGCATCGCCCACCTGGGCCTGGTCGCGGAGTACGGCGTGTGCAGCCATCAACTCAAGCTGCGCCTGATTGAGCGCGCCTGTGGCGTCGCCGAGAAAGACCTGTGCGTAGCTCTGCTGGAAGCTCTCGACGGAGGATTCGCCGGGCTGCCACGCGGCGGCGGCTCCAAAGAGGATGCCGTACCAGTCCTGGTTGATGAGGCCCTCGCCATCGTCGTTCCAGATGGTGTTCAACTGGCCGGTTGAGCCAAGCCGCTGGCCGTCGCGGGTGAACTGCTGAATGTTGGCGAGCGCGAGGTTGTAGTCGGGATAGACCACGCGGAAGTTGTGCACGCTGGGCGAGACCCAGGTCTCGAATCCTGCGTTGGTGAATGGCGTAAGCAGCTTCGTGAAGCCCTTCGGCTCCGGGTTGTAGCCCCAGGCGATGGCGATGGTCTCGTCCTTGAAGCTCTGCGGGAGAGACTTGAGGAGTTCCGGCGAGTCCTGCGCGATGTCTCCCCAGAAGAGGAGGCGTCGGTGCAGCGGCTGGAGCGCGGTTGCGATCTGCTGCATGAAGTCGAGGTAGACCGGAGCGAGACCGCGCGCATCGACATCGGGCTTGGTCTGGCCGACACCGAGGTCGACCGTCTCGTCCGCGCCGATGTGCAGGAACGGGCCGGGATACTGGGCCGCAAGCTCGGTGAACTCCTGCTTGATCAGCGCGATCGATCCGGGCTGGCCGGGAGCGAGAACTGCGCCGTGCGGCGTCTCCGCCAGCGGCTGATACTGCTCCCAGAGGAGCGCGTTGTGCAGATGGCCGAAGGCCTCCTGCTCCGGCACGATGGTGACATGATAGGGCCGCGCGTAGGCTGTCAAAGCGGCTGCATCCGATGCGCTGATGCCGCCGCCGGGAGGCGCGATCAGCGGATTTGCGGCGTAGGCGGCAGTGTGTTCGAAGTACGGCGAGTAGAGATTAATCTTGTATGCCGCAATGGTGCGGATGAGTTTCTTTTGGAAATCCAGCGTGGTGACGGGGCCGCGCGAGAGGTCGTCGTCGAGGCCGCGATATTTCATCGCGGGCCAGTCGCGAATGGTCGCGGTGTGCAGGACTGCATTCGCGCCGGTTCCGGTGACGAGCTGCTTGACGGTTTGCAGTGCGTAGAAGACGCCCGCATCGCTGGCCGCGGTCAGGGCCAGGCCCTTGCCGTCGGGAATGATGGCATAGCCCTCGGGTTTCATTGGGTCTGGCATCTCTGCTGGTGTCGCGCTGCCGCTTTGCGCTGTTGCGCTGCTCGACGCCGCCTCGTTATAGATCGACTTTGCCAGCGGCGAGCCGTACCGCGTGACCAGAATGTTGACCGCGGAGGCAGTGTTGATCGCGACGCCCTGCGCGGCGAGCCAGGTTTTAAAGTCGTCGATGGCGAAGCTGTCCTCGGACGCGCACGGGGCTGCGCAGTTAATCTGCAGGCCGCCAGCGAGCGACTGAGTCGCGCCGGCGCTGACCTCGCGCGGCATGGGGATGAGCTTCAGCGACTGCGCGGGCAGATTGGATGCCAGTGGAGTCTGATGCGCAAGCTGGGTTTGCGGGCCTGTGGTCTGGGCGGCAGCCATGCGGTGCGACGCTGTGCCTGTCACAAGCAACGAAACCACAAGCAGCGCCAGACCGAACCGGGATATTGACATGACCTTACGGTAAACCAGCCGGTGGGCACGCGGCCAACCGATTTCCGCGCGCACCACCCTTTGAACCCCGCGGGCCATTGTGAAAGGCGGGTTAATTTCGCGGAATTCAGAAGAAGCTACAGATAAATTTGTCGTGTATTCACAAACCTTTGACAAGCTCAGAGAAACGAACGAGCAAAGGGTAATGCGGTCTGGGCTTGGTTGCCTGAAGAATGCCGCGTGTTCCTCTGCTTCCAACAATGTATCTCAGCGAGGTCCCATGAAGAAGCAACTACAAGCGGCGATTGCGGCGATATTGGTACTCGGTACCCTGTCGCTGCATGCACAGACCGGAACTGCTCCAGCAAAGAAAACAACCAAGACGAAGCAGGCCAAGACTGTCACTGCGGTGAAGGTTGAAGAGAGCCAGGACGCGAAGGCGATCCGCGAGCTGCAGGAGAAGATGGCCGCGCAACAGGCCCAGATCGACGCCCTGACGCAGCAGAACGCCGCCAAGGACGCTGCGCTCTCCGCCGCGCAGAACACCGCGGCCAGCGCAGCGTCGCAGGCCGCCGCCGCCACCGCACAGGCGCAGAGCGCAAGCAGCAGCGCACAGGCCAATACGGACGCCGTCACCGCCATGAAGAGCGACGTCACCGACCTCAAGAACTCGAACGCCGGACTGGCGACGACCATCAACGACGCCAAGAAGGACCTGAACGACAAGATCGACTCGCCCTCCGCGGTCCACTACAAGGGCGTCACCATCACGCCGGTCGCCTTCTTCGCGGCGGAAGGTGTGTGGCGTGAGCGTTCCGTGAACTCGGACATCAACACGCCGCTCAACTCCATTCCCCTGCCGGGTGCCAACCAGGGCCATGTCAGCGAGCTGAACTTCAGCGGACGGCAGAGCCGTCTGGGCGGCTTGTTTGAAGGCAACGCCGGTTCCTACAAACTGTCCGGCTACTTTGAGGCTGACTTCCTGAGCTCGGGAACGACCTCCAACAACAACCAGAGCAACAGCTATACGCTGCGCCAGCGCCAGATATGGGCCAAGGCGGAGACCCCAGGCGGTTTCGCCATATCTGGCGGCCAGATGTGGTCGCTGGTTGCCGAAGACGGCACCAGTACCAATAACCGCACGGAAAAGCTGCCCAACACCATCGACGCGCAGTACCTGGTCGGCTTCAGCTGGGAGCGTCAGCCGGGCTTCCGCATTCAGCAGCGCTGGGGAGACCCCAAGACCGGAGCATTCACCGCGGCGTTGTCGCTGGAGAACGCTCAGATCACCAGCTTCACCGCAGCCTCATCCGTCACGGCAGCCTTGCCGGTCAACTTCTTCTTCGCCGGCGCCGGAACCGGCGGAGGACTTTACAACGCGTACAGCGGTACCTACGCCAACAACGTAGCCCCGGACCTCATCGTCAAGGGCGCGTGGGACATGCCGAAGGCCCACATTGAACTGGGCGGCCTCGCCCGCTTCATGCGCGACTACTACTACCCGATCCTGAACTCCCTCGGGACTGCGGCCGCGCCCAGCTATCAATACTCCGCGAACTACATCAGCAGCACCAAGCTGGCGGGCGGCGTATTCGGCAGCATCCGCGTCTCGCCCAACAAGTATGCAGACCTAGCGGTGCAGGCGATGGCCGGCGATGGCGTGGGCCGCTACGGCTCCGCGCAGTTGGCCGACGCAACCCTGAGGCCGGACGGCACGCTGGAGCCCATCCGCAACTATCACGGCCTGCTCAGCATTGAAACCCACCCGACACCAAAGCTGGACGTCTATGGCTACTACGGCGGCGAGTACGCGCAGCGCACGGTCTACACCACCGCTCAAGGCGACCTGATGGGCTATGGCGCTCCCAACCTGAACGATTCAGGTTGCGTTCTTCTGCCCGCCATCCCATCCTCCAGCACCGGCGGTTCGCCCAGCGCGCCCAGCAATTGCGCCTCGCCGACCCGCTACATTCAGGAACCGATGATCGGCTTTACCTACCGCATCGTCAACACGCCGAAGTTCGGCCGCCTGCAGTATGGCATCAACTACCAGTTGGTTCAGCGTGGCCTGTGGTCTGGAACCACAGCGGGACCGCGTGCCCAGGACAGCATGATCCTCACCAGCATGCGGTACTACATCCCATAATTTGTTGCACGCATGACTGAGTAATTTTCTTTGCCGGCCGGAGAGTGTGACTTTCAAGCAGAATAACCAAGCTGCTTGAGGTCATGCCCTCCGGTTTTATTTTCTCTATAGCACTCGGGTGTGGGAGTAGCCCTCGGCGGTGAGGGCGGCGAGCAGTTCGGCCACATGCTCCGGGCCGCGCGTCTCCATCGTAATATCGACGACCGTGTCACCCAGGTTGACGCCGTAGTAGGCACGGTTGTGCAGCGTGTCGATGATGTTGGCGCGTTGGTCCGCAATGAGCCGGGTCAGCTCGTGCAGCGCTCCGGGCTTGTCCAGCAGAACGATGCGCAGGCGGACCATGCGACCGTCCTTCACCAGGCCGCGCTCGATGATGCGAGAGAGAAGCGTGACGTCGATGTTGCCGCCGCAGACCAGCACTGCCGTGTGCGCTCCGTGCAGGCTGGTCCGGTGCTGGAGCAACGCGGCCAGCGCGGCTGCACCGGCGCCCTCTGCGAGCGTCTTCTCACGTTCCAGTAGCATCAGGATGGCGGAGGCAATCTCGTCCTCCTCCACGGTGACAATCTCGTCGACGTAGCGCTCGACCAGAGGAAACGTCAGGTCTCCCGCGCGCCGCACCGCGATGCCGTCCGCGATGGTGGTGGCTGGATCGACTGTGACCGGATGGTGCGCCTCGATGGCGGCCTGCATCGACGGAAGCCGCGCGGTCTGCACGCCGACGATGCGAATCTCCGGACGCGATTCCTTGATGGCGCAGGCGATGCCGCCGATGAGGCCACCGCCGCCGATGGGCACCACGACCGCTTCAAGCTGCGGGACCTGCTCCAGAAGCTCGAGGCCAATGGTTCCCTGGCCGGCCATGACGCCGGGGTCGTCGAAGGGATGGATGAAGGTAAGGTGCTGCTCGTCGCACAGGCGTACAGCTTCGGCGCACGCCTCGTCGTAGTTGGCCCCATGCAGCAGCACCTCGGCACCAAAGCCGCGGGTCGCGGTCACCTTCACCAGAGGGGTGGTCAGGGGCATCACGATGAGCGCGCGGATTCCGCGCTTGGTGGCGTGGTAGGCCACACCCTGCGCGTGGTTGCCCGCAGAGGCCGCGATCACGCCGCGCGCCGCCTGTTCGGGCGTCAGCATGGCAATGCGGTTCAGCGCGCCGCGCTCCTTGAAGCTGCCCGTCATCTGCAGGTTTTCCAGCTTCAGGTAAACCTGCTGGCCGGTCAGCGCGGAGAGCATAATCGAGTGCGGGCAGGGCGACTCGTAGATTGCATCGCGTAACCGTTCGCGCGCGGCCCGTACGTCCGCCAGACCGATGCTCAGGTTGGAATTGTTTGTTGTCGCCATCGCTCCTTTGATGGTACCGCTTCTGCTATCGGTCGCGCTTCGCGCGGAACTCGTTGGCCAGGCGGAACTCTTCCTTCAACTCAGGAGTGCGCAGGTTCTCGCGCAGGTGCGCCAGCCGCTGTTCAAGCGCGTGCAGCGATGCGGCAATTGGCTCGGAGTTCGAGAGCGCGATGTCGCGCCACATGCTGTAGGGACTTGCGCCCAGGCGAGTGGTCTCGCGCAGCGCGCGGCCGCCAATGGCTGCGATCTCCGCTCGGCCCGCCGCATCCGCGCCGAATGTCTCTTCCAGCAGCGCGGCCAGCGCCGTGGAGAGCATCTGCGGAAGATGGCTCACCCATGCGCATATCTCGTCGTGACGCGCGGGAGCGAGGTCCATGGTGCGTGCGCCGAACTTTGCCACCCACTCTCGCCACTCCGTCTCAAGTGTGCATGGAGTAGTTCCGAGCGCGGGCGTGAAGAGCCACATTGCGTTCTGAAACAGTGTGGCTTCGGCCAGCGCCGCGCCGCCCGATTCCTTGCCCGCCATCGGATGGCCGGGAAGAAAGCGAGCCTTGCCAGGCTGGTTGTAGAGCTTTGCGGCCAGATCCACGATCTGAACCTTGGTGCTGCCCACGTCGGTGACAAGTTGATGCTCGCCGAGCACGGGCGCGAGCCGCTGCATCCAATCGAGGATCGAGAGCACGGGCCCGGCCAGCAGTATGATGTCCGCGGCCGCGGCGGTCTCATCGGCGGCGTCGCGCGCGACCCATAAATCGATGGCGCCAATACTCTGAGCGATGGTCAGCGTCCGCTCGGTTGGGCCGGTGCCGACGATCTTGCCATCGAAACCGGCGGCGCGCAGGGCAAGGCCGGTCGACGCGCCAATCAGTCCTGTCCCGACGATGAGGATGCGACGCTCCATCGTCTACGCAACCCTTCGCCCGACCACCGGAGCGAGCAGCCGAAGTTGCGCTACCAGCTTGTTGAGCTGTTCGGGGTACAGGCTCTGCGCGCCGTCGCTCAACGCCTTTTTGGGGTCAGGGTGCATCTCCATCAGCAGGCCATCGGCGCCCGCCGCGACCGCGGCCAGGGCCATCGGCGGGACCAGGTCGCGGATGCCGACGCCGTGCGACGGGTCAGCCATCACCGGCAGGTGGGTGAGCTTGTGCAGCACGGGGATGGCGGAGATGTCCATGGTGTTGCGCGTGTAGGTCTCGTAGGTGCGAATTCCGCGCTCGCAGAGGATGAGGTCGTAGTTGCCGCCGGAGAGGATGTACTCGGCCGAGAGCAGCACCTCCTCGATGGTGGCCGCGATGCCGCGCTTCAACAGCACGGGGGTGCGCGCGTGGCCAAGCTCGCGCAGCAGGTTGAAGTTCTGCATGTTGCGCGCGCCCACCTGGAAGAGGTCGATGTAGGGGACCATCCCCTCGATCTGCGAGATCTCCATCACCTCGGTGATGACCAGCAGGCCGGTCTGGTCGGCCACCTCGCGCAGCAGTTTCAGCCCCTCCAGCCCCATGCCCTGGAAGCTGTAGGGCGAGCTGCGCGGCTTGTACGCGCCGCCGCGCAGGAACTTGGCGCCTGCTTCGGCTGCCAGCTTTGCGCTATGCAGGATCTGCTCGCGCGACTCGACCGAGCAGGGCCCGGCCATGATGACAACCTCCTGGCCGCCAACCACCACGCCGTTGGGGAACGTGACCTTCGTTCCCTCCGGCCGGAAGCTGCGCCCCGCCAGCTTGTAAGGCGAGGAGATGCGGTAGGCGTCATGCACACCGGCCAGCACCTTGAACTCCAACACATCGAAGTGTGCCGGCGTGCCGACCCCGGCGAGGATCGTCTGGTTCGTGCCGGTCGTCCGGTGGACATTGAATCCGAGCTCCACCATGCGCTCGATCACGTCCTGAATATGCTGCTCGGTTGCCTGGTCCTGCATTGCGACAATCATCGTTTCCATCCACTCTGCTGAATTTGTAACTAACTTGTTTCTATATTCTGTCTATCTGTTCTGCATTTATAACTACTATTGATCTCTATTCCGCCTGCGTCTGAAATTTTGCAACTTTATTTGTTGCATATTCTGTAAAGTCCGCGCCCATTGCGGCGCTTACTGCTCGCGCTTCTGCAGCGTACGCATCACGTCGATGATCCGCTCGTAGACGTGCTGCATTTCGCCGTCGGAGAGCGGTCCCTGGTTTGCCGCGCGAACGTGGTTGAAGACCGCCTGCTCGCGATCCGGCTCGTAGACCGGCGCGAGCGTCTCGCGCTTCAGCGCGCCAATGGCCTTCGCCGCCTCCGCGCGCTGGCTGATGAGCCGCACAAGCTGTTCATCCATCTCATCGATCTTCTTTCGCCAGTCGTATATATCCATGCCACTCGCCTCACCTTGAACTTGGACTTGAAATGAACCTCAGCTTTTCACCGCGCGTCCGGATCTTTGTCTACAGCATCCATCATAAATGGCGCACCGGCTGAGAGATCGCAGTGCGCGATGTGTAAGCGGGCCTCGTAAGATTGCCGCCGCTCTCATGTGCGCAACCCCGCGATGAACCGGCCAACCGCCGCCGGGGCCTGCGACGACTTGCTGATCTCGATCAGCGCCACCAGCGCGCTGCCGATGACGGCGGCGTCGGCGAACTCTGTAACCGCGTGTACGTGCTCCGCGGTTGATATGCCGAAACCGACGGCGATGGGGATTCCGCGCGGCGCGGTGAAGGCGCGCAGCCGGGCAACCAGCTCGGAGGCATCGCCAGCGACCTGTTGCTGCGTGCCGGTGATTCCCACGCGCGAGATGGCGTAGACGAAGCCCTCTGACGCCTCGGCGATGGCCTTCAGGCGCGCGTCGGGGCTGGTGGGCGCGGCCAGAAAGATTGGCGCGAGCCCGTTGGCCTTCATCTCCGCCAGGTACTCGTCCGCCTCTTCGACGATCATGTCGGTGAGCAGTACGCCGTCCGCACCCGCATCTTTCGCCGCTGCGCAAAAGTTCTTCATCCCCATGCGCACCACGGGGTTGAGGTAGCTGAAGATCACAATCCCGCACGCAGGGCGCGCGGCGCGCAGTTGGCGAGCAACTTCCAGCACATCGGCGAGGCGGACGCCGCGTGCAACCGCTCGCTCACTCGCGCGCTGGATCACCGGGCCATCGGCCAGCGGATCGCTGAAGGGAACGCCCAGCTCGATCACGTCCGCGCCGTTGTC
>Ga0187847_10002392_pt1 | contig 15159 bp, 11 predicted proteins | sample June2016WEW_4_10_FD_132458 | JGI IMG/M metagenome (GOLD analysis project Ga0187847, IMG submission 132458) | Peatland microbial communities from SPRUCE experiment site at the Marcell Experimental Forest, Minnesota, USA - June2016WEW_4_10 | ecosystem: Environmental > Terrestrial > Soil >...
AGAGCGTGGATGTCACCGAGACCGTTCCTCTTCTGCAGTCAGAAGCCTCGTCGGTAAGCGGGGTCGTCGAGAACGAGACCATCGTGAATATGCCGCTGCTGGATCGCCGGTCCTCGCAACTGCAGCGATTAAGTGGATTTGTGGTGGCCAACGGTACCGGTTCCTCGGCGACCTTCGCCCTCGCCGGCGGCCGCGGCAACAACGCCAACTACCTGATAGATGGGGGCACTGCCCAAAACCTGACTCTGGGCGTGCCAACGCTGGAATTCGACCCGCCGGTGGAATCGATGCAGGAGTTCAACGTTTCTATCAGTAACTACGCGGCCGAACTGGGCCGCACGGGCGGCGGAATCGTGCAGATGACCACCAAGTCCGGAACCAACCAGTTTCACGGCTCCCTTTACGAATATTTCCGCAACGACGACCTGAACACTCGCACTTACTTTTCCAAGACCATCCCGCCGCTTCGCTACAACCTTTTCGGCGCCAGCGTCAGTGGCCCGGTCATCAAGAACAAGACTCAGTTCTTCTTCAATTATGAAGGCCGCCGCCAGATTTCCTCCACCAATCAGCTGCTGAACGTACCGACAGTCGCCGAAGACCAGGGCAACTTCTCCGCGGACAGTTACGTTGTGAAAGATCCCAAAACCGCAACGCCCTTCGCGGGGAATATCATTCCCGCGAGCCGTCTCGACCCGGTCGGCTCTAAACTCGCGCTCTTCTACCCGGCGCCCAACGTCCCCGGCGCGTTGTCGGGCAAAGGGAACTTCGACGCCAACGACCCGGCCACGACAACTGTAAACGACTATGTCGCGCGCGTCGATCACACCTTTAACGACAACAATCGATTCTTCGTGCGTTTCCTCGGGGAGCCGTCCACAACCATTACAGGCACCGTCTTCCCGACCCCCGCCGCAGATCCTTTCGGCGTGCAGGCGCTGAACTACTACTACAACATTTCCGGAACTTACTATCACAACTTCTCGCCAACCATTATCAACGAGGCTCGCTACACCTACACGCTTCGCCACGCGTTCTCAATCTCCGCGGGCGTAAATGCGCCCGTCGATTCGCAACTCGGTCTGACCGGCGTCAACAACGCGTTCTTCCCGACCGTGGTTGTAAACGGATTTCAGACTTTGGGCGCACCCTCGCAGCAGCAGCGTTTACAGGGTCCCATCCGCAGCGACGCGGCCGACGATAACGTTACGATCGTGCGTAACAAGCACACCATCAAGCTGGGCGTGGAATACCGATATTCCTCGAACCTCGATAAGTACTCGCCGACGGCGGGTGGATCTTTCACCTTCAACAACGTAGCCAGCGGCAGCGCGCTCGCCGAACTCGAAACGGGCTGGGTCGACCAGGCCAGCCTGCTTGCCACCTACCCGCTCCTTTCGCGCGCCGATTCCTACGCGGCTTTCATTCAGGACGATTGGCGGGTAACACCCAACCTTACCGTGAATGCCGGCCTCCGCTGGGATATCGACCAGCCCCGGTGGGTGGAGAACAACCGCCAGAATTCCTTCAACGAGACCGCCATCAACCCGGTTTCCGGGACGCCGGGCATCGTCACCTTCTCCGGACTGAATGGAGTCAGTAAGTACGCGAGCAACTGGGACCTTCACAACTTCGGTCCGCGCCTCGGCTTTGCCTATAAGATCAAGAACGACTGGGTGATACGAGGCGGCGGCGGACTCCTTTACTCGGGCGAGTACGATCAGGCAACTCCGATCGTGACCAATCTCGGATTCAGCACCCAGGGAAGTTTCGTCTCTCCCGATAACGGCGTCACACCCGCGTTCATCCTTGCCAGCGGCCTTCCGCCGACTTCATCGCCCACCACAGCCCAGCTGACTCCCGGCTACGGCGCCGTGCCGGTAGGAACGAAACCCACTACAGCGGTCACTTTCTTCCAGCCGCAGCGCAGCAACGGGTACATTTACCAGACCAGCCTCGACATCCAGCGGCAGTTCGCCGGAAATTACCTGCTGGACATCGGCTATCTGGGGACGTTCGGGCATAAACTGGCAGCCCCTGACGCGCAGAGCATCGATCAGGTGCCCACCAACCTGCTGGCTGCCGGCAACACGCAGAGTCTTCGCCCGTTCCCGCAATTCAGCAACGTGCAGGTTGTCGCCGCCGACATCGGCGCTTCGAAATTCGACGGGCTCAACATTGGAATTGAGAAGCGGTATTCGAAGGGGTTGTTGTTCAAGGCCAACTATACCTGGTCGCATATGATGGACAATATCGATTCGCGCAACGAACTGGCCGCTTATCCAGGAACCGACTCGTTCACGAACTATTACAATCAGCACAATGATTGGGGCGGGTCCGGCAACGACATTCGTCACCGGTTTGTCTTCAGCACCATTTACGAGTTACCCGTCGGCCATGGCCGACAGTTCAACATCACAAACAAAGCGCTGGATTTCGTGGCGGGCGGTTGGTCGGCCGGCTCAATCCTCGAACTGCGCACAGGGACGCCTTTGAGCCCGGTAATGCTGACCAACACGACCAACTCGTTTTCGGATGGCGAACGCCCTAATGTTGTGGGGAATCCGAATCTCTCTTCGCCCACCATATCCGAGTGGTTCAACACCGCCGCTTTCGCCGCACCGCCGGCTTACGTTTTTGGAAACGCCGGACGCACCTTCGGGACTGGCCCTGGAGCTCTCAGCCTCGATTCTTCTCTGCTGAAGAACTTCTCGGTTACTGAAAAGATTGTCGCTCAGTTCCGCGTAGAGGCACTGAACGTCCTGAATCACCCGAATTTCGCCAATCCGAACACGCAATTTGGCGCCGCCACTTTCGGGCAGGTCACGGCTCTGATATCCGGTAATCAATCGCGTATTCTTCAACTCGGCTTGCATATTCAGTTCTGAAGAGTCTACTGTCTTTGTGGGATAGACGCTGCCGCCTGTCCAGTTTTTAAGTATTTTGAGGCTGGACAGACCAACGGCCTGTCCAGCTTAGTCTGTATAATCAATAGACATTTACCAGAGGCACCATGCGACTCGTCAAACTCTCTCTGTTTCCGTTAGTTCTCTTCTTCTGTGTATCCGCGATGGCTCAGAACCTGACCACGGTCCGTGTCCTGCTCGGCGTGGGCGCTACCGCCCCTGTGCGCTGGGACGGTACGGTCCGGGTGACGGGCGGCACTATCGCGTCACTGGATCCTTGGCGATTCGAGGGCTCGGACGGAATCTCCGGCTCCACCTGGCACTGTTCCAACCATCCGGTGCGTCTGTTCAACGGCACAACTCCCGCCGCGCCCGGGGGGAATAACATCGTGGCCAACGGCGTCGTCCTGACCGTTGCCGGGACCGGCGGCGATCCCGAAGTTAACGTGACCACGGCACAAGGCGATTTCGCTTTTCGGCTCAGTGAACTGACCTACGGCATTCCCGTGCCGCGTCTGGGGGGCAAGGTGGTGCTCGACCGCGTCCCAGCGGCAACACAGATCACCAACACGAAAGACGAAGAGGATTTCCCCGCCGCAGCCGCCGCGAAGGACGGAACAGTTTGGCTGGCTTACATCCAGTTCCATCACAACCCGGACCATAACGCTCTGCGTGCTGCATTGGATAGTCCGCCGAAAGATTTCTCCCGCTGGCGAGCCCGCACTGGAGGCGACCAGGTATTCCTGCGCAAGTACTCCGCGGGAGTCTGGGGTGCGCCGATCGCGGTGACACCGGCAGGGCTCGATCTGTTCCGAACCGCGGTCGCTGTCGACGGCCAGGGAAGAGTGTGGGTGGTATGGTCGCAGAACACGCAGTTTCCCGCCAGGACGCCGAATTTCGAAATCTTCGCGCGCGTTATCCAGAACGGGATTCCCGGGAGACAGGTTCAGGTTTCAAACGACCCGGCTAACGATGTCGCCCCGGTGGCCGCTACCGATTCCACGGGAAACGTCTGGATTGCCTGGCAGGGGTGGCGCAACGGCCGCGCCGCGATCCTGGCCGCCACGCAATCCGGCGATCGGTTCGGAGCCGCCCAGCCTGTAAGCCAGTCTCCAGCCAATGAGTGGAATCCGGCTATTGCCGCGGATTCGAACGGCCGCGTCACGATTGCCTGGGATTCTTACCGCAACGAGAACTACGACGTTTATATGCGAACCGCCGCAGGGGGGCAATGGGGTCCCGAGACGCCCGTCGCCGCCAGCGCTCGCTATGAGGCGTATCCCTCTCTGGCCTATGAGAACACCGGGCGCTTGTGGGTTGCGTATGAGGAGGGCGGCAAAGGATGGGGCAAGGATTTCGGCGCTTACAACACGGCAGGCGTCTCCGTTTATCAGGGCCGTGCCATTCGGCTGCGCGGTTTTGAGCCCGACGGCCGCGTGGTCGAGACTACGTCCGATATAGGCAGCGTACTCCCCGGTCTGCCCAGCATCCACTTCGACAAGGCGGCCTTCCAGAAGAACTTCGAGAAACTCGACCCGGACGTCGAAAACGCGAAAACCCGGGTGCCCGACACCCCGGCCCGGAACATGCAGAACGCGCGCAATAACTACCCTCGCCTGGCAGTCGACGCATCCGGGCGCATCTGGCTGGCCGTGCGCAGCGCACATCCGATTTTCTGGAGCACTCTCGGCACCGTCTGGACCGAGCATCTGATCTCATTCGACGGCAAAACCTGGTCGAACTCCATCTTCCTCAACCACTCCGACAATCTGCTCGATAACCGGCCGGCGCTGGTCTCCACTCAGGCCGGTCACCTGCTCGTGATCGGTTCAAGCGATAACCGCCGGCGCTTCGATCTGGGTGAGCCGCTGCGCGCACAGAAGGAAGATCCTTATAACAACGACCTCTATGCGAGTGAAGTCATTCTCTCGCCCGCCGCGCAGCCGCTGGCAGTCTCCGCAACTCAGCCTGTGCAGGTGGCGGGGGCCCAGGCCGTCGCCGACAAGACCGATCTGGCGATGGTCAAGGTCATCCGCGATTACAAGGTCGCAAGCGCGAACGGCGATTTGAAGATCGTGCGCGGCGAATTCCACCGCCACAGCGAAATCTCTATGGACGGCGGCGGGGATGGGTCCATCATCGATCAATTCCGCTACACGCTGGACGCGGGAGCGCTCGATTGGGTCGGCTGCTGCGACCATGACAATGGCGCCGGGCGCGAATATACGTGGTGGCTGACTCAGAAACTGGCCGACGTGTTCTATTCGCCTGGCTCTTTTACGCCCATGTTCAGCTACGAGCGGAGCGTACCCTATCCGGAAGGCCACCGCAACATAATCTTTGCCCAGCGCGGAATCCGCACGCTTCCGCGGCAGCCGATCACCGGGGAAAACGACCCCGGCCATGCTCCCGACACGCAAACCCTCTACGCCTATCTCAAGTTCTTTAATGGGATCGCCGCATCCCATACCAGCGCCACGGGCATGGGAACCGACTGGCGCGACAACGATCTGCTGGCTGAGCCGGTGGTAGAAATCTATCAGGGCGATCGTCAGAATTACGAGATACCCGATGCCCCGCGATCGAATTCCGAAAAGGACTCGATCGGATTGTGGCGTCCCAAAGGCTTTGTCAGCCTGGCTCTCGACAAAGGCTACAAGCTCGGCTTCGAAGCGAGTTCGGATCACGTCTCCACGCACATGAGCTACGCCAACCTGCTGGCGAAAGACACCAGCCGCGAATCGCTCCTCGAAGCGTTTCAGAAGCGGCACGTGTACGGAGCCACCGACAACATCCTAGCGGACGTGCGCAGCGGCCAGCACATTATGGGCGACATTTTTTCCAGCGCCGAACAGCCTGTGCTGCACGTGAAGCTGGCCGGCACTTCCAAATTCGCCAAAGTTGTTGTCGTCAAAGACGGCAAGTACGTTTACTCAGCGCAGCCGGGCACAGCGCAGGTCGAATTCTCGTGGCGCGACAACGCGCCCACCACAGGCAAGAGCAGTTACTACTACGTGCGCGGCGAACAGGATAATGGCGAGATCGTATGGGTCTCTCCCATGTGGATCACCTACACCGGGAAGTAGTCGGGTATGGAAGAAGAGACGCAGGGCATCCGGTATTACGGCATGAACCATACAGGCAGGAGAGATTTTCTCAAGACGCTCGGGCCGGCAGCCGCGCTGAGCGCTACGCAACTCGCGCTGGGAGGACAGGCCGGGCCGGAAGGGCCGGGGTCGGGAACGAGGCCGAACGTTCTGTTCCTGATGACCGACCAGTTCCGTTTCGACGCGATCCGCGCGCTGGGTAATGCAGATATTTATACGCCGAATATAGATCGGCTCGTCAGCCGCGGCGTTACCTTCACCAATGCTTATTCGCAATGCCCGGTGTGTGTGCCCGCCCGCTATATGATCCGCACCGGCTGCGAGCCGCCGACCACGCGCGTCTTTCAGAACGGCCCGGCGCGTCCGCTGCCGGGTCAGGACACCTCGATGACGGGCCGCTGCGGTCCATACCTTGCGGACACCATGAGGCGATTGGGATACAGGACTTTCGGCGTGGGGAAGTTCCATACCAGCCCGTGGGATGAGAATCTCGGCTACGATGTGCACCTGCACAGCGAAGAGCTTTACGCGACGCCCGATCAGCGTGCGCGGGATTCCTTTGCCTCGTGGATCCGCACGGAGCGGCCCGCTTACAACTTCATCGAGGGCCTGATGGGCGAACGGACGGAGATGTATTACATGCCGCAGATGAGCCCCATGCCGGCGGACGCGACTGTCGAAGGATGGGCCGCCGAGCGCGCCATCGAGCAGATCGGCAGGAGTGGCAGTCAGCCGTATTTTGGATTCGTCTCATTTGTTGGCCCGCATCCGCCGTTCGCTCCTCCCATTCCATTTAATCGGCTCTATGATCCGGACCGCTTGCCGAATCCGATACGCGGCGAGCTGGAAGTCGACCATATGGACGAACAGATTCCGTGGATGAATCATGCAATCTGGGCCGAGGACATCAACGACTCGCATAACCGCGTGCTTAAGGCACGCTACTACGGAGAGATCACCTATATCGACGACTGCATCGGCCGCATTCTCAAGGCATTGGATGCGCGGGGCGACGCTGATAACACGCTCATATGCTTCTTCTCCGACCATGGGGAGCATCTCGGGGACCATCACGCATGGCAGAAAGAGAGCTACTTCGAAGCCTCGGCGCACGTACCGTTCCTGGTCAGTTGGCCGGGCCGGATTCCCGCCGGTGAGCGTCGCGATGCTCTGGTGGCGTTGACGGATTTGTTCGGTATCGCGACCAGCGCCGCCGGCAAGCCGGATTTCCGCCAGGGAACCGATGCATTCGGCCTTATTGCCGGGAAGCAGAATCCCCGCGAATACCTGTTTGGTTATTACGGCGAGCCCGGGACACGTCTCTTCAAGATCATGGTGCGCCACGCGGATTGGAAATACATATTCTTTTCGAACGGCGGCCGGGAACAGTTGTTCAACCTTCGTGAGGACCCACACGAACTGCGCAACCGAGCCTCATCGGATCGGGATGTGGCTCTGGCGCTGCGAAACCGCGCGATTCAGGAGTGCCATAAACCGGAAGCCTTGCAGGCGCTCGATGGATCGGACTTAAAGGCATGGCCGTTCGAAGCCCGTCCCCTGAGCCGAATCTATCAATTCGACCAATCCCGCGGCGTTACTGGATTTCCGAAGAATCCAGCCGACGTGCTGAATCGCCGGGCATAGCGGGAGAAAATGGCATGACTCGACGCAGTTGTATATCCGCACTTGGAATGGCAGTGCTGCCCGCCGGCAAGACAGGCTCATCCGCCTTCGCGCAAGATAAACCTGGAATTACTATTTCCGGTTCTGAAACCTCCGTGGTTCACGTCAACGCCAGAGGCAACTGGGTTTTCGTGCACCTCCTGACCGACGCGGGAATTAAGGGTCTGGGTGAAGCATCGCACGGCTCCGGCGACACAGCCACGTTGAGGTATATCGCGCAATTCGTTTCCAGACTCAAAGGCCGGAGCGCTTTCGATATCGAATGGCTGCGCTCGGTGGCCTTGCCGGAGATCGCGGCAGGTGGAATCAGTGCCGCCTGCGCACTCAGTGCGATCGAGCAGTGCATGTGGGACATCATCGGCCAGGCCCTGAATGTGCCGGTTTACGAACTTTTCGGGGGCGCGCTGCGAACTGAGATCCGTAACTACGCGAATATCAATCGTTCCACGGATCCACGCACGCCCGCTGGTTTTGCCGCCATGGCTGAGCGAGCCGTCGATGCCGGGTTCTCCGCGGTGAAGCTGGCGCCGTGGGATGACATGCCCGCGAATTTATCCGATGGTGCGAAGGTGGAAGAAATCACCCGGCTCGGCATTGAAAGAGCAACCGCGGTTCGCAAAGTCCTGGGGCCGCAAAGGGACCTGCTGCTCGATGCCCACAGTAAATTCGATCTGGCTCGTGGCCTGGAACTGCCCGCCAGACTTGAATCGCTGAATCTTTTCTGGCTGGAAGAAGTAACGTCAGTTCCCGATCTCCCGGCGATCCACCGCAAGGCGAAGATGCCCTCCGCCGGCGGCGAAGTGATTTATGGAGCGCGCGGATTTCTTCCCTACATCAATGCAGGGTCGGTTGACATCGTGATGCCTGACGTCAAGTACTGCGGGGGAATGCTGGAGTTGAAGAAAATCGCCGCTCTGGCCGAGGCAGCCGGCCTGAAGGTTTCGCCGCACGGACCGGCGAGTCCCGTGGGCAACGTCGCCGCAGCTCATGTGTGTGCGGGCCTGCAGAACTTCCTGATTCTGGAACTTGCTTACGGCGAAGTTCCCTGGCGCGCGGAATTGATCGATCCGCCGGAAACGCTGGTCAACGGATTCCTCAGCCTGTCCCAACGGCCTGGATTGGGCATCCGGCTGAACGAAAAGACGGTTGCGAAGTATCGGGTCGGTTAGCTACCTGTGGCTGTGTTGCGGCCCGCGCGATACCGCACGTTCGCTTAGGGTACGGATAGTTTCCGAAAGGTGTCATAGGGCGTCACCCGTCAGTTAGAGGACCGATTTCCGTTTCCGTCACGGTGGCCAAGGCAGCCGCTGTCGTCAAGAATCCGGTCTTCGATAGAATCCGGCGCCCTGGCCCAATGGCCACGCCGAACCACAGGGTGATCGACGCGAAGGAGGTTGCGATTCACAGCGGGCGTGGCGCGTCCTCAGAGGCATCCACCGCCGGCCAGAACACGCTCAAGTGAGAAACGATGGCCAGGATCAGAACTGTCAGGGGTTTCCGGAAGAACGTGTCCCTGCCTCGAAAGGGTCCAGCGCCGTGGCAAGTCCCGCCGTGATCCGGTCGTGCATGTAAACAGCCGTGACGGCGATTTGTGTTTTGGCCCGTGGCTGTACCAGATTCATAACCGAACTCCGGCCCTGCGCGACACAGCTTTATCGCTCAAGTGCCCGGCTTCTTCGGCGTGCCGGTCTGTCGGCCTGTTGATTCCTGCCGATGAATGAACGATCCGCTTCGACATCGCAAAGGGCTTTCTGGTATTTCCCCAACCATCCTCCCCAGCCATCCTCGGCCGGACAAACCCCTTGCTGTCGCAACGCCTGCGCCTTTTCCCGAAGCAGTCGGCGGTTACTCAGGACCGCCTCTGCGTTACCAAAGTCTTCAATTTCAATCCTGAGCCGCCCATTTCCGGAGGCTCTCCCCAGCCGAACGAACGAATTGCTCTTCAGCCCTCCAAGGCTGCGGGTCTCCTCCATTTCTCGCGTGTAAGGGATGTAGTAGACCCTGGCGGCCGTCGATTCCAGCAAGAGGTAGTTCTTTCCCGAGTGCTCTTCCTCGCCATGTACCAGCACCCGACCTTCGACCGCTGCAATCTGCTTCCAGTCCACAACTTCGACCACGAGACGTTTATCCGAGACCAGCTCTCCGTGGGTAAAGAGCGTCTTCTGCCGGTCGCCTGCCCGCTGCATCGCGCGCAACACCTGCTCCGTATCGGAGCGAAGCAGCCACGAGCCGTCCCCCGCCGTTTTTGCTAATCCCATGCGCGACAGAGCGATCAGCCGCGCCGAAACGCGATGTTCCTGTGCGCGGCTCTTTTCGGTAGCTGGTGCGAATACGAAGCCGTTTTCGACGGCCTCTGAATTCCGGAGGATCACGCGATCCAGTGAAGTGAAACGGGTTTCAGTGATCTCCCGACGCTCTGCCTCCTCAGCATCGAGTGTCGTCCGGAAACCCAACTGTCGCGTGCAAAGGTCCTCGGCGATCTCGCGTACGCCGCGTTTCACGTAGTCACGGCTGAGGCGCAACGCCGTGCCATCGGCAGCCACACCCCTCAGCGCTACGTGCACGTGGGGATGCTCAGTATTACGATGAACGACCGCCACCCACTCCAGAGGACCGCCGAGATCCTCTTCTACACGGAGCATCAAATCCCGCGTGAGGCGCTGCAAATCAGCGCGGTCGCCGAACTCCGGAGAGATGATGACCTTCCAAAGCAGGGGATCGTCGTTTGCCTGCCAGCTTTGCAGCCGTGTTGAGATCTGAACGTCGCTCTCTCGCTCATTGAATCCCCTATCTCCGTCTGCCGCACTTTCGCGTTCCAGATAGCGCCCGTGGGCACGCCACTGTCCGCGCGCCGTGTTCTTCGAATAGGTGATCCGAACGGCACAGCGTTGGCGATGTGGAAATGAGCGTCTTCCGACGGACGTTCGTTGCGCACTGCTCTGCCGTGCATAGTGCAGCAGTATCCTGAACCCGGCGGCAAGTGCGACTCCCTCGTGCCTGGGTGTCGAAACGCGCGGCTTTCCCGGCCGCAGGCGGAACTCGCGTTCCTCGTCATTCATCTTCATCCCCCAGCAAATCCTGCATCGCGGATCGAGTGTCGCTCGCCAGCGTTTGGCCGGCGGATTTCATCAGGCGCATATAACGATCACGGGCCAATGTGATCGATTGCGCCCTGGCATCGGCAGGCGGTTCCGGTACGCAGCCGAGGAAGACCTTGGTCAGCGCGTCGAGCAGAGCAAAGATGGCCTGCTGGCCCCTGCGGACTCGCCGCAGTTCTTTCGCGAGCCGATCAAAACTGGCAGCTGTCTGTTCCTCCATGCCTGCGCGCTCGCTGGGCATCTTCAATTCGCTTTCAATCGCCGCGCGGATGAATGCGCTCGGCGACCTGTAGCCGCGCTCCTTCGTGGCCTTCTGCATGCGTTGATCCAGTTCGGGTTGAATTCGAACCGCTCGTTTTGGCATCGGAGAATGTCCTCTACATATAAGGGCTCAGGAAGACATTTTTGGACAAAAAAGATCAAAAAAACGTGCGTCTGACAATCGGGCGACGCTGATGACGACTTGTCGCCCGCCCTAGCGCGTGACGTTACACCACTATAGCCACGCAAAACGACCACCCCGTCCGACACCCTTTATGTTCCACTACCGTTTTTTTCTGCTTTTGGCCGGGACTTCGTCCCTGTCTGCCGTATCTCAGGGTGCCTCGGGCCAAGAGAACTACCGAATGAAATCGAATCAGGCCGAAACTAACCGAACAATATTCGCCTCTGTTCGGCATTCTTGAAGCTACAATGGGGTCACCCTCCAGGACTGCCATGGACGCTGATATCAGCAAGTTATTGGAAGATATCCCCGAAAAGCCGCCTCGATCCAAACTGGAACCTCACGCCGACGTAATCAACGCGTTGCGACGAAAACGTCGCACTTATCGCGAGATCGCGCAGTTCTTCCGGGAACATCTGGCGATCACAGTTGCGCCCAGTACAATCCACGACTTCGTCCGCGTCCGCCGTCGGCGGGAAAAGCGAAGCCTTGTCTCAAGCGCAGATCGGCCTGTTGCTCTGCCGCGAACGGCGGCCGAGGACGATGCCCAGCAAAAAATCGCTGCACTGAAGCGTCGAATCCCAGCCGAGGGACCTCAACCGCTGTTCACCTACCAGGAAGAAGAACCTTTGAAGTTACGGCGAAAACCTGTAGCGAACAACGTCGACTGAAGGCTGCTCCAAATAGTTTTCACTTTTTTGTCCAAAATCCCGTTTCTGAGCCCTTATATGTATGGGCCGAAATATTCTCGTAGGTCCGGAGTTCGGATTTGTCGCTGCCGATCCCTGGCAAGAGACGGCGGTGATTCTACGAGCAAACGAAAGGGAGGCGCGACCATGCCAGAGCGGAAACAACAACTATCAACTGACCCGCAGAAACAACGAAAGCGAGTCGTATTCACCAAAGGCGGCAAAGGAGGAGTCGGTAAAACCGGCTTCATGATTCTTCTGGCGGAATGGTTTATCGCCAACGAGATCCCCTTCACGCTTCTCGATCTCGATACGGAGAACAAGTCGCGTGGCAGCCTCAAACACTACTTTAATGGACTCGCGAGGAAGATCAACATCCACACCGAGGCCGGGCTCGACATGTTCATCGATTGCCTCGCCGAAGGAGCCCCGGTCGTACTCGCCGATATGGGCGCCGGTTCGGGTCAGGTGGCTCTGAACTGGTTCGAGACGATGTATCCGGATCTGGCCGAACAGGGAATACTGTTCACGGCGATCGGCGTTGTCACCTCCGATCCAGCCAGCGTGGAAAGCGTGCTGAGTTGGGCGGCCCGCCTGCAAAGCCGCGTCGAGTACGTGATCGTGGAGAACGCCACGAGCCCGCAGGCCGACTTCTCCTACTGGCGAGACAGCGATCAGAGTGCCCGCTTTCGAGAGGCATTTCGACCGGTGGTCCTGTCAATGGAATACCGGCTGGCGGATCTTGAGAACGCATCGCGACAACACGGCGTCACGCTTGCGCAGATTGCTCAACGGAATACCAACGTGGCGGAACTGCAAAAGGCTTCGTTTGTAATCAGGGCACAGAGCTACCGCCGGCGCTTGTTTCAGGAATTCGAGAACGCGAAGGAGCTCTTTCTGCCATGAAGCCGTCCGTTGTGACCATGCCAGAGCCAGAGCCGAATGCTGCGCCAGATCTGACCTGGGTGGAAGAAGTGGCCTCGCTGCTCCCCGAGGAATTGCGCCTCGGCTGGTACCGGAATGTCCGGCCCTGGTTGCGCATGCTCCCGCCTGACGATGAGATCGCACATCTGGCGTATTCGATGGGATACCTTGCGCTGCTGACTCGTAGCACGCCAGCGCTGGTTGCCGAGGAAAGGGCGAAGTTGACGGCACTGTTCCAGCGGCATGGCGACGAGATGACTGGTGCGGTGAAAGCCACCGCGGACTATCTTCAGGAGCTCAGCGACCGATTGAAGAAGTTACCTGCCGAGATCGCCCAGGGCCTTAGCCCGAAAGCGCTCGCCACTGAAATCGCGGATGGCGTACGGGAGCAGTTCCTGCAATCGGGAATTCCCGAGGCGGGGCGACTGCTCAAGGAACAAGGCGACCGCCTCGGGCAAGTATTGGCGCAACAGGCTTACGTTATTGCCGAATTGCGCCAGCAACTGATTGAGTCGCGAAGCCAGGCCACGTGCGCGCTGGATCGTGTGGTGAGCGGAGCGGACGCCGCGAAGAAATCGATTGACCAATGGAACCACGAAATGCGCCAGGTGCAGTGGCTCTACCTTGGATCGGTGTTGTTGGCCGGCGTACTTCTGGGTGCACTCTTGTATTGGTGGGCGCTCGACCCTCAGGAATTCCATTCGCCGCTGGAAGCGTCAAGGAATCAGCAGGGGCAGCACGCGGCTGCTGTTACAGGAAAGACCAGCAGGCAGGCTCCGAAATGATCACGAACCCGAAGAACAACGCGGAAGGATTCCGGCAGGGCTGAAAATCGCCCCCGTCACGTGTTCGCAGCAAGTCCTTCAACGAACTGGTACAGACGCCGTTTTGCCGAGAGGTTAATTATGACGAATTTGATTGCACCACCGCGAGTCCTGATCGATATCGACGAATTAGCCGCGCGATTATCGATAGCCAAAGGCACGCTCTATAACTGGGTGTACCTGAAGCGAATTCCCTATATCAAGGCCGGACGTTGCCTTCGGTTCGATGCGGACGAGGTGCTCGCTTCGTTAGCCCACTCCATTACAATGGGTATGGCTGGCAAGGGGTAGAAGGAGCCATTGATGGCGATCTACCAACGAAGAGAAGCCGGTGTCTGGTACGCGGATTATTACGCGGACGGAAAGCGGGTGCAGGAATCGACCGGCACCGCAAACAGACGTGAGGCGGAGAAGTTTCTGTCCTTGCGAGTATCAGAGGTGCAGCGTGGCGTGTACGTGAAACCCGTGCGTGTTCCGCTGTCGGAATTGTGGGAGCGATATTTGGCTTACGCCAGGATGCATAAACGGTCCTGGAAACGGGACGAGCAGATGTACGGAAACCTTCAGAGCTTTCTTGGTACGCCGAATCTGGATTCGATCACTCCGCTGAGGGTGGAGGAATTCCAGCAGCAGCGCGCCAGGGAGGTGTCTCCGGCGACCGTCAACCGTGAAACCGCATTGCTCAAGCACATGTTCAACATGGCCGAGCGGTGGGGCATGCATCACGGCGCGAATCCCGTCCGGCTGGTGAAATTCCTGCCGGAAAACAACCTGCAATACCGGACGCTCAGCGAGGACGACGAGCGGCGGTTGCTCGAAGCGTCACCGCCGTACCTCAGGGATCTGATCCTGTTCGCGCTCAACATCGGACTCCGAACGAATGAAATCTTCAATCTCAAATGGGAGGAAGTCGATATCGAGGAAAAACGCCTCAAAATGATCGTCAAAAAAAACCGCAAGATGCTCAGCCTGCCGCTCAACGATTCGGCCTGTGCCGTGATCGTGGCCCGGAATGCCGTCCGGCACGGACCGTATGTGTTCTACAATCCGATGACCGGCGATCGCTTCAAGAGCGTCCGCGGAGCCCTCGATGCAGCAATTAATCGCGCCGGGTTGAAGAAAGTCACGTGGCACATGTTCCGCCATTCTTTCGCTTCCCGGCTCACGCGATGCGGCGTGGACATAGTAACCGTGAAGGACCTGCTCGGCCATTCGAATATCAGCACGACCCTGCGCTACGCTCATTCCAATGACGATGCCAAGCGCCGGGCCGTCGAGCGGTTGGGTACCAGTGACAAAATAGTGACAATCGTGCCGCGTCGGGTAAAAAGGGCGAATATGGTATAGTGACAAGGACCGCAAGTAGTTGAATTCAGGCCCCAAAAACAACGGAGAGGTGGCTGAGTGGTCGAAAGCAGCGGTTTGCTAAACCGTCGTAGGGTCTAAAGCTCTACCGGGGGTTCGAATCCCCCCCTCTCCGCCA
>Ga0187847_10002395_pt1 | contig 15145 bp, 18 predicted proteins | sample June2016WEW_4_10_FD_132458 | JGI IMG/M metagenome (GOLD analysis project Ga0187847, IMG submission 132458) | Peatland microbial communities from SPRUCE experiment site at the Marcell Experimental Forest, Minnesota, USA - June2016WEW_4_10 | ecosystem: Environmental > Terrestrial > Soil >...
ACTGGCAAAGAACTAGACTATGTTTGCAATCATCGGAATCGTCGTTGTCTTCGGCGCCATCACTGGCGGCTATTTAATGGAGCATGGGAACTTGAAGGTTCTCATGCAGCCGGCGGAACTCATCATTATTGGCGGAGCCTCGCTGGGCACTGTCCTGGTAGCAAACCCGCTTCACATCCTGAAAAGTATTATCGGCGGAGTGATCGGCGTCTTTACCGGCTCGAAGTACAACAAAGACAAATACCTCGACCTGCTGAAGATGATGTTTAATCTCTTCAACAAGGCGCGTAAGGAAGGCCTGATGTCGCTGGAAGCTGACGTCGAGGATCCTTCGAAGAGCCCTCTACTTTCAAAACACACCGCATTCCTCAAAAACCACCATGCCAAGGATTTCCTATGCGACAGCATGCGCATGGCGATCACGGGCACGGAGGCGTTCGATCTCGACCAACTGTTGGAACTCGACATGGAAGTGCACCACCACGACGCTGGCCAGTCGGTGGCTGCTCTCTCAAGCATGGCGGATGCGCTGCCCGGCCTGGGAATTGTGGCTGCGGTTCTGGGTGTGGTCATCACCATGGGCTCCCTGGGAGGACCACCCGAAGAAATTGGTCACAAGGTCGCCGCTGCTCTGGTAGGAACTTTCCTGGGCATCCTGCTTTGCTACGGCTTGGTGGGGCCATTGGCGGCGAACATGGGAAAAGGTGCCGAAGAAGAGCGTTGCTATCTGCACGTGTTGCGAGTCCTGATGATTTCCTTTCTAAAAGGCAGCGCGCCCATCATGGCCGTGGAATTTGGCCGCCGCGCCATTCCCGGACATCTTCGTCCCTCCTTCCAGGAAGTTGAGAAAAGCTGCCGCGGAGCCAGCGAAGCCGCAAAAGCGGCATCGGCGTAGGACTCGGGAACCCCAATGGCGTCGACACAGCCCATCATTATCAAAAAGAAGGTCAGCCACGGCGGCCACCATGGTGGCGCGTGGAAGGTGGCCTACGCAGATTTCGTCACCGCCATGATGGCGCTATTCATCGTTCTCTGGCTTATGAACAGCAGTAAGCAAGTCCAGGAGGCGATTGGTGGATACTTCAAAGATCCTTCCGGCAAGTCCAAGATGGTGGGCACCGACCAGCGAGGTTCGGGAGACAACTTCACCCTCACTAAAGAAAACATGGCCCAGCTGAAGGAAGAGCTTCAGAAGTCGGTCCGGAAACTCAACGATTTCGACAAACTGCGGAACCAGATCGAGATGACTGTGACTGCCGAGGGGCTGCGGATCGAACTCATGGAATCTGCCTCCGGGACGTTCTTTGAAAGCGGCAGCACGGCGCCTAACGACAAGGGGAAGGAGTTGCTCGTGCTGCTGGCCGGGGAACTCGGGAAACTCCCTAACAAGATCTCGATTGAGGGGCATACGGATTCCAAGCCTTATCCCGGAACAGCCGCCTATGGAAACTGGGAACTCTCTGCCGATCGAGCCAATGCGGCCCGCCGATTGATGCAAGCGAACGGGATCCGCGAGGACCAGGTGGCCCAGGTCCGCGGCTTTGCCGATCAACGGCTGCGGGTCGAAAAAGATCCCTTGGACCCTTCGAACCGGCGCATTTCACTGATCGTCCAGTACGTTGAAAATCTGATTTCGGCCGAAGATGATAAGGCGGCAGGGAAGGCAGCGTCTTCCGGCGCGCCGCCAGCCGGAGCGCCAGCGCCAGGGACATCTGCGGAACCAGGAACACCAGCCGTGACACAGCCGGCGGCAGCGCCTGCAAAGCCAACACCGGAAGTTCCCAAAAAGTAGAAAGTCCCCCCCTTTCTGGGTCAGGCCGGCAGCACTCAGTGTATAGATTTCAGACACTTTTCCGGATCCCAGACACCCGCCTTGTTTCTCTTCTAGGGAAATCCTAATAAATCCCTTGCAATGATGAGGATACGATAAGTCACTTTTCCCGGATTAGGGAAATCTAATTGCAATTCCTTTTTCGGAACGCTCTGCGTGTAATTGGGAACTAGGGGTTTGGAATTCACGTTTCGCACCCCGGCGCAGGAGGTTCCAAATCTTCACTGGTGAAAGGACGCATGGAAAATAGTACGCAGGAAACGGTCAAGCCGTCTGCCCAGCCGAGTTATTCGTCGCGCTTTTTGATCGCCGAGGATGACGTGCCGCTCTCGCAATTTCTGCGTCGCGGCTTGCAAAGCGAGAAGAGCGGTGTGGACGTGGTGAACGACGGAGAGACTGCGCTTCAGGCACTTTCTCAAACCCGTTACAGTCTGCTGATCCTCGATCTAAATCTTCCGAAGCGGGATGGCATGTCCATCCTGCAGGAAATCCGACCGAAGTCCCCGATGCTGCCCATCATGGTGCTGACCGCGAGAAGCAGGCTTGAAGACAGAATTATGGCGTTGGACGCGGGTGCGGACGACTGCATGGTTAAGCCATTTTCTTTTCAGGAACTGCTGGCCAGGACGCGAGCCCTCATGCGCCGGAATGTGGGCTCAGGGTCGTCCCGCACGACGTTGCAGGTCGGAGATCTTAGCCTGAACCGGTCCGAACTGCGGGCCGAGCGTGCCGGGAAGAGGCTCGACTTGACAGCCAAGGAGTTTGTGCTTCTCGAGTACCTCATGCTGAATGCTCCGCAGCCAGTGACACGCGAGATGATCATGGAGAACGTCTGGAAGGAACCCTACGACGGAAGCACCAACCTGATCGACGTGTACGTAAAGTATGTCCGCGACAAGGTGGATAAAGACTTTCCCAGCAAACTGCTGCGCACCATCCGCGGGGTTGGTTATGTCTTGTCCGACAAATAGAAAGGCTTATTGATCGAAATGGATTTTCAAAGCCGTCAAAACACTCGCACTAAGGATCTCAGCGTCGAAGATGCAGTCCTGATGTTGCTGCACCGGACCGCGCAGCCCCTTTCCACGGTCAGGGGAATACTCGAACTCACCTTGGCAGAGGCAATGACTGCCGATGAAAAGAAAGCCTGGCTGCAACAAGCCATGGAGCAACTCCTGCAGGCGACATCGAATTTTGAGCAGCTTCGCCAACTGGTAGAGACCGACCGCTGTGAACGCCAGTCTTCGGAAAAGAGGGCCTCCGCTCATGTCTAGCCTGATGACTACCGGTCCGCAACCTGGCTGTGAAGAGACAGCCAGCAAGCCGTCGGGCGTTCTTATCGTCAGCTCAAATCAGGACTTGCGGCGGAATCTGATTACGCGCCTCGAGTCCGGTCCGTGGAATCTGATGGAAGCCGGCAGCGGCGCCGAAGCGCTGCAGATCACAGAAACGGCACAGATCGCGATGATCCTGCTGGATCCCGGCCTGCCCGACCTCAAGGTCGACGACTTTAAGGGAATCATCGAGTCGGATTATCCCAACGTGACCATAATTCCGATCAACCCGCACACGGGACAACCGATGGTGGTCTCGCCATCTCCCGATTCAATCTGTTTTGAAATGATTCGCAAAATCGAGCGTGGAGCGCCGTTTCGCGCATCGGTGACTGCACCCACATTTGAGTCGGAAGAGACACCGCCGAGCGTGGAGGGGCTTCCGGGTTTCATAGGCAAGGCCCAGGTGGTTCAGAGAGTGTTTAATATGGTGCGGCAGGTTGCGCAGCGTGACACCTCGGTCTTAATCACAGGCGAAAGTGGCACGGGCAAGGATGTGGTCGCTCGCGCGCTCCATCAGCTCAGTTTGAGGAGATTGAAGCCGTTTGTAGTCGTCAACTGCGCGGCCATTCCCGAAGCTCTGCTGGAAGCGGAGTTATTCGGCTACGTTAAGGGCGCATTCACAGGCGCGGTCCAATCCAAGATTGGAAGGATTCATGCCGCGCAGGGAGGAACGCTGTTTCTGGATGAGATCGGCGACCTCGCGCTGGGTTTGCAGTCTAAGTTGCTGCGTTTCCTCGAGCAGGGAGAAGTCCAGCGCCTGGGCAGCAACGACACGTTTCGAATCGATGTCCGGGTGATTGCAGCGACGAACGCTCCTCTGCGTGCCCTGGTCCAGCAACGCGCATTTCGTGAGGACTTGTATTACCGGCTTTCAATCTTTCCCATCGATTTGCCGCCTTTGCGGGATCGCATGGAAGACCTGGAGCCGCTGATGAACAGCTTTCTCGCGAGATTCTGCCCGCACCACGTCAGTCTGACACCGGAGGCGGCCGCATTGCTGCAACAACATTCCTGGCCGGGAAATGTGAGAGAACTGAGGAATGTGATCGAGCGGGCGAGCATTCTGGTGGGAACGGGGAGGGAGATCAGCCCTGAGCATATCCTGATTTAGCTCGGGGCTTCGGTCTCTATTGCAAATAATTCAGCAGGCTGTTCGGTATGACTTTGGCGAGCGCAGCCAAAGCCGCATCATGGGTGGTCGTCGCCTGGGACAGGTCGGTTGCCACCGCTGTCATATCTGCGGCCACCAGGCCTGAATCCTGGGTCTGGAGGTTGACTTCTTCGGTCTGCAAGTACGACTGGTTTGAATTCATCTGATCGAGCGCGCTCCCGTAAAACACGCGCTGGGTCGAAACGTAATTCAAGGAAGCGCTGATAGCAGTCGTTGCAGTTCCAATGGCGGAGGTGTTACCGCTGCTGAGGGCATTCACCAGTTGCTGTAAGGACGCCATCACATTGCCGCCGCTACCCAGGAAGATTTGTGAGCCGGGAAGGTTGGTCTGAATGCTCCTGCCGTTGGCAATCTCCACCTGATTGACACCAGCGTTCCCTTGATAACTTACGCCGGCAACTTGCGTGACGTCGGCCACGAAAGGCGGCTTTGTAGTCTCCGTCCCCCCGAAGATATAGCTCCCCTCGTAGGAGGTATTCGCGTACTGCAGCATCTGACTTTGAATCCCTTGTACCTGCTGCGCCAAGGCCTGCTGCTGCGCGAGGGTCAAGGTGCCGTTACTACCCTCCGTCCCCAGCGAGATTGCCTGGTTAAGCGCAGACACTACCGAACTCATGGTCGAATCGGCGGTTTGGAACAAGCCTTCGAGATTGGTTGTGTTAGTCAGGTATTGGTCCGTTTGGCTCTGCTCGGCCTGGTTTTGGACGTCTGCGGCAAAAGCGGTCGGATTGTCCGAGGGCAGGTTCACGCGCCGCCCGGTCGAGAGCTCTTGCAGGTCGGTCTGTTCCTGCGCTTGGGACTGAAAAACGTCATTCAGAATATCTGGGGCGAAATTTGGATTTACTCGCATATGTTTACGGCGCTGTCGGCGCTGATTCTCCCATTTGAAGTACGGATTGAGTCAATGCGTCCACCGTCGTCACCACACGCGCCGCAGCCTCATAGTCGCGTTGGTAGTTAACAAGATTCGTTGTTTCTTCGTCGATTGACACGCCTGAAATCGCTCCCAGCTGGTCATTCAACTGTGTCAGGCTCGAACTGCTGGCGGTGTTTTCAGCCTGGGCCTGCGCCGTCAGGTTGCCGACCTGGGCGACGAGGTTCGTGTAGGTGTCACCCGGAGTTGCGCCGCCGGGCAAGGCGGTGTTTTGAACCGCGAGCAAGTTTGCCACGTTCCCGTTGCTTCCGGAAGTGCCGTCCGAGCTCGCAGCGATCAGGCTCGGATCGCTGATTGCAACTTTCAGACTCGCCGCCGCACCCGCCCCAGGTGTGACGGAAAACAGTGCCGCTCCTTTATTCCCATTCAAGTCGTAGCCTGAGGTCTGTGCCGAGTTAATGCTGGCGGCGAACTGGCTTGCGAGGTTGTTTAGTTGGGACGACACGTTCGGTATGACAGTATCGCGGACCTGAATCGTACCGCCCAGCGTGCCTCCGCTGATCGCAGAAGTGATGTCCTGGCCTTGGGAAAGAATGCTTGTATTTCCAGAGGAGTTGGTCGAAGTCTGAAGCGCAAAGCTCTGATTGCCCACTACCAATGGAGAGCCGTTGCCGGTTGTCAGGGTAAGTCCGTTCCCACTTTGAATTTCAGAAACGTTGGTCAGCTGAGACAGTTGGCTGATCAGTTGATTTTCCTGATCCAGCAGCACGCCGGGATCTTTCCCCTCGTTCTGCAGAGTTCCTACTTGCCCGTTGAGTTGCGCGATCTGCTGCGTCAGGCCGTTAATCTGAGTTACCGTTTGTGTTACGGTCTGGTTCAGGCCAGAGGTGATCGAGTCAAGATTCGTTGCTGCCTGATTGAAATCGCCGGACAGGGTTTGCGCCGCATTTAGTACTGCCTGTCGGTTTGGAACGCTCGTTGGGTTGGTCGACAACTGGCTTACGCTGTTAAAGAACGCGGAAAAATCAGCTCCGATGCCTTGCGTGGAACTGGAAAACAACCCTTGCACTTGCTGGAGCGCACTCGATTGAGCCTGTGTACTGCCTTGTTGCTGGGTCTCCAGCGCAATTTGAAAACTCAAAACCTGATCGCGAATACTCTGAATCTGTTGCAGATTTACGCCTTGGCCGTAGGTGAGGTTGCCCTCCTGAATGGCCCCCTGTTCGGTCATGACCGCCTGTTCGCGGCTGTAACCTGGCGTGCTGGCGTTGGCGATGTTGTTGCTGGTGACGTCCAGCGCTCCTTCGGTGGCCTGAAGCGCCCCCGCTGCAATCCAAAGTGATGATGAAAGACTGGACATTTTCTAGGCCTCGCAAGACCAAGTGTGTTTGGGGGATGGGGCGCCTTCATCCTTCGCGTAGGGCGGCCCGGGATTTCGATACAAGCCGACGATCATTTCAATGGATTTCTGGGAACGTTTAATCAGCGCGGCATAGACGCGATTCAACCGGTCGAGGGCGATGTGCGCCTCGCGAATTTTCTGCCAGAGCGACGGTTCCCCTTCGCTCTGCTCGGACGTTGCTCGATAGGAGGCGCAAGCTAATTGGAGATCGGTCGGGGACTTCTGATTGAGTTTGAGGCAGATTGCTTCCTGAGCCGCCACACGTTCGCTCAGATCCGCGCGGTCATTTCTCTCGATCGCTGAAATAGCCGAGGAGATTTCGTGGGAAAGCGAACGCACCAAAGCGAGATGCTCTACCGCATCTTTCTTCGTTGCCTGTTGCTGGCCGGCAGTTTTGGGTTCAGACATCGTTGTTATGTATTTCTACGTTCTTGGGCTCACGCGGCCAGCATCGCGGCCGCCGTTTTCTGGGCATCGACCTTATAACTTCCGTCCGCAATCTGCTGGCGCACCTGATCAACCTTATCGTGCCTGACTTCGGGCAACTGCAATGCCTGAGCCGACAGCGAGTTCAGGCTGACGCTATCGGTCGAGAACTTATCGACTTGGGATGCACCCGAGGTTGATTCAGTCGAGGCCGACGAAGTTGAGGTCCGGTCGGTGGAGATATCCGGTGTATTCGGTACGTTCAGCGCGATTCTCATAAAGCACGTCCTGACACCCTGTCCGGTGTCGGTTTCTAATCGGCACTCACGATCTAAAACTTTAGTGACTGACCTTAGAACCCTTCGATGTTTCCAACTATTTGATACTGTTGGAGTTGCCTCTTGCGGCTGCCGTATCAACCTTGTTGTCAGCCGAACTTGGGACGTGCGGTTGAGCGGTTTCGGCCGCAGCGGTCAGGCGCTTGCTGATCATGGCGGCGATTCCGAACCCGCCGTTTTTGCTCAGGCCTTTGGCCAATGACTCGCAAGCAATGCTCATGAACTGTTCCCGGCTGGAGTCATTCTGCTCATCCTGGTCAGTACCGGGGACGCTGGCAAATGATTTTTCAGCCTGCTCGAGCCAGTGCCCGACCAGCAGGCTCTCGAAGTTCTTCGCCGCTTCGTTTATTTTCTTCGGGTCTGAGCCCTTGACCTGCGCACCTCGCAGAGTCTTGACTGCCTGCGAACTTTGCGCGGAATTAAGATCCTGACTGCCGGTTGATGCGGATGTCACAAGATTCGGCACGGTTATAAAACCTCCAATTCAGCTTGCAGGCCGCCCGCTGCTTTTATCGCCTGCAGGATCGCAACGATGTCATGCGCCGACGCGCCCATCGTGTGAAGGCCATTGATCAGTTCCTCGACGCTCGCTCCTTCTTTCAATTCGATGGAGCGTGCCGGTCCGTCCTTGGCTTTGAGTTCGGTTTGCGGAACAACCTGGGTTGTGCCTTTGGAGAGCGGTTCAGGCTGGGAAACCGTGAAGGTAGTCGTGACTTGGACGGTCAGGTCTCCATGCAGCACCGATACGGGAGAAAGCTTTACGTCCCCACCCATCACGATCGTGCCGGTCCGCTCATTCATGACGACCTTGGCGGGAGGATGAATGGAGACCGCAATGTTCTGTACCTTCGCGATCAGCGTGGGTATGGAAGAATCTCCCATAAGAGAGATGTTGAGGTCGACCCGCCGGCTGTCGGTTGCCGCTGCCACTTCTTTGCCAAAATCGTGATTGATGGCGGCTGCGACGTCGCGAGTCACGGTGAAGTCCTGTTCACGCAAGCTAAGAGAAACAGTTTTTAGGTGGGTCAGGTCGATGGAGGCGTCGCGTTCTACGATTCCTCCATTGGGAACGCGGCCCACGGTGACATGATTCACTTCCTTACTGTTGCCGCCTCCACCGACTGTGTAGCCGCCCAATGTGAGCGGCCCTTGCGCCTCAGCATAGACTTGACCGTCGGCTGCATGGAGCGAAGTTAGCAATAACACGCCACCCTCGAGGCTCTTCGCGTCTCCGATGGAGGAAACAGTGACGTCGAGGCCTGTGCCCGGGCGCGCGAAGGGTGGAAGAGATGCAGTGACCATCACAGCGGCGATATTTCGAACTTGAATCGTGGACGCTGAAATCTGGACGCCCAGCCGCTGCAGCATATTTGCGAGCGTTTGCGTGGTGAAGAGAGTTTGCTGGCTGTCCCCGGTTCTCTTCAAGCCGACCACGACGCCGTATCCGATGAGCGGGTTTTCGCGGATGCCTTCGATGGTGGTGATGTCGCGAATGAGGACCTGGCGGCTCTGCTCGGCAACGGAATGTACCGCGCTCACAAGCACGAGCAACAAACAGAGAGCAAAGCCCACACGTCGATGTGCCAGTGAGCAACGCTTCGAGACTCGGGAGCTTAGAAACTGAACAGCCATTGCAATCCTCGAATCACCGCGTTCGGACGGTGGATGGCGTCGGTAATCACGCCTTTGCCCTTCAGCTCAATTTCCAGATCGGCGAGTGACGTAGAACTCGCCGTATTATTCGGCCCCACGTCGCCGGGACGGAGCACGCCGCGCACTACCACCGTTTCGTGCTGGCTGTTGATCAGCACGCGTCGTTCGCCTTCGACGATCAGCGATCCACTCGGGAGTAATCCGATCACGCGCGCCGTCAGAGTGGTCGTGACATTCGATCCGGCCGAGGTCTCGCCTGTACCCTTCAGAGTGGTCGCGGAGTTGGCCCCAAACAGTGGGTTCAGCATGGATGTGCTGACGCCCCCGGGGAGTCCGGTGATGGCTGAACTCGCGGTATAAGCTCGCGACGTGTTGACATCGCCCGTGGATTTGGCTGTGGTGTTCTCATAGACCGTGAGCGTAACCACATCTCCGACTCGCCTTGCCTTATAGTCGGCGCTGATATCGGTAAATGCTCCGGTCGGACTGTATAAACTGCCAAGCGAGCCTGCTTCCATTGAAAGCGGCTGCTCCTTCACACGGGCGAGGTACTCGGCGCGCAACTGCTCGGTATTCTGCTTTTTGGAATGAGCCCACGCAGGCTGCACACCAATGAGCCCGGTCGCCAATAAAGCGACCGTCCATCCGACCTGTAGGCGTGTTGCCATCCACTTTCCGATTCTCAAAGTGTGCTCCTGACGGTTTTTTCGTTTATCACTTCCGCGCGGTAAGTCCGTTTCCGATCCGGACTGGCAACCCGGATGGCCTGGCCGTGAACACCCGCTTGCAGACAAATCGCGGGCAAAACGATGCGCGAAGTAGCATTCTCGATGATGAGGGTCACGGGTTGTCCGCGGGCGACCAGTGGATGCTCTTCAACCGAACTGACTGCAGATGCAGGAATCTGCCGCGATCCAGTCGGTTTTGCGACAGCGCTTGCGACCGGGTCGACGTGAATCAATACGTAAAAGGGAAGACACTGGCGACGAACCCGGCAGGCCAACTCGGCCAAAATTGTGTTCGGTGACTCTTCCACTTTCTTCGCGACCCTCAGGGTCGCTCCCGGGGCCGTTGTGACGCTGGCCAGCATCTGAATCCGGTCTGCGTTTGTGTCGACTCCAGCCGCTCGCATAGCAGAGGCCACTTGTTCGGGCGAAACCGGAACCCAGCCTCCCGTTTGCGCACGCGCACCGGCTTGTACGGAAATGCACAGTGCGCCGAGCCAAACGAGTTGACGAACCTTGCGAATGGACAATGTAATCTCCACCTAGCGAATCAGGTTCGCGAGGTCCTGCAACATCTGATCGGCCGAAGTCACAACACGAGAGTTTGACTCGTAAGCGCGCTGGGCAACGATCATATTGACGAATTCCTGGACGATATCAACGTTCGACTGTTCGAGCATCCCTTGCTGCAGCGTGCCCAATCCTTCGGCCGCGCCCGGAGCCCCCACGATCGGATCGCCCGAGGCAGTGGTCGCGAGATAGAGATTGTTGCCGACAGAGTTCAGTCCGCCGGGGTTAGGAAACATGGCGAGCTGAATGCTGCCCACCTGCTGGGCCGCGGTTTGACCGGACTCAGTGACAGAAACGGTACCGTCAGAGCCGACCGTAACCGTCGTTGCATTCGCTGGAATCGTGATGTTCGGTTGCAAGGCGTTGCCGTTGGCGGTCACGATATTTCCCTGCGCGTCAAGGTGAAACGAGCCGGAGCGCGTGTAAGCGATCTGTCCGTCCGGTAGTGTGACTTGGAAGAAACCAAGACCTTGAATCGCGAAGTCCAGCGGATTGCCAGTCGAAGCAAAGTTGCCTTGCGTTTGCATGACTTCCGAAGCGGCCGGCATGGTTCCAAGTCCAACCTGAAGTCCGGCGGCGATGGTGGTCTGCTGGGTGGCAGCCGCTCCGGGCATGATCACGTTCTGGTATACCAGATCCGAGAACTGGAGACGGCGCGCGTAGAATCCCGCGGTGCTGGAGTTGGACAAGTTATTGGCGATGTTGTCGAGATTCAATTGTTGCGCTGACATACCGCTCGCGGCTGTATATAGTGCACGAAGCATAATGAACTCCTTTAAGCGCCGTTAGTGACTCTCGGCAATTCCTGGGTTGCGGTCTGATTCATCTCGGAGTGGAAAAGATACAAGGCTCGTTGCATCAGCTCCGCATAGCGTTGCACCGTAACAAGCTGCACCGCGCTTGCAACTGCATTTACGTTGGACGATTCGAGGCTGCCTTGCTGAATGCTGGAATCCTTCGCCGGCTTCGCGCTGTTCGCCGGAGCGGTGTAGTAGGTCTGTCCGAGCGCTTCCAGGGAAGTACCCGGTGCAAAATCGACGACCTTTAATTTGCCAGCGAGCGCCCCATTCACGGAGATGGTGCCGTCCGGGCTGACTGAGACGGGCGATCCCACGATTTGAATCGGACCGCCTTCTTCTCCCAGAACTGAGTCGCCTGCGGCTGTGACCAGTCGACCTTGCGGAGACACATGAAAGTTGCCATCCCGCGTGTAGGCAGTGCCGGAGGCGGTTTTCAGGGCAAAGAAGCCCGATCCTTGAATCGCAAAGTCGAGGTCGTTACCGGTGTGCTCGAGGTTCCCTTGAGAAAGATCCAGGTCGGTGTCGCCGAGCACCGAGTAATTGTTCACCGCGTGATTGAGCGTGGACAGGGGATGGCCGGACGACGTGGCCAGCAGGGAACGAAATACATTCTGTTGCCCGCGGTATCCGGGCGTACTGATATTGGCCAAATTATTGGCGACCGAATCCAGAGCCTGGTTTCGAGCCAACAGCGCGGTACAAGCCGCGTAGAAACCGCTGTCCATGAGTTCCCTCCATGAAGACCAAGCAAGGGAACGGCCAAGTAGAGAGGGAAAGCGGGTGTGCTAAGTGGTTGATAAACGAGCGGTGCACCCCTTGAGATGAGTCAGGGATTAGTGGCACACCGCAATCAAAGATGGAACTGGCTGAGTTTCTCTAACCCGGCGCAGTTGGCGATTACTAATGGGTCAAAACACTTTGCGCGCGAAACGGGCCACCAGTCCCTGAATGCGCCGAGCCTGGCTGTCGGCCTCGCGGACTAATTCGAGTAGCGGGCGAGAGGTCGAGCACCGGTCATCATCGCGGACGACGTCTTGCAAGAGCGGCGAGAGGCCCCAGTCTTTCGCCAGAAGGCCGGCGACTACGCGCGGCTGTGAATGAGTGACTTCCCTCTGGCAGCCGAGAATTAACGGCAATTCGCCGATGTGGAAAAGCAATCCGGCCACATAGGCTTCTTCCGCGTCGTTGTACATCGTCTTGTAGGCAAGTTCTTCTGCCATCAATGCCGTAAGCCGCGCCTGTCCCCAGAATTGCTCGCAATCGCGCAGCGCCGCCCGGCCGTCGGGATGGCTGGAAAGAGGCTCGATTTCAGTGACCAGAGTTAGCAGCTTCTCGATTCCAGCGTGGACCACGTTCCTGGTAATGCTGGTTTCGACGGGTTGCCGCTCACCGTGGTCCAGGGATACGAGCCGCAACAACTGGATGGTAAGCCCAACGTCATTTCGAATCACCTCCGCTACCGAACGAAGGTTGACGGCAGGGCCGGATAACAGGACCTGCAACAACAGCACTGAATCTGCCATTGCCGGGAGCGCGCCAAGGATCAGGGTGTTATTCTGCCGCGGGAGGTGACTCCGTCTGCACCTTGGTTGAGAGTTGGTCCGGCCAAGGATCAGATAGGGTTTACGGGATTGTTCTTTTGCCAGCATGTCCGTGCTGGCTTAATCGGCAGAAAAGGATTGCAACTTTAACGAGGCTGCCGAGGTCCAAGGGCTAGTCTGGTTGGACCCGGAAGAGGAGATCGGTTTCCTGCTGACGGCTCCAGATTCTCATCCAAAGATAATCGCGGCACATGCCGAAACGCGTTTCTTTTGCGCCCAGTTGAGTGACGTAATTGCGGCTCATGCGGGCAATTTCTGCGGTGGGCATCGGGCGGTCGAAGATGATTTCGTTCTCTCGCGTCAGGAAAGCGCTGGCCTGCAAGTGGCGCTGGAAATCCTGAGCGGTAATAAAACCTGGCATCGCGTCACACCCGAGAATATGTTCGATGGTGGAGAGAATCTGGTATTGCACGCGGCTCACAAAGCCGATCGATAGCCTTCGATCCGCTTCCACGAAGTGCACCGGGAGCATTTCATATTGCTCCAGCAGCAGACGCGGGATGTGAATAGGAGGGGGCACCAGGCGTGCGGTCAACGTGAACACCGGGCATGACCACTGGGCTGCGACTGCTGATGTTACCTGCTCGGAGGTAGCGAAACCAAGGACTTGTACAGCTTCGCCGAGATTTGTGCCGTCAAGTTTTTGTCTTTCGAGCGCGAGAACAAGTTGCTCCGAGGTCAGTATCTCGCGTGACATAAGCAGCAACCCGAGGGGCATGCGGCGGACCTGGGGTGGTTCCTGGACCTGGCGCGAGGTAATGGTGGCTGCAATGGTGGCGTGAAGAAAGTCTTCAAAACAATTGGGACTGCAGAACCATTCTTTGCCGAGGGAAACGCCCGCGTGCCGCCGGGAGAGACTGGGCAACAGGCTCTTTCGCGTGCATGCGGTGTTCGAGCAAGGGAGTGCCCACGTTTTCCATCTTGCCGGAATCGGAATCCATTGAGCTTTGGGCATTGTAATCGGCGGTGTTCTAAAACTCTGCTGCGCTCCTACTCCACAATCTGATTCTCATCGAAGGAAGCGCTCCGCAGCGCGGCGCGGAGCTTCGGAATGGCAAGCGCGTGGATCTGGCAGACCCTCGATTCTCCAATCTGGAGCACAGCCGCGATTTCCTTCATTGTTAATTCTTCCTTGTAGTAGAGCGAAATGACCATCTGCTCTCGCTCGCTGAGCGTCTCGATAGCAGTCGCGAGTTGGTTGGTCACTTCCGAGCGCAAGCAGAGCTCATCGGGACCCTCTTCACGGCTGGGAGCGGATTCAATAAGGTCTTGCCGCTCCGATCGATCGTAGGCTGCACTCACCTCCTGGCCAACGAGACGCAACCCATCGACGCGGACGGCAGTCTCGTGGAGATCCTTGAGAGTCAATCCCAGTTCGGCGGCGATCTCTTCTTCAACAGGCTGGCGGCCGAGCTGCCCGCCAAGTTTAGCGACTGCCTCTTCAATGTTCCTCGCTTTCTGACGCAGCGGGCGAGATCCCCAGTCTAATTCCCGCAGGCTATCGATGATCGCGCCGCGGATCCGAAACTTGGCGAACGATTTTAACGGGACAGACTTCGTCGGATCGTAACTGCGGATGGCCTCGATCAGTCCGATCACCCCCGCGTTAACCAGGTCCTCGAAAGGAACATGCTGGGGCAGACGCTCGAAAATGCGCCGGGCAATGTAATGCACCTGCGGAAGTTGCTGCAGGATGAGTTCATCCCGCTCCTGGTTTGTTTCATCGACGTTTTCTTTGTACGCCAGTTCTGCTTTCGTCGTCATGTCAACCTCAAATTGATCCCCAAGCTTGTCTTCATCGCAAAGCTCCCACCGACTGCACCGCAATTGCGGGGGGAATTTCCGTCGGCGCCAAAACAACTATCTTCGGGAAGAAAGGCTCCAGCAATCGGCGCAACTGGAATCTTCCCGGGGAAGAACACAAGAGGATGGGCGGGGCATTCACCACGCCATCTCCAAACAAAGCCTTCAGTCCGTCAAAGACGCGCCGTGCAACATTGGGTTGGAGAGCGCCCGACGGTTGAGTTGCGTAAGGCTGCGGGGTGAGGGACCGGGTGCATTCTTCCTCCAGCGCTCGATCCAGGGTCACCACTTTCAACTCCCCATTTTTGTCGAGCAGGGGTTGCACGAAAGCACGACCCAGGGCATGGCGCACCGCTTCTACCAGGAGCACGGGGTTCTTGTTGAGGGGTGCAACGTCGACGAGCGTTTCCAGAATGGTGCCCAGGTCGCGAATCGAGACTTGCTCCCGTAACAATTGCTGTAACACTTTCTGCACTTCGCCCAGCGTGAGGATCTTCGGGATCAGTTCTTCCACCAATCGTGGATGAGACTCCGCGTTCCGATCGACGAGCCGCTTGGTCTCGTGCCGGGTAAGAAGCAGATGCGCGTTCTGCTTGACGACTTCCCCTATGTGA
>Ga0187847_10002398_pt1 | contig 15128 bp, 18 predicted proteins | sample June2016WEW_4_10_FD_132458 | JGI IMG/M metagenome (GOLD analysis project Ga0187847, IMG submission 132458) | Peatland microbial communities from SPRUCE experiment site at the Marcell Experimental Forest, Minnesota, USA - June2016WEW_4_10 | ecosystem: Environmental > Terrestrial > Soil >...
GGGCGCGCGATACCGAGCATCTGCGCGCGATCCTCGGCGAGTACCGCGGCCACGGCATGTTGAGCGCGATCGACGACTTCGGCGCGGGGAATTCCGGACTCAATCTGCTCGCGGGATTTCAGCCGGATGTGGTCAAGATCGACATGGCCTTGACGCGCGACATCGAGTCCGATCGCGTGCGTCTCGCGGTCACGCGCTATGTCGTCGGGCTCTGCCGCGAGCTCGACATCACGGTGATCGCCGAGGGAGTCGAGACGCTCGCCGAGGCGGTCGCGCTGCGCAATCTCGGCGTGCGGCTCTGCCAAGGGTATTTGTTCGCGCGCCCCGCGCTCGAGCGGCTGCCGATGCCGACGGCCGGCGTCGTCGGCGCGATTCAGGCCGCACATGAACTCGCGCTGTTGGGGAGCACCGACCTTCAGCCCGCGCGCGCGCGCGCGGAGCACCGCTCCTAGCACGAGGCCGAGCCCAGCTTATACAGGCTTGTTGGGGCGCCGGTACTGGATGGACGCGCGTGCGCAGGATCGCAACAATTCGCGCCATGCCCGCCGCATTTCGTGTCGAACGCCTCAGCGACGAGTTTGGTCAATACCAGCTCGTGCTGACCTGCCGTGCCTGTCAACACGAACGCAAAGCCGATCCGCACATGCTGAGCCGGCTCTGCGGTTGGGATGCGCGGATCGCGGACATCGCGCCGCGACTGCGCTGTTCGAAATGCGGCAAGAAGGCCTGCACGGTACGCGCGATTCCGCCGCATAAACCCCGCGGCTATTCCGCGCTGCCGAGGTAAAAATCGCTTACCGCAGTAAACTAGCGCAATGTATCGACATTGCCCTGGCGTCATCGCGCTCACCGCCGCGCTGCTGTTCGGCGGCCTCGCGCCGGCCGCGCCATCCGGTGATGAGATCACGGTCACCGCGGCACGCCTCGGGCCGCGGGTATGGCAGGTGCAAGGCGAGCACTCGCGCCTGTGGATCTTGGGCACGGTATCGCCGCTGCGGATCGGCGCCACCTGGCGGGCCGGCGAAGTCAAACGGCTGCTCGGCACCGCCGATGCGCTGCTCGCCGCGAAGCCGCTCGAAATCAGCCTGCCGCGCGTGTTATGGATATTGATCGCGCAACGCGACCTCGTGATGAACAGCCGCGGAGCGAAACTCGAGGATTTGCTCGCGCCCGAACTCTATGCACGATTCTCCGCGCTGCGCGCCCAGGTTGGCGGCGGCGGCGCAAAGTGGGAGCGGTATCGGCCGATCATCGCGGGCGCGCTGCTCGAAGACGCAGCAATGCAGAAGAACGGCTTATCGGAGCGTCTCGACGTATCGCTCGCGGTACGCCGGCTCGCGCGTGAATCTCATCTGCGCATCGACGAGGTCAAGATTCCCGGTGCGCCCGATTTACTCTCTGCGCTCAAGACGCTGGCACCGGAATCCGAAAGCCGGTGCTTGGCCGCGATGCTCGATACGGTCGACAACGGCATGCGGCTGCTCGCCGAACGCGCCGACGCCTGGTCGAGCGGCGATATCGAGCGTCTGCAGGCGCTGCCGCAGGCGTCCGAGGCGATCTGCGGCGCCGCGTTCGGCGCGGACGATCGTGCGGCCGCGCTGCTCGCGCAGATTCATCGGCGCTGGCTCGAGTCGCTCGAAGCGCATCTGCAAGGCCAGGGGACCGCGCTCGCGGTCGTCGATGTGGATCTGTTGCTGGGGCAGCGCGGCTTGCTGGCCGCACTGCGCGCCGACGGATATTGCGTCGAGATGCCCTGACCTTAAGCGGCGGCGCGTCGGCGAACCGCGGTCCAAGCGGCGGCGGAGAATACCAGCAGGTTCGCGACCACGACCGGCGAGGCGCTGATCAGCAGGCCGTAGCTGACCCACAGCAACGCACCGAACATCTGCACCGCGCGCAGCACCGACGGGCGCGCGAAGAAATAGGAGCCGACGAACACGGCGGTCGCGACCCAGCCCAACAACTCGATGCCGGTGTGACTCATACCGCGGCGAGTTCCATGTGATGTTCAATCTGCGGGATCGCGCTGATGCGAACGCGGTCGGTGCGTTCCTTCGCCCACTCATCGAGCGTCAACCCGTAGGACTCGAACAGTCCGCGAATGTCACCGGTCTGCCAGTGCAGCAGCTGGTCGAGAATCGGCACCATGATGCTGAACGCGTTGTCGCTGAGCACCGTGCTCTTCGCAATGCGCGCGAGCTGCTGATTCTCGGAGACCGCGATCGTGAATCCGTCGCGGTTGTTGACGTGCAGCATCACGTGCACGTCGGAGCTGCCGTCGCCGACGTAGATCATGCGGTCGGGCGTGACGCCGAGGCGCTGTTCGAGCTCCTCGATGACCGCGACCTTGCCGTAGCCCGCGGGCACGCGCTTGACCGCGCGGACCTCGCCCGAGCGCGCGTCGAACTCGAGTTCGGTTCCATAAATGTGCTCGGCCGGCACGACGCCATCGAGCGCCGAGATCACGATTTCGCGCGGTGCCGCGGATATCACGAAGAAGTGAAAGCGATAGCCTTCGGTGCCGCGCGCGAGAAAGTCGATGAGCGCAGGTATCGCGCTCTTGAGGCGCACGAGGCGCCCCGTCTCGATCAGGTGCTCGCGCCGAACGCCGCGAAATTCCGGATCATGGCGAATCAGATACGCGAGCTCGCCGCCTTGCTGCACGAGATTGCTGCGCGCGAGTCCCGCGACCCGCTCTTCGAATCCCGATATGCCCAGCAACTCGCTCAGTACGACTCCCGAGTCCTTGAAGCTCAAGGTCTGGTCGAAGTCCGAGGCCAACAGGAAAGTCTTCGTTGGTGTTTCATTCACAAAAGATTCTCCTCAGGGGCGGTCCCCAGCGTCGGCCTCATGATCACGCAATCCGCGCCGCCTGTCAGATGATAAACACTCGCGCGCGGTACAACTTTTCTCACTTGTGGCCCGTGCTGCGTGAACGGCGTCGCAGATTGCGCGGCCGTGCCTCGCTCAATCGCGGCGCCGGCCGCCGATTGGGCCACTGTGACGATTGTGTAATCATCGAGGCGCGCCGCGAGATGGTCAGTTCGAGATCGCACGACCTATAATCAGATCCGCGGACGCGCGTGTCGATCGCCACAGGAGGCTGCGATGGCCTGGATCAGCTATGTGTGCTTCGAAGGTCGGAAGCAAGGGATCTTGAACACCGCGACCAAGTCGATTGCGGCGGGCGCGAGCCGGCGCAGCAGCCAGTGGATCGAACTCGAGTCGTTCGAGCTCAATTCTCAAGAACCCGAGGAGGCGCCGCCAGGCAGGCTCAAAGGCGACAAACAGCGATTTCCGCTGCTGGTCACGCTCGAGTTCGGGTCGACCTCGGCCTGGCTGCGACAGGCGGCGCGCGACCAGGAAATCTTGACAGCGGTCATCATCGAAACCGTCAGCATCGATCGCCATGGCTTCGAGCACATCGAAGAGCGCATCACGCTGACCGATGCGCTGATCGCCGATCTGCGTGCGCACACGGGTCAGGCGGCCGCGACGGGCAGGGTGCTCGATGATCTGGGCTTCACATTCCAAACAATCACCATCATCACGGGGGTCACATGATCGGATACGTCACACTCGGAACCAACGACTTCGCGCGCGCCGCGGCCTATTACGACGCGCTGCTCGGCGAGTTGGGTGCGAAGCGCACGATGGAGAGCGAGGAGTTCATCGCCTGGTCGGTCAATCCGCGCCTGCCCGGGTTGTGCATCACGAGACCGTTCGACAAGAAGCCCGCGACCGTCGGCAACGGCGTCATGGTGGCGCTCCATGCCAAGAGCCGCGAGAAGGTCGATGCGCTGCATCGCAAGGCGCTCGAACTCGGCGGCGCCGACGAGGGCGCTCCGGGCGCGCGCGGCGAGGGCTTTTACGCGGGCTATTTCCGCGACCTCGACGGCAACAAGCTCAATTTCTACCACGCCGGCTGACGCACGTTTCAATTTTCGGCGGGGCAGGTGTAGATTGGGGCTTTAAAGCCCCGAGGAATCTGACCATGTGGACCAAATTCGCCGTTGCGTCGATGCTGGGCGTCGTGATCGCCTCGAGCGCACTCGCCGCCGACGCGGGCCGCCAATATTTCGATTCGACCGCGGCGATGAACGGCACGCCGCTGCCGTTCAGCGAGGCCGTCCGGGTCGGCGACACGTTTTATGTCGCCGGACACATCGGCCTCGATCCGAAAACGCAGAAGGCGCCGGACAACATCGACGTCGAAGCACATGCGGTCATGGACGCGGTCAAGCACACGCTCGAGACCGCCGGGCTGCAGATGGACGACCTCGTTTCGGTCACGATCTACTGCACCGATCTGGAACTATATGACGCGTTCAACGCGGTGTATCGCGGCTACTTCCATGGTCATTATCCGGCGCGCGCTTTCATCGGGGTCAGCCGCCTCGTTCGCGGTGCGCACTTCGAGATCGCCGGTGTAGCGGCCAAGCCGGCACATTAGCGCCGGACGGAAAATCTGCGGACCGGCAAGCATGAGCTGCGCGGCAGTTGCGCCCAAGCATCGTGTCAGCAAAAGATCACGCCGATAGGGGCCGGGCCAAGCGCGCGACCATTCACGCCAATGCGCAGGGCGCGCTGTCGCGCGTGTTCGAACCGCTCGCGGCGTTCGCATTGGATGCGGGATTGAGCATTCGGGAAGTGCAGTCCGCGTTGCGCGCAGCCGCGGTCCAGAGCGCCGCCGATCGCCAGCGCGATAGCGGCCGCAGAATCAACATTTCCGGGATCGCCGCCTCGACCGGCATTCCGCGCGCTGAAATTTCCCGGCTGTTGAAAGTCGCGGTGGCGAAGCGCCCCGCCGCGGCGGATCGGCAGCTGCAGGCAACCAACCAAGTTCTCAAGGTCTGGCACGAGGATCCAAAATACACGAATGCCAACGGGCAGCCTGCGGATCTGCGCGTGTTTGGATCCGGGTCCACATTCGACGCGCTGGTCAAGCGCCACGGGCGGGGCATTCCGACGCGTGCGATGTTGGATGAACTCGCGAGAACCGGATCGGTTGAATTGACGGGTTCGGACAAGCTGCGCGTAAAGACATCGATCGCGCTCGATCGCGGGATCAATCCGCAAGCGGTCAAGGCCTTCGGCGATCGCGCGCACGCGCTGCTGTCGGTGATGCTCTCGACGATGCGCGATCCGCAGCAACGCGGGTTTCTCTCGAGCATCGAAGGAGCGATCGGCTCGAACACTTCGCTGCCGCTGATTCGCCGAGAGGTGGTCGGAAAAGGCACGGATTTCCTCGCGGATCTGCGCGATCGCTTGGCCGCCGAGAATTCATCCGCGCGCGGTGCACGACGCTCGAAAAACCCCGATCGCGTCAGCGTGACCGTGTTCTACCACGAGAAGCCGCAGAATCAGCCGAAAGGCAGGCGGTCGGAAGCGGCCAGGCGCAATTTGCGCCGCCGTGTTTGAGCCCGGCTGCCGCGCAGCCGTCGGGATCTCTCAAGGCTCGTCGACCGACAGATAGAGCCCCACGGAGGCCTGCACCGCCTTCTTCGCTCGTTTGGCGGGCCTCGAGGCGGCTTGGCTCATCATCCAGATGTCGACCGACTCCAGCAGATTTTGCCCGTGTCTTCGGAGCCAGATCTTCAACTCCGGGAGTTTCCGGCGGTCAAAATCACCATTCCATGCAATCCGATGGAACAATTGATCCGAGTTGGCGGGCGGACTGCCGAGATTGTGGTGCAGGGTATTGATGAAGCCGCGCAAGGAATTGAGCGTATGCAAGGCTGCCAAGCGTTTGTCCTCATAGATGCTCAAGGCGCGCGTTCGAGCGTGGATCAAGCCCTTGCTATCGACGCGCACCGCACGCAAGCGTTTGAGCTCGCCAAGCAGCTGCGGCGCGGGGATGCCGGGGACCGCGATTGCGGCGATCCGGCGAAACGAGATCCCGCGGCCGCTCATTTTGAGGGGCAGCGGATTTCCAGCGGAATCCACGAAGCTCGGGTCTTGATGCCACAAGCTCAGCAAATCGCTCATCGTCGATAGTTGAGCGAGCGACTCGCGCGACGACTGGCGCCAACCCCGGCGCGTATGATCGACGTAGTTCACGCGATTGATCAGGTGTCCGGCGTCCAAGCCGAGGCTGCCGAACAGTGCGAGCAGATCCCGCACGACATCGTCGACCGTGACCGCGCGCAACGTGGAGATTCCGCCGTTGCGCGCGCCGGTCCACGCGGGGCTTCGGGGCTTGCTCAAGGACGCTTGCTGCTTCTTCATGGGGCGTGACCTCTCAATGCGGCGTGATCGACAGCGCCTTGGACGGAACGCCGTCGAGTGGGCTGGGATCGACGCCGCTCACATAGGGTTTGACGAGGCGTTTCGAGACGAAATGGTAGAGCGGGATGATCGGATAGTCGCCGATCATCAGGCGTTCTGCCTGCTCGAGCAGCGAGCGCCGCTTTGCGGGATCGGCAGTGTCGGCCGCTGCATCGAGCAGTGCCTCGAACGCCGCATTGGAATAGCCTGCGTCGTTGTTGGTCGAGTGCTCTCGAAAGATATCCAGGAAATTGCTGGCATCGTTGAAGTCCGCAACCCAGCCGAGGCGCGCGACGTCCCAGCGCATTCGATCGTGGCGCGATATAAGAAATACGCGATTTTCTTCGTCGATCAACGCGGTATCGATGCCGAGAACCTCTTTCCACATCGCGGCAATCAGGATCGCGGTTTGTTTGATGACCACATTGGAATTGAACAGCAGGCGCAATCGAAGCGGCCGCGCGCCCGGAATCCCGGCTTCGGAGAACAATCGCTTGGCCTCGTCGATGCGTTCTTGATCGGGCAAATCCTTCCATGGCAGAAACTGTTGGCTGTAGTTCCAGATGCCCGGCGGCAAGAAGCCGTAAGCCGGCGTTTGACCGGCTCCAAGCGCCGCGACCAGGCGGTGCCGATCGATCGACATCGCGAGCGCCCGGCGCAGTTTGATGTTGTCCGCTGTCGGGCCGAATTTCAGATTGATTCCATAGTAGGCCGTCGCCAGAAATGGCGCGATCACCAATTCGCTTGAATTGGCGCCTTTCAACGCCGCGAATGCGTTCGGCGGCACCGAATTGGTGAGGTCGAGTTCGCCGGCCCGATAGCGACTCAATTGAGCGGTTTCATCGCTGGCAATCTGATATTGAATCGCCGCAATCTGCACGTGGGCGCGATCCCAGTATTGCGGATTCTTCGCGAGCTCGATCGTGGTGCCGGGACGCCAGCGCTTCAGCACGTAAGGTCCATTGGAAACCCAGGTCTCGGGGCTGTGGCTGCCCGCGCTGATCGCGGAGTAGATCGGGAATGTCGACGAGTGCGTGAGCACTTCCGGAAAATAAGGCGCCGGCTGCGTGAGTTTGACGATCAAAGTTCGGTCGTCGGGCGCATACACGGCCAGCGAGCCAGGGTCCGCCTTGCCGGCGATGATCGCAGCCGCGCCCTCGATCAGGCGCAAATTATCCGCTACCGGCGAGCCGTTTTTTGGATCGATGACGCGCTGCCAGGCCGACACGAAATCTCGAGCGCGGACCGGGCTTCCGTTCGACCATCGGGCATCCTCGCGCAGCTGGAAGCGGTACTCTCGCCCGGTCGCATCGACGGTCCATGCGGAGGCGGCGCCCGGCACCGGCGCGCCCGACGCAGATTCGCTCGTCAATCCTTCGTAGAGATCCTGCATGACTTGCGTCGAGAAATTGTCGGAGGCGGCGGCCGGGTCGAGCGATGCAGGCTCGCCGCTAAGGCCCCTGCGCAGCAGGCTGTTGCCGCCGCCTCCCGGGAGGCTCTGGCCGCCACAGGCGGCAAGCGCCAGTGCAAGGCCGATTGCGAACCAGGGACTGAGGAGGGCGCGCACGCTTGATCGCTTTGGTTGCTGCATTGCGGTATTTGGTGGGCCGCTTTCTTGCACCACGGTAAGATAAGGGCCCTATCCGCGCAATCGGTTCTTCGCCGCCGCAAAATGTCGCCGAGTACATCACCTCAGTTGGTTTGTTGGAACTGCGGCGCATCGCTTGCCGCGATGAGCCTGCCGCTGCTGCGCTTGGATGTGTGCAAGGCCTGCAAGGCCGAACTGCACGTTTGCAAGCTCTGCGTCGAATATCACACCGGCTATGCGAAGCACTGTCGCGAGCCGACCGCCGAAGAGGTGTTGAAGAAGACCGAGGCCAATTTTTGCGACCATTTCAAGCCGAGGCCCGGGGCTTACATCGGCAAGGATCAGGCGGAGTTGGATCGCGTCAAGGCGTCGCTCGCGGATTTGTTCAAGAAGTAGTTTTGCGCGCTTTACGCGCCTTAGTTTTCTTCGGCGCATCGGCAATGCGCCACAAATACAGTGCCGCAGTCGTGCGATACGGCCGCCAACACTCGGCGCTCACCAACAGTTGTTTGGGTGTCGGCAGCTTGCGCTTGCGATATAGCACCTGAAATCCCTTGCGCACGCCGTAATCGTTGAGCGGCAGGATGTCGGGTCGGCGCAGCGTGAATATCAGCAGCATGTCGACCGTCCAGGGACCCACGCCGCGGATCTTCGTGAGCTGATCGATGATCTCGCCCTCCGACATGCACGCGATGCGTTTCGCGTCCGGTACGTCGCCGGCGAGCGTTCTTGCGGCGATCTCCTTCATCGAATGTGCCTTGCTGCGCGAGAGCCCCGCGCCGCGCAGGTGCTCATCGGCGAGCGATACCAAATGGCCGGGTTCGGGCCTGCCTTCCGGAAATAGGCACAGCACGCGGTTCCAAATCGCCTTGGCCGCGGCACCCGCGAGCTGCTGGTGGGCGATCGCTTCGAGCAGCGCGGGAAACGGCTCACGCGTCTCGCGCGCCGGCAATTTGATCAGCCCGATCCGATCGATCCATTCGGCGAGCCGGGGATCCTGTGAGCGCAGGTGTTTGACGGCGCGGGCGTGCATGCGTCAAGTCTAAATCAAAGCGGCGGACTTGGATCACAGTTATCGGGCGCCTAAAGCCCAAGCGCTGCGCAGTTTTTCCGCGATACAGGTTGCGCCCTACACGCAAACGGCATGCCCCTAAAGTTTCGGCTGTAAGAACCGCTAATCAGGGCGTGATCAGAACAATGCCGCGTGCACGGAGCGCATCAATTGTACAAATTATGGCGACAAAAAGAGCCTTCGACTCGACGGACCGCACTGGCCCGCAACGCCACGGGTTGCGCGATGGCGACCACGAGCCGCGCGCGCGACGGCCGCTACCGCCTGGAATCGTGTTTCGCCGTTAAGGCGCCGCTCGCGGAGCAGAGGGCCGTGATCAGCTCGTGGCTTGCGGCCGAGCGCAGCGAGCTCGGTGCGGTCGGCACCGTTCTGGATGCCGCGGATTATCAACTGCTGCTGGTCGAGTCCCCGGACGTGCTGGCAGCGGAGCTCAAGGCGGCCGTGCGCTGGCGCCTCAAAGACATGATCGATTTTCCGTTGGACGAAGCCGTGGTCGACGTGTTCGGGATTCCGGAGCCGGTGCGCCGCACGGGCGCCAAGATGATGTATGCAGTCGCGGCCAAACGCCAGGCGGTAGAAGACCACGTCGCGACGATCAAGGCGGTGACGCAGCGATTCGACGTCATCGACATTCCGGAATTGGCGCTGCGCAATCTCGCAGCCCAAATGCCGGAGGCCGCCGAAGGCATGATCCTGCTGTGGCTCAACGCGCAATCCGCGCAGCTGCTGGTGATCAAGCAATCGACGCTCTATCTCGCGCGAACCGTCCAATTCACCTCGCAGCGCGGCTCGAACACGGTGTCCGGGGTTCCCGACGTCGACGCGATCGCGCTCGAATTGCAGCGCTCGACCGATTACTTCGAAAGCCATTACGAGCAGTCGCCGATCGGTCATCTGGTCATCGCGCCGCATAACGAACACGCCGACATGCTCGCGGCCGCACTGCGCGATCAAACCTCGATGCGCATACAGACGATCGACCTCAACCGGGTGCTGACCGTGGCGCCCGGCGCCGACGCCGCGAGCCGCAGCACCTTGCTCGCGATCGGCGCGGCGCTGCGCGACGATCACTTGAAGCTCTAAGGCCATGTTCCAACAAGTCAATCTCTATCAGCCGATATTCAAGGAGGAGCAGAAGCTCTTCTCGGCGACGACGATCGGCAGTGGGCTCGGCATGATCGCCGCAGGCCTCGTGCTGATCGCACTGTACTCGTGGTGGCAAATTGCCGGGCTCAATCGGGAGCTGCGCGCGATTCAGGCCCAGGGCCAGGTGCACGCGCAGCTCGTCGCGGCCTCGAACGCGCTGTTCGAAAACGGCGAGAGCGAAAAGGCACTGACTGCCCGCATCAACAGCCTCGCGATCGAGCTCGATCGGCGTCAACAGGCATTGCGCTACCTGGGCAGCGGCGATGCCGCCGCGGGCGCCGGGTTTGCGACGCGCATGGAGGCGCTCGCGCGCGAACAGTTGGAAGGGCTGTGGCTCAAGGGCGCGGTGTTCACCGCGGAATCCGGCCGCTTCGCGCTCACCGGCAGTGCGCTCAACGCCGAATTGGTGCCGCTGTACCTCGCGCGACTCGCGCACGAACCGTCGCTCGCGGGCGCCAAGTTGGACTCGCTCGAGATTCGCCAGCCCAAGGATGAGAAGGGCGCCGTGAAGTCCATGCAGCAGGCGCACGTCGACTTCGTCGTTTCCTCCTCGGCTAACGCGCCGGGCAAGCAGCCGCGGCTCGCCATGGGCGGCGCGGCCGGGAACACGCTATGAAACGATTCCATACGCTGCTCGCGCGCATCAACCGTGCCTCGCTGCGCGAGCGCGCGCTGCTGTTCGCGGCGGCCGTCGCGGTGATCTCGATGCTCTGGTACCAGATCGTGATGCTGCCGCTCGAGGCGCGCCGGGCCGTGATCGCCAAGTCGATCGACGAGCTGCACTCGAGTTCCTCGGTCGATGCCGCGGGACGGGCCACCGATTCGGTCGCCGCGCGCTACGGGGAACTCAAATCCCGCGATATCGCACTGACCAAGGCCGTCGCCGATGCGGACGCGCAACTCGGTGAGATGCAGCGCGGCATGATCGAGCCGAAGGAAATGGTCAAGGTGCTCACGACGGTGCTCGAGCGCCAGAAGAATCTGCACTTGGTGCTGCTGCGCAATCTGCCCGTGCAGCCCTTGCTCAAGCCCGCGGAGAAATCCGATAAATCGGACAAAGCCGACGAAGCGCCGGTCGCCGACGTGGGTCCGTATCTGCACCCGGTCGAACTCGTACTCCGCGGCGACTATCTGAACGTGCTCGCGTATTTGAAGGAACTGGAATCCCAGAACTGGGGCTTTCAGTGGCGCCGCTTCGAGCTCGTCTCGAGCGACGAGGGCGCCGAGTACCACATTCAGTTCATGACTCTTTCGATGGAATCGAACTGGTTGGGCGTATGAATACCCGCACGCTGCTTGCTCTATGGACTGCGGGCTTGATCGGCGCCGCACTGATCGGCGCACCCACTCACGCGGCGGACCTCAAGGATCCGACACGCCCGCCCGAGGTGATCGCGCCGGCCAAGCACCAGGAAGCGCACGTCGCGCTTCCCGTCGTGAGCGCGATTTTCATTTCGGGCTCGCGCCGCGTCGCCGTGTTCAACGACCAGCCGGTACATGAAGGCGACAGCGTCGGTGCGTACCGCATCGAGACGATCACCGCAACCGGCGTGCATTACCGCTCGGCCGGTCAACTCGCGTATGCAGCGCTTGCGGCGGCGAGCGACTGAAACATGGACTTTACAAGGAACCTACGCCGATGAAACGTTTGCGCTTTCCCCTGCTCGGCCTGTTGCTGCTGGCGGCGCCGCTGCTCGCGGCCGCGGACGAGGAGCCGCGATTCAATATCACGGTGGTCAATACGCCCGCGAAGTCGTTCTTCCTGGGGCTCGTTCACGATACGCCTTACAACATGGTGGTCAGCGCCGACGTCAGCGGCTCGATCTCGCTCGACCTGAAGCAAGTCACGGTGCCGGAAGTGCTGCAGATGACGCGGGCGCTCTACGGCTTCGACTTCGAGAAGCTGCCCGCGGGCTTTTTGATTCTGCCGGCGACGATCCAATCGCGGATGTTCTACGTCAATTACGTCGATCTCGAACGCAGCGGCAACTCGCGCACGCGTGTGAGCTCCGGCCAGCTGACCCAGAGCGGGCAACAGAATGCGAACAACCTCGCGGTCGAACCCTACGCGAACCAGGGCGGCCAGGCCGGCATGAACGGCCAGCCCGGCCAGAGCGGCAGCCGGCCGCCCGCGATGACCGGCACGACCGTCGACACCAAATACAAGGTCAATTTCTGGGCCGAGCTCGAGACTTCGTTGCACGAGATGCTGCCGAAGGACAGCACCCATAGCGTCGTCGTCAACGCGCAGTCCGGCGTCGTCGCGGTGCGCGCGATGCCGAACGAACTCAACGACATCGCGAAATTTCTCTCCAAGATCAATTCGACCGCGGCGCGTGAGGTCATCATCGAGGCCAAGATCATCGAGGTGGATCTCAATAACGACTATCAAGCGGGCGTCAACTGGTCCTCGTTGCTGACCAACGGCAGCCAGAGCTATTTCACGGGCGTGAGCTCGCCCGGCACGTTCACCGGAGATCTGCTCGCACCGAGCGGCCCGACGGTCAATGTCTCGCCCGGAAATCCGACGACGGGCCTCGTGAGCAACACGCTCGGCGGCGCCTTTACGCTCGCGCTCGATGCCAAAGACTTCAGCGCCTACGTCAACCTGCTGCAGGTGCAGGGCAATACCCGTGTGCTCTCGAGCCCGCGTGTCTCGACGCTCAACAATCAAAAGGCCGTGATCAAGTCCGGTTCCGACCAATTCTTCGTGACCAACGTGACCAGCAACACGGTCACCGCGACCGCCTCGTCGAACACCAATTCGGTCGAACTCACGCCGTTCTTCTCGGGTGTCGCGCTCGATGTCACGCCGCAAATCGACGACGACGGCGCCGTGATCCTGCACATCCATCCGACCGTGAGCCAGGTGACCGCGCAGAACTTGAGCGTCACGGTCCAGGGCTCGACCGATACGCTGCCGCTCGCCTTGAGCCAGATTCGCGAGTCCGACAGTGTCGTGCGCGCGCATAGCGGCCAGGTCATCGTGATCGGCGGCCTCATGACGACCCAGTACGCGGACACCAATTATCAGGTGCCGTTCTTAGGCTCGCTGCCGGTGCTCGGAAACCTCTTCAAGAGCAAGCAGACGACCAGCACCAAGACCGAACTCGTGATTCTGCTCAAGCCGATCGTGGTCGGCGAGAACGATGGCGATTGGAATTCGCTCGTGAAATCCAGCATCGACAATGCCAAGAAGCTCGACCCGAAGGTCAACGGCTCGATGTCGATAGGTCCGTAAGATGGAAAATCGCCCCAGGAAGCGCGTCAAGCTCGGCGAGATGCTGCTCGAACAGAGCGCGATCTCGCCCGATCAGCTCGAACAGGCGCTCAAGGAACAAAAGCGCACCGGGCGCAAGCTCGGCCGCGTGCTGACCGATCTCGGCATGATCAGCGAAGACGATCTGCACCAAGCGCTCGCGCGCCACATGCAGCTGCCCTATGTGGATCTGAAGCAAATGTCGCTCGATCCGGTGGTCGTGCGCCAATTGCCGGAAACGCTCGCGCGGCGCTTCCGCGCGCTCGTGCTGCAGGAGGACAAGCGCGGCCTGCTGGTCGGCATGGCGGATCCCTCGGACCTGCTCGCCTACGACGAATTGGCGAAGCGGCTCAAGCAAACCCTGCGCATCGCGGTGGTCAGCGAGAGCGAACTGCTGCGCATGCTCGATGTGGTCTATCGGCGCACCGACGAAATCGCCTCGCTCGTCCAAGAAGTGCGTGACGACCTGCGCGAGAGCGATATCGACCTCGAGCAATTGACCGCGGACGACGGCTCTGCGGATGCACCGGTGCTGCGGCTATTGCAGTCGATGTTCACCGACGCAGTCCAGGTCGGCGCCTCGGACATTCACATCGAACCCGGCGAGGCGCGCTTGCGGATCCGCCAGCGCATCGACGGTGTGCTCCAGGAGCAGATGCTCGAGGGCAGCCGCGTCGCGGGTGCCTTGGTCACGCGACTCAAGCTCATGTCGGGTCTCGATATTTCGGAAAAGCGCCTGCCGCAGGACGGCCGCTTCTCGATCAAAGTCGGCGATTCGCAGCTCGATGTGCGCGTCGCGACGATGCCCTCCCAGCACGGTGAGGCAGTGGTGCTGCGCTTGCTCAACCAAGCCGTCGGCCTGCAGCCGCTCGAGATGCTCGGCATGCCCGAGGAGCTCGAGCGCCGCTTCCGCAAGCTGATCCAGCGCAACGCCGGCATGGTGCTCGTGACCGGACCCACGGGCAGCGGCAAGACGACGACCTTGTATTCGGCGCTCAATATCCTCAATAAACCTGATACCAAGATCATCACGGTCGAGGATCCGGTCGAGTACCGCCTCGATCGCATCACCCAGGTGCAGACCAAAGCCAAGATCGGGCTCGATTTCAGCCGGATTCTGCGCTCGACGCTGCGCCACGATCCGGATGTGATCTTCATCGGCGAAATGCGCGACCGCGAGACCGTCGATATCGGCTTGCGCGCCGCGATCACGGGCCACCTCGTGTTCTCGACGCTGCACACGATGAATGCGGTCGCGACCATCGACCGGCTCATCGACATGGGTGCGGCGGGCTACATGGTCGCCGCGGCCGTGCATGCGGTACTCGCCCAGCGCCTCGTTCGGCGCATCTGTGTCGACTGTGCCGAACCCTATGCGCCCGATGAACACGAGTTCGCCTGGGCCTCGGCGCAGCTCGGCGAAACGGCTGCGTCTGCGCTCAAACTGCAGCACGGCGTCGGCTGCAGCTATTGCAACATGACCGGCTATCGCGGCCGTGTCGCGGTCTATGAACTGCTCGAAATCGACCGGCTTCAGGCCGATGCGATCCGGCGCCAGGACCTCACGCAATTCGCGGCGCTCGCGTATGCGCGCCCCGATTACCAGCCGCTGACCAAATCGGCGATCGACTTGGCCGCGCGCGGTCTCACGACGATCGCCGAGGTCATCAGCTCGGTCAGCGGCATCGTCGATGAACCCCTGCCCGAGCCTGAGATCGCGGCCGGCGCCGATGACACCGAAATGGGACCCGCGCAAGTGCTGTCCCTGTTGACCTAACCCGGCAGCCGCATGAGCA
>Ga0187847_10002400_pt1 | contig 15125 bp, 11 predicted proteins | sample June2016WEW_4_10_FD_132458 | JGI IMG/M metagenome (GOLD analysis project Ga0187847, IMG submission 132458) | Peatland microbial communities from SPRUCE experiment site at the Marcell Experimental Forest, Minnesota, USA - June2016WEW_4_10 | ecosystem: Environmental > Terrestrial > Soil >...
ACCAACGGTATGAAAAGCAACGTGATCCACGCGCCCTCCATGAATTTCGCCACCAGCACCACGGCCGTGGTGGTGCCGGTGACAAATGCACCGAGTCCGTTCACCAGCGCGCTCTTCACCCAACCCGGACCGCGCTTTTTCCTCCAATGCATGACCATGCCGGCCTGGGAGAGCGTGAACGCCAGAAACGCACCAACCGCATAAAGCGGGATCAGGCGGTCTGTCACGCCGCCGAAAAGAATCAGTACGCCGCCGCACAGCAGCGCCAGCACAACAATGCCGTAGGTGTAGACGAGACGCCGCCCGAGGTAGCCGAAAACGTGCGGCAGGTAATTGTTCTGCGCGATGGCGCGGCACAGACGCGGAAAATCGGCGAAAGCGGTGTTCGCAGATAGAGACAGAACCAGCAGGATCGAGCCGATGGTGAGGTAGTAAAATATTCCCCTGCCAAAAACCGCCGCTGTAAGCATCGAGAGCATGCTCTGATAACCTGGGTGGCCCGGATCGGTCGCTGCGATTCCGTAGGCCTTTACCAGATAGGAAATCCCGGCCAGCAGTACGGCCAGAAGAAAAATAATCGCGGTTAAAGAACGCTGGGCGTTCTTGACTGCAGGTTCTTTGAAAGCTTTCACACCGTTGCTGACAGCTTCCACACCAGTCAGCGCCGTGCAACCGCTGGCGAACACCTTAAGCAATAGCCAGTAGCTAACGGCTACCGTCATTGGCGGTGGATGCGGGAGCGGCACCACCGGTGAGGGATGTCCTCTTGCAATCAGTACACGAACAACGCCGGCGACGATAGTGATGAGCAGCGTACCGACAAATAGATACGTGGGAACTGCGAACGCTGTTCCGGCCTCGCGCACGCCGCGGAGATTGATGACGGTTATGATGACCAAAATACTTACGCAGAGAGAAACTGTATGCGGCAGCAGCAACGGAACGGCCGAAACCAAGGCGCCTACTCCGGCGGAAATTCCCACTGCTGCCGTGAGAATGTAGTCTGCGAGGAGAGCGGCCGCGGCAAGTAAGCTGGCGGGTGCTCCAAGATTGAAACGCGCCACCGTGTAGGAACCACCCCCGGAGGGATAAGCCGCGATGGTTTGGCGGTAAGAGAAATATACGATCACGAGCAGCGTTATGATGGCCGAGCTGACGGGCACGATGTAGCGAACACCGACAAGGCCAAGGGGGATGAGCAGAGTGAGAGCTGCTTCGGGTCCGTAGGCGGCGGAACTGAGCCCGTCGAGACCAAAGATCGGGATCCCTTGCACGGGGCCGATTTGCTCGGCGCGTTCGTCGCTGGTCTTAATTGGCTTACCGACAATAAGGTCAAGTATGTTCACAGTCGATGCGGTCCAAGGTGCGGTTCATGATGGGAAAGGCTTCAACCCATGCGTGTCGCATAACCCTTAAGAGTGTCTGAGTCACAATAGCACCTCGTGATTTATTCCGGCTCATAGATCACTTCAAGGAAAGTTATCGCGATTTCTGCATGGTCGATGAGTGAGTAATTGTTGGAAACAGGCGTTTTCGGTCAGAGCACCCTCAAATAAGCGAAAGGCTATTTTTCGCGAACTGGCTAAGAGGGATGGGTTGACCTGTCAGCAATCGTTCGATAAGTGTTCATTAGTTCAGGGTTTTACGCGTCCTTCCGTACGGTATTAAATAGACGGTAGTACACCACGATGCCCATACCAATAGCGCCCCGGGAAACAGAAGATTAGGTCTGTGATCGCTAATCCGCGAAGCCGAGGCGTTGTGCCTAGTCGGGCGGCGGTTTTATGCCTCTCCTTATGTATTGTGTCGAGTTCTAATGGAGTGTCACAGGTGGCTGTGAATATCTCCGACTCCGCGAACCAATTGATTCGCGCGGTCATTGCAAACGAACTCCGACAATCCGCTGAAGACCCGAGCCGCTGGGCGTATGAGGTTGCCACAACGGACGAAGATGGTAAGCAGCGCGTCAAAAGAGTGGTGGAGCTGCGGGATGGGTCTGTGGAACGACTCCTTGCCATAAACGGCCGCCCCCTAAATAGCCAGGAAGAGACGGCGGAATCAAAGAGAATCGTCGAATTCGTCAACAGCAAACAGGAACAGGAAAAAGCGAGTCGAGCTCAAGAAAAGGATGCGGCCCAGTGTATCGAGTTTCTGAAAAAGATACCCGAAGCCTTCATGTTTGACGATGGGGGACGGGTGGGGGATTTCAGGCGCCTTACTTTCAAACCGAATCCCAGCTTTCAATCCCACTCTTGGCAGGATCGGATATTGCATGCGATGGAAGGTGAAATGTTGGTATCTCCTAGCGAATTCAGGTTGGTGGCAATGCGCGGGCGGTTGGTTGAAGATGTGAAGTTTGGCGGTGGATTGTTGGGACATTTGCAGCGCGGGGGAGAGTTTCACTTGGAACGACACAATATCGGCGACGGCCATTGGGAGATGACAAATCTTGAGGTAAACATGACCGGCAAGGCTCTCCTTTTTAAATCGATCTCTATACAGCACAAAGAGGCTAAATCGAGTTTTAGACGCGTCGGCGACAACTTAGCTGCCCACGATGCGGCCGGAGAGCTAAATTCGAACATTGTCCTGGCGAGCGAGCAGCGATAGAACTTCTGAGAGATGCATTCGTACACACAAAATCAGGATCCGCAGTTTTCGCAGCAACTCAGGCTGCGGCATTTCCGCCAACCCCTCGCGGCTTTTTTGTGGCGCATCCGCTTCGCGGCTGCATTTTAATTGGCGTGCTACGTGGGTCGGCAGTTACAGACGCTTGCCGACTCTAGGCATTCGAGATTCATGAGAAATATTGGTCGGGACGGGCAGATTTGAAACCAGAACACACGCGCCAACCCCTCGCGGCTTTTTTCTGGCGCATCCGCTTCGCGGATGCAATCAAGTTGGGGTGCTTCATGGATCGGCAGTTTTCACCGCAGTTGAGATTGCGGCACTTCCGAAGTAGGAGGGTTATTGGTCGGGACGGGCAGATTTGAACTGCCGACCCCTCGCACCCCAAGCGAGTGCTCTACCAGGCTGAGCCACGTCCCGACAAGGAAGGAATCCGCAATACCGGCGGATAGGGTTAACTTGAGTATTCTACATCATCGGGCGGCGGCCTTCCGGGGAAAACGCCTGGACGCGCCAGTGGAGATGGAAGCGGGCGCGGGGTCTTTCGGCTGCGGCGCATGATTCGCGAGCGAATCACGGGCCTTCGCTCAAGATGACAGATGTAAGAAGAGAGAATAGAAAATCTACCTGCGTCTTCTCTTCTTAGCTTTTTCTTCTCTGCGCTGCTTTTTCTTACCGGGTTTCGGCGCGGACTTGCTCGCACGCGCCGGCGCCTGTTCCCACAGCGCAAACTGAATTTTCTTTTCCACGGGATCGATCCGGTCCACAATGACGTGGATTTTCTGGCCCAGCCGATAGGTCTTCCGGCTCCGCTGTCCGATGATTTCGCGCGTGTTTTCGCGATACGTATAGTGGTCATCGGTGAGCGTGGCCAGCGGCACCAGTCCCTCCACAAAGAGATCAGTGAGTTCGACGAAAAACCCAAATTTCGTGACGCTGATGATGAGCCCATCGAAGTCCTCGCCGACGCGGCTCTCCATGAACTTCGCCTTTTTCCATTCCATCAAATCGCGTTCGGCTTCGTCGGCGCGGCGCTCGGAAAGGCTGGATTCCTCCGCGATGGAATGAAGTTCTGCAAGAGAAAGCGGTCCACCATGCGGCGTGACCGGCTCGTGCTCACGCCGTTTCGACCAGGGGGAAGAACTGGTCGCGCCAGCGTCCGGCTGACTTGATCGTGCCGTTGCCGGTGAGATGCCGGCGCTATTTTGCAGCACCTCTTTGAGAATTCGGTGCACGACCAAGTCTGGATAGCGCCGAATCGGCGAAGTAAAATGCGTGTAGCTTGCAGCGGCCAATGCGAAGTGGCCGACGTTTTCTTCGGAATAGCGCGCCTGCTTAAGCGACCGCAGCATTAAATAAGAGACGATGCGTTCCTCCGGCTTCCCCGCAATTTTTGCCGCCAGCTTCTGATACATCCGCGGCGTGATATGCACTTCTTTTGGAATTTCGATTTCGCGCGGACGCTTTCCCGTCCCATAGCTGGCGCGGCGGTCAGACTTAAAGCCCATGCGCTGGATCGGCAGCGCGCCCACCCCCAACGAATAGCCGAAGGCGGCCGCAAGCACTTCAAAATCGTAAACACGCTTCGCGTCGGGTTTTTCATGAATCCGATAAAGCGATGCAATTCGCCGATTTTCGAGATACGACGCCACGCATTCATTCGCGGCCAGCATGAATTCCTCGATCAGCCGGTGCGCGATGTTGCGTTCCGACCGGGTAATGGCCTGCATCAATCCGTTTTCGTCGAATTCGATGACCGGCTCCGGAAGGTCGAAATCAATCGATCCGCGCTTCTCGCGCTTGTGGCGAAGGATGAGCGCAAGCTCGCGCATGAGTTCAAAATTTCCCACCAGAGGCGCATAGCGCTGGCGCAGGACCTCATCGCCTTCGAGCACCGCATTCACGTCCGTGTAAGTCATGCGTTCCACGGAACGAATCACGCCCTCGCACAATTCGCTCGCAACTAACTCGCCCTGAGGATCGATTTCCATGAGGCACGACATCACCAACCGATCTACTTGGGGCCGCAAGCTGCAAATATCGGTTGAGAGTTCGAGTGGAAGCATGGGCACGGCGCGATCGGGAAAATACACGCTCGTTCCGCGAAGGCGCGCTTCACCATCGAGCGCGGACCCCGGCGTCACATATTGAGAGACATCCGCGATGTGTACCTGCAACTCGTAATTCCCATTTTCCAGTTTGCGAACAAGGACTGCATCGTCAAAATCGCGGGCGGTTTCGCCGTCAATAGTAACGATGGGTAAATCGCGAAAGTCGCGCCGATGTTCCAACTCGCCGGAGGAAATCACTCCACTCGCCTTCTGCGCTTCTTCCATCACAGCTGGGGAAAAACGATGCGGCAGGTGGAATTTGCGAATGATGATTTCTACGTCCACGCCGAAATCGTCGGGCGAACCCAGAATTTCAATCACGCGTCCGCGCGGATTTTGCGTAGCGCTCGGCCAGTCAGTGATTTCAACATCCACAACCACGCCTTCCAGATTTTTCGGGTTCTCGTGCCGCGCCGCTTCCCTGCCTAAAACGCGGTCGCGCGATTTTTTCTCCGGCACGGCCTGGAGTGAACTTCCTTCTTCCGGAAATTCCATCCCCGGCGGAATCACAATCGGTTGCGAAATCTTCTGGTCGAGCGGCGTAACGTAATTTCCGCGCGAGCCATCATGAAAAATTCCCACGACGGTTGCCTGCGCGCGAAACATCGTGCGCACAATGCGGCCTTCCGCGCGGCCGTCGGGTTTGAAGTTTGTAACTTCGACCAGCACGCGATCGCCATGCATCGCCGTGCCCACGGCAGGAGGCGGAATGAATATGTCTCCGCTCAGTCGCGATTTCATCCGCTCATCGAGCGAACTGGCGTCCGGAAGTACAAAGCCGAATCCGTCGCGGTGCATGGACAATCGTCCGGCAACCAGGTTCTTTCCCGCCGCAGTCTGGGGAATCGCATAGTGGTCGGAATCGACTTGCACAAGTTGGCCGCCTGCCACCAAACGCTGCAAACTTTCGCCCAGCTTCCGACGTTCCGCTCCATGAAGTCCCAATTCCCGCAGGAGTTGCTTAAACCCGGCGGTTTGCCGCGGTTGCTGCCCGATTTTCTTGAGGATCACGGAATCGTTGACCATGTCCGTTAACGATGTTCAGCCCTCAGGATACCTGAGCGAACGAAGGGAAAGCCCACTCGCCCACTTTGAAATGGTGGCAATTCGGAAATACTCAGAAGGGCATGTTCCTAGAAACACAACAATTTCCACACACGAAAGGCACCACGCGGAGTAAAATTCACACAGGTCACCGGAAATGCAGCTTTGACCGCCGATTCTAAGTTTAGGGAGGATTTTATTCATGTGGAAGCCTACTAATCAGCCTACGTCCCCTGCCCGGCCCAACAATAATGAGCCGGAGCGTCCCGCCATGCCGGCGCCGGTGTCTTCTTCGCCGTCATCGCCGTCCATGTCATCGGAAACGGCTGCTCCTCGTCCCGTGGCTACCACCACTGCCGACCAGGCAACCATCGGCAAGTCGCTCGTCATTAAAGGTGAAGTCACCGGCTCCGAGTCGCTTTATATTGATGGCCGCGTCGAAGGCTCCATCAATCTCGCCGGCAACCGCGTCACGGTCGGCCGCAACGGAATTGTTGCCGCCAACATCAACGCGCGCGAAATTGTCGTGCTCGGCAAAGTTCGAGGCAATCTGACCGCCAGCGATCGCGTGGATATTCGCAGCGACGGTTCGCTCACCGGCGACGTTGTCGCGGCGCGAATCTCCATTGAAGATGGCGCGTTCTTCAAGGGCGGCATTGACATCCGCAAAGCCGGACAGAAGGTCAACGGCGAGGAAGTTAAAGCAGTACCCGCATCAGCTCCTGAAACAGCTGCGGCGCGCGCGTAATTCGCGTTCAGAAAAAATTAGCGGAACTCTCCCACGATATACGTCTTAGAGAGTTCCGCTTTTCATTTGTCTTATGTTCTCAGCTCGGATGAACCGTTGTGGCTTTCCTGCTTCGCAAATCGCGCAGCAGATGTGACCGCGTAATCCAGAGTCCAGCCGCCGTTGCCCCCGCCCAGGTAAGACTGCCTAAACACAATGAGATGACATCTGCGCGCCGGCTGTCTCCCACCATAACTGCTCGCGCAACTTCAAAACTCAACCCGCCGCTAACCACTGCGACCCCCGCCGCTTTGGCCAATTCTCCCCACGGCAATCTTTCTGTCGCGACCAGCTTTCTATAATGCAAAAGGATGGCCATGGCCAGCGTGTTGGCAAGAATTCCCAAGTCGGACGCGATCGCCAAACCTACTCCGGAAAACGCATGAAACAGCGCCGAGTAGGCTGGAATCGAAGCCAGTGTAATCAAGCTGCTGGCCACCATGGGGGTAAACGTATTTCCGGCCGCATAAAAGGCGCGCGAATACAAAGACTGCGCCGACCAGAAGGCCAGCGATAACGAGAACCAAAAGAAATAGGCTGCTGTCTGCTGCGAATCGGAAAAGTGAAAATGCCCGCGACGATAGACCAGATCAATGAGAGGCAGTGACGCCGCCATCATCAGCGCAGTCGCGAGAAACGACGCCGCGAGCACCCGATACACGCTTCCGTTGACCGCATTTTCAAATTCCTGTTTGCGCTTCTCGCCAAAGAGCTTGGCAAAAAATGGCATGGACGCTTGCCCGGTCGCCTGCCCCAACACCGCAATAGGCACGGCAAATAGCCGCTTAGCATAATTCAGCCGCGTAATTTCGCCGACGCCGCTCGAAGCAAAGTGGCGCAGAATCCAATCGTCCGCGCTCACCAACGAAACGCCGAGCATCAGCGGAATCGAAAGCCTCACCCACTCGCGAAAAGCCGGATTCGCCGTATCGAACGAAATCCGGTAACCGGTGCCCGCTCGACGTGCCCCGATGGCATTAATCAAAAACGGACCGAAAAAGCTGCCTGCCAGCGCTCCGTAAGCCAGCGAAGAAATGCCGTAGTGGTGCGATAAAACCACGCCGCCCAGAATGATGAATCCGTTATAAAGCAGCGGCGCAAACGCCGGGAAGAGAAACATTCGCCGTGAAAGCAGCACGGCGGAAACCACTCCACCCACATAGAAAAACAACTGCGACGGCAGAATGATGCGTGTAAGGTGCACGCAGAGATCAAGCTGCTCGGCACTGAATCCGTTGAACATCCAGCGGGAAATCGGCCTCGTGAAAATCTCCGTCAGCCCGATACCGATACCGAGCACCACCGTCATCACCGTAATGATGATGGAAAAAGTTTTCTGCGCGTCCTCTTCGCGGTCCTCCGCCAAAAAGCGCGTATAGATGGAAACAAACGTTATCGAAGCCGTTCCGCCGGCCACGATGTAATTGAGCCAATCCGGAATCGTAAAGCCCGCGACATACGCGTCCGTGGCCGGCCCCGCGCCGAAGGCCCACGCAATGTATGCCTCGCGCAGATATCCGATGACCCGCGACAGCATCACCGCGGACATCAGCAGCAAGGTCGCCGAGAAGGCGCTGTGCTGGTGCGATGGCCGAAATTGGCGCAAGATCCGTGCGCCTATCCCACGTTTCACTGGCGCTGGAGGAGAATTTTCCATGAAAGGCCGATTCTACACGCCGGTTTGCTCCCGACTCGATAGGTGGCGTGGTTCCCGTATCCGCATTCATTCTTAAACTCGGCTTTGACACTCGCGGTCGCGGCCCTCGATAATCACGAGTCGTGACCCAGCAATCTTCAACTCAGAATTCTGTTCGCAGTTCCGTAATGCGGCGATCTTTTCTCCGGGACTTCCCTTCCGCCGTCCGCGGCGAGGGCGTCTGGATTTGGGACGCAACCGGCAAAAAGTATTTGGACTTTTCCGGTTCAGCCGCCGTTAACTTCATCGGTCATAGCGTCAAAGAGATTTCGAACGCGATGGCGCGGCAGGCGAGCGAGCTGGAATTTGTCCACACCAGCCAATTCACCACGCCCGGTGCGGAAGAATACGCAGCGCAGTTGTTGGAATTTGCCGGCCCAAATTTCAAAGATGGCTCAGTGTATTTCACCAGCGGCGGTTCTGAGTCCATTGAGACCGCGCTCAAGCTCGCACGGCAATATCAAGTTGAGTCTGGCCATCCAGATAAATTTCAAATCGTCAGCCGCACCCAGAGTTACCACGGCTCAACCCTCGGCGCGTTGGCAGTCTCCGGCAACCGCCGCCGCCGCGAAATGTATCTACCCATGGTGCGCGAGTCCGCGCATATCGGCATGCCGTATTGCTACCGCTGCAACTACGATTGCACCGACGGGTGCCGCAACTGCGGATTGGAATACGCCGCTGAACTCGAGCAGGCAATCGTGGCAGCGAATGGCGCGGTCGCCGCTTTCATCGCCGAGCCTATGAGCGGAGCCACGCTGGGCGCGGTCGTTCCTCCCCCCGGATATCTGCAAGCGCTGGCCACGATTTGCCGCAAGCACGAAGTCTTATTCATCGCCGATGAAGTCATGACTGGCATGGGCCGCACCGGACGCAACTTCGCCATTGAACATTGGGATCTCGTGTCGGGGACTGTCGCACCCGACATCCTCGTCGCCGCGAAAGGCTTATCCAGCGGCTACGCTCCGCTCGGCGCAGTGTTGGCCTCCAAGAAAGTTGTGGATGCCATCGCCAACGGCTCAGGCGCATTCCTTCACGGCTTTACTTATAACGCGCATCCCGTCTCGGTCGCAGCGGGGCACGCAGTGCTCGAATTCTTGCAGGACCACAAACTTGTCCAAGCTGCCGATTCATCCAAGCGGGAATCGATCGCGGCCAAATTGAAATCATCGCTGAATAGCTTGCTGGAACTCGATAGAGTCGGCGATGTCCGCGGCCTCGGTCTGCTTTGGGCCGTCGAGTTTGTCGTCGATAAGAAATCGAAGAAGCCATTCGATCCGCAACAGAACTTCGCCGGCCGTGTCGGCCAATTAGCCGCGCAGCGCGGACTGCTGGTTTACCCCATGCAAGGCTGCGTGGACGGAATCTCCGGTGACCATCTCTTGCTTGCTCCGCCCGCGGTCATCACCGCCGAAGAAATTGATTGGGCGGTTGCTGAATTACGTGACGCTATCGCCGAAGCCAGCAGTTCTTAATCATCCGTTCTTGGAAACGGATGCTACGATTCTTCTATGGCAAATTGCCTTACCTGTGGACGCCAGTTGCCCGCGCTTTCTTTCGGCCAACAAGGCGATGTCTGTTCAAACTGCCGCGCTTCGGCGGTAAATATGCCTGTGAATACTAACGTGGATGTCCAGGGCGATCCTCGCTGGGCTCATCGTGCTTCGGTAGATAGAACTGGAGGCCAGCCGCCCGCCACTCGCGTACGGCCTCGTATGCCCATCACGCGGATTCTGGTAGGACTCAACGCCGCCGTCTTCGTCGCCATGGCTCTTTCCGGAATTTCCATCACCGAGCCGACCGTTAAACAACTATTGGTCTGGGGCGCGAATTGGGGCCCGTTGTCGCTCAACTCCCAACCCTGGCGTATTCTGGCCTCGAATTATTTGCATATCGGCATCATCCACATCGCATTGAATATGTGGTGCCTGTGGAATTTAGGCGCTCTCGCTGAGCAAATCTTCGAACCCTGGACGTACGTGCTGACTTACACAGCGACCGGCGTCGCCGGCAGCATCGCCAGTCTCTGGTGGCATCCCCTGGTTGTCGGCGCGGGCGCATCGGGGGCCATTTTCGGCTTGGCCGGAGCTTTGATCGCCGCTCTTTATCTCGGCCGCTTGCCCATTCCCAGTCAGGCCATGCGCGCCACCATGCGCAGCCTGCTTGCCTTTGCCGGATACAACATATTCTTCGGCAGCGTCATTCGCGGCATCGACAATTCCGCGCACCTGGGAGGCTTGGCCACAGGTCTTGTGCTCGGAGCCGTCCTGGCAAAACACCTCACCAGCCCGCCGGAAGCGCGGAATCGGTGGCGCAATGCTGTCTTCCTAGCGGCAATCCTCGCGCTTGCCGGGGCTTATAGCGCGGTGAAACAGGCGAACGGCAAGGTCATGCCGCCAGATCTTACTCCGTCGTTTTATCTTCCTCGTCTTCGCTAGTGGAACCGCCAGCCGCTTCATTGGAACTGTCGCCGCCCATCTGCTCCACGACCATGTCCGCCGCGCGCCCGCGGATGGCGAATACTGCCATCTCCGCCCCCTTCACCTGAAACGTCACTCGCGGCGGTTGACGCTGCCATGTGGGCGTAAAGCAATTCGCCGCGACCGCATCGTTGACACTACCGGTTCCGATTTCTCCCAATGGCTTTTTCAGAACCACTTTCCGCCGTCCCAGTTGACTGACGACGCCCAGCAGTTTCTTGCCATCATCCGAAATTCCGCAATAGGCAATGTAATCCCGGTACCAACTCGCCGCCGAATAATACGGATCAAATTCCGGCAACGCGATCGCCGTCACATGCCCGCTCATTCGATCCACTAATAACCATCCCCCCGGCTGCCACTCCCAGCGCGGAAGTGTGTCGTCCGGCAGCGCGTCATTGACGCGAAACGCCCGCCTCACTGCGTACAAGCGGTCGCTAATTTCATGCGGCGCACCAAAGGTAAACTCCTTGATCTGCCCATCCACGTACAAGGCACGTATTTTCAAGGCCAGCGGCTTGCCCGCTTCCGCGCTCCACGACACCGCTGTCCATTTCCCGAAGCTAAGAACATGCGTTTTCGCAGCAGCGTTCGCTGCAGTCCTTACCCCCAGCGCAATCCCGATCATCAAAAGGCAAAATATCTTCACATCACGCATGGCCAAATTTGTGCACGTTCCGTTCATTAACTGCAAGGACAATTGACCAAAAGTGACAATAAATTGCACGCCCAATCCCGGAACGGGAATCGCAGTTGTCCATTACAATGACTAGTAGCGGCTTCGTCTTTCTCATGAGCTCTCCACTCAAGCCCCGGACAACAATTCTCTCGGCCGAAAATTCCCATCACCACATGGGACGCGACAATCGCCGCCGCGGCGCGCGCATTCTTCTCGTAGACGACAACCCGGATCTCGTCGCGGTCCTGCGCGAAATGCTGGCGGCACGCGGCTACGAAGTTGCCAGCGTGAGCAATGTCGAGCAAGCAGAAGCGGAAATCGCCCAGCGCCCACCCGATCTCATCTTGTCCGATGTCGTCATGCCGGGAAAATCGGGCTACGATTTGTGCCGCGAGCTCAAAGAAAATCCTGCCACTCGTCTTATCCCCTTCGTGCTGATAACGGGTTTGACCGACCGCGATGATCGCCTGCGCGGCATTGAGGCCGGCGCCGACGACTTTCTCAACAAGCCAATCTTTCCCGAGGAACTTTTCGCCCGCGTCAAATCATTGCTGAAGCTTAAAGACTTCACCGACGAACTCGAAAATGCGGAATCCGTTTTATGCACGCTCGGCCTCAGCGTCGAAAGCCGTGATCCTTATACCGACGGCCACTGCGAACGCCTCTCCGAACATGCCAGCGCTTTAGGCCGCCATTTGGGACTCGACACCGACTCCATCATCGCCTTGCGGCGTGGCGGATTTCTTCACGATCTCGGCAAGATCGCGGTGCCCGACGAAATCCTCAAGAAGGGCTCCGATCTTACGCCCGCCGAATGGGAAATCATGAAGCAGCACCCGCTCACCGGCGAAAACATCTGCCGCCCGCTGAAATCGCTGCGGCGCGTGCTGCCCATCATTCGCAACCATCATGAACACTTCGACGGCAGCGGATATCCCGACCATTTGCGCGGCAACGAGATTCCCTTGCTCGCCCGCATCTTACAAGTGGTGGATGTGTACGACGCTTTGCGCACCGCCCGCCCTTACAAGCCTGCGCTCACGCATGAGCAGGCCGTCGTCACCATGGGACAGGAAGCGCGCGCCGGACTATGGGACCCGGAACTCGTTGCCAGGTACTTTTCCATGCTGCAAGCGCAACGCCGCGTCGCATAAATTCGCGGTGTGAATTCTTAAGAACTAGCCTCGCTAGTAAAACGGACACCCACAGTCTTTCTATTTTCCCGGTAATCCCGTATCTTTAACGGCTAACCGCCTTAAGACAACGGCTAAGGAAAAAAGAAAAAGCAAAGTGCCATCGCACAAATACAGCATCATCCTCCCGGCATACAACGAAGGTGTGCGAATCGGCGCCACCCTCGACAATCTTCTTGCCTACATTCGCAAACGCGACTGGGACGCTGAAGTCATCGTCGTGAACGATGGCTCAACCGACAATACCGCTGAACTCGTGCGCGCCCGCGTGCAGTCGAATCCCGCGCTCCGCCTGCTCGAGAATCCCGGCAACCGCGGCAAAGGCTTCAGCGTTCGCCACGGCATGCTTCAGGCCAATGGCGACGTTGCTTTATTCAGCGATGCTGATCTCTCCTCGCCCATCGAAGAAGCCGACAAACTTTTCGCCGCCATTGCCAGCGGTGCAGACCTCGCCATCGGTTCCCGCTGGCTCAACACCGATCTGCAACTCCGCCCGCAGCCACTTTATCGCCGCCTCTTTGGACGCATCTTCAACCTCGCCCTCAGACTAATTTTGGGTTTGAAATTCAAAGACACGCAATGCGGATTCAAGGCCTTCACTCGCCGTTCCGCTCAGGCCATTTTTCCCTTGCAACAAGTGGAACGTTGGGGCTTCGATCCTGAACTGCTTTTTATCGCCGCCCGGCTGGGCTTCACCGTCGAAGAAATCCCTGTCGCTTGGTCGCACCGCGAAGGCACGCGCATCAACCCGCTGGTGGATGGCATGAAGATGTTCGTGGAAATGCTGGTGATTCGCTGGAACTCGCTGTCGGGAAAATACTCCGGCGCCGCGGAGGCAGTGCGGCTGTAGCCCCCTCTAGAGGCTGGCCGCGCGCGCCTGCGCCATCGGCTGCACCGTCACTCCCTCGCCATTGCGGATCAGAGTCATCTTCGGCGCGCAGTTAGCGCATAGCCAGAAAAATTCAATGCGACGGGAAGATTTTTTCATTCCCGTGTCGTACGCGGAGATCGTACTACCAACCGCCGACTCACTGCGAAAGAGCCTGCCTTCGTGCAAATAGAGAAAGTTTGCAGAACATTTAGGGTTGGCGCACTTCGAAAGCATAACTACCTCCAACCGCCTACTAACAAAATTGTACTCCGCAGAAAATTCGTGTCTACATGGTTCTTGTAAATTTGAGTAAAAAGTATGAGTAAGTAAAGGTGGACCGATTGCAGTGACTACTACGCTTCCCAGTATTTGTGGTCGCGCAGGAAGAAGTTCTGGTTCCAAAAATTAAACGCCGCCGAGAAAAACAGTTTCGCGACCCGCGCGTGTCCCATCTTCTGGAAACGCCGGTTGGTCGTGTACACACCGCCGCGGACGATGCCAAACCTGCGGCGATCCACTTGTTTGCTCAGGTGATAGTCCTCGGCAAAGTGAATTTGCTCGTGAAAGCCGCCAAGCTCCTGGAACTTCTTTCTCTCAAACAGCATGAACATGCCCGTACTGAAGGGTTTGTGCAGCCGTGAAAGCTGCTGAAAGACGTTGTTGCCAAGATAAAGCGTCTTGTCGGTGAAGTTGCCGTCGCAGCAAATGATATTTGTGGTCACGCACTGCAACTGCTTGCGCCGCGCCAACTCAACCGCTTGCCGGACCAACGAATCCGACGCCGGCTCAATATCCGCATCCATGAACAGCACATAATCTGTATCGGCTAAAAGCGCTCCGGCATTACGTCCCGCGGAAGGCCGCCCGCCAGGGATAACGGCGACACTAAGACGATCGGCAAAGCTCATCACCGCTTCCCGGGTGCCATCGGTGGATTCCGCGTCAGCGACCAACACTTTCGTATTCCGCATCAGCGGATAGTCCTGCTTCGTCAGCGAAAGCAGCAATTGCGGAATCATCTTCACTTCGTTCTTCGCCGGAATCACGATCGTCAAATCGCTCGCGCTCTTCGACGTTGCTGCCGTCATTGTATTCATGAATGCGCACTCCTTCTTGGTCAACAGTGATGTAGGTGGGCTTGGTGTCCACCCACGCGCCCGCGTTGTAGTAGTGGATGCCGTCACGCTCCTGCTGCATGGCATCGTGCGTGTGCCCACAGAAAATGCGGTCGGCCTGATGAAAGCGGGCGTGGTCGAGCGCGCCCGACGCCACTTTCGGCGACAACCTCAGCCAACGCGTGTTCAGCCGGTCAATCATGCGCGCCACTGGCTTGCCTTTGAAATCGAGCTTCTGTATCTGGAAATACAAAAGCGTTCCCCAATGATTCAGCCGGACGTTGTTGATGCCCACGTTGTCGAACTGGTGCCCATGTATGGCCAGATGCCGCAACCCGCCGTAGTTCCACGCATATTCCTGATAGACCTGCACCCCAACCAGGTGCGACATGATATCGGTCAATCCCGTGTCGTGGTTGCCTTCGACCCAGACCACTTCCACACCGCGCTTGGGATTCGATAGTTTGCGGATATAGCCGAGGAACTTCAAGTGCTCTTTGGTGAGGAGGCAAAAATAGAGG
>Ga0187847_10002402_pt1 | contig 15122 bp, 11 predicted proteins | sample June2016WEW_4_10_FD_132458 | JGI IMG/M metagenome (GOLD analysis project Ga0187847, IMG submission 132458) | Peatland microbial communities from SPRUCE experiment site at the Marcell Experimental Forest, Minnesota, USA - June2016WEW_4_10 | ecosystem: Environmental > Terrestrial > Soil >...
ACGGGCATGGCCGAAGTCACGCTGCACCTGGTCGATCCCCAGGTGTATGAAGGCAGAATCGATACACCGGTCATCGATATTCGGGACGAGATGCCCGATCAGGATTGGGACGAGTCCTCCCTGTCTGCGCAACGCGAGCGCGAGGTTCAGGAATACACCGAAGAGGTGCGTCCCGGACAGACCGACGAAATCGAAGTTGCGGCCGCGGCCGCCGGTAACGATTTTCCCGCCGCCACTCCTGGCGCTGCTCCCGCAGATGTCCAGGAGTCCTCTCCGTCGCTTCCCGAAGGCGATGGGGCTTCCTCTGTGTCTCCGGGAGCTTCGGCTTCCGGAGACCAAGGCGGCTATGCGACCGTAAGCGGACCGCAGGTGGTTCTCAAAATTCGCCGCCGCAAATTCAAGACCACGTTCAAGAAAGGCGAAATCGCGGTCACCCGCCGCTTGTTCCGCAGCGGCGATAGCGAATATTTGCTGAACGGCAAGCTCTGCCGCCTGCGCGACATCCAGGACATCTTCATGGGTACAGGTCTGGGACCGGAGTCCTACGCGCTGATCGAGCAGGGACGCATTGGCCAGATTCTGAGCTCTAAACCAACCGACCGCCGCAACATCATTGAAGAGGCTGCCGGGATCACAAAGTTCAAGACCCGGAAGCGACTTGCCGAAGCCCGTCTGGCGGATGCAAAGCAGAACCTTGCGCGCATCAACGACATCTTTGATGAAGTAACCCGGCAGATGAATTCGCTAAAACGTCAGGCCGCCAAGGCTGAGCGCTACGCCAAGCTGCGCGATGAGATGCGCGGGCAGTTGCGTACAGTGCTGGCAAGCCGCTTCACCGAACTCGAAGCGCAAGCGCGGCAGCTTGAGACCGAACTGGCGCAACTCACCGAGGATTTGCACCTGCGCACTGAAGCGGTGCAGGCGATGGATTCCGAGCACGCCGAACGCACACAGCACGGCTACGCCATTGACTCCGATGCAAAACTTACGCGCGAGCGGCTGAGCCAGGTTCATCTGGAGATGGAACGCGCCACGGCCCGCCGCCGCAATAACGAAGAGCGCTGTGCCGAGCTGACCGCGCGCGCCGCCGCAGCCGACGCCGAAGCCAACAGCGCGAGCATCCAACTGAAACGCTTGGAAGACGAACTCGCGGCCAACCAGCACGTGCTGGAGAGCGCCGCGGCCGATGTGGCCAGCGCGCAGCAGGAGCGTAACCAGCGTCAGGCGGAGTCGCAGCAGGCCGCGCAGCGCTTGATGGACGTGGAGCGCAACCAGGAACAGCAACGCCGCGAGATGCTCGATGCGATGAACGCCGCTTCCGGCGTTCGCAACCGGATCACGCAGGCGGAGGAACGCATCGCCGCACTGCAACGCGAGACCGAGCGCCTGCAACTGGAACTAAACTCCGCTAACCAGCAAGTTGAGTCCTTTGGCGGACAGCGCGGCCAGATCAGCCTCGAATTCGAGTCGGCGACTGAACTATCGCGCTCGATCTCCGCCCGCCTGGCTGAGTCGCGCACCCAGATTGCAGAGAAGCGCGCGGACGAAATTGAAGCGAAAAAACAGTTGGACGCCATGCGCTCGGAGGCCGCAAAGTTGCAAGGCAAGCGGGCCTCGCTCGAAGCCGTTATCAAAGAACATGGTTTCTCGACCGAGTCCGTGCGCAAGCTGCTGCGCTCCGGACAACTCACGGGCGCCAGCGCTCCAGTCGGCGTGTTGGCGGACTTCATCGAGGTCGAGGACAAGTACGAAGGCGTAGTGGACGAATTCCTGCGCGACGAATTGAATTTCATTGTCGTGAAGTCATGGGACGCGGCCAACGACGGCCTGAACCTGCTCCGCAGCGATGTCGAGGGGCGAGCGACATTCCTCGTGCATCCCGACGATTCGCAGGCGAAGTTCAGCTTTATCTTCGATGAGACCATGCGCACCCATCTGCGCGAAGACCGCGTGATTCCGCTGAAGGATTGCATTCGTGTGCCGGAAAACTTTGGCAGCTCCCTGGAGGTAATTCTGCCCAAGCTCGGCAACGGATACATAGTTCCAGACGCCGACACTGGTCGCGCGCTGGCCCTTGAAAATCCCGATGCGTTTTACCTCGCGCTGTCCGGCGAGTGTTTCCACAACGTGACCGTCGCCGGGGGCAAGAAGCTGGCGGAAGGGCCGCTGCAGATGAAGCGCGATCTGCGTGAGGTGCAGCGGCAGATCGAAGTACTCGGACGTACGCTTGCCGTCCAAGAGGACTCCGTGGGCCGGCTTGGCGGTGAGATCCAGGCATTGACCGCGCTGCTGGATCGGTTGGAAGCCGAACGGCGCGACTCCGAGCAGAAGGTGATGACCAGCGGTCACAGCCTGCGCCAGCTTGAGAGCGAGATGGCGCGAGTACGCGACCGCATTACCGGGTATGAGCGTGAATTGCAGCGCGTCCGGGGAGAACACCAAAGTCGCGAGGCGTTCATCGCAGAGCGCCAGCAGGAGTTGGAGCAACAGGAAGAAAAGCGGCTGCAACTGGAAACGCAGATGTCTGCCGCACAGGAGCACGTTGGCGAGTTGCGGCTGGCTCGTGACGCCGCCGCGCAAGCCGCGAGCGAAGTCATGGCCCGTGTCGCCGGACTGGAGGAGCGCCGCCGCGCTGCCGCCGCATCGCTCGCGCGAATCCAGTCCATGGTCACCGAGGTGAATCAGCGGGTAAATTCGCTGCACTCTCAACTGGAGGGCGCTGCCGCCGAGAAAGCACAACGCGAGCAGGAGAGCGAACTGCTGGCTACCAGGTTGGTGGAGTGGCAGAGCGAGCGCGAGCAGGCCCAGGCACGCGAGCAGGAACTGGCAATTGAGAGCGAACAGGTCCGGGCGCGTCTGGCCGAAATCGAACTCGAACTCAAGGCCGCTCGCGAGATTCTGGACCAGGTGCGCGACCGTCGCGGCGAGTTGAGTGCGCAGGCCGCCAAGGCCGCAAGCGATACCGGACATCTGGTTGAGACCTGCATACAGGAGCTGAACCAGAGCCGTGAAGAGTTGCTCGCCGACGAGGCGCTCCCACACCAGACGGGCGACGAACTGGCGGCCACCGAGATCAGCTATCGTGAAATGCGCACGCGTCTGGAAGGCATGGGGCCGGTGAATATGATGGCTCTCGAAGAGTACGAGGAGACGGCGCAGCGCCACGAGTTCCTGGAGTCTCAACGCAAGGACCTGCTGGACTCGATCGAAAACACCCAGAACACGATCAAGGAGATCGAGGAGATTTCGCACGGCAAGTTCAACGAGGCGTTCGCAATCATCAATGCGAACTTTACTCGAACCTTTAAGAAGCTGTTTGGCGGCGGCGAAGCCTGGATGAAGCTGACCGACGAGGAGAATTCGGCGGAGAGCGGCATCGACATCGTGGCGTCGCCTCCGGGCAAGAAGATGCAGAACGTGTTGTTGCTCTCGGGCGGCGAAAAGGCTATGACCGCGCTCTCGCTCCTGGTGGGGATCTTCCAGTTCGCGCCCGCACCGTTCTGCATTCTTGACGAAGTGGATGCGCCTCTCGACGACGTGAACGTGACCCGCTTTGGTGAACTGATGCGCGAGATGAGTATCGAAACCCAGTTCATCATCATCACGCACCACAAGAAAACCATGAGCATGGCGCCGGTGATGTACGGCGTCACCATGCAGGAGCCGGGCGTATCGCGTATCGTCAGCGTCCGCTTCGGCGCAGAGCACGAACAACCGCAGGCGGCTTCAGCGTAGCCTTTGCACAGGCGCGGCAAGAGGGCGCGCCAGTGTATCGTGGCCGAGTAGTAAACACCCCGACGCGTTCGAAGTACTTACGGGTTACCGGCAGAACTGCGTCGCGATTTTGTCTTTCGGACATGCACAAATTTTTTACACTTCGGCCTTGCCTAAGAAGCCGGAACTGTGATTGGAGATGTTACAATTTCGCCTTCGTTTGGGCGGTCATCGTACTCTGCTCTTCAAGTCTGTCCAACTCCACTGTTTATAAGCAGCTGCGGATTTTTCCTTCCCCGGTCAAACATTCCGCCGGAATTCCAAAAGCTTCAGCCGAAGGAATCTCACAACTTTCGTTGACAAAATTAACCTACTGTTTAGAATCGTTTTTCGTACCAGTTCGAACTGACCCGTGACGACGAAACCAAGCGACCCCATTCTTCTTCGGACCGACTTCCCTGACCTGGAGCTTCACGCCAGCGGAAAGGTGCGCGACGTGTACCGTGTGGACAGCGAGCGACTGTTGTTCGTTGCCACGGACCGGATCTCTGCGTTTGATTACGTCCTTGCCTCCGGCATACCGGAGAAAGGACGCGTGCTGACGCAGCTTTCATTGTTCTGGTTTGATTTCTTGAAAGACGTTGTGCCCAACCACCTGGTGACGGCCGATGTCGATCGCTACCCGGAGCCATTGAAGAAACATGCGCGGGAGCTGCGCGGCCGGTCGATGCTTGTGGTGAGAGCCAACATGTACCCGGTCGAATGCGTAGTGCGCGGCTATCTTTCCGGCTCCGCCTGGAAGGAATACCAGCAGACCGGCGCGGTGTGCGGCATCGGACTGCCCAAGGGAATGCGCGAGAGCGACAAACTGCCCGAGCCGATCTTCACTCCGGCGACCAAGGCGGCAAGCGGTCACGATGAGAACATTTCATTTCACGAAATGGTGAAGCACGTCGGCACCGCTGACAGCGAGTCTTTGCGTAAGTTGAGTCTGAGTATCTATAACAAGGCAGCCGACTACGCGTCGACCAAAGGCATTATCATCGCCGATACCAAGTTCGAGTTTGGGCAGACGGCAAACGGAGTGGTGCTGGCCGATGAAGTGTTGACGCCGGACTCTTCGAGGTTCTGGCCCGCAGACAGCTATGCCCCAGGTAAGGCTCAATTCAGCTACGACAAACAGTATGTGCGCGATTACCTGGAAGAGATTCACTGGGAGAAAAAGCCGCCCGCTCCCGCGCTGCCGGAAAAAGTGCAACAGAATACAAGCGCAAAATATGTGGAAGCCTATCGCCGCCTGACTGGAAAAGAACTGCCGCGGGGTTAGTGAATGAACGGCCTGGACTGGCTGATCGTGGGAGTTCTGGTGCTCTCGGTGATTCATGCCGCGGCCCAGGGCTTTGTGTTTGAGGCGTTTTCGCTGGCAGGTACCGTGTTCGGATACCTTCTGGCAGCTTGGGAGTATCCGGTCGCAGCACGATTTCTTGCGCCGTATCTCAAGAGTGATGTAGTCGCCGCTGGCGCAGGTTTCTTACTGATCTTCGTTGCAGTAGTTATTTTGGCCGGGATCGCAGGGCGCATCGCGCGCTGGGCGGCCAAAAGCGTGGGCTTGCGGTGGTTTGACCGGTTGCTGGGTGGAGTTTTTGGGTTCCTCCGAGGCGCGCTGGTGGTAATGGTGCTGGTGATGGCGATGGCGAGCTTTCTGCCGTCATCATCCGATGCACTGGCGAAGTCTAGTTTCGCACAGTATTTCCTGGTTGCCGGGCGGGCGGCAGTTTTTGCCGGCCCCGGTGAGTTGAAGCAGAAGTTTCGCGATGGATTGAAGGCACTGGAGCGCGTTCGCGGCAATTCCAGTCGGATGCGTCACGGTGACGATAACGTTTTATATAACGCCGTCTGCATGATGAAGCCGTAAAAAGGGCGATGCCGGACAGAACATGGCACGTCCGGAAACAAATAGTTTTCTAACTGATTCCATTGGACAAGAAGAAAGAGAGGCCCTCGGTGAAGGACCAACTTGAGGCTCTTGTGGGGCAGATGTACCAGAGCGGGATTTTATATTCGGAAGCAGTGCGTGAATTCCGAAAACGATTCATACTCACAGTGTTAGAGCAGAACAACGGCAATCAATGTAAAGCAGCGCGGCAGTTAGGCATGCATCGCAATACTCTTAGCCGGACCATCTCCGAACTGGACCTCGACGTACGCGCCGTACGCGCGGACACGCGGCGCCCGCCGAAGAGCGAGAAGGCCGTTGTTATAGGGAAAAAGATCGCGCGGTAGATGGCAATAGCCTTGATAGTGTCACCGGTACGAACCAAAAAAGGACGGCGCTCAGGCCGTCCTTTTTTGGTCCCATTTTCCGCCCGGCTTACTGGGCTTTGTGGTGTGCGGCCGTCGGCTTTGCTTCCGGCAATCCCTTCAGCACTTGTCCATCCGTAAAGGTCAAATTGAAAGCATCTCCAGCGGCGGAGTAGTCGCTGGGGACGCCCTGGATGACAAGCTGTGTTCCCGCCTTGGGGACGCGGGCTGCAGCCAGGGGTTCCTTCAGTGTGAGGGTGATGTCGGCTTTTTTCGCATCGATGTCGTCTGCGCTACCAGCGAGCTTCAGCGAATCGCGTGCACCTTCAACGACTGCGGCAACCAGTTGAACGGGCTTACCCTTGATCGCCGTCCACACCTGCTCGCTGGCCTCTTTGCTGCCATTGGTCAGGATGAACTGCCACTCGGCGAAGGAGAGCTTTTCGGGCGGCCCCTTCTTGAGCATATCGTTGGCCTGGTCGGCGGCGGAAGGAGCGGGCGCGACCGTGAATCCGGCAGGAATCGTCGGAGCGGTCTTAGCCGTGGCCAGCAACTCATCGAAACCGTCCGCACTCCCGTGATAACGAACATATTGATTCTTGGCATACGGGACTAATTGCGGAGCGGCACCAGCAGCCTTGGCAATCCAGAATAGCCCATCCACCACGGGCGGCTTCGGGGTCAGGTACGACAGGGCCAGCAGGTAAATGCTGTTTACATCAGTTGGCTGGGCGACTACCACTTCCTTCAAATTCTGCTGTGCGGTCGGGTAGTCCTTGGCCTGCAGGGCGGCATGGCCCACTGAGCCAAGGTAGATCACGCGGAACGAGGTCTTCATCGAGTTCCACTGATCGTCGGTGTAGCCCTCCGGCTTCGGAGCCGTCTGGATGGCCTGAAGTCCCTTCGCCCCAAGTTGTCCGGCTTCCTGCAGCGCGGTTGCGGCGTCTGCCCCACCGGCCTGGGCCTGAGCGCGATCCAGATAACTGAGCAGCGCAAGCGCCGTCAGGTTGTTCGGGTTTATCTGGAGCAAACGCTGGGCAGAAGCTTTGATCTGAGCGGTATTGTTGAGTTGCTGATACGTCTTGAGGAGAAGTTCCAGACCGTCTTCCTTCATCACGCTGTTCGGATAGGTCTGGAGATAGCTCTCCATCATCTGGGCTTTCTGCGCCGGGTCCGTTGCACTGACGGCGGCGACATAGGCGTTATACTCGTTCGGATCCTGGATAATCTTCTTCGGCTGCTCCGCCGGGGCAGCCGCTCCCGGCGCAGGTTGCTGCTGTCCCGCAGGGGCGGCCTGCGCTTGCGCTGCCAGGCTGGCGGCAGCAAGCAACAACACGATAAGGGACTTCTTCATTCTCATGCTCCTTAACTACATAATGCGGAATCTGCGACACACTCATCGACAGTCAGATCAACACAGCCTGCTGCCGGATACCACAGGGAAGGCACTTAATACAGCGAACTCGGCACTTTGCGCTGAGAACGCGATTATAGGGACGCACAGGCAGTAAAGGCAAGCATCTTAATGGCATAAGAGCTATAAAGCCGACCGGTGCGCAGAGACCTGATCTCTGTCGGATATGCCATCTGCAATGTGCCGGTAATCCACCCACAGCTTCCCAGTCACGATGGTACGGCTCTGTGCAGTTTATCCGCTCACAAAAAACGTGAGTTCATGTCTGGAAACACCCTGCGGAACCCCGGTGTGCGTTGCCGTGGCTTCTACTCAATCTTAATTCAATCAGAGTATAATCGCGCCTTCTGCCCCCGAGGTAGGGAGCCAGATTTGGTTCCCGAAACCAGATTTGGTTCCTGAAATGATGAGTGTGGACACGCGAGACTCACAACACCGGCCGACCGTTCTCTGCATCGATGACGAACCTGTCGGCTTGATGGTTCGCGCCAAGATGCTTGAGATGTCAGGCTTCTCGGTAATCACCGGGGCCGATGGGCCGACCGCGCTGGAGCTGTTTCAGGCGAACGAAGTAGATGTTGTGCTGCTGGATTACGTGATGCCGCGCATGGATGGTGGCGAGGTGGCGCGGGCTCTGCGTTTGATCAACCCAAAGAAGCCGATCATCATGCTTTCGGCCTATATCTCCCTTCCGGAGGAAGTGTCCTCCGCGGTGGATCTCTGCCTGGTGAAAGGGCTGCCGCCCGAGGAACTTGTCGCGGCGATTCGCAGCGTCCTTGGAAATGGACGCACGGAAGGTACGGCTTGACTCCCGAACGCTTCCGGAAGTTGCTCTGGCTCTCGTTAGCCGTACCCACGGCACTTGTGTTTGTGATGGCGTGGGTAGTCGCCTTTGAGGTCGGCCAGTTGCGCCAGGCGCTGGGCTGGGTGGACCACTCCGACAATGTGATCGCTGAGAGCCGGGCGGTTGAACGCGGAATCGTCGATGCGGAAACTGGGTTGCGGGGCTTCCTGATTACCGGAAAGCAGGAGTTCCTCGAACCAGGGCGGAGAACCACCTTGGCAGCGGCTCATTTCTCCAGACTTAAGGAACTGGTCAGCGACAACCCAGTTCAGATCCAGCGCTTGGTTACGCTTCTCGCGGAGTTCCAAAAATGGCAGAGCTACGCGCAGGAGATGATTGACCTGCGTGAATCGCAAGGCGATTACACCGACTTCGAGCGCAACCTCGAAGGCAAGCGCCAGATGGACGAAATACGCACCGGGTTTGGCTCGATCATCCAGGTTGAACAAGCGCTTCGCGATTCGCGCATCCAACGCGCCAACCAGTTGGATTACGACTTTAAGTTATCGCTTGCCGGACTCTCCCTGGTGCTGGCCACAACGCTCGTACTCTTCAGCCGCTACCAGTTGCACAACCTTGCCGAACAGTACGATTCCGCCTTGCGCACGGCAGAAAACATAGCGGCGCTGGAACGCCAACGCAAGCAGTGGTTCGTCACCCTGCTGCGCAGCGTCGGCGATGCCGTGATTGCCACCGATGCCGAGGGCCTGATTACTTTCATCAATCCGGCGGCCGAGACGGCCACGGGATGGAACGACGAGGAGGCCAGGTCGCAACCTCTGGCGAAAGTCTTTCACGTGATCAACGCAGACACCCGCGAGGCCATCGAAGATCCGGTACACAAGGTCCGCCGCATGAATGCCGTGGCCGGACTGGCCAACCACACGATCCTTATCCGCAAAGACGGCAGCGAAATCAATATAAATGACAGTGCAGCGCCGATCCGCGATGACAATGGCGGGATCATCGGCGTGATCCTTGTCTTTCGCGACGTCAGCCGGCAAATTGAACTGGAGCGTACCCTGCGCACTACCGACAGACTGGCGCTGGCAGGACGCATTACCGCCAGCGTTGCTCATGAAATTCACAACCCGCTGGACACCGTGGGCAATCTGCTTTACCTCATAAAAAATGACGCGAGTCATCTCCGCACCGCTGAGTATGCAGAATTGGCATCGCAGGAGTTGAAGCGAGTCAACCAGGTAACCACAGGCATGTTAAGCCTCTACCGCGAATCTCAAGCGCCGGTTCCCGTCTCCCTGACCGATGTCTTGAAGGGCGTGCTCTCCATGTTGGAGATGCAGATCAAAAAGAAGGAAGCTCAGGTCACCTGCAATTCTCCGCAGGATGACACAGTCGAGGGTTTCCCCGGCGAACTGCATCAACTTTTCACCAACCTGATCGACAACGCGTTGGATGCGATTCCGCAGCGCGGCCAGATCACGATCGAATGTACTTCCTATCATGCGCAGAAAGATTTCTGCGTGACCATAACCGACAATGGCTACGGAATCTCAAGCAAATACATGGATCGCCTCTTCCAGCCGCTCTTTACGACCAAGGGAGAGAACGGCACAGGACTGGGTTTGTGGGTGAGTAAGGGGATCGTCGAGAAGCACGGTGGTTCCATCGAGGCAACGAGCGCGGGCGCGCCCGGAGAATCGGGAGCAACTATAACCGTCGTGCTTCCTCGGCGCTTCCCTGTTCATACGATTCTCGACAAGGTGCCGACCGCCTGAGCATGGTACGGCTGCTACAAAAGCCGAAGGCCGCCATAAGGCGGCCTTCGCTTTGGTGCAAAACAGCATTTTAGAAGTGGTACGAAACGCCCATGCCCACGCGAGCGTTGGCCTGGAGATCAACCACGGTTCCCGGAACGTTTACGATCTTTCCGCCGATGTGTGCGACGCCAAGATCAATAGCCAGCGGCGAACCTTCCAGATGCGGAACGACGCGAACGAAGTAGCTCTCTGAGGTCGGGATCGAAGCAAGCTTCGTCAGACCCTGGATGTAATGGGGCTGCTCAACAGCTTCCGAACCGAAGATCAGAGCGGACTTTGCAGGGCCCTTGACGACGAAAGCAACCGCGCCGAAGGTGCGTCCCTGCCACATCTGCTGCGAGTTACCACCAAACGGAGCGGGGAGGGTGGTGAATGCGCTGGCGGTTCCGGAACCGGCGTTGCCGGCAATTCCGAACAGCGAGGCGTTCGTGACCTTTTCACCAAGGCTAAGAACGAAGGGAAGACCCTTCACCTGGGTAACGGTCTTGGTGGCGACAATGTAGAGATCGCCGTTGTTGTTGGTGCTTCCAACGGTGTTCTTCGTCGCGTAATAGGTGAGACGCTGCGCGCCGAAACGGCCGATGGCGCCAACGGCGATAGCCGGGATCCATTTGGTCTTGGCGGCATTCTCAGACACGACGGTAAACTTTCCGTGGAACGCGTTGAAGCCGTTCGAGAACAGCGAGCTTGCAGGCGTGTAAGTCGTGGTCGCGCCCGAAGTAGTGGCGCCAACCGGGAAAGCGGCGCTGCTGCCCAGGGAGCTGAATGAACCGGTGTAGCCGATTTCGAAATGCTTGCAGATGCCTTCGGTGATGGAGAGCTGGTAGTCGTTGCCAATCACCGGGCCCGAGTTCAGGTAGTGGAAGGCGACTTCCGGCTTGCCAAACTTGCCAGTTGGTGCGGATGCGGTATAAGCGAATGGCGTGAGAAGCGCGCCGGTCTGACCTTCCCAGTTCAATCCTTGTGCAAATGAGGTCTGTGAAAATACGGTGACTACAAAAAGACTAAAGGCAATCCAGAGCTTTTTGGTATTCATCCTGTGCATGTCTCCTATAGTTTTACTGTCTGTTATATTTTTCGCGCAGTACAGCCATCAGGTACAGACCTGGTCACTGCGCATCCGCGAAACGCGGGATGGAGTTTTGGTGTCTTAAGCCATCCTCGCGTTTATCGGTGAGCTAATGTGCTTTGGTTACAATCCATCTTACAACGTTAGTTGCTGTATCCGCTATGATTTTCGAGCACTACTTTGCCCCGGAACATGCGATAGAGGAAAACAAAATAACCGAGGGCTATGACGATGCCGATAATCCACCAGCGCAACCCCACTTGCAACGCATAGCTGGCCGTGATCGAGTTCGCAATCGTAAGGCTGTATTGCGGATCAATTGCCGGGAGAATGACCGGATAGAGCGAATACACGGCTCCCACCAACATAAAAGCCAGATATAACGCTCCAGAAACGAATGCCAGAACCTCTTGCCGCCGCTTCTGAAAGACCATGACCCCGATCAAGCTGGCAAATACCAGCACCGGAATCAAGTATCCGATCTTTAGTGCGTTGTAGTTGGCAACGATGCCGGGGTGAATGGCAAGCGTAGCAACCAGGCTCACGATGGTGAGAACGAACAGGACAGGGGTCAGCACCAGTGACGTAGTGCGCGCCCGCGCATTCAGTTCGCCATCGGTTTTCACAACAATGTAGTTGGCGCCATGCACCGAAAGCGCAACCAGTGCGACTACTCCGGAAAGCACGGTGTACCAGTCCAGAACGCCTGGATGAACGCCGACTCCCCAGTTGGTCCACAACGGAAGGAAGAAGTAATGGTCCGGACCAAGAGGCAGACCGCGCACCACGTTCCCCAGCGCCGCACCATAGAAGATCGCCAGCAGCAGACTGCCGATCGAGAAGATGCCGTCGAAGAAGCTCGCCCAGATTCCGTCCTTGATGTGCGTACGGAATTCCAGGCCGATCGCACGCAGCATCAGCAGCCACAGCACCATCATCAGCGGTAGATAAAATCCGCTGAAGCTCGATGCATAGAGCTGCGGGAAAACAAAGTAAAGTACGCCACCGGTAGCCAGCAACCAGACTTCGTTGCCATCCCATACCGGCCCAATCGAGCGGATGATCTTCTTGCGCTCGTCGTCCGTACGGCCCAGGAAAAGGTGCAGAGCACCGGCGCCAATATCAAAGCCGTCCAGAATCACGTACCCGGTCAGCATCACGGAGATAATTGCGAACCATAGGAACCCCATTGTTATTTCCTCCCCGCGGCAGTAGCCACTCCGCCCTTTGCAGGAGCGGGCACAAATTCCTCGACATGATCCGGTCCCAGGACAAGTTCACGCTGTACCAGGAACAGGAAGAGAATTGCGAGCAAGGTGTACATACCCAGGAAGCCCAGGAGCGTGAACCAGGCATTCGCCGCACTCACCGACTTGGAGAATCCGTCAATCGTGCGCAGAACTCCGTAAACGAGGTATGGCTGGCGGCCAATTTCAGCCGTCATCCAACCGGCCGTATTGGCGATGTAGGGCAGCGGGAAGCTCATCATCAGGATCCAGAGCAGCCACTTGGTTTCATACAGCTTTTTACGCCAAAGCTGAATGCCGGAGATCAGCATTACGGCCATGAAGATCGTGCCCAGTCCAACCATGATGTGGTAGGCGTAGTAGAGCAGCGAGATGTTCGTCGGCCACTCCGACTGCGGGAACGAACTCAGACCACGTACCTCCTTCGTCCAATTACGGCTGATCAGGAAGCTCAGTGCCCTGGGCACGACCAGCGGATTGTCAATGGTCTTGCCCTCAACATTAGGCTGCCCAAGAATCACCAGATCGGCTGTCTTGGTATCGAAGTGGGCTTCCATCGCGGCCAGTGCCGCCGGTTGATATTGCGCCAGGTTCTTGCCCTGTCCGTCGCCCGTCGGTCCAATGACCAGCAGCGAAAACAGTATTCCGGAGATGACGCCGACCTTGAGAAAAATCTTGCCTTGCTCGACATACTTCTCACTGAGCACGTAGTAGGCGCCCACAGCCGTCATCACAAAAGCTCCGGTGACCGCCGCGCCAGCCATGTTGTGCGCATACTGCCAAATCGCCCAGGGATTCAGCAGCAGGCCCCAGAAGCTGCTCAGCGTCACAGATCCATCGGCGGTCATGCGGTAGGCGACAGGATGCTGCATCCAGGCGTCGGTGGCGACAATGAAGTAGCCCGATAGCCACGAGCCAAAGAAGACGGCCATCCCCGTCCACCAGTGAGCAATCTCGCTCATCCGCTTCTCTCCGTAGAGGAAGAGGCCGAGGAAGGCCGACTCAAGGAAGAACGCGAATGTGCCTTCCATCGCCAGTGTCTGTCCAATCACGCCCCCGGCGAACTTCGAGAAATGCGACCAGTTGGTCCCGAATTGGAATTCCATCGGAATGCCGGTCACTACGCCAAAGACAAAGCTGATGCCGAATATCTTTGCCCAGAAGCGCGCTGCCTTGTGATAGCGCTCATCGTTCTTCCACAGTCCGATGGTTTTCAGTGCCACCACCAGCGGAGCTAATCCCATCGTCAACTGGGGAAAAAGGTAATGGAACGTAACAGTAAAAGCGAAATGTAGTCGATGTATCAATACGGCGGAGTCCATACGACACCCCCCTCAATATTTCTTTATATTGTTTCTTTAGAATGCCCTCCGCGGCGCCCCGGTTGGAGCGGCATGCGGATGTGATCTGGTTCCTGGTTTTTTCGGTTGTTTGCCCTGCACAGCCCGTACTGAAAGTTTCGCTAAATGTTGCGCTGAAAGCTGTTCTGAATCCTGTTTCCCGCCCTCGGCGGCCTCGTCGATATTAAGCAACGCAGGGCCGGAATCCTCTATGGAAGCCATATCGGCAATCTTCGCCTCACGCAGCACCGACAACATAGCCGACTGTGCCCGCTCCCAGACTCGGTGCGCTGGGCACCCGGCTGCGCGGTGACAATATGAGGCAAGACATACGTTTAATGCAATGGGCCCATCGACGGCTTCGACCACGTCAAGCAATGAAGCCTGCGCGCCGCGAGGCAGAAGCGAAAAGCCGCCATCCACACCACGCCGCGCCTGCACCAGTCCTGCGCGAGCAAGTGATTGAAGGATCTTGGAAAGAAAACTTTCTGGCGCTTCCGCCGCCTTGGCCAGAAGCGATTTAGAGACGACCGACGCGTCTGGCTGGCTGGCCAGATGGATCATAACGCGAACGGCATAGTCGGCGGCACGAGTCAGTTGCATATAGATATACGATAAACAGGACCTTTTTTGTCCGCAATCACCCTAACCCCTTCGTATCTTCTTTTTCGGTGACCCAGATCAAGTGAGTTCGTGATGGTCATCACGGGCAACGTTCATTCCTCATCACTTTGGTGGGCCAACATCACGTCAGCAGAAGAGAGCGTTAGTGGATCACTTGCATTCCGCCATTCACATCCGCGCGCAACCGCATTGCACTGGCAACCCAGTATCGAGGATGAGCACCCAAAAAAATGGGGCCAGTACCATGGCCTGCACGAGAGGTGAATAGCGAATGATCCGATTTAAGTATTTTGCACTGGCCGTTCTTGTTGCAATGTGTTTCACGATGGCCGCTACTAATGCGCTGGCCCAGGTAAGCGTCGGCGTCCAGATTGGAACTCCGCCTGAGTGTCCGTACGGCTACTATGACGTCGCGCCGTACAATTGCGCTCCCTATGGTTATTACGGCCCCGAGTGGTTTGCGGGGGGCGTTTTCGTTGGCGCCGGTCCGTGGTTTCACGGACCTGAACACTTCCGCGGTCACGTTGACAGACGCTTTCATCCGGAACACGGATACAAGGGACCGCTGCCGGCCCGGGGCGAGCGACCTGCCAAGCCTGTCGACAGGATTGAACACTTCAAAGGGAATGAAATGCGTGATGGACGCGGCCACGTAGTCAAGAAATGAACGTTAAGAGATAAAACCGCCTTCAATCGCCCCATAACTGACTGAAATTCCGGGCCACGCCGGGTTCGGTTTACACTGGTAGCCGTGAACGCTGAGATCGTAGCTATCGGCTCCGAACTCT
>Ga0187847_10002403_pt1 | contig 15122 bp, 14 predicted proteins | sample June2016WEW_4_10_FD_132458 | JGI IMG/M metagenome (GOLD analysis project Ga0187847, IMG submission 132458) | Peatland microbial communities from SPRUCE experiment site at the Marcell Experimental Forest, Minnesota, USA - June2016WEW_4_10 | ecosystem: Environmental > Terrestrial > Soil >...
GATGGCCGAAAAGATGAGCGTGGTGATGGCGCGGCGCAATATCCGCATGGCCCACGTGGTGCTGCTAGTGCTGGACGCCGTGGAAGGCGTGTCCACCAACGATGCCACCATCGCCGGCTATGCCCACGAAGGCGGCCGCGCGCTCATCATCTGCGTGAATAAGTGGGACGAGCTGAGAAACAGTTCCAAGAACGAGTTCGAGCGCGACATTCGCGACATGTTCAAGTTTCTCGACTACGCGCCCGTCAAATTCATTTCCGCCAAGACAGGCGCCGGCGTCCAGGCGCTGTTCCCGCTGATCCGCGAGGTATATGAGGCGGCATCGCGGCGCATCCCCACCGGCGAGCTGAACCGCTGGGTGGAACAGTTGCGCTTCGAGGAACGCAAGATCCTGTACGCCACCCAGTCCTCTATCCGCCCGCCCTCGTTCGTCATCTTCACCGGCGGCAAAGGCGGCCAGCTCCATTTCTCCCATGAGCGCTTCCTGATCAACCAGCTGCGGCGAAGTTTTGGCTTTAAGGGCACGCCGATTGTGTTGAAGACGAAGGCGAAAAGCCAGGGCAAGAAGCGATAGCCGGCATGCGGGATCGCGTAAAGACAGGGCAGTTTTCGATATAAATCTGCGGAGGTTTATGATATGCTCATCCCCAACTCCGGGAGGGGTGTAGCAATGTCCCTGGTGCGTGACATTCTGCAGCATCGCGATCTCTTCCACGTGGAAGAAGGCGACTCGGTGGCCACCGTGGCGCGGCGCATGGCCGAATTGGGTGTCGGCGCGATTGTCGTAATGGGCGGCGGCCAGTTGCGCGGCGTCTTCAGCGAGCGCGATCTGATGCGGCGCGTCGTGCTGGAAGGCCGCGATCCCGAAATGACCCCGGTGCAGCGGGTCATGACCACCAGCCTGGCAACCATTGAGGAATCCGCCACCTTGGAGCAGGCCATGGAGTCCATGGAGAGGCACGGCTGCCGTCACCTGCCGGTGATGCGTGGCGGGATGCTGGCCGGGTTCCTGTCGATGCGCGACGTGATGCATCATGAACTGGCGCAAAAGACCGAAGAACTGCATCATATGAAGGCGTACATCCACGGAACTTGACCACCGGAATCATCGTCTTCGCCCACGGTTCCCGGCTGGAGCCGGCGAATGAGGCCGTGCGCGCCGTTGCCCGGCAGCTCGCCGCCGCCCGGCCGTTGGAAATCGTAGAAACTGCGTTCCTGGAGTTGGGCGAACCAAGTCTGGAAGGCGCCGTTAAGGCTCTGGTATCGAGGGGTGTGCACGACATCCTGGTGGTTCCGTATTTCCTCACCCTTGGCATCCATCTTGAGCGTGATTTACCTAATATTATCAAACACATAGAGACAACTTTCGGATCTGCCAGGATCCGTGCGGCCGCGCCTTTGGACGGGCACCCCGCACTGCTGGAGGCACTTCTGGACCGGGTCAGGACTGGCTTGGGTACTTGAGCGCTACACACTCAAATAAAACTTGACAATATCGCGCTAAGGTTTGATAATGGGTTTGGACTAAGACGGCTCGCCGTTGGCGGCCAAACGCAATTGTTCAAGATTGTTCAATCCAGGAATTTGACAGAAGCGAGGGAGGCTTAGCAGAGGTATGGGCAAAATCATAGGAATTGACTTGGGAACGACCAACTCGGTGGTGGCGGTGATCGAAGCCGGCCAGCCGACGGTGATCGCCAATCAGGAAGGGGCTCGCACGACACCTTCGGTGGTGGCATTCACCAAGAGCGGTGAGCGGCTGGTGGGCCAGGTGGCCAAGCGCCAGGCGATCACCAATCCGGAGAACACGATCTTCTCCATCAAGCGGTTCATGGGACGCCGCTCGGACGAAGTCAGCGAAGAAATGAAGATGGTCCCTTACAAAGTGGTGCGCGGCGACAACGGCGACGCCAGAGTGGACATCAGCGGGAAGAAATATTCACCGCCGGAAATCTCGGCGATGATCCTGACCAAGCTGAAGGAGGCGGCCGAATCGTACCTGGGAGAGAAGGTCACGCAGGCCGTGATCACGGTGCCGGCATACTTCAACGACGCGCAGCGGCAGGCCACCAAGGACGCTGGCAAGATTGCCGGCCTGGAAGTGATGCGCATCATCAATGAGCCGACGGCTGCGGCGCTGGCCTACGGGCTGGACAAGAAGAAGAACGAAACCATCGCGGTTTACGATTTCGGCGGCGGCACGTTCGATATCTCGATCCTGGAAGTGGGCGAGGGCGTGGTGGAAGTGAAGTCGACCAACGGCGACACTCACCTGGGCGGCGACAACATCGATCAGCGCATCATCGACTGGATCGTGGCCGAGTTTAAGAAGGAGAACGGGATCGATCTTTCGCGCGACCAGATGGCTTTGCAGCGCCTCAAAGAAGCGGCGGAGAAAGCCAAGATGGAGCTGTCGACGCTGCTCGAAAGCGAAATCAACCTGCCGTTCATCACGGCCGATGCGTCGGGCCCGAAACACCTGCAGATGAAACTGACGCGGGCGCGTTTCGAGCAGATGGTGGAAGACATTGTGCAGCGCTCGGCCGGGCCGTGCAAGCAGGCGCTGGCCGATGCCGGCGTTACCCCGTCACAGATCAACGAAGTAGTGATGGTGGGCGGCCAGACGCGCATGCCGCGCATCCAGCAACTGGTGCGCGACCTGTTTGGCAGGGAGCCGCACAAGGGCGTCAACCCGGACGAAGTGGTTGCGGTAGGCGCAGCGGTGCAGGGCGGCGTGCTGGCGGGTGAAGTCAAAGACGTGCTGCTGCTCGATGTGACACCGCTTTCCCTCGGCATCGAAACCATGGGCGGCGTGTTCACCAAGCTGATCGACCGTAACACCACTATTCCGACGCGCAAGACCGACGTGTTCTCGACGGCGAGCGACAGCCAGTCCTCGGTGGAGATCAAGGTCTACCAGGGCGAGCGCACGATGGCGCGGGACAACCGGCTGCTGGGCGTGTTCCAGCTCGGCAACCTTCCCCCGGCGCCGCGCGGCGTGCCGCAGATTGAGGTGACTTTCGATATCGACGCCAATGGCATCCTGAACGTCACCGCCAAGGACCGGGCCACCAACAACGAGCAGAAGATCACCATTACTTCGTCTTCCGGCCTGGCCAAGGACGAGGTCGACAAGATGGCGCGGGACGCCGAATCGCACGCGGCAGACGACCGCAAGCTGCGCGACACGATCGAGGCGCGCAACCGGGCGGACGCCATGGTGTACAACGTCGAGAAGACGCTCAAGGACCACCGTTCCAAGATCGGCGACGCCGAAGCGAAGGAAATCGAGGCCTCTCTCGAAGAGACCAAGAAGGCGATGGCCGATAACGATTCCGACAAGATCAACGCGGCGGTCGACCGGCTGACCACGGCCAGCCACAAGCTGGCGGAAGCGATGTATAAGGCATCGTCGCAGCCGGGCGCCGGGGCGGCTCCGGCCGGCGATGGCGCAGCGCCAGGCGGCGGACCGGACGACAAGAAAGACGGCAAAGACAACGTAGTGGACGCCGAATTCGTCGACGTCGACGATAAGAAGTAAACGGTCGCGGGGCCGGGCGGTTCCCAGTCGGATTGGGTGCGTCCGGACGGATCGCACGAAGCGGGCCGGGGCGTACCCGGCCCGAACATCTGGTTTATGTCCCCTCCCAAACACGAATATTACGAAACGCTGGGCATACCTCGAACGGCCTCGGTAGACGAGATCCGCAAGGCGTACCGCAAGCTGGCGCGCAAACATCATCCGGATCTGAACCCGGGCGATAAGGCGGCCGAGGACCGTTTTAAGAACGTTCAGGAAGCCTACGACGTGCTGGGCGACCCCAAGAAGCGGCAGATGTATGACCAGTACGGTTTCTATTCGGAGAGCGGCTTCGCGCCCGGCGGTTCAGGTGGAACGCCCGGAGGGGGCCCGACGCCGAACATGGATTTCTCCGGCTTCGATTTCTCCGATTTCGCGCAAGGGGCAGGCCCTGGCTCGGGGGCCGGCGGACGGCGTAGCGATCCCGGCGGCGGCTTTCGCGATATCTTTTCTCAGTTCTTCTCAGGCCATGGACCTGCACACGAACCGGATGCAGAAAAGGGCGGCGACCTCGAATATGTGATGGACATCGACTTCTGGCAGGCCATCAAGGGGACGCAGGCGCGGCTCAGCATCACCCGGTATGACATCTGCGGCACCTGCCACGGATCCGGCTCAACCGGCGCCGGCGAAGTGAGTTGCCCGCAGTGCAAGGGAACCGGCAACGTGAGCCAGATGGCCGGCGCCATGCGCTTCAACCTCACCTGCCCGCGCTGCAACGGCACCGGGCGCTTGCGCAACTCCTGCCCCACGTGCGGCGGGGATGGCCGCGTGACGCGCACGGAATTGGTGGACGTTCGCATTCCACCGGGGGCGCGCAACGGCTCCCGCCTGCGCGTTCCAGGCAAGGGGAATGCCGGCACGCGGGGCGCGGCTCCGGGCGATCTGTACATCACCACCAAGGTGGAGGAACACCCCTTTTTTCACCGCGACGGCGACAACATTGAGATCAAGGTCCCGGTGGCCGTCTGGGAAGCTGCGCTCGGCGCCAAAATCGAGGTGCCCACCATCGATGGCCGCACGCTGCTGAAGATTCCGCACGGCACCAAGAACGGGCAGCGTTTCCGCCTGCGGGAAAAAGGCGTGCAGGGGTCGCGTTCCGGTGAGCGCGGCGACCAGATTGTGGAAGTGACGGTGGAGGCGCTGGACCCGCGCGATGAACGCACCCGCGAGCTGCTCGGCCAGTTGCGCGACCTGCATCACGACGAGGACCCCCGCGCCGCGATCTGGAGTAAGGTCTAGCAGCCATGGCGAAGAAATCCAAAGCGGCTTACATGATCTCCGCGGTGGCCGAACAATACACCATCCATCCGCAGACGCTCCGGCTGTATGAGCGTGAAGGCCTGCTCAAGCCGTCGCGCAGCGAAGGGAACACGCGCCTCTACACCGGCGAAGACCTGGAGCGCCTGGAGGTGATCCTCCACCTGACGCGCGACCTGGGCGTCAACCTGGCGGGTGTCGAGATCATTCTCAACATGCGCGAGAAGATGGGGCAAATGCACGCTCAAATCCAGGAGTTCGTTGCCACACTGAACCAGGAACTGGTGGCGCGTACGGCGCGCCCCTCTGAGATTGAGGAGCGCAACACGCTAGTTCCGGTGGTCAACGCTCGCCCCCCCGCTTCGCCGGGTGGCCGCCGCCGCTAGCGGCGGCACGAATCCAGACCAGTTGCAGGACCGGCTGGAACTATCTTTACGCCACCCCGAACTCTTCCGGCCAAACAGCCGACTAGAATGGGAGGGTCCTGGGTAAGATGCAGCCGGTGCCCGACACACAAGGCCGCGCCACCGCGGCTTACGCCGCGCCCTTCCTGGTCTACGTAACCCTTCTGGCACTGGAGCACCTGCTGGGTCTCAGTCCGTTATGGTCATATCCCCTCAGGCTGACCGCGACTCTGGCGGCGTTTTCACGCCCGATCCTCAAAGTTCACTTCGCCCTGCCCGTGGCCAGCATCGGCGTGGGGTTAGTGGTGTTCGCGGTCTGGGTAGCGCCCGATCTTCTCTTCCACTACCGCCATCATTTGGCTTTTTGAAAACGCCATTTCGGGTGTTGCGGTAGGATCACTGCCAGGCGGGCTGCAGCGCAGCTTCGGATTCCTGGTGCTGCGCATCGCCGGTTCGGCGTCGGTGGTTCCCGTAATCGAGGAATTGTTCTGGCGTGGATGGCTGATGCGCTGGCTGATGGAGAGAGACTGGCAGCGCGTGCCGCTGGGGGCATACCGGGCCAGCTCGTTCTGGCTGGTTGCTGTGCTGTTTGCTTCCGAGCATGGCCCGTACTGGGAGGTTGGCCTGGCTGCCGGAGTCATCTACAACTGGTGGCTGGTCCGCACCAAATCCCTCGGCGACTGCATGCTGGCGCATGCCGTAACCAATGCGGTTCTGGGAATTTACGTGGTCGCTGCCGGCCAGTGGCAATATTGGCTATAACCGGACTTCCCCGGCCTGCGTCTCTGAGTATTGACGGGGCTCAGAAGTCTTTCCTTCTCCTCGTCGGAAAGCTCCGGCCTCCGCGGGAGTCGGGCCCCGCGGCCGGAGCTTCACGCTAGGGCACACTCCGGAATCCCAGCTGAGCTACCGCGATTTAGCTTTATCCATCCTTGCCGCTGTCCTCTGCATTTCCCCGGCACTTGGCAACGATCAACGTGATGTCGTCGTGCTGTTCGCCGGAGCTGAACCGCTGGACCTCATCGACGATGGCCGCCAGCATGGCCTCTGAGGGCAGCTCGCGGTGCCGCCGCAGCGCCTCCACCAGGCGCTGTTCGCCGAACTCTTCGCCTCCTGTGTCCCACGCTTCCGTGATGCCGTCGGTGTAAAGCACCAGCGTATCGCCCGCCGCGAGCCGGTACTCCCCGATCGAGCAATCCCACTGCGGGAAAAGGCCGAGGACGGTGGCTGTCGAATCGAGCCGGTCGAGAGCACTATCGCTGCGCAGCAGAATCGCCGGGAGATGACCGCAATTGGAATAGCGCAGGAGCTGCGTCTCATCGTTGTATTCGGCAAAGCAGAGAGTGGCGTAGGCGCTGTCGGTTGTGTTCTCGCAGAACAGCTGGTTGACGGACCGCAAGAACCGCTGCGGATCGTCCGGCGCGATCGCGCACTGGCTGCGCAGGTTCGCCTGCAGATTGGCCATCAACAGAGCGGCGGCGATTCCTTTGCCGGCGATATCCCCGATCACCAGCCCGAAGCGCCCGCGCCCCAGATCCAGGAAATCGTAATAATCGCCGCCCACCTGGCGGGCTTGTAGGCAAACGCCGGCGTATTCCAGGGTTTTCACGAGCGGCAGTTTCTGCGGAAAAAGCCGCGCCTGCACCTGCTTGGCGATTTCCAGTTCTTGTGCCGCCCGCCGCTCGAATTCCAGTTTCTCGGCGGCGGCGCGCCGCCTGGCTTCTACCGCCCGGCTCACTTCGTCGAAGCTCACCAGCTCAAAGGAATTGTGATCGACGTCCTCGAATCGCGCAAACACCCCGCCCCACACCGGCGCCTGTCCCACTTGCAGTGAGGAGGTCCCAGCCATGCGCGGCGGCCGTTCCTGGTGCTCGTACGCAACGCGCCTGAGCCGTGGAGTAGAACGAAAACGAACTCCGCGGCTGCTCCATTCGCGGAACTTGGCCAGTACGTCCTCGGTGATAAAAGCGACGTGCGTGCGCCGGCCGATCAGCTTGTGCTCGCGCGAGCCCGGCTCGGGCGCGATCAGCGCCAGTACCGCGGAGCCGTCGGGTGGGGAGACGGCCACCCAGCGCTCGCCGGTTTGCAGACGCGCATCGAAAGCGAGCCGGAACCCAAGCTGGTCAAGGTAAAAGCGCAGGCTGCGGTCCTGGTCGTGGACGAAGATATTGACAGAGTTGAGCCCGAGGTAGGGGTCCTGCCGTTCGGGACCAGTATCCGCGCCGCCGGGTAAGAGAGAGCTGCCCATTGGGGTCATTATAGGGACTATGAGTTGATGCGGCGGACGCAGCGGGTCATTACTTCGCGCGGCATGCGCACCCGAACATGGCCCGGCGGCGGAACCGCCCTACGGCTTTACGGACCCCGCGGCCAGAAGCGGCTCGTACACGACAAAGGCGAACTGCCGCGAGTCGGGTGACCAGGAATTCACGTTGATGGTGCCCTGGCCGCCGTAGAACTTGAGTAGGATCTCCAGTTTGGCCGGCTTCAGTTTCTTGCCGGGCGCCGGCATCAGCCGCAAAACCACGCCATCCATGCGGTCGTTGTGCGTGGTGGTGCCTTTGGGGAACGAAAACACGAGCATGTGTTTTCCGTCCGGCGAAAAATGCGGAAACCAGTCTTCCCATTCGTCGCTGGTGACCTGCTCGGCTTTGGCATCGCCGCTGCCGCCTCCATCGGCCGGAATGCGCCACACATCCCAGCTGCCGGAACGGTTGGAGTTAAAGTAAATCCACTTGCCGTCGGGGCTGTACTCGGAGCCGTCGTCATACTTGCCCTCGGAGGTGAGTTGCTGTTCGGCGCCTCCTTCCGCCGAGACGCGGTAGAGGTGGAATGCACCCGCGCGCTGGGCCACGAACGCCAGCCATTTGCCATCCGGCGACCATCCGTGAAAGTAGCTGGGCGCGGCAGGCGTCATCAGGCGGACTCCGGAACCGTCCGCCTTAGCCATGTAAACCTGCGACTGGCGCGACGACGGGCTGGAGGCGGAAAAAGCCAGCCAGTTGCCATCGCGCGACAAGTCGTGATCATTGTTGCAAAGGTAGCCGCCCGGACCCAGGTCGACCTGCTCGGGCTTCGGCTCGCCGGCGCCGCTCAATGGCAGCCGGTACAGGTGGCCGGTGGTATTGATCAGGAGAAACTTGCCGTCGCGCGACCAGTTGGGCGCTTCGATCACCTGGTCAGCCTGGTACACCACGCGCGTGGAACCGGTCTTAAGGTCGTAGACGGTGATTTTGCTGCGATAGTGCGCAGCGGGCGGGCGCGGCTGTTGTGCGGGCGGCACGGATCCCCCTTGTTGCAGATTGACGTTGCTGAAGATGGCGGTCTCCAGCACGGTGGCGTTATGGGAACAGACGCCAAGCCCGACATAGACATTGGCGGGCATGACCACCTCTTGGGGCGCGGTGGCTGTCAATTCTTCGCCAGGCTTGCCGGCAAACGCGGTGAACGAGTTGCCGCGGCGCTCGATGCGGATGCGGGTGGGCGCTGTCAGTGTCGACCGGATCTCCTGCGTCTGGGCGCCGGCCGCCGGACGAAATTGCAGCGAGGTGAGGCCATTTCCGTGCAGCGCGATGTCGGCGTATGCGGAATCGGGCGTGAGTTCCTGCCGCACCATCAGGACGGCCTTCCGGTGCTCTACGGCGCCGGCGCCGAGGAAGCGCACGTCCGCGGTGAGCGTGAAATCGCCGCTGATACGGCTGGAGACGAAGTGAAAGGCGTCCGTCGCGGCCCAGATGTTGGCGCCGCCGCCCGTGATGCGATACTCGCCGATGGAGGCATCGTAGACTGCGGCGCCGGGCATTGGATTGGCGCCAACGTCCTGCTGGTTTTCGAAAATGCCCAGCGTCGAATTGCCGGTCTGGGCGGGCAGTATCGTCACCAATGCGGACAGGCAAACGGCGTGCGTTAAGTAGGAAATGCGCATGACGGAATCAGCATATCACCGGGCAACGCGACGCTAAGGCGCGCGGCTGCAGCGAAAGCAACAGGACACCGGCGGCAGAGACCGCCGGCGCTACAGAAAAAACAGAAGCGTTGTAACTTCGGCGGTCTTGCCGCCGGTGATTTGGAAAACTGGGACCGAATCGTTGAAGCGGCCGGTGATTCGGGGCGCGAAGGCCGGCGTCAGTGCGCGGCGGCGGGCCGCGGCGTCGCGTCGCCCGCGGTCATACCCATCACCCACTTCACCGCTTCGGTCCACATCTTCTGAATGTCGGGCATGTCCCAGACTTCATCGCGGTGGCCGAGTGAGGAATAGAAAACGCGGCCCTTCCCGTAGTTGTGCACCCAGGTGACCGCGAAGTCCTTATCCGTGCGATGCACGCGCGGGTTGGTGAGGTCCACCGACGCCGGGTCCACGCTCATCAGCACGCGCAGCTTGTCGCGCGAGTAGGGTTCCTTGAACTGGTAGATCTCGTCATAGAAGGGGAACGTGTCCGGAAAATGCGCGGTGGCAGGGAAGGTCTTGTCTTCGGTCCGGATGGTGACGTGCACCTGCGTCCAGGGATGTTCGTTGAAGTAGGCGCCAATCAGGTCGCCGTATTCGGGCCAGTTGTAATAGGTGTCGGTGGCGCTGTGGGTGCCCAGAAAGCCCTTGCCATCGTCGCGCACGAAGGAGAGGAGGTCGGCCTTCTGCTGCTCGGTGAGGCCGAGGTCGCCCGTGGTATAGAACATGACGGCGTCAAAATAATTCAGGTTCTTCGCGTTGTTGCCGAGCTTCGCCTTGGTGATGAGCTCGGCGTCCGTGCGGATGTAGGTATCCCACAAACCAGTTTGGCGGCCTAGCTTTTCCATGGTGGCCATGGCGTGCGATACCGAATCGTGCTCGAAGCCCTTCACTTCGCCGATGATCAGCAGTTTCTTGGCGGGCGGCTGGACCTGCGCAGAGGCGCAGGCGGCGAGCACCAGCAAAACGAACGCGAACAGGGATTCCGTTTTCATGGGAACTATCATGACATCCTTTGCGGAGAGTTTCACGCGGCGGCGGCCGCAGGGGCAGGGGGTTGGCTGTCAGGAATCCGGGGCACTTCGCGTAGCGTGCGCAGCGCGGCCAGCATCAGCAGAATGACGGCGATCTGCAGCCAGCCGGCCGGCAGGATCGGGATCAGCGCCACAATCGCCAGCGCGCGCGCCGGAGCTCCGGGGAAGCGGTGGGCCGCCAGAATCAAAGGCAGAATAAGCAGGCCGTCGGAGGTGGTGTTGTGCGGCGTAATCAGAACTCCGCCCGCGAGCGCCGCAGCCAGGGCAAGCTCGAGCGTGGCCTTGCGGTTGAGAATGAGCACGAGCAGCACCACCACGGCTGCGACGGCGATCCAGACCGGATTGCCGTGAAACAGGCCGTTGAGGTTCACCATGTGGTGGAAATACGGGTTCAGGCGCGAATCGCGCAAGGCGTTTCGGTAGGTGCTCACCCAGCCGGGACCATATGCCACAAACGCGGCTGCCAGCAGCAGCGCGACGGTGACGGCGGCGGCCGCGATGGTCCGCCACATCCTGCGCTGCAGCACCAGCAGCGGCAGCAGCACGAAGAGGTGAAACTTGATGGCGCCCAGTCCGAAGAGCACCCCGGCCAGCGCGGGCCGGCCGGTCTTCAGGCAGTAGCAGGCTCCCGCCGCCAGTGCCAGCACCAGCGCGACATCCTGTCCCATGGTGAAGTTAGTGGCCTCAGGAAGAAACCAGGCGCACGCGGCGGCCGCCACCAGGCGGTCGCAGGGCCAGAGCCATAGGAAGACGCCCACCGCAGCCAGGCCGAGAATCCGCGCCAGCCAGAGGGCCGTCAGGAACGGCAGCCGCGCCATCGGCATCATCATCAGGCCATAGAACGGCGGCTTGATGAAGATGAGGTTCTGCGTGTGGCAGCCCATGGCGCGATCTTCGGCGGCGAACACCGCCTCGGGAGAATACATGGCCAGGCTGCCCGCCAGCATCCCGCCCGCATAAAAGGCGCCGAAGTCCACGCTGCACACGGCCAGATCGCGGTTGAGGTGACTCATAATCCAGGCTCGCAGCAGGACGCCGGCAAGGAGGATGGCGATCACAACCGCGTGACGCAGCTTCATAGCGTGTGTCCGGAGGGATGCCGCAGAAGGAATCGGGCCGGCCCGGAAGCGGGTCTTGGCTCCGGCCGGCCGGGCAATGCAGTGCGTCCACCTAGTGTGAACAAGCATCCAGTATAACGACCGTCCGGGCCGCCTGCGGTACGCTGGAAAGTGATTATGATCGGCCTGGCGGTGGCGTTCTTCGCGGCAGCGTCGCCCAATGCGGTAGTGCAGCGGCCGGTAGCGAACCTGTATTCCAAGCCGTCGGAAGACGCGGATGTGGTTTCGCAGGCCATTTGCGGCGCCAACGTCGCCCTGGTGGAACAGCGCGAGGGCTGGGCTCGGATTCGCACCGCGGATCAATACAGCGGCTGGACGCCGCTGGCCGCTCTGAAGATCGGTCCGCCGTACGCCTCTGCGGGGCAGGTGGCCGAGGTCGCCAGCCTGTTCGCGCACGTGTATCGCGAGCCGGATGTCGCGGCGCACGCCCCTATGCTGACCGTGCCGTTTGAAACCAGGCTGGAAATGGCCGCGGAGGGGCAGGGGCGCTGGCGCCAGGCGCGGCTGCCGGACGGCCGTCCGGGCTGGGTGCAGGCGGGCGATCTGACGTTTGATGCCACGCCTTTCAGCACCGCCCAGATGCTGGCGCTGAGCCGGCGCTTTCTCGGCCTGCCGTACACGTGGGGCGGAACGTCGAGTTTCGGCTATGATTGTTCCGGCTTCGTGCAAATGCTGGAGCGCCGCCGCGGCGTGATGCTGCCGCGCGATGCCCAGCCGCAAGCCGACTGGAGCGGCCTCAAACCGGTGAGCCGCACGGATCTCGAACCCGGCGACCTGCTGTACTTCGGTGGCTCCCCGCAGCGCATCACGCACACCGGAATGTACCTAGGAGAGGGACAATTCATCAGCGCCACCACCTACCAGGCGCCCGTGGTGCGCATCGACCGCCTGGATGATCCGCACTGGGCGCGCCTGCTGGTGGCGATGAGGAGAGTGAAATGAACCGGAGAACCTTTGTCGGGAGCGCGGCGGCCGCTTGGCCGCTCGGCCGGCTGGCGGCAGCGGCGGGAGGCACAGTGCTCGAAACCAGAATCGTCCGCCTCAACCTGCGGCATACCTGGACCACCACTATGTCGTCGAGCGCGTATCGCGACACGCTGCACGTGAGTTACACGCGCGATGGCATTACCGGCCACGGCGAGGGCGCGCCCATCGTCCGCTACCATGAGGATGCCGCGGGCGCGCTGCGGGCGGTGGAATCCGTGCGCACCCTGTTGCTGTCTGCGGATCCGATGCAGTTCGCCAAAACCATGAGCTCCGTCTTCGCCAGAGTGGAAGGCGCATGGGCCGGCAAGGCCGCGATCGATATCGCGCTGATGGATTGGGTCGGCCAGAAACTGGGGATCCCGCTCTATTCCTATTTCGGACTCGATCGCGCCGATGCGCCGCTGACCACGTTTTCGATCGGCATCGACACGCCCGAAATCACCCGGCAGAAAACCCGCGAGGCCGCGGAGTATCCAGTACTGAAGGTGAAGGTCGGCCTGGCCACCGACGAGCCAACCATCGAAGCGGTGCGCAGCGTGACCTCCAAACCGCTCCGCGTGGACGCCAACGAAGGCTGGAAAGACAAGGAAGAGGCGGTGCGTAAGATCAACTGGCTGGAAAAGCAGGGTGTCGAGTTCATCGAGCAGCCGATGCCCGCAGAAATGGTAGAGGAAACCCGCTGGGTGCGCGCGCGTGTGCACATCCCGATTATCGCCGACGAAGCCTGCCGGCGCGCTTCCGATATCCCCAGGCTCAAAGACGCGTTCGATGGCGTCAACATCAAGCTGGACAAGAGCGGCGGCTTGCTGGAGGCCTGGCGCATGATCGCCGTCGCCAAAGCGCTGGGCATGAAGACCATGCTGGGCTGCATGGTGTCGAGTTCGGTCTCCGTGACTGCCGCCGCGCACCTGTCGCCGCTGGTCGATTATGCCGATCTCGACGGCAACCTGCTGATCGCCAACGACCCGTTCCACGGCGTCCTGGTGGAAAAAGGCAAGCTGATTCTGCCCGACCGCCCCGGCCTTGGCCTGACGCCGGCGTAGCCTCTACACAGCCATCCCGGTCCGCGGCGCAGGCTGTCGAGCCTGCTGAGCCGAGAGTCGTCTCGGCTTTTCCTGGTTTTCTGCTGTTTCTTCGTCTACTGCACCGGCAGCTGGATGGCCGTAATACTAACCTGGTTTCCGACCTGCACGCGGATTTCGGGGTTCGTGCCAACACCTGCCGGAATCGTAAAATTGATCTGGTACAGGCCGGAGAATCCGGGGGTCACGCCCGCGTAAAGAACCAGGCACGGATCGATGGCAGCGCCGTTCAACAGCAATTGGAAGCTGGCCATGGAGGTGATGAGCGAGGCCGATTGCGCCACCACTCCGGAGGCCCACGGCGGGCTCGTGTGGCCGAGACCCGTGGCATAGAGAATGGCAATGTCGCCCGCATGCGCCGGCACATCCGCCGTCATCAGCGTGTAGCCGGTGTTCCAGTCTTGCGCCAGGGCGTAGCCGCCGGCCATCAGGAACAAGGCGGGCGCGGCGTCCACCAGCGTGATGGCCACGGGCGGGCCATATACGCCTTGTCGTACCACGGTCACCGTGACATCGCCGGGGATCTGGTCGGAGGGCACCAGGAAATTGATCTGCGTGGGAGAGACATAGAGCAGCGGCACGGGCTCAATATCCACGTAGACCCGCACCGACGCCAACTCATCCGGCAGGCTGCCGGCGGCGAGGTCCTCGGCGGGCATCGCCTCGGTCGTCCAGGCGAGGTTGGTGCCGAACAGCGAGAGGACGGAACTCGGCGCGAACGGCCCGGGCGAGTAATCGGAGGCGTTCACGATACTGGCTGAGGTGTAGAAGGGGCCCTGCGCCCAAAGGCTGCCGCAAAGCGCAACGCCAATAGCCGCGCCGATACCCAGCCTGAGCAAACGGCGGAGTTCGAATCCGAGCGTATTCATTTGACGCTCGTGTTAGTGCGCTCAGGCGAGCGAGGCTCTCACTTTCTGTGCCCGCTTGAGTACTGCACCCGCTACAAACAGGTAGGACAGACCATCGCCTTTCGTGGATCTGTCACGACTGCCTGTAGCGCCGGCGGTCTTGTCGCCGGTGTCTTGTTGGGATTTCTCGGGAGACGCCGCGAGATTTCTCGGCCTTGTCACAACTCGCTACCACAACCCTGTGACAGGCGACCAAAAACGATCGCCTGTCCTACCTCACCTGGCGTTTAGACTGCCACCGGCTGGGCGGCGTAGCGATTGGCCATGGTTTCCAGGCTGATCGGCTTGTAGTCATTGGCGTGGCCTGCCTGGCCGAACTGGGTCATGCGCAGCGCGACGACCTTCTTCATCGCCTCGCGCGCCGGCTTCAGGTAGCTGCGCGGATCGAATTCTTCCGGCTTCTCGGCGAACACCTTGCGGATCGCGCCGGTGATCGCCAGCCGGTTGTCGGTGTCGACGTTGATCTTGCGCACACCGTTCTTGATGCCGAGCTGGATTTCCTCCACCGGCACGCCCCAGGTGGGCTTCAGTTTGCCGCCGTACTGATTGATGATGTCCTGCAGATCCTTGGGCACGCTGGAAGAGCCGTGCATCACCAGGTGGACATCGGGCAGCCGCTTGTGGATCTCGATCAGCCGCGCCATTTTCAGCGTCTCGCCGGTCGGCTTGCTGCTGAACTTGTAAGCGCCGTGGCTGGTGCCGATGGCAATCGCCAGCGCGTCCAGACCAGTGGCTTTGACGAATTCCACCGCCTGCCCGGGATCTGTGAGGGGGCTCAGCCCGTCCAGGCCGGTTCCGTGGCC
>Ga0187847_10002407_pt1 | contig 15110 bp, 14 predicted proteins | sample June2016WEW_4_10_FD_132458 | JGI IMG/M metagenome (GOLD analysis project Ga0187847, IMG submission 132458) | Peatland microbial communities from SPRUCE experiment site at the Marcell Experimental Forest, Minnesota, USA - June2016WEW_4_10 | ecosystem: Environmental > Terrestrial > Soil >...
GGCGCTGCTGCTGGTTTTCGGGCTGCCGGGCCGTGCCCAGCAGCACCCGGACCCGTCGATGTCCCCTCCTTTTCAGCAATTGGCACACCAGGACGAGGAGAGATCGCTGGCCCAGATGCCCGACAGCGATATCATCGAGAAGGAACGACAGTTGCGCGCGCTCAATGACCAGCGGCAAAAGTCGATGGTCTCCGACGCCGCCAAACTGCTCAAGCTGGCCCACGAGTTGGACGACGAAATCAGCCGTACAAACCCCGAGTCGCTTACCGAGGACGAGCTGCACAAAGTGGCCAAGATCGAAAAGCTGGCGCGCAGCGTCAAGGAAAAAATGAGCACCTCCGTGATCGGACCGGCGGTGAACCCGCAGTATCCGTCTCCCGAAAATCGCCTGATACCTTGATGGATTTTCACCAGGAGGGCGAACGGAACAAAGAGGCTGAGCCGGATAGGTCAGCGAGGTTTGGTTCGCACCGGGCTCTTTGTGCGGATCGAGAGGAAGCAACCGCTTTTCTTGCAGGCCAAAGGGTACTCAGTATCCATGGAAGCGCCATGGCCCCGGATTCTGTTCCTCTTGACCGTATCCACAGTCCGGGTTGCTACAATCGGAGCAGGCAAGTCAAGTTCCCCGCCATTGAAACGATCGCGTTTTTTGAGGTGTGAAGAGAATGGAACTGGTAGCTTCCAGCGCTCGCGACTCTGTGTCGGCCGCCCTCGGCTTAGGCGGCCTCAGCCCTCAGCAGATGGTCGATATCTACCGGCTGATGGTTCTCTCCCGCCGCGTGGACGACCGCGAAATCCTCCTCAAGCGCCAGCAGAAGATCTTCTTTCAGCTTTCGGCCGCCGGCCACGAGGCGCTCCAGGTGGGAGCGGCGCTGGCCATGCGCCCCGGCTACGACTGGTTCTTCCCCTACTATCGCGATCGCGCATTGTGCCTGGCGCTGGGCGTCACGCCCCTTCAGATGCTCTTGCAGGCGGTGGGCGCGGCCAGCGACACCGCCAGCGGCGGCCGCCAGATGCCCACCCATTGGAGCAGCCGCGCGCTCAACATTGTCAGCACCTCCTCCTGCACCGCGTCGCAGGTGCTCCACGCCGTGGGCTGCGCCGAGGCCGGCCGCTACTTCAGCCGCCATCCCGAGGCCGCTGCCCGCGAGGCCGGTGACTACCGCGCCTTCCGCGATGTCAAGTTCCACGGCGACGAGGTGGTCCTCACTATGCTCGGCGAGGGTTCCACCTCGCAGGGCGAGTTCTGGGAGGCAATGAACACCGCCTCGAACCAGAAGCTGCCGGTCGTCTTTTGCGTCGAAGACAACGGCTACGCCATCAGCACTCCTGTCGAGGTGAATACGCCCGGCGGCAACATCTCCCGCCTGGTGGCCAACTTCCCCAACTTCTTCTTTGCCGAGGTGGACGGCACCGACCCGCAAGCCGTTCTCCAGGCCTTTCAAGCCGCCGTCGCCCACTGCCGCGCCGGCCGGGGGCCAGCCTTTGTCCACGGCCACTGCATCCGGCTTTACTCCCACTCGTTTTCCGAGGACGACAGCGCCTATCGCCCCAAGGCAGAACGCGAGGCCGACGCCCTGCGCGATCCGCTGGGCAAGATGCAGATGCGCCTGCTGCGCGAGGGCATTTTGACCGAAGAGCAGATCGACGCCCTCGAGCAATCTGCGGAGAGGGAAGTCTCCGATGCCGCCGAGCGCGCCCTCCTCGCCCCGCTGCCGCTTGTCGAGGGAATCGCAAAGCACGTTTACTCCGAAGACCTCGACCCCACCAGTTCATCCTTTGCCGCCGAGCGGAAAGAAGAAGATCCGCCGGACGCGAAGTCCCGCACCATGGCCGACCTCATCAACGCCTGCCTCCACGACGAGATGCGCCGCGACCCCCGCATTGTCGTCTTCGGCGAAGACGTGGCCGACGCCAGCCGCGAAGACGCTCTGGCCGAAGTCAAGGGCAAAGGCGGCGTCTTTAAGCTCACCGCCGGCCTGCAAACCGAATTCGGCTCCGAGCGCGTCTTCAACTCGCCGCTGGCCGAGGCCAACATTGTTGGCCGCGCCCTCGGCTACGCCGCCCGCGGCATGAAGCCGGTCGTCGAAATCCAGTTCTTCGACTACATCTGGCCGGCTTATCACCAGATTCGCAACGAACTCTCCGTGCTCCGCTGGCGCTCCAACGGCGAATGGGCCTGCCCGGTCGTGATTCGCGCGCCCATCGGCGGCTACCTCACCGGCGGGTCCATCTACCACTCGCAATCCGGCGAGAGCCTCTTCACGCACATCCCCGGCCTGCGCGTCGTCTTTCCGTCCAACGCCCTCGACGCCAACGGCCTGCTGCGCACCGCTATTCGCTGCGACGACCCGGTCCTCTTTCTCGAACACAAGCGCCTCTACCGCGAGACCCACGACCGCGCCCCCTATCCCGGCCCGGAGTTCGCCATCCCCTTCGGCAAGGCCCGCATCGTCCGCGCTGGCGCCGACCTCACCATCGTGACGTATGGAGCGCTGGTGCCGCGCAGCCTGCAAGCCGCCGAGCGCGCCCGCCGCGAGCACGGCATCGACGTTGAAATCCTCGACCTGCGCACCCTCAATCCCTACGACTGGGAGGCCATCGCCACATCGGTCCGCAAGACCAGCCGCGTCATCGTCGCTCACGAGGACATGCTCAGTTGGGGTTACGGCGCTGAGATCGCCGCCCGCATTGCCGACGAGCTCTTCGACTCCCTCGACGCCCCCGTCCGCCGCATCGGCGCCATGGACACCTTCGTCGCCTACCAGCCCGTATTAGAAGACGCCATCCTCCCCCAGCCGGAGACCATCCTCAAAGCAATTGTCGATTTAAAGACTTATTGAGGAGAAAAGAAGTAATATAGCGCGCCGTCGCAAGGCTCGAATGCGGCCGTTGTTAGGTTGGCAAGAAAGTATCTTCATCGAAGAGGAGATTCTTACGAGAACTGGACGGAACAAGATCCTTGCCGCCGCGATCGTTTGCGCCCTGGCCCTGACCCTAACTGCGCCTCCAAAGGCCCAGGCGACCACCCCCATCGGCGGCGTTACCAAATCCGACGCGGCCTGGATCGCCGTTGCCGTTGCCGCGATAGGCGCGGGAATCGGAATCGGCATCTACTACGCCATTCATCATGGCCACAGCCTCTCCGGCTGCGCTGTCGGCGGGGCAAACGGCCTCGAACTGCAGAACCAGAGCGATCAGCAGACGTATACCCTTGTGGGAGCGGTAGCCGGGATCAAGCCGGGGGAACGCGTTCGGGTCTCAGGAAAAAAGGTGAAAAGAACGGCCGGCCCGGCCCAACAGTTTCTTGTGGAGCAGTTGTCGAAAGACTACGGCGTCTGCTCGGCGACTCCTTAGACGCGATACTGCTGCGCTGAAGATGGGACACCCTGGCTTATTCAGGCAAGATGCTCCTTGAGGAAAGCCAGCGAGCGCTGGCAGGTGAGAGTTGCGGAGGCGGCGTTGCGACTGGCGCGGATGCCGCCGGGTTCCTGGTGCTCCATATCTGCCACGTCCTTGCTCCAGATTGTCATGTAGCGCCCGGCCGTCGTCACCAGGTTCCCATTCGCATCCCTGCTGTGGCCCTCGAATATGGCGGTTCGTGACTTCCCACATCTGGCACGATGAAGCTGCGCCAGATATCGGGCACCGGGCCTGGGTCGGCGTTCCCTCCATCCGCCTCTTCCGCCTGCTAACGGCGGAGGCGGCCGAGTCCGTTGAATGCGGCGACTTTGTAGCACTCGGCGAAGGTGGGGTAGTTGAAGACTGTATCGATAAAATACTGGACGGTGCCGCCCAGAGTCATGACCGCCTGGCAGATGTGAACCAGCTCGCTGGCGCCTTCTCCGATGATGTGAACGCCCAGGACGGCCAGCGTCTCGCGATGGAAGATGAGCTTGAGACGGCCCGTGGTGTCGCCGCGAATCTGGCCGCGGGCGGTCTCCCGGTAAAAGGCCATGCCGACTTCGTAGGGGACATCCTCGTCGGTCAACTGTTCTTCGGTCTTGCCGATGAAGCTGATCTCGGGGATGGTATAGATTCCATAGGGGTAAAAGCTGGGGTTTGAGGTGGCGGCCTTGTCGTCGAAGGCGCGGGCGGTGGCGATGCGTCCCTGCTCCATCGAGACCGAGGCCAGGGAAGGGAAGCCGACTACGTCGCCGACGGCAAAGATGTGTTCGACCTTGGTTTGGAAGTGCTCATTGACAGGGATGCGGCCTCGCGCGTCGGCTTCCAGGCCGGCGGCGGGCAGGTTCAGGGCGTCGACGGCCCCCTGGCGGCCAATGGCATAGAGCAGCGCGTCGCCGGTGATCTTCTTATTGCTGACCAGCGAGGCGACGACGGTGCCCGGCCGGGTTTCCTCAACGCTCTTCAGCTCTTCACCCAGCCGGAAAGTCACGCGCCAGTCGCGGAGGTGATAGCTGAGGGCCTCAACGATCTCAAGGTCGGCGAATTCGAGCAGCCGGCTGCGCTTTTCGATCAGCGTGACACGCACACCGAGAATGGCGAACATGCAGGCGTATTCGACGCCGATGACGCCGCCGCCGACGATGATCAGCGAACTGGGCAGGGTATTGAAGTCGAGGATCTGGTCGCTGTTGACAATGGTGCGGCCGTTGATCGGCACCAAGGGCGAGGTAGCCGGGCGAGTCCCGACGGCGACGATGATGCGGCTGGACTCCAGCGTAATGTCGGCCAGCGGGCCTTCGACGCGAATCTGGTTGGGGCTGATGAAGTGGGCCACGCCATGCACCACTTCGATCCCGTTGCGCGAAAGCTGCGCTTCGGTTACGTCCGCCTCTGTCTTGATGACCGACTTGACCCGGAAGACCAGATCGGCCATGGTGATCTTCTCCTTGACGCTGTAGTTCATGCCGTAGATCGAGCGGTAGTTGTAACCCGTGAGGTGCAGGACGGCCTCGCGCATGGTCTTCGAGGGGATGGTGCCGGTGTTGATGCAGACGCCGCCCACCACGGTCAAGGCCTCGACGACGACCACGCGCTTTTTCATTTTGGCGGCAGCCACGGCGGCGCGCTGCCCGGAGGGGCCGGAACCGATCACGATCAGGTCATAGTTGACGGCGTTCATGCGGATTTCTCCCAAAGCAAGATGGATTTCGTTTCGGCTGCAGCGCTAAGGAGCATGGTACGGTAAGAGCCCTCAATCGGAGGCTACCATGCTTTTCAGAGACGGTCGCTTCTCCGCCAGGTGATTTGCGTCACAGTATACTGGTTACTTGCACCAGTAAGGTGAGAATCGAGATGTATCTACTTTGGCTCCGAGTTGCGGCGATCCTCTATGCGGCGGCGGCGATTGCTGTCTTTCCGGCGGTCCTGTACGGACTGCTCCGCTGGCGCAAGACCTGCGTCCACCTCGGCGGCATGGCCTTCTTCTTCCACTTCGTCTCTTGCGTCGAGATGCTCGTCCAGGCTCATCGGCTTGTTCCGGTGGGCACCCGCGAAGTCGAATCGCTGCTCGGCTTTGCCATCGCCGGCCTCTTCTTCCTCGTCTGGTGGTTCTACGACGCGATCTCGCTCGGGCTCTTTGCTCTGCCTGTCACGTTTCTCGCTGTTCTGGTTCCAGCGCTGGGTCCGGAGCGCTACGTCTTTCCCTCCAGCGGTGTGCGCATCAGTTGGCTCATCGCGCATATCGCGGCGCTCTTGCTTGCCTATGTTGCCCTCGGCTTCAGCCTCTTGTCTTCAGTCCTTTACCTTCTTCAGGAGCGCCGCCTCAAGAGCAAACACAAGCCCGGCGAGGACTCCTGGTGGCTTCCGCTGGACTGGCTGCCGCCGCTCGACACGCTGGAGCGCATCGCCCACGCCATGCTCGAATTCGGCTTTCCCTGCATGACCGTCGGCCTGGTGATTGGTTCCGTTCTGGCCCAGGAGACGCCGCTGGGCGCCGCTTATTTCCTCGACCCCAAGGTCATAGCTTCTTTTGTCTTGTGGGTGGTTTACGTCGCGCTCTTGCTGGTTCGCCGCTCGGCCGGTCTGCGCGGACGGCGTGCGGCATACCTCTCTGGCGTCGTCTTCCTGGTGATGCTCGCCGTCTTCGCCGTCAATGTGTTCAGCCGGGTACACAGGTACGGGCCGTGACGACCCTGGCCATCATCGGCGTCAACCACAAGACCGCGCCTATCGAGGTGCGCGAGCGCATCGCCATCTCTCGCGACGATCTGCCGGAGACCACGCGCGCCCTCGCCGCCATTCCCGGCGTGACCGAGTGCATGATTGTTTCCACCTGCAATCGCGTTGAGATTCTGGCTGCGATCGATTCTCCCTCGACCGACATTCGTTCCTTCTTGCATCGCCACTTCGGCTTGGCTCCCGCGCTATTGGCTCCCCATCTCTACGAACATCGCGACCAGGAGGCCGTGCGGCATCTCTTTCGCGTGGCCGCCAGCCTGGACTCGATGGTGGTCGGCGAGCCGCAAATCCTTGGCCAAGTCAAAGAGGCCTTTGCCGTAGCCCGTGCCTCGGGTACAGTGGCCGGCCACCTTGAACATCTGTTGCAGAGCGCCTTTGCCGCCGCCAAAAAGGTCCGCTCCGAGACTGAAATCGGCTCGAATTCGGTTTCCATCGCCTCCGTTGCCGTGGAACTGGCGCGCAAAATCTTCGGATCGTTGCAGGGGCGCACGGTCTTTCTGGTCGGGGCCGGCAAGATGAGCGAACTGGCCGCGCGGCATCTGGTCCAGCAAGGCGCAGGGGCGATCTTGGTAACCAACCGCACATTGGAGCGCGCACGGCGCATGGCCGAGACGTTCCAGGGGCGGGTCATCCCGTTTGACGATCTGTATGAAGCCGCCAGCCAGGCCGACATCGTGATCAGTTCCACCGGCGCGCCTCATCCCATCTTCCGCCGCGAACATGGCCAGGCCTTCCTGCATCGACGCCGCAACCGGCCGATGTTCTTTATCGACATAGCCGTCCCCCGCGATGTCGATCCTGCGATGGGCAAGCTGGAGGGCATTTTTGTCTATGACATCGACGACCTGCAGCAGGTGGCCGCGGCGCACATGGCCGAACGCAGCCGCGAGGCCATGGACGCCGAAGCGCTGATCAAGGGCGAGGTGGAGCGATTCCACCAGCGGCAGCGCGCCGTCAACGTCGCGCCAGCCATCGTGGCGCTGCAACAGCAGGCCGAGGAGATTCGCCAGGCGGAGCTGAGACGTGCGCAGACCCGCCTGGGATCGCTCAGCGCGGAACAGGCTGCTGCGGTCGAGGCGCTCACCCGCGGGCTGGTGAACAAGTTTCTCCATCCGCCGATGCAGGCGCTTAAGCAGGCTGCCCGCGAGAACGACGAGACAAGACTGGCTGCGCTCTGCGAGACATGGTCGCTGGCCGCCGTTTCGCCCCAGGATGCCGACCAGAACGTCGTTCCTCCAGCGGATTGCGCAGACGCCGTGGATCCTGAGTCGAGGCAAACTGAGGGCGCACACGTGAATACAGCCAGCGTGGCAGGCCGCCCATGAACCTGCGCATCGGAAGCCGCGGTTCGCAACTGGCCCTGTGGCAGGCCAACCATATTGCCGGGCTGCTTCGCGGCCAGGGTCACTCTGTCGAGATCGAGATTTTCAAAACGACCGGCGACCGGCTGCAAGAGGTAACGTTTGCCCAGGTTGGCTCCAAAGGCATGTTTACCAAGGAGATCGAGGAGGCGCTGGCCGAGGGCTGCGTGGACCTGGCCGTACATTCTCTCAAGGATCTGCCCACTGAGTTGCCGTCGCCCTTTGCGCTGGCGGCGACGCCCCCGCGCGTGGACCCGCGCGATGTCTTTGTCTCGGTGAAGTTTGAGAGCCTGGCTGCGCTGCCGCAGGGCGCGCGCGTGGGCACCAGCAGTCAGCGCAGGCGGGCCCAGTTGAAGGCGCTCCGCCCCGACATCGAGGCGATTGAGTTTCGGGGCAACGTGGACACACGGCTGCGCAAGCTGTCCGATGGGCAAGTGGATGCGATTCTGCTGGCGGCGGCGGGGCTGGATCGCCTGGAAAAGACGGAGTGGGTCCGTGAGCGGCTGGAGCCAACGGAGTTTTGTCCGGCGGCCGGCCAGGGAGCTTTGGGCATCGAGACGCGCAAGAACGACGCGGCGACCATTGCGGCGGTTGCCTTCCTCGACGATGCGGCGACGCGCTTTGCTGTCACCGCAGAGCGGGCCGCGCTTGCGTCTCTCGGCGGAGGCTGTCAGGTTCCGATAGGCATCCATTGCCGCGCGAGTTGCGATAAGGCGGCCGAGCCTTGGGATGAGATTTTTGCCGTAGTCGCCGTTCCGGAGTCGGGAAAGGCTGTTCGTATTCATCATCGCGAGACTCGGCATAGCGCCCACAGCACGGACGCCGAAGCCTCGGCGCTGGGGCGTCTGGCGGCCCAAATGCTGCTCGATGCGGGAGCTGGGCCGCTGCTTGAGAGCCTGGCCGGAGGCTTGCGGTGAATCCGCAGCCGCTGGCCGGCAGGCGGATTCTGGTCACCCGCGCCTTGCATCAGGCGGGCAAGCTCAGCGAAGGCCTGCGCGCGCTGGGCGCCGAGCCGGTCGAAGTTTCTGTGCTGGAGATTCGCCCGCCAGAGAGCTTTTCGCTACTCGATGCGGCGCTGCACAAGCTCGACAACTACGATTGGCTGATTCTCACCAGCGCCAATGCCGTCCGTGCGCTGAGCGGCCGCGCGGCGTCCTTGGGAATTGCAATGCTGCAACCGGCTGGTTTGCGAGTGGCAGTAGTCGGCGAAGCTACTGCTGCCGCCGCCCGCCAGGCAGGTTTGCAAGTTGCTTTCGTCCCCGAAGCCTATCTAGCGGAAAGCCTGGTCGTGGGCCTGCTGCAATCGCTCCAAAATCAAGCCTCCAGCCAGAGAATCCTGCTAGCGCGCGCCGCCGTTGCCCGAGACGTGATTCCCGATGCGCTGCGAGCGGCTGGCGCAACAGTTGACGTCGTGGATGCGTACCGCAACGTGCTGCCTGAAGCCGCTCCGGAACGCTTGCGCATTGCGCTTGCAGACGGAATCAATGCCGCAACATTTACCAGTTCTTCCAGTGCGGCGCATCTGTCCGAGGCGGCTCGCGCGGCTGGAGTTGCATGGCCGTTTGCGGGCGTTCCCGCGGTTTCGATTGGACCGATTACCAGCCAGACACTGCGCGAACTTGGCTGGACGCCTGCGGCTGAGGCTGAAAACTCTGACATTTCGGGGCTTATTGAGGCCGTTTTGCGTTTTTTTGTCAATAAATCACCTGATTTAAGGCGCTTTTCGGCAGGAAAAAGATGAGTTTCGCAAGTTGCCAATCAATGGCCCTCTTCAGATCATCTCTGAATTCAATGATTTACATAAGTTCTGTTGACTAAATAATTACCTGCAAGGTTGCGAGAATATAAAGGGGGGGTGGGGGTATTAATTAAGTGGGGTAATAATATACTTGACTAATGATGAAATCTACGATATTCTGTTCTTGCTATGGAAAACGAACTCAAAACCCTTTCAGATGCAATCAGATACTTCTCTAACGAGCAGGTCTGCATTGATACCGTTGCCGCGATGCGCTGGCCCGATGGCCCTCAGTGTCCCGCTTGCCTTATGCCTGACGTTCGCCAGCATTGGCTCAAGAATCAGCGCCGCTGGCAGTGCCGGGATTGCGGCAAGCAGTATTCCGTTAAGGTGAACACCATCTTCGAGGACTCGCCCCTCAAACTCGACAAGTGGCTCACCGCGATGTGGCTCCTGGCGAATTGCAAGAACGGCATCTCTAGCTATGAAATTCACCGCGATATTGGCGTGACCCAAAAGAGCGCCTGGTTCATGTTGCAGCGGATTCGCTTTGCGATGAAGCACAAGTCGGTTCTCAAGCTCGGTTCTGGCGGCGCTCCCGTAGAGATGGATGAGACTTTCATCGGCGGCAAGCTCAAGAACATACACAAGTCGAAGAAGCCCAAAGGACCGGGCTTCAGCGGCAAGGCCGTAGCCGGTACTGCAAAGACTATCGTGGTCGGCATGGTTGAACGCGGTGGCCGCGTCAAGGCTGAAGTAGTTATGGAGCGTACCCATGCCGTACTCCGCGCCGTGGCGAATCGGCACATTGCCCCCGGCGCTTCTCTTGTGACAGATGAATGGGGCGGATACAAAGGAATCAACTTTGAACACGCGGTCGTTAATCATGCCGTGGAATATGTGAATGGGCTGGTTCACACTCAGGGGATCGAGAACTTCTGGGCTTTACTCAAGCGGTCCCTGGGCGGAACCTATATCAGCGTGGAACCTTTTCACCTTGACCGCTACGTGGACGAACAGGCGTTCCGCTACAACAATCGCGCAACAAAAGATAATCCGTTGACCGATTCAGACCGCTTCATGCTGGCTTTATCGCAGATTTCAGGGAAAAGACTGACCTATGCAGAACTGACCGGCAAGGTGGGAGAAAGCGCGGGCTAGGCTGGCTTGGTTGGGGAGACAGAGACGCGGGAAGCGGATTTAGGACTTCGCTTCTCGCCCTTCTCTTGCTCAATGCGCCTGTTGATCTCGGCTTTAGATACACTGAGAACCTGCCCTAGCAGATTCTCGAAGGCTTTATATTCGGCGGATTGCGGTTTCGCATTCATGGCACTATGATAGCGCGTTTTTGGGAGGCAATATGAGCGAATGTGCATTCTGCCCTCATACTGGGAAACTCTCTGCGGAGCACATCGCAAGCGCCTGGATGCGGGAACTGTTTCCAGGGCGGAGAACCGCATGGATACAAAACGACAATATGAAAGAACGGAAGACATTTGAAACAGACTCGATAGATTGGACAGCTAAAGTGGTCTGCGAAAACTGCAATAACACTTGGATGAGTGCAATTGAAGGGAAACATGCTAAGCCAGCTCTAACGCCGTTAATCACAGGGCAAATGGACATCCCGATTGACCGTTCACGCGCTCATTCTATGGCTCTATTTGCGTTTAAGACTGCCGTTGTTCTTGACCACACTCAACGGTTTCGAGAGCCTTTTTTCTCCAAGCGCATCCGATATGCATTCCGGCAGCACCTTGCAATCCCCAACATGGTAAACATGTGGTTCTGTGGAATTAAGGATCACAGGGGAAACGGGCAGTTCAAATCCGCTTACATGAAAGGTGATGCTTCCCCCGCCGAGCATTTCCTGATGTATGTATGTACATGCGCTATCGGCTGCTTCGTCTTTCAAGTTTTGGCAGTCACGCAAATAGGAAACGCGCGATTTAGCCCGCTTGGTGGGTTTGAAGGTTTGGGAGAGCCATTCTTCCCTTCGATCAGACGAGGATATATTTGGCCCCCTCGATTTGCGCTCGATGGCGTGTCTGAGTTTGAAGCCTTTGCTGACCGTTGGCGCAACGTCGTGAAGATTGGAGACTGATTCCCACTGCCCTGTCACGGCATCTTCGAGTATCGCGGAATGGATTTCATTAGTCAAGTATATTATTACCTTAAGTGGTTACGGGGGCCAGGGAGCAGGGAACAGAAAGCAGACCTTTTGGTCGTTGTCATATTTGTATTGTGCGCCTGCGCAGAATAATTCTATGCAAAAAGCGGCGAGAAATGATTTAGGAATTCCATAGCTTGTCTTTTGACGTGCAGAGCTGTTCCAGATTGCAGCGGTCGCATTTGGGTTTGCGGGCTTCGCAGACCTGCCGGCCGTGGTGGATGATCTGGTGGGAGAAATCGATCCAGCGGTCCGGGGGAATGATCCGCATCAGCTCCTGCTCGACTTTTTCTGGCGTTTCGGCTTTGGCCAGTCCGAGGCGGCGGGCGATGCGGAAGACGTGGGTGTCCACGACCACTCCTTCGGCCTTGCCGTAGGCGACGCCGAGGACGACGTTAGCCGTCTTGCGCGCCGCGCCGGGGATGGTGACTAGCTCTGCTAGTTTTTGCGGGACTTGACCATCGAAATCCGAAACAATCTTGCGGGCCGCGCCTTGAATGGATTTGGCCTTGTTGTGGTAGAAGCCGGTGGTGCGGATGAGGGCTTCGAGTTGGGGCAGCGTCGCCTTGGCCATCTTCTGCGGGGTAGGGAAGCGGCGGAATAGCTCGGGAGTGACCATGTTCACGCGCACATCGGTGCATTGGGCGGAGAGGATTGTGGCTACCAGGAGTTCCCACGGCGAGCGATGCGTGAGGGCGCACTCGGCTTTGGGGTAGGCTTCGTCGAGGGATTTGAGGATCGCGGCTATGCGGTCGGGGGCCAGGAAGCCGCGTTGGGATCTGTTTGCGGACTTCTTGGGCAATGGTTTGGTCATGGGCATGGCGGATTTCTCTTGGGAAGCTTCGTGCTTTCCGATGTCTTAGAATCGAGGCAAAGGGAAGAGATGCGGCGGAAGTTTGTGTTCAAGTCTTGGGTTTGGACCCAAGCCGGATCGCCTCGATTTCATCCTCGCGCGCGCCGTCCTTGTCGCCCATGGCTCCGCGCGTGATGCCCCGGTTGTGGAATGCCACTGCGTAGTCCGATTTGAGCCGAATTGCCTCGTTGAAATCCTTGAGCGCGCCCTCATGGTCGCCTTTGGCCTCGCGCGCAGCGCCCCGATTGTGGAAGGCGTCGGCAAAGTCCGGCTTGAGCCGCATCGCCTCGTCGAAATCCTTAAGCGCGGCCTCAAGGTCGAACTTTTTGCAGCGCGCAAGGCCCCGGTTGTGGAAGGCCTCTGCAAGGTCCGGTTTGAGCCGGATTGCTTCGTTGTAATCCTTGAGCGCGCCCTCACGGTCGCCTTTGGCCTCGCGCGCAGCGCCCCGGTTAACGAAGATGTCGGCATCGTCTGGTTTGAGTCGGATTGCCTCGTTGTAATCCTTGAGCGCGCCCTCCAGGTCGCCTTTGCCGCCGCGCGCATTGCCTCGGTTGTTGAAGGCGTCGGCACGGTCCGGTTTGAGCCGGATTGCCTCGGTGTAATCCACGAGCGCGCCCTCTAATTCGCCGTTGGCCTTGCGCGCAGCGCCCCGGTTGTTGAAGGCGTCGGCATAGTCCGGGTTGAGCCGAATTGCCTCGTTGTAATCCTTGAGCGCGCCCTCCAGGTCGCCTTTGCCGCCGCGCGCATTGCCTCGGTTGTTGAAGGCGTCGGCATAGTCCGGGTTGAGCCGGATTGCCTCGTTGCAATCCTTGAGCGCGCCCTCCAGGTCGCCTTTTCTGTAGCGCGCAACGCCCCGGTTGTTGAAGGCGACGGCATAGTCCGGGTTGAGCCGGATTGCCTCATTATAAAATCGTAGCTTTTCATCGAGGTCGACAGCGTCAAACCCTCGCTCAGCCCATTGCTGCGCCGTCAATTCCTTTTCCTGGACCGGCGGAGCGGCGTCAGCTACGGCTCTCTGCTCCGTGGCGGCTACCTGCGCGGCTGGTGATGCCGGATGCAGCACCGCCTGCAGCGGTACATTCAGAAATCTGTCGCGCAGGCGGCCCATGGCCTCCAGAAAGTACTCCGGCGGAATGCTGAGCCCGTTGTAGCGTTTGAGCGCGGCCAGCTTATCTATGAGCTGGCTGGCGATCTTCGGCGAGCCGAAGTCGAAGCCCTCCAGCATCAGCGGCACTATGTTGCGCTTGCTTTCGAGGGCAGTTTCGATCTCGCAGCGCAGCCAATCGCCCGGTTCGCCGCAACGCTCCAGCGCGGAGGGGGTGAGCAGGACGAGGAAATGTGCCCGCGCCGTGATGTTGCCGAGGATGATGCCCTCGAAATCGCCGCTGGCGATGCCGCTGTAGTCGAAGAAGACATCGTACCCGTGCTGGGTAAGATTCTGGAAGATTGCCAGCGCCCAGGGGACATTGGTGCGGCGATAGCTGATGAAAACCGTCTTCTCGATGCGTTCCATGCGCCAGACTCCGTTCCTCACTTGGTGGGAATGACTTGAAGAGTACCAGAATAGCGCCTGTTGCGGGGTGGCGCTCCGCAATTCTGCTGAGAGTTGGGGCACTCCGATGAAGAACTGGCCGAATAGGGCGGAGAAGGTGCTTACTTCGTCAAGGCTTATATCGGCGAGTCATCGAAGGGCCCGCGGCTAAAGCCACTCAAGTCGCAGGTCATGTTTCAGTAACCTGAAGGCCACTGCTCCCTCCGAAGGAAAAGCAAGCATAAACCAGCTGAAGTCGTGGTTCATGCGAGAAGGCGGGCGCGCTTGCCTTGCGACTTGAGGAGCTTAACGGCTTGCTTATCGAAGCTCACGAACTCGTCGGCACCGCGCCGAGCGCCTTCGAAGGCGATTGCGCCGTCGGCGAAGTCGCCGCCTGCGTCGAGTACTTCCAGGCCCGCTTCGATAGCAGGACGGTCTAGCTCGACGTTGTCGCCGCTCATGAGTAGTCGAATAGAGAGGGCAATCTCCGCGGCAGATCGTTTATAGAGCCGCTGCATCACCCATACGAATTCGCAGAGCGCCGGAGTGGGCACGATAACCAGTTCGGCCTTCAGTAGTGCTCTTGAGGCTATCGGTGATTGGAGTGGGTCATCTTGTAACGCGTCGCGGAGCAGCACGTTCGTGTCGGCCGCGATTTTCACCGTATTCCTGCCCAGCCATCGGCGATTGCTTCATTGATTTGTTCGATAGTCAGCCTGGGCGTTCCCTTCTTGGCAAGCGATCCGCTGAAAGCAGCAATCGATCCCTTTGGGGTGGCCGCTCTCATCACGAGCCTGCCATCCGGCAGTTTATCGGCCTCGATCTTCTGACCGGGGACGACATTCAGGTGCCGGAGCAGTTCCTGCTTCAGGGTGATCTGGCCCTTGGCGGTAACTGTAAGAGTGGCCATCGATTTGCCTCCGTATTCATGGTAAGGCAAAACGTCCTTACCGTCCAGGTCTTTTCGACATTCTCAATCAGGCCGGGAGAAGTTCTGATCCAATCTGTGTTGCGGGCCAGCATTCTCCCAGGGGCTAAAGCCCGGCTCATCTTGCGGCCTTTACGGCACGACTGAAGTCGTGCCCTGACACTTCTTGCGGCCCTGAATGCGTTTTTCCGCAACCTGCACTACAGTGCCCTTTCAAAGCTACAAGCTGCCGTTAAGCCAGTTGCCGAATTTGTCGATGGGCAGCCTTATGCTGATGAAGAACTGGCCGAAGAGGGCGTAGACGGCGCTGACCTCATCAAAGCGCATCTCGTAGATGAGCTTTTTGAAGACCACCGGGTCGTTGGCGAAGAGGTCTACACCCCAC
>Ga0187847_10002408_pt1 | contig 15106 bp, 16 predicted proteins | sample June2016WEW_4_10_FD_132458 | JGI IMG/M metagenome (GOLD analysis project Ga0187847, IMG submission 132458) | Peatland microbial communities from SPRUCE experiment site at the Marcell Experimental Forest, Minnesota, USA - June2016WEW_4_10 | ecosystem: Environmental > Terrestrial > Soil >...
AACTCGCTGTTTCCTCTGATCCCGCCGGCGCGGACATCGAGATCGACGGCAACTTTGTCGGGAACACGCCGTCAACATTGAATGTCCCGACGGGCCAGCACCAAATCGCCGTCAAGAAATCCGGATTTAAACCTTGGGAACGCAAAATGATGGTCTCCGGCGGGCAGGTAAATGTGAACGCGACGCTGGAAGCAGAAGCCAAATGATTGCGGTGTGATTTGGGGGCTGGCCCCTCTTTGGGTTTCCCTAGCCCATCAACAGCAGAGGCTGCCCCATGATTCGCGGGGTTCGAAGCATGGGCACCACGGACCTCAATCCCAGGGTTTAGGGTTCGCAGGCAAATTCCGTCCTCGCGACCGCTCGGGTGTTCTCACCACGCGGCTTATCGGCATGGCTGAAGCCATGCCCTGACACAAGCGCTGATGCCCTAAATTCCCCAGCAGCACGAGTCAGCGCGCTCGGCGTTCTCGGCGGTAAATCCGTTGCCGCGGCACGACGATTCACCCTTTTTGGAAAATGCCGCGAAAGCCGCGGAGCATATTTTGCCAAGCGAAGCGCATCGCCGCGTGGCTGAAGTTCTCGGGCGGACCTGCTTTGGCGGCAGCCTTTTCACGGTCGAAATGGACCTGGAGGGACGGGCGCCCGGTGCTGAGCTTGCATTGCGTGCGCGGCGGCGCTCCGCACATGGGGCAGCGCACCGACAAAACGCGTTTCAACGGAAGTTTGTGAGTATTCATAACAACTGCCTTCGACCATCTTTTGCGTAACGTTATCTGGCACTTCGTTTCTCGCCAGCCATGTCTGGCACGGCATCTTCTGGCGTGTCGCGTCTGGCCGGCCGTTCCTGGCAAATCGCTTAACCGGTCGTATGTGAGCGGCGAAGGGTTTGGCGGTGCGCCATCTTTTTCCGGCGCTTATTTTCTTTTCGCTTCTCGGCCAGCGTTGCGCCTGAGTCGGACTTCGCGCTGCTGCTCGCCCGTCCCTTGGTTTTCGTCTCTGTAGCGGCTGTCTCTTGCGGTCCGTCGATCATTTTTGCATCTCCTCATTAGTTAATTTGGGTGGTTAATTTCGGTGGTTAATTTGTAGGCTATGCGTTGCTCGGTTAAGCGCGCTATAAGCCGCTTGTAATTTACGCCAGGAGGGTCAAGTGTCTAGCGGAGGCCCGGTTGGTGTCTATATCCATACTACGCCAGATACCCGCGCTACGGCGGTTACCTAAGACGAGGGGACGCGCCGTGTCATGTTTCCGGAAGGGGAGCGCGCGACTTCAGTCGTGCCGCCAAGAACGGCGTTCTGAATTCGCCCCGCATTGGACAGGCAGATGGTATAAAACGAATTAATGGCAACTACAAAACAACCTCGCGAAAACTCGAAAGAAGAGGCGTTCTTTCAGTTAGCGGAACGCTTCCGCGCCGCGAACGACCCGGAGCAGGTCAAGCAACTCGGCGATCAATTGGGCCGCTTCGTGTTCGGCGAATAAACTCTGCGCTCTCTGCGTTCTCGGCGGCAAATGCGGTAAACATTTAAAATGAACTTCCATGTCAGCCACCATTCTTGATGGAACCAAGATCGCGGCGGAAATTCGCGCTGAAGTCGCCGCTGAAGTAAAGTTGCTCACCGCCGCCGGGCACCGTCCCGGACTCGCCGTCGTGCTCGTCGGCCACAACCCTGCTTCCGAGGTTTATGTGCGTGGCAAAGTGAAGGCCAGCGAAGAAGTCGCGATTTACAGTGAGAAACACACGCCCCCGGAAAGTTCGTCCACCGCCGAGTTGCTCGAACTCATTCACGGACTCAACGTCCGGGACGATATTGACGGCATTCTGGTGCAACTACCTCTGCCCCCGCACGTGAACGCGAAAAAAATTCTGCTCGCTGTCGATCCCGCGAAAGATGTGGACGGATTTCATCCCATGAACGTCGGCTATCTTTCCACGCAGCGTCCCGGCCTCGTGCCCTGCACGCCCTCCGGATGCATGGAAATTTTGAAGCGCAGCAACATTCCGGTCGCTGGACAGGAAGCCGTCGTCGTCGGTCGCAGCGACATCGTCGGCAAGCCTGTGGCTATGCTCCTCCTCAATGCCAACGCCACCGTCACCGTTTGCCACTCCAAAACGCACGACCTGCCCGCCGTCTGCCGCCGTGCCGACATTCTGGTCGCCGCCATCGGCCGCGCGGGGATGGTGACGCGCGATTTTGTGAAGCCGGGCGCAACCGTCATGGATGTCGGCATTAATCAGGTCACGGACCGCGCCGCGTTCAATAAGTTTTTTGCGGGACATCCCAAGCGCGAAGAGTCGTTCGCGAAGAAAGGCTCAACGCTGGTGGGAGATGTTCATCCTAACGTCGCCGAAGTTGCGGGCGCAATGACGCCCGTCCCCGGCGGCGTTGGCCCGCTGACCATCGCCATGCTGATGTCCAATACTGTGCGCGCCGCCAAATTGCGCCGAGGGATAGCGTGAGCGTGAACAGGGATGGGTACGAGGCTGCCCCACCATTTTCGCGTTCTTTGCGAAAAGGGTGGGTAACGCAGACGGTGTTTCCGTGTTAAGAATTGGCCTCACCGGCGGCATCGCCTCCGGAAAATCCGTGGTCGGCGGCATGCTTGCCGCGCTCGGCGCTCACGTTGCGCAAGCCGACCAGATGTCGCACGATCTCATGCGTCCCGGCGAGCCGGTCTATCAAGAAGTCGTAAAACATTTCGGAAAAGAAATTCTCAACGCCGATGGCACGGTCAATCGCTCGCGCCTCGCCGAGATAGTTTTTAGCAGCAAATCTCCGCGCATCACGGAACTCAACGCCATCGTTCATCCCGCCGTGATTGCGATGCAAGAAAAATGGATGGACGAAGTCGAGGGCCGCGATCCTCATGCCATCGCCATCGTCGAGGCCGCGCTCATTCTTGAAGCTGGAATGAAGCCGCATTTCGACAAGCTCATTGTGGTCACTTGTCATCCCGAACAGCGTATCCAGCGCTGGATGCAGCGCACCGGCGTTGATTATGAATCTGCGAAAAAAGAAATCACCCGCCGCATGGCCGCGCAATTGCCCGATGAAGAAAAAATCAAGGCCGCGGACTTCTTGATCGATAATTCCGGCGCGCTCGATGCCACGCGCATTCAGGTGGAATCCGTGTTCGCGAAACTCCGCTCGTAAATCCAGAAACTGGACGCCGGCGCGAGCTTTTTAGGGAGTGACAAATCCTCATAATCAGTGACATAATCAAGTTTGGCCGGACGCAAAACGTCCGGCCCTAAGTTTTTGAGCGGCCCGTGCCTGACCGTGCGGGCCGTTTTTATTGGGAGAGAAAATGGAAAACTTTCGCGCGCTGCGCGTGGCTCATCACCATACCCAAACCAATCATGCGCCTCTGAACGAAGTGTTTCCTCTGCTCTGCCCGGTGCGCGAGGCCGAATGGGTACCCGGATGGAGCTATCGCTTAATTTTTTCCAATTCCGGGTTTGCCGAAGAAGGCTGCGTCTTCGCGACTCCGAACGACGACGGCACGGAGACGATTTGGACTGTCACCGACTACGATGCGAGAAACTTCCGCATCGCGTTTGTCTGGCTCAACCCTGGCCACGCCGTATGTCGCATCTCAATCGAGCTTTCACCAGCGCCTCAGGGAAACACTCACGCCGAGGTTAGCTACACTTATACCGGACTTTCCGAGGCCGGCAATCGCGTACTGCAACGCTACGACGAAGCCTGGTTTCAGGGAAAAATGCGTGGCTGGGAATCGGCCATCAATCACTATTTGAAAACCGGCCATAAGATCGGCGCATAACATTCGCGGCGTTCCTGAACTGATAAAAACAATTTATAAAATACAAAATTGGCTGCCCCACCATTTTGCGCTCTTTGCAAAAGGGTGGGACGCATGAAGTAAACTTTTTCTAATGCGCACCGTCTTCGACTGGAACCTCGGCTCCCGAACTCTCCCCCTCGGCAAACGAACCGTCATCATGGGCGTCCTCAACGTTACGCCTGATTCTTTTTCCGATGGCGGCCACTTCCTCGCTCCGGAAAACGACCCCGAAAAGGCCGTCGCGCACGCCTTGCAATTGTTGGAGGATGGCGCACAGATTATTGATGTCGGCGGCGAATCCACCCGGCCCGGCGCGAAAGTCGGTCAATCGACTGCAGCAATCACATCAGAAGAAGAACTCAAGCGCGTGCTGCCGGTAATTACGACTCTCAAGAAGCAACGTCCATACGCCATAATTTCCATTGATACTTACAAAGCCACCGTCGCTCAGGCGGCCGTCGCCGCTGGCGCAGAAATCATTAACGATGTCAGCGGATTCACCTGGGACCCCGCCATGGTCAAGACTCTCGCCGCGCTCGGTTGCGGCGCCATTCTCATGCACACTCGCGGACGTCCCGACGAATGGCACAGCCTTGCGCCTTCGCCGGACATCGTCATGCAGGTCAAGCGCGAGTTGCATGATCGCGCCGACGTCGCGCTTATGGCCATGGTCAAGCGCGACCGTCTTGTCCTTGATCCAGGCTTTGGTTTCGGCAAGCGCCTGGAAGAAAACTATCCGCTGCTCAAGCGCTTTCCTGAATTTCATTCGCTTCGCTATCCCATGCTCGCCGGGGTTTCGCGCAAGTCGTTCGTTGGACGCGCGCTCGCGACCAAAGACAGTGCCGGAAAATCTGAAGACGTTGCCATTGCTGACCGCCTTCCCGGAACGCTCGCCGCGGAAACCGCGCTTATCCTCCAAGGCGCGCACATCATTCGTACTCATGACGTGAAAGCCAGTGCCGCCGCTGCCAAAATCGCCGATTTGGTAGCGTGACAACTCCAACCACATGAGCGAAGGCAAGAATGTTCTACCGTATAACCCTTGTCATTCCGTGCCATTCGGAGTCGCGTCAGCGACGAGAATGTGCTTAGGAATCTTCTTCTCCTCTATGCCCTCTGTGTTTCCATCTTCCCTGATTTACTCTTAACTCATGCAGGCTTTCGCCATCTTCATCATTCGCACCCTGCGCGAACGCGGTCACTTGGCCTATCTCGCCGGAGGATGCGTCCGCGATCTCCTGCTCAATCGCGAGCCCGCCGACTACGACGTCGCCACTAGCGCCACTCCCGACGAAGTTATGCAAATTTTTCCGGAAACTTACGCCGTCGGTGCGCAATTCGGCGTTGTGCTTGTTCCCGATAATTCCTCCGCGCCCTCTGTGTCCCCTGTGGTTAGGTCTTTCCACGCCGGCATGATCGAAGTCGCCACCTTCCGGTCGGACGTAAGCTACTCCGACGGCCGTCATCCCGATGAAGTCCGCTACACCAAGTCTCCCGAGGAAGACGTGCAGCGCCGCGACTTCACCATCAACGGGATGATGCTCGACCCTATCGCGAACCGACTTCTGGATTTCGTCGGCGGCCAGAAAGATTTACAAGCCAAACTCATTCGCGCCATCGGTGATCCCGAGAAGCGTTTCTCCGAAGACAAACTCCGCATGATGCGCGCTGTCCGTTTCGCCGCTCGCTTCGATTACGCCATTGATCCGGCAACCTTCGTCGCCATTCAAAATCTCGCGCCGAAAATTCATCAAGTATCCCGCGAGCGCCAGCGCGAAGAACTCACCAAGATGCTCACCGAAGGCCAAGCCTCGCGCGCTTTCCGCCTGCTCGACGAAACCCGGTTACTGCGCGAAGTGCTGCCCGAAATCTCAGCGATGAAAGGTGTCGAGCAGCCGCCGCAGTTTCATCCCGAAGGCGACGTGTTCGTGCATACGATGCTGCTCCTCGACAATCTGCCGCCGAATCCTTCGGCCACTCTTGCCTGGGGAGCGCTCTTGCACGACGTCGGCAAGCCACCAACCTTCCGCATCGCGCCCGATCGCATTCGCTTTGATGGCCACGTGGATGTTGGGGTCAAGATGGCGGAAGAAATTTGCCGCCGCTTTCGCTTTTCTAACGACGACACGGAGCAGATCGCCGCCCTTGTCGAAAATCACATGCGCTTCGCCCAGGCCATGCAGATGAAGGAATCAACCTTCAAGCGCTTCGTCCGCATGCGCGATTTCGACGAGCACCTCGCGCTCCATCGCCTCGATTGTCTCTCCAGTCACGGAGACTTGAGTTTCTATGATTTTGTCCGCGAGAAGATCGCGAACATGCCACCGGAAGTCATGCGACCCGCGCCGCTCGTCACTGGAGATGATTTAATCGCTCTCGGCCTCGCGCCCGGCCCACGCTTCAAAGAGATTTTGTCTTCAATGGAAGATGCCCAACTCGAAGGCCGGCTAACAACCCGCGAAGAAGCGCTCGCCCATCTCCGGCAAGAATTAACTCAAAACTAACCACATTGTCATTCCGAGCCATCCGTAGTCGCCAGCGACGAGGATGTGCGAGGAATCTGCTTCTAAAATCCGGAATGGAACAAACCGACTTACTTCGTCAATGCAAACACTGTACCGCAGCCTTCATTGCTCCCAATTCCGCAATAGTCATCGCCGCCGTAGGCCGTCGTTCCCAGAATCGCTCCTCTTTTCAAGAGCACCGCGCCCACTGGGCTCGCGCCATCGCCGTTGAAACCGGAAAAGCCGTAAAGCGTCGTATTTACCCATGGGCCGCCTTGTTCTCCGGGCGGAGTTAATTCGACAATGGCTCCGCACCCGTTTACGTTATCCACGCATTCGGGATTGCCTCCTCCTCCGAGCGTCGTCACATACAAATTGCCCGATTCGTCCGCTGTCACGGCCTGCGGGTAAATGCCGTCCGTCGAATCCACCAGAAATCGGTGCACTACCTTGAACCCGTTGGCGAAACTGTACTGATAAACAGTTCCGCATCCTTGGCCGCCGCACGCCGTGCCTCCTCCATAGACCGTCGTGCCATAAAGTGCTCCCTTACTGATGGCCAACGGTCCTTGAGGCGTGGTGGAGTCATCATCGGAAAAGTCATATAGCGTGACAAGCTTCCACGCGTCGGTCGCTTGAGAGAGCCGGTACACGGAGTTATCGTCGGGGTCGCCCCCGCCCGTCGTTCCGTAAAAATTGACAAAATCGGAAGTCACGAGCCCGCTGGTTGGTGCGCAGCCGCCGGAACCTTGGAAGTCGAAAATAATTGTCTCCGCCCAGGTTCCTTGTGAGGGCGTCAACTCGAACGCCGTGCCACACTTCCCGCTGCCGCCTCCATTTGTGGTTCCAAACAAATTGCCTTGAGTGTCAAGAACGAGGCCGCCCAGGGGATACGTTCCGTCCCCGCTTGCCCCGAAACTGTGAAGAGTGGTCTCCGTCCATCGTCCGCCTGGTATCGTCGGCGGAGACAACTCGAATACGGTCCCCCCGTAAGCAGATTGGGCACCGCTATATTGAGTTTCGCCGTACAAACTTCCCGTCTCATCCATAACCAGAGGCCCGGACGGCAAAGCGCCGTCGTTGCCGTCAACGAATTCATACAGGATCGTTTCCGTCCATCTTCCCCCGGGTTCTGCGGGCGGTGAGATCTCAAACACCGTGCCGCAGCCTACGTCAAGGCTCTGAACGGCGCAGACCCCTCCCAGGTTTGCCTTGCCGCCATAGACAGTGGTTCCGTAAAGATTGCCCGCGGCATCGGCGATCAAAGCAGCTTGCGGAGAAGCGCCATCCTTCGCCGCGCCCAGAAATCGCCGGAGAATGTGCTCGGTTTGCGCGTCGGCCTGGGTTACACAAAAAACCGCGAGCAAAAATGTCCCCAGCAGACTCCCCGTAGCTTTACTCACCATAAAATTTTTCTCCCTGTCGTACTCTTTCAACCAACACCACATTGTCATTCCGAGCCATTCGTAGCGCCCGCGAGAACGTGCGAGGAATCTGCTTTTGAAGGGGGCATGACCACGCTCGCGCTTACTTCGACAGCGCAAACACCGTGCCGCAGCCGACCGTCCCAAACGTGGAGCAATTGTCGTTGCCGCCCTCGGATGCGGTTCCATACAAAACCCCTTTGCTACTCCATAAAACATTACCGATCGGCAAGGCTCCATCGCCGTTGAAGCCCGTGAACGCGTAAAGCATCGTCTCCGTCCACTTGCCACCTTGAATCTCCGGAGGCGTTAACTCATACACTGTGCCGCAGCCTTGCGTGCCAACGTATGGGCACTCTGTGTCGATGCCGCCGAGGAGCGTCGTGCCATACAAATTGCCCAGCGAATCGGCGCTTAATCCGGACCACGGCCGAATGCCGTTCAGTGTGCCTTCCTGAAATCGGTAAATTATCTTGTAGTTTCCATCGGCAGAGATCTGGTAAATCGTGCCGCAACCATAGTCACCACAACCCGAGTCTCCGCCATACTGCGTTGTACCGTAAAGCGCGCCACGGTTAATGATAAGGTTTCCCAACGGATTGGATCCATCAACGCCGCCTTGAAATGTGTGAAGATTTCGCGCTGTCCAACGGCCGTCGTGTGACAGCGACAAAACGAAGAGGGCCCCATCAATCGTGCCGCCTGGCCCTTCGGAAGTTACTCCGTAGAGCCGCCCGGTCTTGTCCATCAGCACTCCGTTCTCCGCGTAGCAACCGTCGCCTCGACTCGGATCGAAGCTATATAACGAAGTAATGGTCCATACGCCGTTCGAGGGCGATAATTCGAAGACGCCGCCGCAATTGGACCCGCCCGCGTCGGCCGCGCCGTACAGGTTTCCCCGCGAGTCCAGCGCGAGAGAGCCGTTCGGTCCGACTAAGTTTTCGCCCCCCGCGATAAAAGGCGCGATGACAGAGTAGATCCATGCTCCGCCCTGCACTTGTGGTGGAGATAGCTGGTATACAATTCCGCCGTTAACTTCTCCGCTCGACGACGCCGTGCCATACAAGTTTCCTTGCTGATCCACAAGGATCGGCCCTTGCGGAGAAGTTCCATTACTCGTTCCGTCAAATTCATGTATCACCGTTTCTTTCCAGCCTTCCCCCGGCGCCGAGGGCGGATTCATCTCAAAAACCGTTCCGCAGCCGACGGGCTGTTCGTTGATCTTGCAGTCATCCAAGTAGCCGCCGTAAACCGTAGTTCCGTACAGATTCCCGTTGGCGTCGGCAATCAGCCCGGCTTGCGGCGTGGCCCCATCATTGTTGGAGGTGAATGTGTGCAGAATGCGCTCTGATTGTGCGTTTGCGGCGATCACGCCGAACATTGCAGACAAAATCATCCCCAGAAAATAAGAAACAGATCTTCGCAGCATGGATTTTTCCCTTCCTCGCAAAACCGAATACTCGCAGCGCATTCAAGTCTAGTCTAGGCAAGTCTTCCCCTCTCTCCTGCAAACGGATAAAGTCTTAAGTCTCTAGTTCGCGGCATTGGGCGGTCGATGGCGGCCGTTTAATCCGGGCCACTCAGGAAGCTGCCGCGAAGACTAAAACCCATAGATCACACGCCATGTCACAATCTTTTTTCTTCCTAACCCCCGCAAATTCAGCGCTTTCCCGTTGGTCGTTCTAAATTCCGACCATTTCCACAGATGGCGGGGATTTTTGTCTGTGGAAAACCTTGTCAAGCCCCTCGCACCCTCCAAAATCACTTATCTCATTGAATCAAAGCCAAATATAAACTTCAAAACCGTGTCTGGTTTACCCCCTCCAATATGCTAGGCTTGAAGTATAGAAATAATTCTTGGCGAGTCCCCGCGGTGCCCGACCCGCCTGACAATCCCGTAGTTTTCAGCCGGAAAATTTAGCAACATTGAATATGGAACGTACGCCTCACAAGTCTATGGCGCAGGCCGCAGCGCTGGCGGGGCCGGTGCTTGCCCGCACTTTGCGGCGCGCGCCCGCCGGCACTTCGCCGTTTCTCGCTTGGCCGCTGGTTTGCGGTCCGGCGGTCGCGGAGCGTACGCGCGCGGTGAATTTCACGCAAGGTATTTTGCAAGTGCAGGTTCCGGATGCTGGTTGGCGCGCCGAGTTGCGCGCTCTGGCTCCGCAATATGTGGCTGTCATCAATCGTTATGCCGTGGAGAAAGTTGAGCGAATTGAATTTGTAATTTAATAAGAATTGTCATCCTGAGCGAGCGCTTTTTGCGAAGCGAAGGATCTGGGTGGGCTGCGCGAACGGCGCATTTTTTGCGACGATAAATCGCGCGGTTAGCCCTCATCCTCTAAAATAGTCTGTCTAATGAAAGTTACCGAAAAAGACGTCGCTTACGTCGCCGATCTCGCCAACCTAGAGTTGTCGGACGACGAACGCGCGCGCATGTTGCGCGATTTGAATTCGATTCTCGGGCACATTGATAATTTGAACGAACTCGACACGGCGAACGTTCCGCCCATGGCGCAAGTGTCTGAGCTGTACGGAGTTGATAAAACGAAAACCGGTAGCGAGCGTTTTATTTACGCCGCGCGCGAAGATGTGATGGAAGGTTTGCGCAAATCGCTGCCGCATGATGAAGCGCTGGCGAACGCGCCTTCGACTGACGGAACGTATTTCAAAGTCCCGAAAGTAATTGAGCGGTAAAGCATTCCGCAGATGACGCTGGTTACGCAGATTCAAAAATGAATTCGGTTTATCTGCGAACATCTGCGCAATCTGCGGCAAAAGATTTTTATGAACTTGAATTTACTCACCATCGACTCGGCCCGCGCGGCCATTCAAGAGCGCAAGACGACTGCGGCCGCTCTGGTGGATGCGCACTATGCGCGCATTGCAAGCGAAGATGACGCGAGCGATCCCAATAAGATCGGCGCGTATCTGGTTCTGTCGAAAGAACGCGCGGCCGCGAAAGCCGCGCAGATTGATGCCATGGCCGCGAACGGCGAGGCGTTGCCTCCGCTGGCTGGCGTGCCTGTGGGCATCAAGGACGTTTTGTGCACGCGCGATGTGCGCACCACTGCGGGATCTAGAATTTTGGGCAATTACATTCCGCCCTACGATTGCACGGCGGTCGCGCGCATGGAAGCGGCGGGCGCGGTTGTGCTGGGGAAACTGAATTGCGATGAGTTTGCCATGGGGTCGTCGAATGAAAATTCTGCATGGCGTCCGGTGCGCAATCCCCGTGACTTAAGCCGCGTGCCCGGAGGATCATCTGGCGGTTCGGCGGCAGCGGTTGCAGCGGATCTTGCGGTTGCGACGCTGGGGTCCGATACCGGCGGATCGATTCGCCAGCCCGCGTCTTTTTGCGGCGTGGTTGGATTGATGCCAACTTACGGGCGCGTATCGCGTTACGGCCTAATTGCGTTCGCGTCTTCGCTCGATCACATTGGGCCGTTCACCAAGACGGTCAAAGACGCGGCAACGGTGCTGAAAGTAATTGCGGGTCGCGATCCCATGGACGCAACCTCAGCGGAGACGCCGGTGCCCGATTACGTGGCCGAGTTGAGTAAGGGCGTGCGCGGTTTGCGTATTGGCGTGCCCAAGGAATATTTCGGCGAGGGCTTAGACAGTGAAGTTCGCGCGGCAGTGGAAGCCGCCATTCAGAAATTGGCGTCGCTGGGTTGCGAGATCAAACCAATTTCGCTGCCGCATACGAAATACGCGATCCCGGTGTATTACATCATCGCAACCGCGGAGGCATCTTCGAACCTCGCGCGGTTTGATGGCGTGCGCTACGGCTATCGCGCAAAAGACGCAAAGAACTTATCGCAGATGTACCGGCGGACGCGCGATTGCGGTTTTGGCGCGGAAGTGAAGCGGCGCATCATGCTGGGAACGTATGCTTTGAGCGCGGGCTACTACGATGCCTATTACCTGAAAGCGCAGAAAGTGCGCACGCTGTTGACGCGCGATTTCGAAGAAGCGTTCAAGCAAGTGGATGCGATTGTCACGCCAACGTCGCCGACCGCGGCTTTCAAAATTGGCGAGAAGTCGGACGATCCACTGGCGATGTATTTGGCGGACATCTTCACTGTGACCGCAGATCTGGCGGGAATTTGCGGGGTTTCGATTCCGTGTGGCGAGACGAAAGAGAAGTTACCCATCGGCATGCAGATATTGGGCAAGCACTTTGATGAGAGTACGATCCTGCGGGTGGGGCACGCGTACGAGCAAGCTGCGTAGAGACTTTTACCGCTGAGTACGCGGAGGACGCAGAGAAAAGCAAAATCTAATTTCAAAGAATTCTGAAGCCTGGCAAATTGCCGGGCTTTTTTATTTTCCGAAACATTTCCACGGCAGAGATCGCTGAGTACGCAGAGGAATCGATTTGAATTCTCCGCGTTCCCGGCGTTTCTCTGCGGTAAATCACTCAAAGGAGCAAAGCGATGAAAACGATAAACACGAAGACAACGAAAAGAATGAAAGGCGTATTGGCGATGGCGCTGGCGGTTTCGCTGGCGGCGACGGGATGTTCGGCGCAATGGATCAGCGTGGCGCTGGCTGATCTGCCGGTGCTGGTGCAGATGGCGCTGAATATAGCGACGTTTGCGGAAACCGCGCAGGGGAAAGTCATCAGCGCAGCGGACGAAGCGGCGGTCCAGAGTATTTCGAACGAGGCCAGCAAAGACTTGAACCTGCTGCAATCGCTTTACAACGAATACAAGGCGAGTCCGAGTGATGCGGGATTGCAGAAGATCAATGCGGCGATTGGGGTGATTCAGCAAAATCTGCCGGCATTGTTGCAAGCGGCACACATCAGCGATGCGGCGCTGTCGCAGCAAGTGACGGCGGGGATGAACCTGATTTTGACGACGGTGGAGAGCTTTGCGGCGTTGATGCCGCAAGGGGCTTCGTCTTCGACCTCGTCAGCCTCAGTGAATGTTCATGCGCAGTTGGCGCGGCCGCGAACGGTACCGACGGCTGCGGAGTTGAAGAAAGCGTGGAATGAGACGGTGTGCAGTGAGGTGCGGTGCGCGATTAAGTGACGGTCGCGGAGATTGGGTGGTCCGGCCGGGTGAGGGTCCCCATTTCTCGCAACAACGGCGAGAAATGGGGCACCCGCGAGATGGCGCGCTGGGCTAATTAGCCGATCTTCATTTGTTTGAATCATTTGTTCGAATCCGCATGCTTTTTAGAGCCTTTCGGCCCTATTTGCGCGGGCTGAACCGTGGGATATGCTGACATTCGCGCGTCGGCTCGAAACGAGCGGACGGAAGGAAGTTCGGTATGAGCAAGACTTGGTTAAGTTTTTTCTTTATTCTTGCTTTTACGGCGCTGATGTGTGCGTCGGCGGCGGCACAAAATAATTTCAAAGTCATTCACAGTTTCGCCGGTTATCCGAACGACGGGATGACAACGGATTCATCTGTCGTATTCGATAAGCTGGGCAACATGTATGGCGCAACCGATGGCGGCGGCGGTCAGACGGGTTGCGGAGACTTCGGCTGCGGAACCGTGTATGAGCTTTCGCCGGATGGACAGGGCAATTGGACGGAGACCATTCTCTACAACTTTTGCCAGAACTTCGACGGCGTGTCCTGCCTGGATGGAGCCTCTCCCAATGGGCTCACGATCGATTCCTCCGGCAATTTATATGGTACGACCTACCAGGGTGGCACCGGTCAGCAGCTCGTCACCATTGGGGCCGGGATTGCCTTCGAGCTGTCGCCGCCGAGCCAGCAAGGCGGGGTCTGGACTGAGACTGTGTTGCATAACTTTTGCAGCGAACTCAGCAATGGCTCATGCCTGGACGGATGGGTGGGGGTAGTGGGTCCGCTTGTTCTCGACAAGGCCGGTAACCTGTATGGGACGACCGCCCTCGGTGGCACGGGCCATGTAAAGGGCGAGCCTAGTGGCGGGGAGGGCGTTGTTTTCAAGCTGGCGCGCGGTGTCGTCGGCTGGGAGGAGACCGTCCTGCACAATTTTTGTACTCAGGGGCAGGGCGATGACTGCCCGGATGGTTATCAGCCAGGCGGTGGCCTGAGTTTTAGCAAAACCGGCGATCTCTACGGCACCACGGCCTATAGTGGAAATATCAATGAGGCGGATGGTGGATCTCTCTTTGTGCTGTCGCCCAACGGGGAAGGGTGGAAATACAAACTGCTCGATGTCATCCCTTTTAATTCGCAACTATATTTACCCTTATCCCCGATAGTCTTTGACGCAGCTGGCAACCTATATAGCTCGCTCAACGCCGGTAATAATAATAATGGCGGCCTCTTTCGCGTCGACAGAAAAACGCGTCGCGTAACTCTTTTCAAATTTGACGGCAGCGACGGAGCCGGGCCCGGGAACGTGTACATCAACGAAAAGGAGAATGTTCTCTACGGCACAACGGCCGGCGGCGGCCCGATTAACGGAGGAACAATATATAGCATCAACGCCGCTGGCCAGGAGAGCGTACTCCATAGCTTTTGCCAGCAGAAGAACTGCACAGATGGCAGGGGCGGCGATGGGTTAGTGCCGGATGGGATGGGCAATCTCTATGGTACGACAGAATTTGGTGGCGCTGACGGGCTGGGCGAGGTGTTTGAGTTCACGCCGTAGCAGAGCGAGGGCTTTTTTAGTCTCGGGCATCCGCGCCGCTACGGAGTCGGATGCCCGAAATTTTTTGGCTTGCCTTTGGCTCGCCTATGGGTTGCTTAGGATGTTCGCATAGACAGGCGTGGTAGTTGGGTCATTCGGCTGGCACGTCACGGATGCACTGGCTGGGTTGTAGGCAAATTCCCAGTCGCAAAAATAGACCTCGATGGTTCTGACGTAGTTCGTTGCGGCAAACGGAATCGTGTCAGGCAGGTAGTCGCCCACCCGCTTTTGGAGCCTTTCGGCCCTATTTCCCACTAGCAGCCCTTGGGATATGCTAGCCAGCGGAAGGAAGCACGGTTATGAGCAGGAAGAGATTGAATAGAGCTTTTTTGTATGTAGCATTCGCGGGGATACTTTGTGCGACTGCGCCCGGGCAGAATAATTACAAAGTGATTCACAGCTTCACCGGCTACCCGAACGATGGTATGCACCCAATCAGGCCGGTCATTTTCGATAAAGCCGGAAATATGTATGGGACGGCGGCGGTTATCTCGGTACGAGTGTAGCCATGAGTGGAAATACTGTAGTCGCTGGCGCACCAGGATTCGACAACTACAGGGGAGCAACTTACGCCTTCGTCGAGCCTAGTTCGGGATGGACTGACATGACACAAACAGCTGAATTGACGGTTAATGACCCAATACAACCTACCCTTGGCGATAGTGTGTCGATTTCGAATTCCGCAATCGTGGCAGGAGCCCCATCGGGTCGAGATGGGGGCATATTTGCGGCCTACT
>Ga0187847_10002409_pt1 | contig 15104 bp, 9 predicted proteins | sample June2016WEW_4_10_FD_132458 | JGI IMG/M metagenome (GOLD analysis project Ga0187847, IMG submission 132458) | Peatland microbial communities from SPRUCE experiment site at the Marcell Experimental Forest, Minnesota, USA - June2016WEW_4_10 | ecosystem: Environmental > Terrestrial > Soil > Wetlands...
AATCCTGCGGCGGCTGGAGATGACGCTACCGAAAGTTACGGCTTCCTCGGGAACCGGCATGTACCTGCTGAACCGGGGGACGAAGTCGCTCGAAAGCGTGCATGCGACGGGCGCCATGATGGAATCCATCGAGTTGGACAATCCCAGGAGCGGCATGGCGGCCGGGATCGCAGCCTGCTTTCGGAACCGTACTCTGATCGCCATTCCTGATACCCGGCGCAGTCCATTCTTTCGCAAGGAGGGTGGCACAGGCGGCCCACGCTCGGCCATCTTCGTTCCGATGTTCGCGCAGAGCGAGCTGGTGGGAGTGATCGAGCTACATAATGACGAGAGAATCCGCTACTACAGCCAGGCCGATCAAGCGGCCCTGCAGCACCTGGCAAATCAGGTAGCCACCGCGCTAAAACTTCAGGAGCAGCATTCGGTGCGCGAGCAGCTGTTTCGCAGCGAAAAGCTGGCGGCGGCTGGGCAATTGATCTCAGAAGTGGCCAATGAGTTGAGGCTACCGCTCGAATCCATCGTGGCACGGGCGTCCGGGCTGCGCTCGCGCCGGATGGATGATTTTCGCGAAGAACTGGAAATCATCGCGGCCGATGCGCAGCGCGCATCCCAGATTGTGGCGCGGCTGGATTCTCTCGCCAAGGTGGAGCAAACCGAGGTGCAAGCCGTGGATCTAACGGCACTGCTGACGGGATTGCTGCAGTTCCGGGAGCCGGAATGCAAGGCCAAAGGCGTGGAGATACGGTCGCAGTTGGCCGCGAAACCGACCATCATCATGGGGTGTCCGGGACAGCTCGAGCAGGTGCTGCTGAACCTGCTGGTGGACGCTGAGAAGGCGGCCGCCGAGGCGCGCGAGAAGCTGATCACGGTTTCGAGCAGCTTGCTTGCGAGAAGGATGCTGGTGGAGGTTGCATATTCCACGCGTTCCAACGAGTTTCAACGATTGGATGCGGCCGACGGCGATCATTTGGGTGGAGGAGCGCTGGCGCTGGGAGCGTGCCGCGGCATAATCCAAAGTCATGGCGGCGAGTTCCGATCTGTCCGCGTTTCGCCGGTGCAGGCCCGGTTCGATATCGAGCTGCAGGTGCTGGAGACGCGATCGAGTGGGCCCGCGGCTGGAGCGGCGCTTGGCGGAAGAAGCCGGCATCTCAACGTGCTGGTAGTGGATCCGGATGCGAAAGTGCAGCGCCAGCTTTTGCAGTTGCTGGGGGAGCGGGGCGACCGTGTGGTGCCTGTATCGAACGCCGAAGAAGGCGTAGATCTGGTCCAGCGCATGCGATTCGACATGGCGCTGTGCGCGGTCCGCCAGCCGGGGCTGAACTGGGTGGAGTTTTTCGAGCGCGTGCGTTATAAGGTGGGCGGCTTTGTCCTGCTGACGGATGGATTCGATACCGATTTGGCGCGCGCGTTTCAGGGCAGCGAAGGGTTCGTGTTGAGCAAGCCGATTGACGAAGCTGAGCTGGCGAAGATTTGTCTGGCGGTGGAGGAGCGGGCGGGGCTGGCGGCGCGGGGCTAGGGTTGCTGGCCGCTGGTTGCTGGTGGCTGGTGGGACACTGGAGCCATGGGTGCAAGAATTTTGTGCTTATTGGTTCTGGGCGCGGTGTGGCTGAGCTGTCAGGAGAAGTACGACGGCCCTGTGCCACCCAAACCGGACTTGCCCTACCTGCTGCAGGCCAAGAAGTTGATTGACGTCGAAATCGGACAGGCGCGCGAGGAGAAGCGGAAGGATGGTCCTGTGCATGTCGTCGCAGGCGCTAGTTCCTCCACTCGTACACCGCTGCCTGAGCCAATTTTCATCCTCGACGCCCGGCAGCTGGTGCCGGAGAAGATCGAGCTTTTTCTTTTGGAAGTGAAAGATGGCAACCGCGAGGTTGCGGCGCAGCCTCTGCATTTGAGGGTGACGCCGCTGAAGGACCATCTGTTCAAGATCGAACCCAGCGAAATGCTGGATGCCGGTGAGTATGCTTTAGCGGTGAACGGGGAAAATCGAATTTTCTGCTTCGAGGTTTACTGATTCGGCAGCAGACGCACGTTCACGAACTGATTGGGGAACAGTTCGCCGCGCTTGTTGTCGAACATAGCTTTGAGCTTGAAGGTCCCGGTTTCCTGATCAATCTGATTGGCAATTGCCGTCAGATGACCGGTCGCGAGCCTTGCGGTTTGGTCACGGTTCCACGCTTCCACCAGTGGCCTCACACCGTCCCTGAGCGGCAACACCCGTGGCAGGCAGTCTTCAGAAAGACTGAACAGAACGGCGATGGGTTGGAGTTGGTTAATAACAACCAGGCCATCGGTATCGGCATGAACAACATTGCCGGGATCGATCAGGCGAAGTCCAGCAACGCCGGAGATGGGTGCGGTGACCTGAGTGTAGGTCAGTTGGAGTTTGGCGTTGTCGACGTTGGCTCGATCGACTCTTAGATTGCTTTCGAGCGCCGAAATAGTGGCCGGCTGATTGGGCGTCGCGTTTTGAGCGTCGGCGAGCTTGGCTTGATCCCAAGCGAGCTGGCCCTCCGCTTGGTCGAGCCGGGCTTGATAGGCGCGGGAATCGATAGACGCTAGCACCTGGCCAGCCTGGACCAGATCCCCTTCTTTAAAAGTCACTGTCATTAACTGACCGTCAACTCGGGGTTTAATAGTAACCGTATCAGCGGCAACGCTACCGATGGCATCAACGCAGGCCCGGACGTGTTCAGGGCCGGTCGCGGGCCCAGGCGGTTTCGATTGGGCTCCGACAGAGGGCGCACCGAGGAAGCCGACCACGACTGGCGTCGCTAGCACGATGATTCCTGCAACCCCCAGTGCCATTTTCTTTGCGAGGTTCAGTTCGCCCGCGACTCGGCCCGCCAGGGTCGCCTGAATTCGCTTTCTCAGACCGGCTCCGCTCACTCCGGTGACGCACCGCAGTGGAGACTCCAGATAACTCTTGCAAACATTGAGAATTCCTTCGGCGTATTCGTGCGGCGCATTGCCGAGACGCAGGACTTCTTCATCGCAGGCTCGTTCGCGCTCAGCCACCAGCCGTGCGCCGATCCACCATACCAATGGATGAAACCAGAACAAAGCTTCGACCAGCATATGGACCGCCGAGGTCAAGTTGTCGCGCCTTCGAATGTGATATAGCTCGTGTGCGAGAACGGCCTCGAGTTGAGGCGGCGTCAGCCGCTGCTGGATATCCGCGGGCAAAAGCAGGACCGGGTGGAGCAAACCGATCACGCCCGGCTCCAACAGGCCTGGAGAAGAGCGAACCTCAACGCTGCATGGAATGTCCACGGGAGTGCTGGAGCGTACCGCGGCTCGGATTCGGAGCCAGCCCCGAAGCCGCATCAGCGCGATGGCTAAGAATCCAAATGCCCAGACTGCGAAAATGGTGAGCAGGACCCAATCGCGAGCACCTTGCGCAGAAGGCGCGGCCGCTAGGGTCTCGGAAAACGGCCGGCTGATTACGATCATGGTGGAGGAGATAGCGGGATCCGCAATGTTCCGCAGCGCCGGCGCCCAACTTATGCGGCCACCGAGACCGATCAGCACCGCGAACGGAATAAGAAATTTGAGCGACGCGCTGAGCCACAACCCAAACCGGATTTGGGCTCTATTGTACCGGAAAGCAACGGTCAGGAGCGCCACAACCAGCGCGAACACGGTGGACTGCCAGAGATGGTTCGTCAAGCCGCCGATCATTTCTTTCTGTCTGTCCTTTCCGCTGTGCGCTGCAGCTCCACTTTTGCGATGATCTTCTCGATTTCCCGCAAGTCGTTTAGTGTAAGCTTGCCCGCTTCGGCCAGTTGCGCCATCATTGGTTGGGCCCGGCCGCCAAAAAAACCAAGAATCTCATCCAGGAGGCGGTGCCGTGCCACATCCCGGGCGATGATCGATTCAAAGATATGGGCGTTACTGATTTTACGGACGCGACGCACGGCCTTCTTCCCTTCCAGGCGATATACGGTGGTCTGGATGGTAGTGTATGCGGGCCGAGGCTCCGGAAAAGCTTCCTGAATCTCACGTATGGATGCTTTTCCATGAGCCCAGAGGGCTTCCAGGATTCGAAGTTCGAGCTTCGTGAGTTTCGGTTGCCTCATGTAGGTCTACTATCCACAAGTTGATCCTACTACGATGTAGTAGAGTAGTCAAGTAGGATAAACGAACTACCCGCTGCGTTCCAACAAATCTGCGATAGAATTGCTCTACTTATGTCCGCCCAGCCCGCGCCTGCTCCCGCGCCTCAGCAAACGGAACCCCCGTATCCTTCGCCGCGCTATGCCTGGTACGTGGTGGCTGTGCTCACGCTGGTGTACGTCTTTTCCTTCATCGATCGCCAGATTCTCTCATTGTTGGTACGGCCGCTGCGCCGCGATTTGCAGATCACCGACACCGAAGTCAGCGTCTTGATGGGATTCAGCTTCGCGGTGTTTTACACGTTCTGCGGGATTCCGCTCGGCCGCCTGGCCGATACGCGCAGCCGGCGATCCATCATTGCCGCGGGACTGGTTTTTTGGAGCGCCTTCACCGGAATGTGCGGTCTTGCCAGAAACTTCACGCAAATGTTGCTCTATCGCGTGGGAGTGGGCGTGGGAGAAGCGGCGCTTTCGCCCTCGGCATATTCGTTGATCACCGATTATTTTCCGAAAGAAAAGCTGGGCACCGCTATCAGCGTTTATTCGATGGGCATTTACATTGGCGCGGGAATGTCTTATCTGCTGGGCGGCATCGTGGTGCGATTCGCATCGGCGCAGGAGGCTTGGATTTTGCCGCTGGTTGGCGCGGTGCGGCCGTGGCAAGTGATCTTTCTAGCCGTTGGATTGCCCGGCATTCTAGTGGCACCGCTGGTGTATTCCATCCGGGAGCCGCTGCGGCGCGGCATCGCGCGACATGCTTCTTCGGTCCCGGCTTCGGAATCTTTCGCTTACATGCTCGAGAATAAGCGGACGTTGCTCTGCCATACCATCGGATTCGGACTGCTGTCGCTGACGTCGTACGCCAGCGGCGCGTGGGTACCCGAATTCTTCCGCCGCAATTATCATTGGGATATTCCGCATACCGGGATCGTGTACGGATCGCTGGTGATCATCTTCGGTTCGGTCGGGATCGTGGGCGCGGGAAAGATCGCGGACCTGCTGCGGGCGCGCGGAGTGCTGCACGCCAATATGCTGGTGGGGATGTGGGTCGCGCTGATCGGGATTCCCGTAAGCTGTCTGCTGTATCTGGCGCCCTCGGCCGGCTGGGCTACGCTGTGGCTCGCGCCGGGATGCATCATGGCGGCTGCTCCATTCGGAATTGCGGCAGCGGCGATTCAGCAAATGATGCCGAATCCGATGCGCGGCCAAGCGTCGGCGGTGTATCTGTTCATCATCAACATGATCGGCCTCGGGTTGGGCCCGACCGCGGTCGCAGTTTGCACTCAGTATCTATTCCGGCGCGACGATGCCGTGAACTACTCATTGTTGGTGGTGCATCTGGTGGCGCTTTCCGCGGCGGCGATCCTGCTGGGGAGTGGATTGAAGCCGTTCCTGCGGAGTTTGGATCGCTTGAACCGATGGACCGCCAGTGCGTAGCGAACGTCCCCCATGGTTGCTCGTCTTGCTTACGCGTACGTCTCTCTGCTGATAATTTTCGAATTATCGACGATCGTATTAATGGCCGCGTTACATGTGATTGTGATCGTGGGCGTGACAGCGCCTTGCACGGGGTGCGGGGCAATCCTGTTTAACGTGTCGCTCGTTCTGGGATTTCCTGCAGCGGCCTTCCTAAGGTACAGCCATGAATGGATGAAACGAATCAAGAGTTGCCCGGCATGGATGTGGAAGACAGCCCTCGGATTGGGAGCTTACAGCCTCGTCCTTCCTTTTGATTCAGGTACTCTTTGGGAATTCTCATCCCTCCGATTCCGATCTGGTGATTTCAGGATTTCCGATTGGATTTGACGCGATTACGATTTGCATACTCTACCCGGTTTTAAGGCCAGGTTGTCTGGACGGGCCCGAACTCATAAAGCGAACAGCTGCCTCGATAATGATAGTAGCGCTGGGCGTCATAGCGTTCCTGGCCTATCAGGCCGGATATTTACGCCATCCTTAGAGACACTGATCGCCGTCTGCGGACGTGCGAACATTCTAGCAGTAGATGGCTGACCGGCTCCCCTATCTTGCAACGCAAAGCGCGGCTCCCTACGAAGGGATCGCGCCCATCCCTGTCGCCATACTGCTGGACCAGGTTCGCAGTCTGTACAATGTCGGAGCATTTTTTCGCACGGCCGATGCCGCCGGATGCGAAAAGCTGTACCTGTGCGGAATCACTGGGCGGCCGCCCAAGCCGGGAATCGCAAAAACCGCACTTGGCTCCGAAGAGAAAGTTCCCTGGGAACATCACGCGGACGCGGCGGCGGTGATTCAGAGCTTGCGCCAACGGAATTATGAAATAGCGGCAATCGAAACCAGCGTCCACTCGGTGGATCTTTTCGACTGGCAGCCGCGTTTTCCGGTCTGCATTCTTTTCGGACATGAAGTGGACGGCCTTGGGCCGGCACGGCTGGAACTCTGCGACACCTACGTGCGGATTCCGATGCTCGGCCGCAAACATTCGCTGAATGTGGCCACCGCGGGCGGCGTGGTGATCTACGAGCTACTGCGGAAGTATCGGCGAATGTTGGACAATGCTAAAAGATGAAGCCGTTTCTCGTTTCTCGTTTCTCGTTTCTCGTTGGGCTCGCAGCCGCGTTCCTTAATGCACAGCCGCCTCCTACTATGGCGCCGCCGGTACGCGGGCTCCATGAGATGGTGGGGGCTGCGAATAACTTCGAGGTGGAGGCGGGCTACCGCATCCTCACCCAGGGTGGCAATGCCGTGGATGCTGGAGTGGCCACCGTGCTGGCCGCGAGCGTCACCGAGTTGAGCCGCTTCGGACTCGGGGGCGAAATGCCATTACTGGTGAAAATGGCTGGCAGGCCCACAATCGCCATTAGCGGCATTGGTGTTGCGCCAGCTAAGGCGACCGTCGAATTCTATGAGCACCGCTCGCCCGAGCCTTGGGAGGATGCGGGGCACATGCCGCCGGTCCCGATGCAGGGGATTCTATCGGCCATCACGCCCGGAGTGTTCGACGGCCTGATTCTGGCGCTCGAAAAATACGGAACCAAATCCTTCGCCGAAGTCGCTGAGCCGGCCATCGAGTGCGCCGAGCAGGGTTTCGCGATGCCGGAGGAGTTCGGCAACATGCTGCGCGGCTATCAACGCATCATTACCTTGTGGCCGGACTCGGTGAAGTTCTTTTATCCGGGGGGCGTGCCCACGCCGCGTGGCGAGATCTTCCGGGAGCCGATGCTGGCGAGGACTTTGCGTGAGCTGGTGGCCGCCGAAAAGAAAACGCGCGGGAAGCGCGAGGCCAAGCTCACAGCGGTGCGCGACTTGTTTTATAAAGGCTCCATCGCCAAAAGAATCGCCGATTTCTCCGAGAAGAACGGCGGCTTAATCGCGTACACCGATCTGGCAAACTTCCACGCGGAAGTGGACGAGCCCAAGATGGGGACCTATCGCGGCTACGAGATTTTCAAGCCCGGGTTCTGGACACAGGGGCCGGTGATGATCCAGACGTTGAACATCCTGGAAGGTTACGACCTGAAATCCATGGGCCACAACAGCCCGCAATATCTGCACACCGTGGTGGAGGCGGTGAAGCTGGCGTTTGCGGATCGCGACGAATATTACGGCGATCCCAAATTCAGCAAAATCCCCGAGGAGACGCTGCTCTCGAAAGACTACGCTAGCGAGCGGCGCAGAATGATCGATCCGGAGCACGCCTCCATCGAGCATCGGCCGGGCGGCTTTGGACGGCGCATCACTGTTCCGGCCACGCAGGGCGCGGCGGGCGCGGTGAACGACACAACTTGCGTAAATGTCGTGGATCGCGAAGGCAATGCGTTTTCGGCTACGCCTAGCGGCGCGTGGCTGCCGTCGGTGATCGCGGGCGATACGGGAATTCCGCTCACCAGTAGGCTGCAATCGTTTGTGATGACGCCGGGCCATCCCAATCAGTTGCTCGCGGGCAAGCGGCCGCGCGTCACGCTGAGTCCAACGCTGGTGACGCACGCGGGCAAACTCGAAATGATTATGTCCACGCCGGGCGGAGATAATCAGGACCAGGCTTTATTGCAAGTTTTCCTGAATATTGTGGAATTCGGGATGACGCCGCAGGAAGCGGTGGAAGCGCCGCGATTCCAGACCGAGCATTTCTACAGCTCCTTCGGCAATCACGAATTCGTGCCGGCCAAATTGAATCTGGAGGGACGGATTCCACGGGCCACGGCAGAAGCGCTGACGGCGTTAGGCCATCGAGTGACAGTGGCGGGCGAATGGAGCAATTCGTCCGCGCCGACGGTGATCTGGGTGCATGACGGAGTGCTGAACGGCGGAGCTGATCCACGGCGGGCGCGGTTTATTTTTGGGCGATAGAGGCATTCTGTATTTGGAATGAAGGTGCGAAAAATGCTTCAGATGACATCCAAAATAAAAATGCTGCTCCCAGTTCTTCTAATGATGACCATCTCAGTAGGGAATAGTGCGAGCGCACAGTCAACGGAGCCTCACGCCACCCCTGTGACGAAGGCATCCCTGCGCGCTCAATTGGTCGCCCATGTTGAACCGGCGATCGTCAAGCGTGGCTCGCCGGTTACAGTGAAACTCAGTCTTAAGAACGTCTCCCGTGACCCCGTCCGAGTGCTAGACACGTTCGACGAGCAAGACTATGAATTCCTTGTCGTCGACGGTTCCGGTACGGAAGCCAAAAGAACGGATCTCGGCCGACATCTCATCGAGGACGAAAAAAGGGCATTCCGGGCTAGCCTCAGGCTGATCGAGCGAGGGGAGACGGTCGAAGCATCAATTGAGGTCACCAAGATATATGAGCTGACGGAGCCCAGAACGTATTACGTCCGGGTGATGCGTACTTTGCTTCCAGCGTCTGACAAGGCAGACCCTAAGACAGTGGAGAAGGCGTATCGAACCCGGTAGCATTCACGGTAGTGGAATAGTTAGCGGGGCCGTGCGCCAGAACTTCTGAATTCGGGGACGCGGGGCGCCCCGTCTGAATTCTGACTTCCTGTTTCCCTAGTGCACTTCCTGCGTGGTCGCCGTCGCCGGAGGCTGCGGTGCCACAATCGGCAGCAGAACAATGTTGCTTGTAAACACGCTTTGCGCTATGAACATCTGCGAATTTGCATCCGTCGGCGTACTCGGATCAAGCTGCACCAGCAGACGGTAAACTCCCATGTAGCCGGGCTCCAGGCCGGCGAATATCACGTTCGCGCTTAGTCCGCCTACTTGAGCGTTATCCACCGGCGTGACCGGTGTATTGAACGTGGGGCCGTTATAGATTTGCCCGGTCACTTGCACGGGGTTACCACTAGGACCGTTCACCAGGCCAATTCCCGCCGCAAAGATTGTGATCACCTCGCCTGGGACCGCCGGATTATCCGGCGTTATTGGTGTGCCAGCTGCACTCGAGCAACAGGTAGACTGATTGGCCAACACCGTGATAATGACCAACGCGCCTGAGCTGACGGAGCCTGTAAGGGGGATTCCATCGCCCGGCGGGCCGGGGATTTTGGCAGTCAGGACGATGCGCGTAAACTGGCCGGCCGGCTGCGCGGTGACCTTCTCATCCCCGTTGCTATTGATCAGCGTGATCAATCCATCACGGATGGTAGCCAAAGTATCCGTGGCCTGCACTGTGTAGTTATAGGTGCGGTCCTCGATTCCAATGGTCGCGATGTCGCCCTCCTGGATGGATCCGTCCACGCTCACCACCGCAAGTCCGAAGTCGGAAGTGTGATAGGCGATCACGGGGCGCGGATCCGTGCCTGGCAACGCGAATATGCCAGGGCTGGAGGCCACTACGGGCACGGCAATGTTGACGGTGGCGGTGGTGTCGCCGCCGGTGCGCTCCGTCCTGATAAACGCGGTGACACCGTTCGCGTCGCTCACTTCGAAGGGGAGCTGGGCATTGATTTGCGTTGGCGAAACGTACAGCAGCGGGGCGAGAATCCCGTCGAAGTACAGTTCCACTCCGCCTAACTTTTGGGGATAGTAACCTTGGGCATTGGGAACGCCGGTGGCCGTAGTGTCGCTGAGAAACTTACCGGTGATGGTGACTAGAGTTCCAGGCGCGACGAAGCCGGCATCTTGTCCACCGGACAGATTGGCGCCCGCAGCGGTAGCCGTTTCAGTGGGTGTGCCGCTGGTAGAAGCGGCCGCCACTACCACAGAGTAAGTGACATTGTTGCCGGGCAGGCCCGATACTCTGGCCGTCAATACTACTTGGCTAACGGCCACATCCGCCGAAGCGATGACGTTGGGATCGGGTTTACCAATATTGGCACCAGCTACTCCGTTAATCAAATTCGTGATATTCAGAATGATCGTGTCGAGGGTGTCATTATTGACAACGGTGTATTCGTAAGTAGCAGTATTGATCGTTACCGTGATGGTGTCCGTGGCTGTGATGGTGCCGCCCAACGTGATGGATCCGAGAGCTGACACGATGAGGCTGGCGGCGTTCGTAATACCGTTCACGGGGATTACCGGAAGCCCCGGCGTGAACACCAGCACGCGCCGGTCATAAGGATCGCTCACGTACAGATTGGCCCCGTCCCAAGCCAACGACATAGGAGTACGGATCTGAGCGGGGCTGGAGCGCAGCACGTTGCTGTTGGGATCGAACGTGTCGGTGCTGTCCGTCACTCGGTCGGTGAATTCGTCGGGTTGGCCTATCACAATGTCGGCATTTTGGCCGCTCTTAGTAGGAATGCTATTGAAGACCACCACGCGGTCATTGCCTCCGTCGGCGATGAACAGCTGTGTGCCATCCGATAGCGCGTATCTGGGCAAGCTCAAGGTGCCATAACAGCTGGCCGGATAAGTGGGGTTGCCATTCGCGTCATTGCCGTTGGTCTTGCAAAGGGCAGCAGCGTTGTTATCAACCTCGCTGACCAGATCCGGCTGGCCGATGGCTACGTCGGCCGGTTGGTTGGTTTGCGTCGGGATCGAATTCCAAATCAATACGCGGGCGTGTCCCAGGTCCGCGACGTACAACCGCTGGCCGTCGGATGTCACAGAAACCGGCGAAAAAAGGTTGCTCGCTGTGGGAGTCAGATCGAGTGTTGTAACAGGAGGCGCGGTGTTGAAATCCGGTTCGCCCAGCACGTAATCGGCAGCCTGATAATTGCTGGTCGGAATGGTGTTCCACACCATAATGCGGCTATTGTCCGTGTCCGCCACAAACAGCTGTGTCCCCTGAATCCAGACGCCCTGGGGACCGCGCATGCCTTTGTTACTGGTTGCGGCATTTAGGGTGGTGAAGTCCGGCTGCCCCAGCACGAGGTCCGCGGGCGCCCCGTTCGTGGTGGGAATGCTCTTCCAGAGCAGAACCCGGTTGCTATCGGTGTCCGCGACTACCATAATCTTGCCGTCCGTCGCGACCGCGGAGGGATTCGTAAACCCGCTCTGCGTCAGGTTAGGATTGCTTCCCGAGAAATCCGTCTGTCCGACTACCACGCTGGCGCTGCCAATGTGATCGTTTCCAACGCAAACCGGACAACGGGTTCCTTGCGGGATCTCGACGGTCGGCGAAGGGATCATAGTGGAAAGGTTGGTATAAAGCAGAACGCGGTTCTGAACGGGGGTGGCTTGGATGTGGTTGGAATCCACGACGAACAACGTGTTATTCGCGTACGCCAAGCCGCTGCACGCTCCCAGTACGTATTGCGTGGGAGTGCCGATATCCTGTTGGGTGAAATTGACCTGGCCAATTACGATACGGGCCGCCTGGCCGGTCATGAAATCCATGGCGGTGGCTGCCATGGCCACTCCGGACGTAATGGTTGTGATGAATGCTAATAGACAGAGCTTCATTAGATTGAACTTCGCGGGTTAACGACCCAGTATAACAACCTCGGACGGATTCAGTCGGGCTTCGGTTTCCTTTTCACGGTTTCAAGGGCTGCGAGTGTTGCAACCTCTGCAACAGGCGTGAAGCCCGCGCACACTAATCCGCTCGAAATCATATAGCTTCTATACCAGCCGGACTTCGTAGCACGACGGCTGCCAGACTCTCTGTAGTACAAGTCTCTGACTTGTCCGGAGCAAGCCAGAGGCTTGCCCTACGAGGCCGGGTGATACAATCTTCATTTGTCTACTCAGACGAACAGTTTGATCGAACGGTCTGGCCGCTGGTTTCTAGACTCTGGAATTCAGGAATCGAGCGGTGGAGTTGCCCGATACTACCGGTCTGACCTGGGAGCAAATGCGGGCGTTTCCACCGAAATAACCGGCTACGCCGTGAGCACGCTGCTGTATCTGCACCAGCGGACCAGCCTGCCGCCATACCTGGAAGCCGCTCTGCGCGCCGCTCGATTCCTGGCGAAGACGGCTTGGGATGCTCGCCTCGGCACCTTTCCCTTCGAGCACTCGAAGAACGGCACCCAGCCGCGCGCCCTGGCCTACTTTTTCGATTGCGGCATCATCGTGCGCGGGCTGCTAGCCGCATGGCGCGTGTCGCAAGACGATCAGTTGCGGGAGACTGCGATTGCCGCAGGCCGGTCGATGGCGCTGGATTTTCGCGCGGCGGAAGCCATCCATCCCATTCTCGCTTTGCCGGACAAGCATCCGCTGGCTCATGAGGCTCGCTGGTCGGCTACTCCGGGGTGTTACCAGTTGAAATCCGCCATGGCCTGGTACGAGCTTTTTGAGACTACCGGAGGCACGGAATTTCTGCGGGCGTACGAAGCTGCCGTCGAATCCGCGCTCCGCAGCGAGCGCGACTTTCTGCCCGGCGCCTCGAGCCGCGAGCAGGTTATGGATCGCCTGCATGCTTATCTTTACTTCTTGGAGGGGCTGCTGCCAGTTCTGGATCGTTCGGAGTGCGTGGAGGCCTTCCGGACCGGCCTGGATCGCGTGGCGGCGTATGTCGAGGAAATAGCTCCAATCTTTGTCCGTTCCGACGTTTATGCACAACTCCTGCGGGCGCGGCTGTATGGCGAGAGCCTGGCCGGGATTCCGCTCGATCTCGGAGCGGCCACGCATGAGGCGGAGCTGGCCGCCAGCTTTCAGCTGGAATCATCCAATGCGCGCGTGGACGGCGGATTTTTTTTCGGACGTAAAGGCGCGGATGCCTTGCCCTACGTAAACCCCGTTTCTACCGCGTTCTGCTTGCAGGCGCTAACTCAGTGGGACGACCGCAAGAACAATGCGTTCGAGGCTAGCCGCCACGTACTGATTTGAGCGAAACCGTCAAGGTCCTGTTCGCTTCGGGCTCCGAGGACCTGATTCCCACAGCGATCGAGCACATGCGGAAGATCCTTCCGGAGCTCCCGCTGGTGGTGGTTTCCGAATTTGCACCCGAGCGCGTGGATTGGATTCCCTTCCCCGTCTCGCGGGGATTCTGGGAAAACCTCGCGCTGTTCCGCTGGCATTTTCGGGGCCGGAAGATCCGGATTTCGGCCGTGATTCTGCAGCCGCGGATGCCCTACTGGCGGATGCGCTTCGTTGCATTTTTCCTGTCGCCCTGGAATTTTCTGGCGTTCAACGAAAGTTTCGGGCACTTCATGTTGCGGCCGGTATCGACCGTAACCATTCTCCGTCACATCCTTTGGCGGACGCGAAATTTCCTGGTCTGGCATTTCTCGCCGGGTGGAACGGCGTACACGTTTTTTTGGCGCGTGGGGCATCCGACCGCATTCCGCAGGCCGTTGCTGAACTTGTGTGCAAAAGGCGCGGGCTTCCAGGCTGGCCTGCTCAAAATCGTTCTGCCGGCGCGTTCCCTCGCTATGGATCCGGGGCCCCGTCCGGCAGGCATTTCCGTGGTGATACCTTCTCGAAACGGCCTGGATCTGCTGCGTGCGATGCTGCCCGAAGTAGTTCGCCAGGTGGAACAGATGGGCGGTGAAATCATTGTGGTGGATAACGGCTCCGACGACGGAACCCCGGATTTTCTTAGAAGCGAATATCCGGGCGTGGTGTTGGAGGTGTCGACGGAAGCCTTGTCATTTGCGCGGGCCGTCAACGCCGGTATTCGGAAATCCCGTTATGCGCACGTCTGCTTGCTGAACAACGACATGCTGGTGGAACCGGGGTTTTTCGCCGCACTCAGCGCGGCCTTCCGTGCAGTCCCGGACTTATTTTGCTCCACCGCGCAAATCTTCTTTCCAGAAGGTGTGCGTCGCGAAGAAACCGGGAAAGCCGTGATGGCGATCGCCTCCGACCGTAAGCGGGCCGATTTCCCGGTGCGATGCGAACTGCCCATCGCCAGCGAAGATCTGAGCTACGTTCTTTATGGAAGCGGCGGCTGCTCGCTCTTCGATGCGCGGAAACTGCTCCAACTGGGCGGCTTCGATGAGATATATGAGCCGGCTTATGTGGAGGATCTCGATCTCGGATTCCGCGGCTGGCAACAAGGTTGGCCGTCCGTTTTTGCTGCAGGCGCTCGCGTATTGCATCGGCACCGCGCCACCACGTCGCGGTATTACACGCCTGAATTTCTGGACCGGATTCTGGAGCTGAACTACCTGCGGTTTCTGGCGCGCACCATCGGCAGCCGGCGAATATTCCGCAGGCTCTGGCGCGAAGCCATCAACCGGCTCAATCTTCTGAGCGGGCAAACCAATCCCAATCCGGCTGCGCTGTGGGCTTTGGCGCAAGCCTGGCGCGCGCCGTTTTGGACCTCTCGGATTCCGGCGGCTGCGCTCCCGGATGAGCACATCCTCGCCATCGGCAGTGGCGCCGTTACGGTGATCCCCGGGCACGCTCCACGCAATAAACCTGTGGTTCTGGTGGCCACTCCTTACCTGCCTTTTCCGCTGGCTCATGGCGGCGCCGTCCGAATGTACAATCTGATGCGCCGTGCCGCTCAGGACTATGACCAGGTGCTGGTAGCTTTCTCGGGTGATCCTCGCGAGCCTGCTGAACTTCTGGAAATTTGTACTGAAGTCGTTTTGGTGAAGCGCCCAGGGACGCACCTGCTGCCCTCGACCAGCCGGCCGGACATCGTCGAGGAGTTTGATTCGCCGGCCTTTCACGCCGCGCTCCGCCAGACAGTTCGCAAGTGGAAACCAGTGCTCG
>Ga0187847_10002410_pt1 | contig 15101 bp, 11 predicted proteins | sample June2016WEW_4_10_FD_132458 | JGI IMG/M metagenome (GOLD analysis project Ga0187847, IMG submission 132458) | Peatland microbial communities from SPRUCE experiment site at the Marcell Experimental Forest, Minnesota, USA - June2016WEW_4_10 | ecosystem: Environmental > Terrestrial > Soil >...
AACTCTCAACCATGAAGTCCCAAACCAGGAGCGGAGGGCCGTCAGTTCGATCGGGCGGCGCTCCGATTGCCAGAGAAGAAAAATTCCTCCCATAAGAAATACAAAGTCCGCAAGCCAAACGCCGGCAGCCGGGGAGAGACGCCCCTGACGCGCGAAAGACACTCCGATCAAAGAAAGCGAATAGTAGAGGAATACCAGGAGAATGGTCAGGACAAACCCACTGGACTTGCCACCCTTCTTCGAGGAGAGACCCAGCGGAATTCCGACCAAGGCGAGTACGACGCAAGCAGTCGGTAGCGAAATCCGGCGATGGTATTCGATCAAGTTCCAGCGACGGGTGACGGGGTCGGCGGTGCGCGCGGCGCGGAGGAGTTCGGAAAACTTGATCTCACCGAGCGATGTGGGCTCGTGTTCCTGGCTGTTTTGTCCGGTTGGAACCTGGATCGGGATATCCGTGGTCTGGAAAGTGGAAATCTGGTACTGGTCGGGATTCTTAGGATCGGTTTCGTGCGTAGAACCGTTGATTAGATGCAAGTCCAGAGTATCGGTCCCTTGGTTGACCAGTTGACCCTGGCGCGCGAGGCTGATGCGCGGGGCGGATGGATCAGTCAAATCGGCGAGGAACACGCCTTTCCATAGGGCTCCGCCAGACATGGCCTTCGCGTCTTGCACATAGAGGATGCTCTTCGGAAACCCTTCGTAAAACACGCGGGGCTGAACTTCAAAGGATGCTTGCGAGGACTTGAGATTGTCCTGGAGTTGGCCCAAGGCGGCAAGCGAACGGGGCGCCAGATAGACGCTATTGCCGAGAGCGAGCAACCATGCGACGAAGACAAAGATAGAGATCACGCGCAAGAAGGTCCACACGCCGAGGCCGCTGGCGCGCATGGCGGTGATTTCGCTGTCCGCAGCCAGACGGCTGAGTCCGATGAGAATGCCGACGAGCACGCCCATGGGAATCGTGTAGGTGAGCGCAACCGGGACGGTGAAGAAAAAGACCTCGGCGATGCTGGGCAGTGGAGCGCTGTTGCGGACTACGAGTTCAAGGATGCGTCCGAGGTCGCGGGTGAAAAGGACAAAAGTAAAAACGCTCGCGCCGATCAGCGCGTGGGAGACGACTTCTCCAAGAATGTAGCGGGTGAGGATGCGCATCCGCAAAGGTGGTGACTCACTGCGAGTCTAGCATGAGAGCGCGGGCAGAATTGGTAATTGCGTAACCTATAATTAGTTATTTCAAGTACAAGACGGCTGGGTTTCAATTACCAGATTGCCCGATTTTAAAAATTACAATATTCTCCACGCTACGCTTTTCTTAGGAACAGGGCTGCCAGCGGGGGCAGCGTGAGGCGCAGAGAATAAGGCCGGCCGTGAGTTTGTTCGGGGAGAGCCTCGGTGCCTCCCATGTTGCCGGAGCCACTGCCGCCATAATCGAGAGCGTCGCTATTTAGAATTTCTTTCCAATAGCCGCCCACGGGCACGCCCACCATGTATCCCACCCGCGGTACAGGAGTGAAGTTGCACGCAATGAGTATCGGGTTCTCGCCTTCCTGACCTTTGCGCAGCAGCGAGATAACGCTCATGGGCGCGTCATTGCAATCCACCCATTCAAATCCCCGAGGATCGTTATCGAACCAGTGCAGAGGAGATTCGCTGCGATAGACGCGGTTGAGTTGCTGGACCCAGTTCATGAGACCGCTATGCACCGGATACTGCAACACGTCCCAGTCCAGGCTGCGATCGTGCGACCACTCGCTAACCTGTCCGAACTCGTTGCCCATAAAGAGCAGTTTCTTTCCGGGCTGTGCGAACATGTAGGCGAAGAGCAGGCGCAAATTGGCGAATTTCTGCCACTCATCGCCGGGCATCTTGCCGATCAGAGAACCTTTTCCGTGAACGACCTCATCGTGGCTGAGCGGGAGGACGAAATTTTCCTGGAAGGAATACAGCATGCGAAACGTCAGCTTATTGTGGTGATACTGGCGATGAATTGGGTCCTGGCTGAAATACTGAAGCGTGTCGTGCATCCAACCCATGTCCCACTTCAGGCCGAATCCCAAACCGCCGAGATGAGTGGGACGCGAAACCATCGGATAGGAAGTTGATTCTTCAGCATAGGTCTGAATGTCGGGATGCTCTTTGTAGGCTTCGAGATTGAAGCGCCGCAGAAAGTCGATGGCCTCCAGATTCTCGCGTCCTCCATACTTGTTGGGAATCCACTCCCCCTCTTTGCGCGAGTAGTCGAGGTAGAGCATCGAAGCAACCGCGTCTACGCGGAGGCCATCGATGTGATACTTGTCGAGCCAGAACATGGCGCTCGACGTCAGGAAGCTGCGAACTTCACTGCGACCGTAGTTGAAGATGAAGGTTTTCCAATCGGGATGGAAGCCCTGGCGCGCGTCGGAGTGCTCGAACAGATGGGTGCCATCAAAAAAGGCGAGTCCGTGGCCATCGGAAGGAAAGTGCGACGGGACCCAGTCGAGAATGACGGCAATGCCTTGCTGGTGCAGGTAATCCACGAGGAACATGAAGTCCTGCGGCGTGCCGTAACGCGCCGTGGGAGAAAAATAACCGGTAGTCTGATAACCCCAGGAACCGTAGAAAGGATGCTCCATGATGGGGAGAAGTTCGACGTGGGTGAAGCCAAGTTTATTCACGTGGTCGGCCAATCGGGGCGCGATCTCGCGATAGGTGAGGGAACGATTCTCTTCTTCGGGTACGCGCATCCACGAGCCGAGGTGAACTTCATAGATCGACATGGGCGCGTGCAGCGAATTGGCGTCGGCGCGTTTTTCCAGAAAGGCCGTATCGTTCCAGGAGTAGTCGAGATTCCAGACTATGGACGCCGTTTTCGGCGGATTCTCCGCGAAAAGTCCTACCGGGTCGGTTTTTTCAATCTGATAGCCGAGTTGGGTGGAGTCGATGTGGAACTTGTATAGCGTGCCCTTGCCGATGCCTGCGATAAAACCTTCCCAGATTCCAGACGAACCGCGCGGCTGGAGCTGATGCGATTGCGGGTTCCAACCGTTGAAATCTCCGATCACCGACACGTGGCGAGCGTTGGGCGCCCAGACACCGAAAACCGTACCCTTGGTCCCCTTGGATTCCACGAGGTGCGCGCCCATCTTCTCGTAAATGTGATAGTGGCTGCCCTCGTTGAATAAATAAAAATCTTCGGCGGTCAGCAGGGAAACGTCGTAGCGAACCGGAGATAATTGCTGGGTGGGGGGTGTAGTTGGCATAGTCTCCACTTCCGGTCCAGTGTAGTCCAAAGCGGAGCGACCGGTTGTGTGTGAGGGCGTTGCCGCCCCGGCACCACACTAACTCCACTAGCGAAGCTTTTCTTTCTGTGCGTCGCGCTTCGCCCGCGCCCAACCCTCTTTGACACTTTGCCGCGCGCGACCGAGGGCCAGCGCATCCGCCGGAACGTCTTCTGTAATGCAGCTTGCAGCCGCGACGTAGGCTCCACGGCCGATTCTTACGGGTGCCACGAGCGTCGAATCACTGCCGACGAACACGCCATCTTCGATCACGGTTTGATGCTTATTCACCCCATCGTAGTTGCAGGTTATCGTGCCCGCCCCAATGTTGACGCCTTCGCCGATTTCCGCGTCGCCGAGATAGCTCAGGTGGTTTGCCTTGGAGCCTTTGCCGAGTTTGATTTTCTTGGTCTCGACGAAGTTTCCCAGGTGCGCGCCTTCCCCCACTTCACTTCCCGGGCGCATATGGGTGTAGGGACCAAGGACGGCGTCCGCGGCCACGCGCGAGTCTTCCATGATCGTCCCCGGCTTCACCGTAACGCGGTCGCCAAGGATTGAATTCCCGATCACGCTATAGGAGCGGATGCGGCAACCCTCGCCAATGGTGGTTTTACCAAGCAACTGCACGAAGGGTTCAATTACGGTATCGGTGCCCACTTCCACGTCGCTGTCGATCACACAGGTGTGCGGGTAGAAAATTGTCACGCCAGCGTCCAGCAATGCGCGGCACTTGGCCAGGCGCAGGCGCGCATCCAGCATCATCATTTCGGCGCGGGTGTTGCTGCCAAGCACTTCGCCCGCATCTTCAGTTTTGATGGCCACCACTTTTGTGTTCGCACGGTGAAACACTCCCGCCATATCCGTGAGGTAGTACTCGCCGTGCGCATTCGCGGTGGAAAGACGGTCGATATGCTCATAAAGGGCGGGTATAGCAAACGCATAGAAGCCCGAGTTGATCTCGCGGATTCTCTTTTCCTTCGCGGTCGCGGCCTTCTCTTCCACGATGGCCTGAACTTCTGCGCGCGTGCCTTTGCGAATCACCCTTCCATATCCGTAAGGATTATCGAGATCGGCGCTGAGCACCGTCATGGCTGCTTTCTGAGCGCTATGGAACTCGCTGAGATTCCGAATGGTTTCAGCGGTGATCATCGGAGCGTCGCCGGAAAGTACGATGACCTGGTCGTATCCCGAGAGTGCTTCGCGCGCCATCATGATTGCGTGTCCCGTACCGCGTTGTTCGGCTTGCAGAACGAAGTTGACGCCGGTGCCGGCCATTGCCGTGCGAACGCGCTCCGCCTCATGCCCGACGATTACGAAGACGTCTCGCGCGGGGACAACCTTGAGCGCCGTGGCAATCACGTATGCCAGGATCGGCTTGCCGCCGACTTCATGCAGAACCTTAGGGTGCTTCGACTTGAGTCGCGTACCCTTGCCCGCCGCCATGATCGCGATGGCGATGCGCGATGGTTGCCGGCCGGATGGGGAAGACTTCGAGTTAGCCTTCATCTTTGTTTCACGTGATTTTGGCATGCTTAGTCAATATACCGCGAAGACGGGTAGAGGATCGGCTGCCGCGTCTCGCTCTGCGCAGGGAACCCTCAGCGGGGCTCTGATCTGTCCCATTTCGGCATCACTACAGCGAGGCCCTGACGCGAAAGCAACGTGGCGCGAAAGTAAGCTATGAAGTTCGGATGGTCTGGCGGTCTGGCGCTTGCGCCATCAACGCCATCAGGTCGTGCGCGACACGTTCGGTGGCGTGCCGCGCCACGTCACCCTCGTCCAGATAATCTCCCAGCAACGGGCACACGCCCAGCTTCTCGATCGCCTCCAGATCGTTCACGATTTGCGAGGCTCCTTCGAGAGCGTACTTGGCCTTTAGCTCCGGCGATGCTGCCTTGCGATTGATCAGAGCGTAGTCGAATAACTGCACGCCAGCGTGGCCATTGAGGGCGCGGATGTGATCCGCCGCGGTTAAACCTAGGCTTTCATTGGCCTGCGTCATGAGGTTGCAGACAAAGACCTTGATCGCAGGCGAGTCCAGAATCGCCGCGGCGATCCCGTGCACCAGCAAGTTCGGAATCAGGCTGGTGAACAGCGATCCGGGGCCGATAGTGATCAGGTCGGCATGGGCAATGGCGTCGAGTGTCTGGGGAAGCGGTCCGACATCCGGGGGCACCAGAAACAACTCCCGAATTTTGCCCTTGCTAGCCGTGATCCGCGTTTCGCCGCGCACACGTGTCCCGTCTTCGAGCAACGCTTCCAATTCCACGCTCGACATGGTTGCGGGGTAGATACGGCCGCGCGTGAGCAGAATTTCCGAAGACAGACGTACGGCCTCCGCGAAGTCTCCTGTGATCGAAGTCAGAGCGGCCAGAAAGAGGTTTCCGAAACTGTGGCCTTCGAGGCCAGAGCCTTTTTCAAACCGATGCTGGAATAGCCGTGAGAGCAGGGCTTCGTCTTCGGATAGCGCGACGATGCAATTGCGCACATCGCCGGGCGCAAGCATGTTGAACTCTTTGCGTAGACGGCCGCTCGACCCGCCATCGTCGCTGACCGTTACAACACCGCACAATTCACGAATCGTGGGTTGACCGGAAACGGCCAGTGCCGGCGTCATGACGTAACGCTTTAGACCTTTCAGCAGCGTGGAAAGGCCAGTGCCGCCACCGATCGCGACTACGCGCAGCTCGGGGCCAGTGTGTCCGGTATCGGAAGAATTGGTGCGCATAGGGACTACAGAAGTCAGAGGTAGATGGCAGAAGCGAAATCTAGGTCCGCACTGAATCTAACCGCTGCTATCTGACCTCTCACTTTTGGCCTTCAATTAATAGGCGCTGGCTTCTTCTTCCTGCGGTTCCGCTTCGGCGCCCGGATCCGGATAGAGCAGTTCGGTGAAGCGAGGGTCCTCCGCCAGATTTTGGAAGTCGGTGTCGTTCCTTGCCTGGAAGCGCAGGGACGGTTTCGCCTTAATCGCGTCGTTGAGCGCGGTGAGCGACTCTTCGACGTGACCCGTCAGACAATGCAGTGCGGCCAATCCGTAGAGAACGAAGTCCGCCTTCGGATTCTGCTTCAAGAGTTTGTCGAGATGCTCGCGCGCCGTCACGTAGTCCCCGACGTTCATGAGCGACACGGCGTAGTCGTAATGCTCTTCTGTCGTTTTGAACTGCAACGCGAGGGTTTCGAGATGCTTATCGCAGGTGAGGATGTGCACCTGGGCACGGTCAACCAGTGACTTATTTGGCCCGCTCAGGACTTTTTGCAGGTGGCCTTTCGCCTTTTCGAATTTGTGCTCCTGCAAGGCGCGGAGCCCGGACTCGTAGCTCTGCACTGCTTGTGTGTGTCGTGGATCTTCGACCGCATGCTTCTTGGGGGTTATCTTCAGTGGCATCGAACCGCCTTTAGTTCAGAATTGAAAATGTAATTTTATCGCCAGCGCAGAGGCGAAGAAAAACCTCTTTCCGTGCCTTCTGGTTTATGTTGCGGCATCTTCACTCAATTGATGTTAGCCGCTGTCGTCAGATCGACCAGCTTCCAGTCTCCCTTGATAATGCCTGCGCGGATTTCTCGTGCCGTCTTGTGCTGCTTGTACATGGTGTAAGTGTAATAAAGCTCTTTCAGGCAGGTTCCGCACTCGGCACCATGCGTGCCGGAAAAACAACTGTGTAGGCTGGTGTGCCCCATGCTGCGGTCACAGTAGCAGTAACACGGCTGCTGATAGAGAACTTTGGGAATCTTCGCCGCCAATTCATAGGCGTGGGTTTGATACGGAAACTGTGCGTTCGCTCCCCAGAGCTGATCCTTCGTCAAAATCGGCGGAAGCTTGGTACCCGCGGAGGGAGGCGCTGCATTGAAATGCGGCACTCCCGGATCGTCCTCAGATTGCAACCACGGCGTCGACAGCATCGCGACCATTAGGAACAGCAATGTTGACGCTAGACCCCGTTTACGCATGCCTATCAACCTCAGTCCCCTATTTTACCTGAACGCACGGGATTGGGGATTACCGGCTGAGTGCGAGAGCGCTTCTAAACACTCATAAGGGTCTTGTCATCCCGAGCGAAGCGAGGGATCTGCATCTTGCAGCGACCTGCAGATCCCTCGCTTTGCTTGGGAACTTTGAACCCTACCCCAGCCTCTCAAAGAACAGACAGATTGTCTCAATTCCGTGATGGAAGTTCGGGATGTGGAACTTCTCGTTCGGAGCATGCAGGTTGTCATCGGGAAGTCCGAAGCCCATCATGACCGAGGGAATCTTCAGCACGTCCTGAAAATCGGTCACGATCGGAATCGAACCGCCGGAGCGAATGAACACGGTTTCTTTCTTGAAGGTGTCGTGCAGGGCCTCCTTCGCCGCTTCGATGAAGCGGTTGTCGGTGCCCACCACGGATGCCGGCCCCTTGCTCCAAACCTTGATCTTGATATCGATGCCCTTGGGCGTGTTTTTCTTGACGAACGCCGTGTAGCGCTTGAGGATGTCGTCGGGGTCCTGGTTCGGCACCAGGCGCATGGAAACCTTGGCCGACGCTTTTGCCGGAATCACCGTCTTCGCACCCACAGCGACAAAACCGCCGGGCATGCCGTGCACCTCCAGGGTCGGACGCGCCCAGGTCCGGTAGAGTACTGAAAATCCGGGCTCGCCGGTCAGCACCTTGGAGCCGACTTCGGTTTTGCGATAGTGCTCTTCGTTAAACGGCAGCCGCTTCCATGCCTTCAGCTCGTCTTTGCTAGGCGCTTTAACTTTGCTGTAGAAGCCGGGGATCAGCACCTTACCCTTGGCATCTTTCATCTTGCCGATGATCTCGATCAGCGCAAACATCGGATTCGGCGCTGCCCCGCCATAGATGCCGGAGTGCAGATCGGTCTTTGCCCCGACCGCTTCAATCTCGGTGTACACCAGCCCGCGCAGCCCGACGCATAAAGTAGGGAGATTCGGCGCGAACAGTTCCGTATCGCAAACGAGCGCGAAATCCGCCTTCAACTTCGCCTTCTGTTTGCGGACATACTCGGCAATCGACTCCCCGCCCACTTCTTCTTCGCCTTCAAAAATAACCTTGACGTTGATGGGCAGCTTGCCGCCGTGCGCCTGCATCAGGGATTCGAGCGCTTTCACTTCCATCCAGAGCTGGCCTTTATCGTCGACCGCGCCGCGCGCGTAGATGTTGTTGTTGCGTTCGGTCGGCTCAAACGGAGGCGTGTGCCATTCGTCGATTGGATCCGGCGGCTGGACATCATAATGCGCATACATTAGGACGGTCGGCTTGCCTGCTGCGTGTAGCCAGTCCGCGTAAAGAAGGGGATGTCCCTTGGTCGGGATAATCTCGACATTTTCCATTCCGATGCGGCGCAGTTCAGCGGCCACAAATTCTGCTGCCTTCTGCACGTCACCTTTATGTTCATCGAGTGTGCTGATGCTGGGAATGCGAAGCAGGGTCTTCAGCTCGTCAAGAAAACGCGGCTGATTGTTGCGAGCAAAATCGACTGCGGGGGAAGCCATGACTGGTTGCCTTTCTGACGCGCTGGGCGCGCATACTTCCTGAAATGATCGCGGGAAACGCTTTAGTATACCTGAATCGAGGCAGACGCTTTGTGGCTCGGAGATGGCCTTTCTCCCAGTCTTCCATTGCGTCTAGCTTGATTGTGGTGTGTCCGGCATGCGACGCTAGAGTGCATCAAAGGAGTTTGCCCGATACCGCGCGAAGGGTGCGGAGTTCGCCGCCATGCTCATCAATTCAGCCGTGATTTTTCTGTTGGCCGGTTTGGTTTTGACTCCCGCTATTTCCCAAGACACTGCTGATCGCCGATTGCAGAATCCACATCCAGTAATTACAAGCATATCGGTTGCTGAGAGCGGCGATAGTGTCGATGTGGAACTCGCGTTCAGCGAACTGGTGCAACCTGAGGTGAGCAGGCTCGAGCATCCGGACCGGCTGGTATTCGATTTTCCCGGATGCGAATTGGCTAATCTAGGCCAGCGCTTTGTGGTGCACCGAGGGACAATCCTTGCGGTGAGCACTGCCGCAGTCGCTTCGACCGGCGCACGAGTGGTTGTCGAACTGAGATCTGAAGTCAAGTCGGCGCAGAATGGCGAGGGTGCGACAGCCGGAAATAAGCTGGTAGTCAATCTCAGCTCAACTGGAAACAACCTCACTATCAAGCTTGGCGCAAACGGAGCCCAGCGTTCTGTTCTCGCAAGCGATGGAAACAAACCTGCGGCGAATAGCCAGCCACTTGCTCCCAAATCTGCAGATGAAGTTCCACCAATGCCCGATACGCCGGGCCGTATCGTCGGCAACGATCCGCGGTTTATCGAAAACCTGCCAACCGGGACGTCAGGGGTGAATGGAACGGACCGAGCCGCGCCGAAGTCAGCGGATGCAGTTCCGCCGATGCCAACTGCGCCGCCGCTCGTTCTGAAATCGGATCGGTTGGCGCTATCAGCTACGGCCGCACCGCCGCCCAAGCTGACAGCCCTGCCGCCTGCGCGCATTCTGCCCGCGGCAACTACGCAGGTCGACGCTTATGGGCTTCTAGACCAAGCTCGAACTTTGCACATCTCCGACCTGGATTCGCTCGAAGCAAAGGCGCAAGCGGCGGATCCGCAGTCTGAAACCATGCTGGCGCTTGCCTACCACGCAGGAACTTTGCTGAAGCTGAACGATGCCGAAGCGCTTCGCCTGTTGCGGCAAGCGGCCGGGCGAGGCTTTGTACCAGCTGAGGAAGCACTGGCAATCTTCTGTCAGTCAGGTTTCGGAATGCCACCCGATAAAAAGCAAGCCGTCTCCTGGTATATCAGGGCGGCTGAGCACGGGTCGAAAAACGCGGCTACAAATCTCGCCTTGATGTACTCCACTGGCGATGGAATCCCAAAGGACTCTGCGCAAGCGGCGAGTTGGTTTCGCGCCGCCGCCGATGCAGGCGACGTAACCGCTCAGTTGAATCTCGCCGGCCTCTACCATCGCGGCGAAGGCCTGCCGCAGGATGATACCCAAGCGGCTATCTGGCTCACCAAAGCCGCCGAACAGAGTTCGCTTCCGGCCATGCTCCAACTGGCAAGCTGGGATCTGAGCCCGGAGCATGGTGGCCATATCGACGATGCGATCCTGTGGTTGAAGAAAGCCGGTGATCTGGGCGACGCAACCGCACAAATGGAATTAGGAGACATCTTCGTCGATAAGAAATTTGGTCGCGTGGACTATTCTCAAGCCGTCGAATGGTACAGAAAGGCCGCCGAACAGGGCCAACGCGAGGCCCAGTTTGGACTCGGAGCACGCTACTTGTTAGGGCAGGGCGTTCCGCAGAACTTCGACGAAGCACGGAACTGGCTGACGCGAGCCGCTAACCAAGGCCATCCCTACGCGGAATTCCTTCTGGCAAGAATGTTCGAATCCGGCGAAGGCGGTCCGGTCGATGTCTCCTCCGCGGAGAAGTACTATGACCCAGCCGCAAATTTCGGAATCCCCGAAGCGCAATTTCATCTGGGCCTCCTGCTCGCCGCCGACCGCAGCAATGGAGCGAATCTCATATCCGCATACAAGTGGCTGGTTCTGGCCGAGGACCCGGTGAAAGACAGCGCCGGGAAAGCGCAGGAACTTCGAAAATTGCTTGCGCCAGCGCAGATCGCCCAAGCCGAACATGAGATCGACGAATGGCGCACAGCCCATGCCCCACGCCATTCGGATCGCTAGAAATAAACTCAAAAACCGTCGTTCTTAGTTCTTCGACCACGGAGGCGCCACGCCCGTCAAGCGCGCGTATGCGATCAGTTGGCCCATGTGCTCGTTGGCGTGAACAATAATACGGAGATACATCCCGTCGACCGTCGCGTCGCGGTTATAGATGTGGACCCTACGCTCAAGGTCTTTGGATTTGACACTTGAACGGGCTTCTTTGACCGCGTCCAGCGAGCGTTTCAGCCAGTTGATGACCTCGGCTTTGGAGGTAACCGTTTTCTCCGCGTCCTCTTTGAGGTCGGCAGGCATCTTCGGTCCCGTCACACTCAGCATGTAGAAATTCACCATGACGATGTGCATGTACACTTCGCTGGTGGAACGCACTCCTGCCGCCGGTCGCCACGCGAATTTTTCCGCGGGCGTCGCCTCGGCGAGTGCAATCAATTGCTGAGAAACATGCGTCCATTCGCCGTCGTAACCCTGCCAGATTCCCTCGGGTAATGACTGGCTGAGCAACGTGTGCGTGTTCAACACAAGACACAACAACAATGCTCTCACCGCGAATGTTCTCATGGCGCCCCTCATTTCGGCGTAAATAGTGTGGTCCGCTCACCCCAACCACCGGTTGTTCGCACGATGTTCAGATTTCGCGGTGAACGGCGCTTTTACGATAACCGGCCCGTCATAGACGGGTGAGAAGTTGCATTCGGCGGAACTATGAGTGGGGCTTGCTCGGCCCACTGATCCCGCCGAGGACCGTCTGTATCGTGGCTAGCAGGCGGCCGGAGTTCTTGTCGAGTTCCAGAGTCGATTTTTCGAGGTACGCAGCCGCGCCTGAGCCGCGGAGTTTGTCCTCGTTGATCTGCGACAGGCTGGTCAGCACAAGGACGGGGATTCCCGAGGTGGCGGGATTCGCTTTCAGGTCTTTTAGAACTTCCAGACCGCTGACTTTTGGAAGCATCATATCGAGCACGATGATGTCGGGCCGATCGTCCTTCGCGGCTTGCAACGCTTCCTCGCCATCGGCGGCGGTACTGACCTGGTAGCCAGCCCTGGACAAGGCGCGCTCATTGGCTATCCGAAGAAACTTGCTGTCTTCGACCAAGAGCACTTTGGATTTCGAAACGTCCACAGCGAACCTCGTGTCCTATTTGTCCTGGCGGCGCCGTTTGTGACGTTGCTCGGTCATTATACCGGGGTTCGGAATTGTTCAGTTAGTCGTGCATGCGCACCAATCGTTGCTCCATCACAATCCTGGAATCCAACGGATGGCATTGCTGCGCAATATCTTCTGAAGGACTGGTCTCGGCAGGTTCAATCCATGTACCTGCTTGCCGTCCACAGTAAGAGTCTCGCCGGTCGCCAGGAACTTCCAGTCACGTGCGTAAGTGGACCGCCAGTCTTTCAAAGCGTCTGGGAACTTGGCGTCGGGAGGTAAATCGAGATCGGTGCCGTAGAGCACACGGTCCTGATACTTGATGAGAAATGCGCGCACTTTTTCCGCCGGCATCAGCATCAGATATTCCATTCTCGCCGCTGTGTCGATGGCAAAATTCGGATACTTGTCCAGGTGTCTGGCAATGTTGTCGAGATCCCGCTCCATGCTGCCCAGATGGACTCCGACCATGCGCAGTTGGGGATTGTCAGCCAGCACATGATCCCGCGCGTCGAGAATCTTCTGCTTGGATGGGAATCCGGGTTGGTTGGCAACGTACCATTGCGGATTTTCCTGGTAGTACGACCACGACGGATCGGATGCATCCGGTGGCCCCCATGCCACATCGGGCTCAGCTTGGTGTGTCATCAACGTTTTGCCATGGGTGGCGATGTCTTTGTAGATCGGCTCGAACTTCGGATCGTCGGCCATGATGTACTGGCCGCTACTATTCTTGATTTCCATTCCGATGTTTTTCCAAATCTTGACGGCAAGGGCTCCTCGCGCGAAGTCGCGGTCGATTTGCTTTATGGCATCGGCGGTGAAGGAAGGACTCTCAAAGTTGTAGGGATCGAAGGTGGTACACAGGGCAATGTGGCCATGGCTCGACCGCACGAGCATCCGCGCGTCGTCGATTTGTGGTTGCAATTGCTTGCGATAGGAGAGCGTGTCATCCATGACGAGGATATTCAGCAACTTCACGTGCAGACGCTCCAGCATTTTCTGAAAGTCGGGATCGGTCTTGAAAACATGCACGTGGACATCGATGGGATGGAGCGCTGCGAAGGCACGCAAAGCCCTTTCTTGATCGACGGAATTTGCTGGAGCTGACGCAGAGGTTTGCGTGTGAGCCGTGGAGGACAGGACGATCGAGAGACCAAATATGACTTGGGCGATGGTTCGTGCGGAGGCATTAATCGTCATCATTATCGAAAGCTCCTTCCATCACTGTAGGGGCCGCTCTGGCGGTTAGCTCACGGGACCGCCGCACGCCGCAATGTAGGGATCGAGCGCGTCTCCGATCTTATCGAAGATGAGCGGCAGAGGCGCATTCTTAAGCGTGCCCTGACGCACCTTGCTGTACTGGGACGGCAGGAAGTCGCTCAGCAGGGTTTCGGGTATGCCTCGGGCCTCGAGATTGGTGATCAGGATATTTGTTGCGTATTGCACGGCGGGATCGGTCCAGTAGTAGCGTATGCGGTCGCTGTAGCTGTGAATACGAAGGCCATGCTCCTCCTGTGGGCTGCCTCGATAGTGCTTCTTCCAGTGCTCCGGTTGCTGGAGCATTGCATGCTCGATCGCTTCCGGCAGCTTCGATTGCTGCGCGGGCAGGATGCATTGCTCCTCGATGGTTGCCAAAGCAAAGAGCGCTTGGCGCATGGCATAAGTGAGCGCGGGTCCGACCTTCAAGATGGCGAAGCCGTCGCGGACCAACTCCGCCAGCGCCTGCTGTCTCTGGTAATCGGTGGAGTGGGCTTCGAATACCAGTTTGGGATGGCCGCGCAAAACCTGGCATAACGATACTGCCTGCGAAGGCACATAGTCGGTTACGCTCTCGTTGTTGAACTCGACACCGGGCTGGACCACGAGCGCGATCACTCGGTCCCATGCGGAGTGGAGCCCGGCTGCGGCGAAGGCCTGACGATGTACCAGGATTGCCTGTTCGGCGGCCTCACGGCGGGTAATGGCAATGGCTGCGTGTTCTGCGGCACCGCCGGGAGTCGGCACCTCCGTCCCGACCACATAGACCGGCTGGGGTTCATGGGAGGACGATTCCGCTATGCTGCACAGAAAGGCCGCTCGCTTGGCGATGGTTTCCTCCGGTAGAGGATTGGGATCGCCAGCGCAGGGCATGCTCGCGTCGAGATGGATTTTGTGAAAGCCGTCGCGGACGTAAAGCCGGACCATCTCCGCGGAGTGGCTCATGGCCTGTTCGGCACGGAGGTCCTGCCATGGGTTAGGGCCAAGATGGTCGCCACCGAGCAGAATGCGGTCGCGCGGAAAGCCGACTCGCGCTGCAATCTCGTACACGCGCACGCGAAAATCCGCGGGCGTCATTCCGGTGTACCCGCCGAATTGATTGACCTGATTGCAGGTAGCTTCGATCAGCAGCGGGCTATTGCCGATGGGCGCGCGCCGCATGGCGGCTTCAAGGACCCACGGATGCGCCGAACACACCGAATAGATTCCACGGTATTCTTTGCGGGCGCGGGCCGCGGCCAGTTCCTGCAAGCAAGCAGACATGGAGCTCAGAAAGCCAACTTCAATCCAAATTGAATGACGCGGGGCTGGGCTGTTCCGTAGGTATTCGAGGCTGACGCGCCCGCCGAGCCGGTAATCTCCCCATAGGTGTAGCCTTTATCGGCGAGATTACTGTCCGGCCTGCCGAAGTTGACGTTGTTGAAGGCGTTGAAGAACTCGGTTCTGAACTCCAGCGCGAAGCGCTCGCTGAGCTTGGCATTCTTGACCATGGCCAAATCGGTGCTGAAGTACCTCGGTCCGCGAAGAATATTCTTTCCCGTATTCCCGAAAGTGAAGGGCGCATTGCCGATAAATGCGTTCGTGTTAAACCATTCTGCCACCTCGGCAGCGTGAGAACGCCCGGGCAGGATGGCTTGCTGAATACTGGAGACGGCAAGATCGGCGCGATCCCCAAGTATGCCGCTCTGGGAATTATCCGCGCCACTGAAAATGGAGAATGGAAATCCACTCTGCCAGAGAGCGGTTCCGGATAATTCC
>Ga0187847_10002411_pt1 | contig 15098 bp, 15 predicted proteins | sample June2016WEW_4_10_FD_132458 | JGI IMG/M metagenome (GOLD analysis project Ga0187847, IMG submission 132458) | Peatland microbial communities from SPRUCE experiment site at the Marcell Experimental Forest, Minnesota, USA - June2016WEW_4_10 | ecosystem: Environmental > Terrestrial > Soil >...
GACGTTGGTGAGGGCTTCCTGGATGATACGGTAGATCGTCAGTTCCGCGGTTTCGCCGCGTGCGCCGAGTGAGGGCGAGATCGAGGTTTCGATCACGACGCCGGGGTGGGTTTCGCGCCACAGGCGCATCAACGCCGCCAGCGCATCGCTCAGCCCGAGTTCCGCAAGTCCTGCGGGCCGCAGCCGCTCGAGGACACGTCGATTGAACTGCTGCAGGGCATTCACCTGATCGGACATCGCGCCGATATGCTTGCGCAAAGCCTCGAGATCCGGCTCGGGGGTATCGGCCAACCGCGTCAGCGCGGAGGTGTGCGCGCGCAGTGCAAACAGATAGGGGCCAAACTCGTCATGCAGGTCGCGCGCGATTTCCTTGCGCTCGACATCCTGCAGCGACACCACCCGTTCGGCGAGCTGCCGTTTCTCTTCGACCGCCGTCCCCAGCACGGACGCGAGATGGTTCAGTTTGCGGCAGATCGTGGCCAGCTCGGGCGAGCCGCTGGGCCGGACGCGGGTATCATAGCGGCCTGCCTCGATGCCGGTCATGGCATCCGTGAGCCCTTCGATCGGCGCCAGCGCGCGACTGACGACTGTCATCGTGATCAGGAAAAGCGCCACGGCGATCGCTGACCCGATCTCGATTTGATCGACGATCCCGTCCCAGATCTCGGCGATCTCGTCGTTCGGATGCGAAGTAATGACGAGCGATCCCAACGATTGCCCGTTCACCCCGATGGGCACGCTGACAGTCGTTTTCTCCGGGTAAATGAGGGCGACAAACCATTCGGGGACCTGCTGCGGTTCGCCTGAAACGTCCGGTGGCGCGGTTGCCGCAGATGCGCTGCCTGGGGCCGGGTCGCGGGTGATGCTGACATGGCGCAGTTGCTTCAGGCCTTCGACGATTTGTTCGAGCCTGGCTTCAGGATCGCGAGCCTCGCTGAGACCTGACACCAACGTCTCGACGAAGCCGCGCGCGAGCCGGATCACGCTTTGATCCTCGGCCATCACCCGTGGCGCAGCATCCAGCAGGAGCCGGGCGATGTTGATGACCAGACCGAGCACCATGATGAGCGCCAAAAGTGTGTTGAGCCGTCCACGCAAGGACAGCCTCTGCCATATCGCCATGTTCCGCTCCGGCAGCTGCGCGCTGTTTGGTCACCGACATTGACAGCCGAAAACAGCGGCTATCTAATTGAAGGTACCTCACTTCTTCTGGAAGGACATAGTGCGAAGGTGCAGCAAGCGAGAGATCAAACGCCGCTGTGGTATATCGCGTCCGGCGCCGCCGCTGGTCCGTGCCGTGTTGCGCTGCAAACTGATTTGCGAAGGCCTTCCGATCCAGGATCTTCCGATCGATGTCGATGCGCATCCTGATCGTTGACGATCATCCGATCGTGGCTTCCGGCTGTCGTGCGTTGCTGGCCGGCACCCCGGACGTCACAATTCTGGAGACGCCGGACGCGGAAAGCGGCGAGAAGGCCTTTGTCGCCGAGCGACCTGACGTTTGCATCGTTGATATCAATCTGCCGGGAGTCTCGGGCTTCGAGCTCGCCCGCAGAATTCTGGCGCGCGATGGGACGGCACGGATCATCATGTTCAGCATGAATGACGATCCGATATTTGCCGCGCGCGCCATCGAGGCGGGCGCCAAGGGTTATGTTTCAAAATCCGGCGATCCCGCCGATCTGGTCGAAGCCATTCGCAAGGTGGGCGAGGGCGGCGTATTCCTGCCGCCTGCGATCGCTCAAAGCGTCGCCTTTGCCGGTCCGGGATTTGCCGAGAACCGTCTTGCGAAACTGACAGCGCGCGAGATCGAAATATTGCGCCTGCTGGGTGCCGGCAAGAGTCTCTCGGAAATCGCGTGGCTGGTGCATTCATCCTACAAGACGATCGCAAATACCTCTTCCGGCATGCGCCAGAAGCTTGGTTTGCGCTCGTCTTCCGAATTAGTGCGCTTTGCGATCGAGAGCCGCCTGGTCTGAAAGCCTAACCGGCTGCCATCTGCGATACCAATCGCCGCATTTCATCACCGATCGATGCGACGATGTCCTTGTCGCGCTTTCCCCGTGACGGCGGCAGTGATTTCTCGGCAATGATGCGGGTCGGCCGGTCGCACAGCAAGAACAGGCGATCCGACAATTGGATCGCCTCGTCCAGATCATGGGTCACGAACAGCGTCGTTACCCTGGTCCGCGTCGTCAACGCCACGAGTTCGTCGCGCAGCCGGTCGGCGATGGCCTGATCTAGCGACACAAAGGGCTCGTCAAGCAGAAGAAAATCCGGCCGCCCCGCGAAGGCGCGGGCGATAGCCGTGCGTCGTGCAAGCCCCAGCGACAATTCGCCTGGATACCGTGCCAGATGCGAGCCGAGGCCGAGGATATCGACCAGTTCCGTCAAGTCGGCGGCGCTATCGCCGGCAGGCAGTGCAAGCCGGATGTTTTGCTCGACGGTGCGCCAGGGCAGCAGGCGAGGCTCCTGGAATACGATCCCGAGACGGCCGGCTCCGGGTGTGCGGATCTCACCGCGGAAATCCGGATCGAGCCCGGCTGCGATCCTCAGAATCGTGGTCTTGCCGCAACCGGAAGGACCGATCAGCGCTCCGAACGAGCCGGCTTCGAGCCGGAGTTTCAGACCGCGAACGACTTCAACCGGCGTGCCATCGGCCGACAGATAGGTCTTCGATTCGATGCAGAGTTCAAGCGGGGCGGCGTCGCCAGCGGTTTGCACGTCGTTCAAGCGGTTGTACCAGATAGCCTTCGATCACGAGCATAAGCACGATGAAGCAGATCGCATAGCTCAGTATCTGGGCCATGTCGAACAGCGAGAAAGCCGAACCCAGCACGAAACCCACGCCATTCGGACGTCCGATCAGTTCGACCACCAGCACGATCTTCCAGACAATCGAGAGCCCGGAACGCGAACAGGCCGCCAGATAGGGAGCGAATTGCGGGATGGTCACGTGGCGAACTCTTGTGAGCAGCGAGAACTTGAATGCCCTGGCCATTTCGTCAAGTTCGGGATCGAGCGCACGGGCGCCCTCGCGCATGATGACAATCACGTTCGGGAGTTTGTTGACGGCCACGGCCAGAATCGCGGCGGTCTCGTTGAGGCCGATCCAGATATAGGCGAAAATGATGGTTACGAGCGCAGGCATGTTAAGCAGCACGGTCAGCCACGGATCAGCGTAGCGATCGGCGGTTTTCGAACGTCCCATCGCGTAGCCCGCGACGATGCCGAGGATCATCGCGATCGCAAACGAGATGATCACCCGTCCAAGCGTACAGGCCATATGAAACGGCAGTTCGCCGGAACGCAGGTCAGCGAGCATGGTCGTGCCGACAGTCAGCGGACCCGGCAGCAGGCGGGATTGAACCAGCGCCGCTGCAAGCGCCCAGCCCGCAATCAGGATGGCGAGCGAATAAATCCTCGTCAACGCTCGGTCTCCCGCGGAGGAGTTTGCGAGGGCGTTTGATAGTAAAGGCCGGGATCGAGTTCCTGCAGCGGGCCCACAAGTTCCGGGCCGCCGATGCCGGCAAGCGTTTTGAACAGCGCCCGCGCGTCAGCCTGTTCCGCCGCTATTGTTCGCCGCGGCATACCCTCCCGGGTCTGGTCGCGATAGGCCTGGAATGTCGATTGATCTTCCGCATTCATCAGCGGCCGCAACGCATCCCATTCCGCGTCGGATCGGCGCATGATGTCGTTGGCGCTCTGCGCAACCGCGATGAAGCGATCGATGGTGCTTTTGTGACTTGTCGCAAAGCCTTCCGAAAATGCGTAACCGATCAGCGCGATCGGTTGCTCGAGCCCGAGGGCAACTTCCGCCTCACGCACGTCAAGCAGGCGGCGATAGCCCTGGGCCTCCAGCCTGGCGCAGAAGTTCCAGTAATTGAGGCCCGCCTCGGCCTCACCCTGTTGCAATTTTTGAAATATCAGCGGCGGCGCGCCGTACTGGAGCGTCGCCTCGCGTTTGAGGTCAATTCCCTGGCGGATCGCGGCAGCCTGGACAATAAGCCAGCCTTTATCGAGCGGGCCGCCGGCAACGGCGAGAACGCGGCCCTTGAGGTCGCCAAGGCTTCGCAACGGCGAATCCGCCTTGACCATGATGGAGCCGACCGCGCTGGAATAGGGATAGAACAGCAATTTGGCGCCGAGCGCCCGCGCACGGGCGACCCAAAGCCAATCAACGACGGCCAGATCGACCGAACCACTGTTAAGCGCGAGTTTGCCGGCGTCCGGCGAAGCGTATTCGGTGATCTGCAAATCCAGGCCGGCGATCGAGGCGAGGTCGTGACGGCGGATCACGTCCAGCTGCCAGGCGAACGTGCCGGTCTTTTGCAGGCCTATTCGCAAAGTCTCGCCGGCCAGCGTTGGAATTGCCCAGACGAGCAGACAAAGCGCCGGGAAAATTTTGAACATTCACGATGTTTCCGGGCGATCGGAAATCTGCTGCAAAGCACAATCGATCGCGGGTTCGAGGGTAGCCTCCAACGCGGTCATTCTTGCGTGAAATAATTGACGCTACAAGCTGGAATTCCTTCGAGGGCTTGATGGCGCAAAGCGGCGAGCAGTTCCAGATGCAGCGCCGCAAAGTGCTACGAAAGTCGCCTGAACTATGGCTATATGCGGTCATGGCAGAGTTCAAGGCATGGGGGCGTTGTGTTGCGCCGTCAAGACAGGCGGCAACATTCGGCCTGTTGCTGGCATTTGCGATCATCCCAACCGGCGCCCGCACTGCAACAATCGATACCGAGCATCTGTTCGGCTTCACCATCGGCAGCGATGTCGGAGAAGTCGGCGAAAAAGAGATAGAAGGTTCCTTAACCGGCCGATTTGGCAAACAGACCGGAACGTACAATGCGGGCTCGGGCACCTTGTCGGCGGAATCGGTGCCGATCGCCAACCTTCGAACCGAGATCACCGCCGAGGTCCTCGGTTATGGCATTACCGGCGTTACCGGATTGGCCGATCAGCAATATGCCGCATTCGGAGGCCTGTCCGCCGATATCCGCTACCAGTTTCTGGATCGCGCGACCGCGCCGTTCGGTTTTGCGGTGGGCGCCGAGCCTCGTTGGGGGCGGGCTGACGACGTGACCGGCCAACCTGGCAGCCAATATAGCGTTGACTTTGTTGCCGCCGCCGACTGGGAACCGATCCGCAATCGCGTCGTCGCGGCGTTCAATCTGCTCTACCAGCCCGAGACCACGCGTTTGAAATGGACCGGCACGTGGTCACAGCAATCAACCGCGGGCGTGGCGATTGCCGTGATGGCGCAGATTAAATCCGGGATCTTCATCGGTGGCGAAGCGCGCTATCTGCGCGCATATGACGGGATCGGTCTGCAAACACTCGCCGGACAAGGCTTTTTCATCGGGCCGACGGTATATATGCAACTCTCCGAAAAAGCCTGGATGGCGTTTGCCTGGAGCGCCCAGGTTGCGGGCGAGGCGACGACGTCAGTCGGTTCGCTCGATCTCGTCAATTTCGAGCGCCGGCAGGCGCGTCTGCTGTTCGGCGTAAATTTCTGAGTTCAAGCCAGCTATTTCGCGCAGTTTTTCAGGCTCTTCTCCTCGATCGAAAACACCAGGCCTTCCCTGACCTCGATGTTCGGGACCACGCAGGTCCGTCCGCTTTTATCGACAAACTTGACGTCATAGATGCCAGGCGGCGTATCGGTAATTTTCAGGCGCTCGTCATGATCGACGGTATGATCCCGATCGTTGTCGGCCTGATTCCGGCCCCAGTCGTTCTTGCCGGCGGGCGAAAGTTGCACCGAAGTGAGAGTGTTGGCGGTCAGGTTCCAGAGCCTTGTGTCCTTTGCCAACGCGCTCATCGGAAGCAACGCCGAAATGAAGATTATCAGAGCCGTTGCCCTGGCCATTTTTTGCTCCTCCCGGAATATTGCGGCGTCAGCCTTTGTTTCCCGTGTTGCGGATCGATCTGGACGAAACCAGCGACCACGGCCGAGCAGCCGGATCGCCGGTCATCGATGCAAACGCGCGGCGTGCCAGCGCAAATGATCTTCCATGAACGTCGACACGAAGTAATAGCTGTGGTCATAGCCGGGCTGGCGCCGCAGCACGAGGGGGATGTTCGCCTGCGAACACGCGCGCTCCAGGAGTTCAGGCCGAAGCTGGGCGGTCAGGAACTGATCGGCATCGCCGACATCGACCAGGAAATCGGAAAACCGCGCGCCATCCTCGATCAGCGCGACAGTATCGTGCTTGCGCCACGTATCGCGCGCCTCGCCGAGGTATCCGCCCAACGCCTTGATTCCCCACGGCACTTGTGACGGGGCAACGATCGGCGAAAAGGCGCTGGCGGCACGATAGCGGCCGGGATGACGTAGCGCGATGGTAAGGGCGCCATGGCCGCCCATCGAGTGACCGAGGATCGACTGCCGTTCGCGATCGACTGGAAAATCCTTGGCGAGCAGTTCAGGCAGTTCTTCGGTCACATAGCTCCACATGCGGTAGTGGCGCGCGAACGGCGCTTGTGTCGCATCGACATAGAAGCCGGCGCCAAGTCCGAAATCGTAGGCGCCGGCGGCATCGCCAGGCACGCCTTCGCCCCTCGGACTGGTATCCGGCGCCACAAGGATCAAGCCCAATTCGGCGCAGGCTTTGCGAAATTCGCCTTTTTCGGTGACATTGGCATGCGTGCAGGTCAGGCCTGAAAGATACCAGACCACCGGCAGCTTCGCGCCATCCTGATGCGGCGGGACATAGACCGCGAAGGTCATGCCGGTTCCGGTTTCGCGGCTGGCGTGCTTGTAAACACCCTGCACGCCACCGTGCGATCTGTTCAAGGAAACGGTTTCGAGCGTCATGATTCTATGGCTCCGGCGCCCCAACGACGCGAAGAGGACAGGTCGAATAGGTCATTTCGTTCGGGCGGCCTTGTCAAGCGAGCGTTACTGGAACCGGGAGTTACTTTCGTTGCGATGCGGCAGAAAACCGATGCGGCGCCGTGCAGGATCGATACGCCGGGCACATGGATGTCTGCCATCATCGTCGCGTGCCTCATTTCGCTGTTCCGCGAGCCAAACCGCGCGTTCTTTGTCGAAATTTTGAAACGGCGGGATTATTTGGGCGTAATATTATCAAGCAGCGCTTTGAATGGAGGAGGGCGGATTGATTGAAATCATCCTGACGGTCTGTGCCATCGCCAATCCCGCCAATTGCGAGGAAAAGGAGCTTCAGTTCGCCTGGGAAGGGTCACTCCGGCAATGCATGATGGCGGCGCAGCCCTATATCGCCGAATGGATTGGTCAACATCCTGCCTGGCGCGCCATGAAATGGAGCTGCGACTATCCTGGCAGCAAGAAGCGAAAGATTTGATTTGGCCACGCCGGGCGCGTGTGGCAAGCGCTGCGCGTTTGCGCCGCTTTGGGGCCGCGCACCTGGTGTTGTGGAGCTTCAATTCGGACCGAAGGCGATCCCCCAGGGCAATTCGCCGACCTGAATCGATTTGATGACCCGCAAGCGCGCGACGTCGATGACCGAAATGTCATTGGAAACGCCATTTGTGACCAGCAGGTATTTCTCGTCCGGCGTAAATGCGCCGTGCCAGACCCGTTGACCCACCAGCAGATATTTCAAGATGGTGTGAGTGACGCCGTCGACGACGGCCACCCGATTGGCAGGTCCGAGATCGATGAAGCCGAGCTTTCCGTCGCGGGTGATATTGATGCCGACGGGTTGAATGGCCTCGGATCGAAGGCCTGGAATTTCGAACTTGACCGTTTGCTTGAGCTGGCGTGTCGCCGGATCGATGATCGCGAGGTCGCCGCCGATTTCCGAGGTGACCCATAATTCCGATCCGTCAGCCTTGAATGCGGAAAAGCGCGGACGCGATCCGACCAGCAGGTTACCGACGATCTGGCGGCTTGCGGTGTCGATGAAATGGACCATGCTGGTTGTTTCGGACGAACACACCAGGATCTTGGAATCCGGGCTGACCGCCATGCCTTCAGGCTCGATGCCGACCGACACCTCGCCGATCGATGCGCGCTTCTCGAGGTCGATGACCGTCACCATCGCGTCATTTTCATTGGCGACGTAGAGGATCTTGCCCGCCGGATCGATCGTGAATTGCTCGGGATCGGGACCTGAAGGCAATTCGCCGACCACGCTCAGGCTCTTGGTGTCGATGACCTGTATGCTGTCGTCGTCGCCGAGGGCGACATAGACCAGTTTGCCGTCACGGGAGACTTCGATGCCGCGTGGCCGCTGTCCGGTCTTGATGGTTGCGATCGTCTCCATCTTGTCGGTGTCGATGACGGAAACCGTATTACCTTTTTCGTTGGAGACGTAGGCGAGAAAGGCGAGCGCGGGATCGACTGACAGCCCGGCCAAGGCAAACGTAAAGGCAGGCACCGCAATCCATCGCAAATCGAACATGTGGTATTCTCCCGACATCGGCTACGGCAACAATTCACAGACGACCGCATTTAGCATGTCGTTGCTCCCCATCGCCAATGGAGTATCTTGACCGGCACGCGCAAATGCGACGGAAAACACAGCGAAGCTGCCGGTAATGCGGCATGAACGCGATATTGCGGTGCACCGAATCATTGGTTGTATCTAAAAGCATGGGTTCCGTCTGAAACATCGCATGGGAGGCACAATTTGCTCCGGATTTTCCTTGCTGTCTGCCTACTGACGGTTTCATGCGGAGCGGGCCTGGCGTCCGACGAGCCGGTGGAAGTCAAGATCGGCTACCTGCGCCAGCTGCCATCGAAGATCAGGATATCGCTGATCGATGTACCGGCGGCCAATGACGGACTCGCTGGAGCCCAATTGGCCACCGAAGACGACAACGCTACCGGCCGCTTTCTCCATCAGCGCTACACCCTGGTTGAGCGCGTGCTTGGCGAGGGCGACGATCCGGTCGCGGCCATGAATGCGCTCGCCGACCAGGGCGTGTCCTTTATCGTGACCAGCCTCGATGCGGATCGGCTGCTGAAGGTCGCGGACGCCGGTCAGGCGCGCGGGGAGACGTTGATCAACGCATCCGCACTGGACGAACGCCTGCGCGAGCAGGATTGTCGCGCCAACGTCATACATGTTGCGCCGACGCGTTCCATGCTTGCCGACGCGCTGGCGCAATACCTGATCTGGAAGAAGTGGGACAAATGGGTGCTGCTCAGAGGCTCACACGAAAACGATGGTCTGTTCGCCGAAGCATTGCGTCACGCCGCGACCCGGTTCGGTGCCAAGATCGTCGAGGAGCGCGAGTTCAGGGATAACGGCGGTGCGCGACGCACCGATAGCGGTGTCGCCGAGATTCAGCGGCAGATGCCGGTGGTGACGCAAGGATTGCCCGCTCACGACGTGCTCGTTGCGGCGGATGAAAGCGAGGTTTTTGCCGGCTATTTGCCGTTTAGGACATGGGATGCCCGACCGGTCGCGGGCTCGGCGGGGCTCGTCCCCGTTAGCTGGAACGCGGCGTTCGACCAATGGGGCGCCGTGCAGTTGCAGAACCGTTTCACCAAAGCCTATCAGCGCCCGATGACGTCGCAGGACATCCAGGCCTGGACCGCCGTTCGCATGATCGGCGAGGCGGCGGTCCGAAGCGGCTCCGCCGATTCCGGCAAGATGCTCGCTTATATCAAAGGTCCGGAATTCTCGGTCGCAGCTTTCAAGGGTCAAAAACTGACCCTGCGCGACTGGAACCTGCAACTACGGCAGCCGATCCTGCTGTTCGATGGCAGGAATACCGTATCCGTTTCTCCGCAGGAGGGTTTCCTTCATCAGGTTTCGGCGCTTGATACGCTCGGGCTCGATCGCCCCGAAACCAAGTGCAAGTTCAAGTGACGATCGTCGCGACCGGCCTGGCACGGAGCCGTTCGGCACTCCGCAAAATAAAAGCCTGGGCGCGGATGCTGAAGCGCGAGGTTCATGCGATCTATTTTGCCGCTCAGAGCCCGCGCGTGCCCTGGTACACCAAGTGTCTGGCGATGGCTGTTGCCGGATATGCGCTTTCGCCGATCGACCTCATTCCGGATTTCATCCCCATCCTCGGCTATGTGGACGATTTGATTATCGTGCCGCTGGGAATATGGCTGGTGCTGTCATTGATCCCGGAAGACGTCATGACTGCGTGCCGCGCTCGCGCGGATCAGGCCGTCACGGGTCCGCACGGCAAGACCGCAGCGATCGCTATCATCGCGATCTGGATTCTCGGTGCGGCCGTGTTGGGTTGGATCGCGTTGGTCTACTGGCGCGGAACAAACTAGGTCACGTGCAAATCGCCGTCGTTGATGCCGTTGGCGCACATTGTATGCGTGTGCGGCTCGCAAATTGCGTTCGCGCAAATACGTATTTCTACGGAGGCGGATTGCTGATTGTGGCGCCGCTCCCGATCCAGGCGGCAATTGTTTTGGGGATGAAAGTGCGGCGCTGCGATTTTCGGCACGAAGCTTGCTTTCTTGACCGAGCCGGAAATTACAGGAGAGCACTGGATGACACGCATCATCCTCTGTTTGGCTATTTTCGGTTGTCTGATCGGGGCTGTGAATGCCCGTAACTTGGGACAGTGGGGCGCGGTCGATCCCGAACTTCGGCAGTGGTACGAAGCGCTGATGCAGCCGGACGTTCCGAATGCATCCTGTTGCGGCGAAGCCGACGCTTACTGGGCCGATGAAGTTCATGTCAGGGACGGCAAAACCTACGCGATCATCACCGATGACAGGGACGATGCGCCGCGCAACCGGCCTCACGTCGATATCGGAACGGAAATTGAAATTCCGACCAACAAGCTCAAATGGGACAAATCCAATCCAACCGGTCACGGCATCGTGTTCCTCAGTCGCAACCGCTATGTATTCTGTTACGTTCAACCCGGCGGGGTGTGATAAATCGCGTCTGCTGAATCGAATGTGCGCAGACCTGTCCGTCGGCCAACGCACGGATGACGATAATCTGCAGACTGTTGATCAGATCCAGCCGCGGGCCATTGACGCCGACGGTCTCAGCGTCCATCGATCAGAGCCATGAAATCAGTCTCCCGTTTTCCGGATTGGTGTTCGCTCTCCGAGAGCGATCGTGTGGCCGCGCTGGCGCAGAGCAGGAGACGGCTCGCCGGCATCGGACGCAGACTCCATGCCGTCGAGCAGATCTTGCCAGCGGACGTTTCGAACCGGGGTCCGCTCGACGGGATGCCTTACGCTGCCAAGGACATGATCGCGACCGGTAAGATCGAGCCATCATGGGGGTGTTCCGAACCTATGGCGGCCGCGCTTCCGCGCGCATCGGTGATTGATCGCATGGAACAGGCTGGAGCCTGCCTCATCGGGACTGCTGCGATGACAGAGCTGGCCTACGAACCATCCGGTTTCGTTCGCGGCGGTGCTCTTAATCCGTGGTGCCCGGATGCAATTCCGGGCGGATCATCGAGCGGATCTGCGATCCTGGTCGCGTCCGGAGTCTGTTTTGCCGCGCTAGGTTCCGACACCGGCGGATCGATCCGTATTCCAGCGCACTGCTGCGGCGTTACCGGTCTCAAGCCGAGCTATGGCCGGATATCGCTTGACGGCACGATGGCTCTGAGCCTCGATACCATCGGGATCATCACCCGAAGCGCAGCGGAACTTGCGTTGATATGGCGGTCGAATACTGGTGAGCGCGCAAGCCTGGTCACGGAAAAGCCGTCGGGTACCATGCTGGCGGACGCGTTCGGCGCCTGCGATCCTGAAATCAGTGAAATTTGTCGTAGCGCCATCGACGTGCTCGCTGAAACCGGTATGTCCATCGATGCTAGATCCGGATTTCCCGAGCAGGCGGATCAAAATGCATTGCTGGTGCTGCAGGCGGAGGCAGCCCGGCAGCACAGCGAGCTTATTGATGATCCGCGCATCGACCCAACCTTGCGAAAACGCCTGAGCAAAGGCCTGACGATATCAGATCAATCACTTGGCCTGGCTCTTGATGCCCGCGGTGTGCTTCGTGGTGATTTTCTGTCGCGTTATCTTGGTGAAGCGACCGTCGCTCTGCTTCCGGTGATGCCGATCAGGACACCAGGTGTTGAGGATGTCGATACGGGGTCGGCGAATTTCAATCCGCGGGTGCTTTACGCGCTCAGCCGCTTCACCCGCTTCGTCAACTATTTCGGCTTGCCCGCTCTTGCTGTACCCGCAGGCTTTGACAGCCGGGGTATGCCGGTTGGTCTTCAAATTATCGGACGGCCGGGCAGCGACGCGCTGTTGCTTGAAATCGGGGTCAGGTTGCAGGCCCGGACCGATTGGCACGGTCGTGTGCCGACGGCGATTATGTCCGATGTCGCTGGCGAGCAAGGATTGATTGGGTGATTTGCCATCAATTCCCGCCGGCCGGCCTGCGCGATTCCGGCTTCAATTGGGCCCTGGAATGTTGCGCTGGGCGTGCGTGATATGACACGATCCTTGCATCGGATAGCACGACAATCTGACAGAGACTGAAACGGAGGGTCGACCGTGCGGATATCAGGACAGTGGATCAAGCTTCTCTTGCTGGTCGGGGCCGTCGGATTGCTGCCGCTGCCCGCGAGAGCCGTTGGACCTGAACCGGCGCCATTGGCGCAGCCGGTTCAATTGACGATCGGCTATCAGAAAGTCGGCCATTTGGCCCCCATTATTCTCATTGGCGACGAACTGAAGAAGCTCGGCGTCGATCTCAAACTGGTCGAGTTTGTCCGTTACGCCGACGCGCGCACCGCGCTGCTGGCCGGGTCTCTCGACGCCGCTTCGGTCGGACCCGCCGATCTCGCCATCTCGCTGGCGCAGGGTTCGACCAATGTAGTCGGGCTGATGGGCGTCGGCTCGTCACCGAAATACGTGATTGGCCGAAAGGGTGTGACGTTCGACTCCTGGGCTGATCTGAAAGGCAAGAAGATCGCCATCGCCCCGGGTTCCGCGGTCTGGTTTCAGTTCGCCGCGACGCTGGTTGAAAAGGGCATCCCCTATAACAGCTTCGAGGCCGTCAATATTCAGGGCGGCGGCGCAAATTTCGATCAGGCTTTGAAAAAAGGCGATGTCGACGGTCTCGTCACATGGGAGCCGTTCGAGTCGATTCCGCAAATCGATGGTTACGGTTACTTTGCCAAAGGCCTCGAATACAGCTCGTCGAATGCTGTTGGCGCCGAGCTTGGAATGTTCATGGCGGCGAGGCAGGCTGTCGATACCAAGCGCGCAGCACTTGAGCGCTTTGTTTGGGTCTATCTCAAAAAGCAGGAAGAGCTCGCTAAATCTCCTGCGGAATTCGCCGCGGCCTATGCCCAGCTCTCCGGCATGGCGCCTGATGTTGCCGCGCAAGCGTCGCAGATCATCAAACTGGGAGAGGTGATTTCGCCCGAACAGATCAAGCGCCAAGCCAAGGGATTTGCAGACCTTGGTGTCATCCAGAAGGATGTCTCGGATCAGATCGATGCGCATTGGGACAGCTCTTTCGTGGAGAAAGCGCTCGGCAAGTGACGACACAGGCGAGCCTGCTCGGGCTCGTCTGGCTGTCGTGAAAGATTGGATGTCATGTCGCTCTCGACCGAGCAAATAAACACAAAGCCGGCCAAGTCTCCCGCGCCGCGGGCTGCCTCTCGCGCGCTGGGCCTGGCATCGTCGATCTTTTCATCTGTCAGTCGTGCCAGTCTGCGGCAGGGCCTTCTGGCGGTTATTCTGCCGGTGGTGGTGATTGTTGTCTGGCAGATGGCGGGGACCAACGGTTCGTTGTTCGGCGGTGTGCTGCCGACCCCGGACCGCGCCTGGCAGGCCTGGAAAGTCTGGGCTTTCGGCTCCCCTGGCCTCAGCCTCAACCCCTACAGCGGAACATGGTTTGCCAATCTGATCTTTTCGGCGGAACGCGTCGGGAAGGGGTTTGTGGCTGCCATCATCGTCGCGGTGCCGGTCGGTCTTGCGATTGGATGGAATAGAATTGCTTCGGGCATGCTCGATCCCACGGTTCAGCTGCTCAGACCGATCCCGATCACCGCATGGCTTCCGTTCTCGATCGCGGTGTTCGGTATTCGGGATCTTGGCGCGGTATTCCTGATTGCGCTTGGTGCGTTTTATCCGATCGTGGTCAACACGGCGCAGGGTGCGCGCGATGTCGAACGTAATCTCATTCGCGCGGCCTTGATGATGGGGGCCGGAAGATGGACGGTGCTGAGGCGGGTTGTACTCCCGGCATCGCTGCCGTCGATTTTCACGGGGCTGCGGATCGGTCTCGGCATCGCCTGGACGGCCGTGATTGTCGCGGAAATGGTCGCGGTAAAATCCGGCCTCGGATATGTCCTTTGGGATGCCTATTACGTCGGGCGGATGGACGTCGTCATCGCCGATATGGTGTCCATCGGGCTGCTGGGCCTGATCAGCGACCGTGTCATCTTGCTGATCGAGAGCTGGGCACTGACATGGCGCCGGCTGCAATCATTCCAGTCATGAAATAAGGGCCATGGGCACGATCACCTTTGAAAATGTATCGAAGACGTTTGTGGGCCAGAAGAAAGTTCGGGCGCTGGACGGTATCAGCCTGACCATCAACGAAGGTGAATTTGTCGCGCTGCTTGGTCCGTCGGGTTGCGGAAAATCGACGTTGTTGAATCTGCTCGCCGGTTTCGAGAAGACAACGGAAGGTAACTTGCTGTTCGACGGCCAAACCGTGACGCGCCCCGGTCCGGACCGTGGTGTGGTGTTTCAGGAGGCTGCGCTCTTCCCATGGCTCAACGTTTGGGAAAATGTTGTGTTCGGTCCACAAGTCCAGGGCGTCGCCCGTTCCGATTATGAATCGAGGGCGCACGGCTTGTTGAAGCTGGTCGGACTGGAGGCGTTTGCGGACGCATTGCCGGTGCAGCTGTCGGGGGGCATGCGCCAGCGCGTCGGCATCGCGCGGGTGTTGGCGATGAGTCCGCGTGCGCTGTTGATGGACGAGCCGTTTGGCGCCCTTGATGCGCAGACGCGGCTCGCCATGCAGCAATTGCTGCTCGATGTGTGGCAGTCGCTCGGCACCACGGTCTTGTTCGTTACCCACGACATCGACGAGGCGATCCTGTTGTCGGATCGCATCTGTGTGATGTCGGCCCGTCCCGGCCGGATCATGCGGACCATTCCCATCACGCTGGCGCGCCCGCGCTCC
>Ga0187847_10002412_pt1 | contig 15095 bp, 12 predicted proteins | sample June2016WEW_4_10_FD_132458 | JGI IMG/M metagenome (GOLD analysis project Ga0187847, IMG submission 132458) | Peatland microbial communities from SPRUCE experiment site at the Marcell Experimental Forest, Minnesota, USA - June2016WEW_4_10 | ecosystem: Environmental > Terrestrial > Soil >...
GGCCATCAACATGAACATGCCCGTCGCATCACAAATGCGCAAAAGGTTGGCTGGCAGGAAATGCCGCAGCACGTGGCTACCATCGAGAGGCGGCACTGGAATGAGATTGAAAACTCCCAACACCACATTGATGATCATGAATTGATAGAGCAAAAGGCACGTCGGCACGAGAGCCGAATCCGATTGCAGCGAAACGAATCCTTGCGGGATGCCGTAAACAATCTGCGCTCCCGCCGCCGATGAATGCTTGATAACGATCAGCAAAATCACCGCGACAGTAGCAACCACAAAATTGCTAATTGGCCCGACGACCGATGTAAGCACATCGTCGAGCACTGGATTCTTGAAATTCCTTGGATTCACCGGCGTCGGCTTTGCCCAGCCGATGACCGGAAAATGGGCGAAAGCCGCAATCAGCGGCAGCAAAACCGTTCCCACCGGATCAATATGCTTGATGGGATTCAGCGTAATCCGGCCCAACATGCGCGCAGTCGGATCGCCGCGCAGATTTGCCATCCACGCGTGTGCGGACTCATGCACGCTGATCGCAAACACAAATGCGATCAACTGAAACAAAATATTGACGTGTTGCAGCGTCATTTTGGGCTGATTTCGATACTAACATGTCCAATCCGAGGCACTTGCGGCGCCCGTCCGCGCGCGAACAGAGGATTTCCGCGTCGTAGCTACTTCTTCTCGAACGCCCGTTTCACTTCTTCCGGCGCAATTGATTTGACTTTCAACGGCTTTGCCGGAACTCCGCCTACGATCATGTAAGGCGCGACATCTTTGGCGGCGACGCCGATGGACCCGACCATGCCGTGCTCGCCAACTTTGACGCCGCTCATCACGGTCGCGTGATAAGTAATTCGCGCCCGCGGTCCGATCTCGGTTGTTTCGTTGCTCACGATCATGCCGTCGTTCAAATCATGCGCGTGCGAATAGATATTTGCGTAATCCGAAACCGAGGACCCTTCGTGAATAATGATCTCCCCGCGATCGTCGAGCAGAACATATTTATGGATGGTGCAGTTGTCTTCGACTGTCAGGTTATATCCATAAGACACTTCCACTCCGTGAAATATTTTCACGTTCTTACCAACATGCTTGAAGATGTGCTTCGCAAGCATGTTGCGGACGCGGAATCCGAGCCAGTGATTCAAGCCCGCCGGAGAACGATCAAACATCATCCAGAACCAGATAAGCGGTTTGCGTTCCGCGTATTTGGCGCCATCCACATCGCCGTAGTATTCGGGCTCTAAAGACGCGTTGCGCGGGTCGAACGAATGAATCATCGTCTGGGCGGCGAGACCAACATTCGCAGCCGGCGTCGAATAAGGCTGACCGATATAGAGTTCATGCAAAGTATTGCGCACGATTTCGCTGCGATGGTTGGCGTCAGTATTCGCAAATGCTTTGTCTAAAAATTCAATCCAGCCAAGGAAAGCTTTTTCCGCCGCCGGCGTTGGCGCGATGTTGCGGTATTCGTATCGGGGCATGAGTGCGCTCGTTTCTAAAAATGCAGCTTGAAGATAGCACAATGGGTGTTGCAAAGACCAAGACGGCTCAACCGCCAGGCGTCAGTCTTTTACTCCGCCATGGCGAATAATCTCTGACCAGTTTCCGGCAATTTGCAAGTTTTTCGTTTTCGCGCCAATGGGGGTAGGTTGCGGCGGTTCGATACCGACCGTGTGTGCTGCGGCGGCCAGTTGTTGGGGCTGCGCTTCGCCATGGAGAAGGAATCCGTAGCCAGTCAACGAAACCCAGCCCTGCACGTTCATCGCAGTCGGCTTTCCCAACGGCATGCGAAATGGCCCGATTTCCAAGCGCGATTCCAAGTTGGTAACTTCATTCTGCGCGAGAGCATTCTTTGTTGCTTTGTTCGCATCATTCGCAAAGACAAACGGCACACTACCCAGCGCCAGGTCCGTATCTCCAGATTTTGAAATCAGCCGGAACTGATTGGTCGTCCCTCCACCTTGCCATATCGTTCTGTATGGTACGCCCTCGCAGCGGACGGCAAAGTGGGCGTCCGTCGTGCCTTCAGCCTGCAAGTCGCCGGGAATATTATGCTTCGCATGCACCGCTAACGCCACTACGGATTCAAGCGGCAATCCTTGCGCCGTTAGCGCCAGATCGCATTGCCGTGGCCCAAGCAAATTCGCAACATTTCCGGTTACGGAAATTTCACCGGTGCCGACGGGCGCTTCGCAATCGATATCGGAAAGGGAATGATCGGAGGAACTGTATGTCGCCTTGCAGTTGGCCGCGAGCCGCAATTCGCCGCCGCTCAAAATGTCGAAGCGGCGAAAATCGCGGACCGAAACAGTCGAAGCCACTTTCAGATTTCTCGGAATACCCGAAAGGTTGACGTTCAATTGCACCGTTCCCCGCCAGCCCGAGTCATGGCCGTGAATCAATTTCGTGAACTGGCCGAACTGCGCCCGGCCCCATTGCGCCCGAAACTGTAGTGGAGTCTCACGCAATGACGCGGCGCGTTGCCATAGACCATTGATTGTCAGGACGCCCGTGTCGCTCACGTTCTGGTCGGTGCGCAAAGGCACAGCTTGTAGCCGCATCCCCCATGAATTTTCGGAATCTTGCCAGAGCGAAAAATCCGCATCGGTGAGTGAATAGGGCGTTTTCTCCTGGCCCAGCTTGCAATTAATCCGCCCCTGGCTGGCCTCTATGTAGGGGAATCCAGGCCGCCTTTCGCTGCGCGGCTTGCTCGTTGGCGCGGCTGGAATCTGCGCGTTTCGTTGAAGTAGATCTTCTATATTCCACACTCCGTCATTGTTGCGCACCAGATTCAAGCTCGGTTCCGATAGGCTAAGCCGTGAAATTTCCAAGCGGCCGCGCAAAAGGGAAGTGAGGCGCAAGGCGGCCGTAACTTCCGGGGACCGCAACATCGGTTCCACCCCGAACGCCGGATTGTCGGTCACAACAAAATTCTCCAGCTCGAAACCAGGCCTCGGCAACAGATGGAAATTCACCGCTGACACTTCCACCTGTCGGCCCACTGCCATACTGATTTCAGCGGTAATCCGGTTGCGCAAGTGCTGCACACCCGGCCGGACGAAAAACAGCCCCAGCAGCACGGCCCCCACCAAAATTATGATGCCGCGCCGCGTCCGCCAGAATCTCCATGGCACTAAACTCAATGAATCACCTTCAGAGTGCGGCTCCAGCGGGTTTCGTCGAAAAAGTGAAAGACCACCTTTGCCATGAACGCGACACGGTCGCCCAAGCCGGTTTGCAGATATTGCAGCGCCGGCGTTTCAAACGACCAATAGATAAACATCGGCCGCCCGATAATATTTTCCCGCGGAATGAAGCCCCAAAAACGGCTATCGAGGCTGACGTCGCGGTTGTCGCCCATGCCGAAGTAGCAGTTCGGCGGCACAACAATATCTTCACCTTCAATGTGTTTCGGTAGTTCGTCCTGCCATTGCGGGGTCACGTTATAAAAGTCCGAAGGCGAGACTGCGGGAAAATTGTCCCGGTAAGGGTTGTAACCATCATTCGCGCTGTGAATCACGTACGGTTCGTCCAACTTGACGCCGTTGCGATAAACCGCGCCGTCGCGGAGATGGATGCGGTCTCCCGGCAGCCCCATTACCCGCTTCACAATGTAGAGTCCTGGCTCTGCCGGTGATAGAAATACGAAAACGTCGCCGTGTTTGACCTCCCGGTAAGGTAGCAACGGCCCCACCCATGGCGTTGGCGGCGCGAAACGCTCGCGGTTGACGAATACGTGATCGCCAATCAACAGCGTATTTTCCATGGAACTCGAAGGAATTTCGAAGGCCTGAAAAATGAAAGTGATGATGAACAAGCCTGTTACCAGCACCGACGCCAGCGACGCCAGAAATTCTACGGCGGTTTCGCGCGGTTTTTCTTCCTGCTTTTCTTTCTTGGCCACGAATATTTTCCTCGTAAAGTTAGTAAACCAGCCGAAGCGTCCGGTTCCAGCGTGTAATCTGCACAACATGGGTCACGGCATACGCAAGATGCAGCAGTCGATCGCCAGGAGAAGGCGTGTTCGTCAGATCGTCGCCGCTGCTCTTAACCGACCAGTAAATCACCAGCGGACGCCCGACGATGTTCTCTCGCGGCACAAAGCCCCAGTACCTGCTGTCCTGGCTATCGTCCCGGTTATCACCCATCACAAAATAATATCCGTCCGGCACAATCAACTCGCCATCTTCCACCAATTTTCGCATTTGCAGCCACCATCTTCCTTCCAGTCCGGGAACGGGCAGGTTGAGCTGCGGAAAATTGTCGCGAAAAGCGTCGCGCTGGCTCGAGATATAACGCACGTACGGTTCGCTTAGCGGACTCCCATTGATATACACCGTGCGATTGATCATTCGAAGGCGATCGCCGGGAATCCCAATCACTCGCTTCACAAAATGCTGTGACGGATCAATCGGATAATGAAACACCACGATATCTCCACGTTGCACTTTGTGATACGGCATGATCCCATCGAAGAACCCGCCTCCAAATCGCAGTTTATCTACTAGCAGGTAGTCTCCCACCAACAGTGTGTTCTCCATTGAGGGCGAAGGAATCTGAAATGCTTGCACTACAAAAGTCACCACGAAAATGGCGATGATCACTGTCGTGAGCAGCGCTTGCGCGGCCGTGGGCCACGTGGATGGCGCATGTGGGTGCCCAGTTTCCATTGTGAACCCTACAACCTTAATGTTACTAGACCGTCCGCGTACGCGCTCGTGCCGAAACGGACTGATTTCCTAGGACTTAGCTTTCCGCATGGTTGTTGATGGGCGTTCCGGGCGAGACTGCAAATACTCAAGCACTTGCCGCGCTGCGTCCTGCTCCGCATTCTTCTTCGTCGTCCCTTCCGCGCGTCCGACAAAATCTGCCTGCTCGCCCCCCAGCGGCTGCAACCGCACTTCCACCGTAAACGTTTTGCTGTGCTCCGGGCCATGTTGTCTCACCAACGAATAGACAGGCTGCATGTGCGACTCGGCTTGCAGTTTTTCCTGCAACGCCGACTTATAGTCTGTCAGCGGCATTGCGTCGCCGCCGCCCACCATCGTTGAAACTTCTGGAAGAATGATTTTGTCCACGATAAAACCGCGCGCGGTTTCTAATCCTGCGTCCAAATACAGCGCCGCCAACAATGCCTCAAGCGCGTCCACTAGCATCGCGGTTTTGTTTCTTCCGCCGCTTTTTTCTTCGCCGCGCCCGAGACGCAGATAGGTTCCTAGTTGCAGGTCTTTCGCCACCCGGATAAGGTGCTTTTCGCTTACCAGGTGGGCGCGCAATTTCGACAGATTGCCTTCCCGAAAATGCGGAAAGCGCCGGCACAACTCTTCGGTGGTGACGAGGCCCAGCACAGCGTCGCCCAGAAACTCAAGTTGTTCATTGTCTCCGGCTACGAATGCCGGATCTGAGGGGGATTCCTGCGACCGCGCCGATTCCAATTCGCGGGCATGCGAAGTGTGGGTCAGCGCCTGTTCCAGCAACTCCGTTCGGAGAAAGCGATGGCCCAACTCCTCTTGCAGCTTCGCAGTGTCATGCACCTTCATAAGGCATAGGCTGAGACTTGGGCTGGAGACAGCTGCTTCTGTGACAGTTCTTTATGCTCCCGGGGCCTTGGGTGGCGTCGCAGTTGTTGAGGGTGCAGCGCCGGGGGCGCCAGCTGGAGCGCTAGCCGGGGCGGCGCTTGGCGCTGCGCCTCCCGTTAACTGCACCAACCGGTCACGTTCGCGGCGCGCCAGCGTCCCCGATGCCGTGTTGTCTTGTGTCAACGCCACGGCTTGATTGGCTACCTTCAGCGCTTCCGGATACCGGTTCTGCTTATCGAGCGCAATCGCCAACCGCAAAACGACCACCGGATCGGGCGAAGAAGGGAAGGCATCGAGCGATTTATGAAAACTCGCTTCTGCGTCCGCATATTTCCCACCGTTCAACTGGATGGCGCCAATGATCGAGTACGCTGTAGATTTGAGCGACCCTTTGTATTCGTCCACTTTTTCCTGCGGCGTGCCCGGTGGAATAATGATGTCGGTATCCACCGTCTGGATCGATCGTTCCGCAGCCTTCATGGCTTCATCGTAACGTTGGTCCTTGTCGAGGTCCGTGTCGCGCGTCCGCTCCGTCAAAACTTCCGCCACGCCAATCAGGGCTTCGGGGTCATCCGGATCGATCTTCAGGATCTTGTGGCCCACATCCAGCATTTTGTCGCCGTTGTTCGCGTTCTGATAGGCGCGCATCGAATTGCGATAAAGCAGCGCGCGTAACTCGCTGTCCGGAAATTTCGCGGCAAAATCGTCCGCGGCTTTCTCCAGTGCGACGGGATCGGTATTGGCCGCGGCCGCCTGATACGCGTCAAATTCCGGTTGGGTCTTCGCCTGTGGTGGACGTTTTCCCTGTTGCGGCGCAGGGGCAGCCGCGGCATTCTGCGTAGCGCCGGCCGGCGTCGTCGCCGTCTGCTGCCCAAAGCAACCTGCCACCATGGCTAGAACTGCCGACAAAATTGCCGATTTCTTCATGCATTCTCCTCGTAAACTGGGTCCATACTCCGACCTTTCTCGCTCCGGAGCGGCCAACCAATCATGCTAAACCATAAAATCACTGCGGTCGCGCTGGCGGTTCATAAGGCGTCTGAATACCCCGCTCCGCCGCCGCTTTTACTTCAGGCAGTTCGCCGCCCGCAGTGAGCGCCGCGTGATAGTGGTCCAGCGCCGCATCGCGTTCTTCTTGCAGGTCAAAGATTCGCCCCAAATATATGTGCGACCACGCTACGAGCCTGGGCTCGTGCGCCACGCTTAAAGTCTCTTCAAAATACTTCTTGGCGCCGTCCATGTCCCGCTGCATCGTCGCCGCTCGCGCCATGATAAACAAAGCCTGTCCGGCATCCCCGCTCTTTTCATCCAGAACTTCTTGCGCCAGCTTTTGCGCTGTCGCAGCGTCTCCCGCGGAGAGACGCTGCTCCGCGGTGACCAGCAGTTTACCCTGCATCGGCTGCGCCAGATGCAGAATTTCCGGGTCCGCCTTCACCGCAAATTGTATTTGCTGCGCCGCTTTTTTCTCTCTGGATACATCAATCTCCGCGATCATGTTTGCGTACGCGTTGCGGAAGCCGGTGCTGTCCTTTTCAAAGCGCGCCAGCGCATCGTAAAAATAGCGCGTCAGGATATACCCCTGCTCCATGGATTCCTGCACCGCTTGTTGCCGTACCGCTTCCGGCGCCCGGTTCGACCCCGCCGTCCGCGCCTCAATCGCCCGGATCAGGCACTCCGTCATCAACAGCGCGGAACTCGTCTTGAAGCTGGCATCAATCGGCGCGTTCTTCACCGTTTCCAGCAACGGATCCAGTTGTTTGATAGCTCCCGGATACTTCAGCGTCATCGGATCCAGCAAATAATGCAGATACGTATGCCGCACCTGCTCCATCTTCAGCGTGGTGTCCTGTCCCGGCGAAATCACTACGTAATAATCGGCGCCGTAATTGCGCGCATTTGTCTGCCCCGGAGCGCCCTGCGGATCGAGATAAACCGTGAAGCTGTGACCCAAATATCCCGCCGAAGGCAACTTCAGGTACGCCTCTGTATCAAACAGCATCTTTGCAACTGGATCGTGATAGAGATAGGTCAACTGCGCATATGCCGCATGGTGTGCCATCCAGATGTTGTGCAACCCGGCTTCTGCGTAGAACTTGTCCATGAACGGAATCACGCCCGAAATCACCGACGCATCCGGCGGCAAATCCGCGTCTTTGCCCTTTACCGAGAGATCGGGCGGCGGCGTCAGATACAGCGCCAGCGAAACGTATTGCGCCAACGTGTGTGCATTATCGCCAGTTTGGTGATCGGCGTAGAACTGGCACAGCAACTGGCTGGCTTCGCCCGCAGATGTCGAAGCCTTTACATTTTTCGCAATTTCTTCGCGGATTTGCCCACGCAGCGGATTCGACACACCAAGCTCCGCGTCATATCCGCAGTGATTGATCGACGCCAGCACGGCAAACAATGTCTCGCTCGTATCGAGCGTCACTGCATTTGGCGAGGTTGGAGAACTTTGTGCATCCGGAGCCTTCGCCGCCGATGTGCCCTGCGAAGGAGTGCCGGGCGCAGCTGTGGCTGTGGCGGGAGCAGGAGAATTCGTGCCGGGCGCCGCCGAAGCTGGCGCAGAGGGAGCATCGTTCTGGGCTGCGAGCGGCATCGCCATCATGCCAACCCACGCCATGACAAGCGCAAGACGGAAACGCAGGGTCAGATGGACCTCCCAAAATATGAGCGCGAAATGCTTAATGCCAGTTTAAGAGGTTCTCGCAGGAGGGTCAACGCAAGGGTTCGCAGGTCTAAGTCATCCCCGGGCGTTCAACTTACTTCCTGAGCTCGGCGGGCCAGTTCGTCATCAGCAGGAGTGGGGATTGGACTTCGTCATCAGAGTGGTTTACTAGCAGGCGCTTTCCATCAGAAGACACGTCGAAGGAAATGCCAATGCCGGGCGTGCCGGTGTGAAAAAGATGCTGGGGTGTCCCTACTTCCATTTCCGCGCCTTTCGAGTTCACCGGGCAGACGAACAGGTCACTGCCCAGACTGATGTAAAACAATTCCTTCCCGTTGGCGCTCCATGCGGGATAAGCACCGCCATTGCTTGAAACTCGCCATTTGCCCTTTCCCTCAGGAAAACTGGTTATATAAACCTCCTGCTGCCCGGATTCATCGGAGCTGTAGGCCACCCATCGGCCGTCCGGCGAAACACGATAGAGGTAAATGTTGGACTGTGCGGAGGGTGGCTGCACCACGAGAACTGGCTTAGCGTCTACGGCGAGGGCCTGTGCATCGTGAGTGAACTGAAGCGCGGGGCCTTGCACGACGGCAACAGGTTTCGCGCCGTCGGCGAGCGGCACCCTCCAGAGGGAAACCATTTTCTCGCCATCACCCCAAGTGTAAGTCAGATATTTTCCATCGGGAGTCCATTGGGGATAGTGGTAGTTATTTTGGGTGGAGATGACTAGTTTTTCGGTTCCACTGCCGTCAGCCGCCTTAGAGCGAATTTCGACATTGCCCCCGCCTTTGGCGGTTTGCGTCGAGAACAAGATAGTTTTGCCATCGGGAGACCACGTCGGCGACTGAACCACCTGCTGGTCAAAAGTGATGCGGGTCTTGGTTTTGCGTTCCAGGTCGAACGTCCAGATACCGGATCCGCTGGCATACGTGACGCGTTTGTTGTCCGGCGAGAGACGAACGTCAATGATGGTGTTCTCGGCTGGGTCAAAGGTTGCGAGCGGTTTTCCAATACGGTCGAACCAGACCAGGCTGCTTTTCGCGGAAGTCGCATTGCCCAGCTGGTAGACCATGAGTCCGTTTTGAGAGACTGCGAAAATGCTGCGCCAGACGCCAACATCGTCGCGCAAGTTGCTGACTAGCGGAATTGGCGCTCCCGACAGCGTGCCTGAATCCGGATCAAAGGGCTGGGCAACCAGCGCGGTGTTGGCGCGGTAGAGCAGATATCCAGACGCGTATTGAGCCGCTGACTCTGTAGGGACGATCAGGCGTGACTCCAAACTGTCTAAAGAGCCGTAGTAAATTCCGTTGCGTGTTGGATCGCCTCCGGTATGGCTGGTGGCAAGATAAATGAAGTGCTTGCCATCGGGCAGGAACCAGGGCCAGCGCTGGGTGTCATGCCGGGTTTTATCAAGCACGGTTGCAGGTTGCGCGGCGCCGCCTTGCACGCTTACTTTTGTAAGCGCGCCCAGAAAATCTGAAGCGTAAACAATCATGCCAGTCGAACCCCAGCTGCCGCCGCGCGCGTTGGGGGCATCGGCGAGAACGGCCACGGGGCCGCCGGAGGCGGGAATCGTCGCCACTTTTCCATTGGCGAAGAAGCCGATGTTGCGGCCATCGGGCGACCAGAAAGGATGGGAAGCCCCGGCAGTGCCATCGAGTTGTTGCGCTGTGTTGCTATTCAGAAGCCGGACCCATAGCAACTTTGTATCGCCGGAGTGAGCGATGAAAGCGAGTTTATCGCCCTGCGGCGAAAGCACGGGCATGCCCCCGTTGTCGCCTGTAGTGTCCAGAGCAAATTTGTCGGGCGGAGGTATTTCGGCATGAAGCGATACTTGTTCTTCGGAGGACGTTGCCCAGCGGTATCCCGCGAATGCCGCGAGGACAATGAACGCGAACAGGATCGGGATCAGCCAAGCCAGCTTGGATCGATCAAACTGCCGGGAATGTTTTGAAGGATCAGGCTGGGACGTGTCCGACAGCCAACGAAGATCTTGGGCGACATCATGCGCGGATTGAAAACGATCGGCGGGATCTTTTACGAGACATGCACGCACGATGCGGTCTAGAGCTGGCGGAATATGCGGCTGACTCGCGGTAATGGGCTCCGGGTCCTTCTCAAGAATGGCAGTGAAGACACCCAGTTGCGACTTGCCTTCAAAGGCTTTGCGGCCCGTGGTCATCTCATAGAGGACGCACCCGAAGCTGAAGAGATCGCTGCGAGCGTCGGCTTCGCCACCTTGCAAAAGTTCCGGCGCCATATACTGAAAAGTTCCGACGATCATGCCTTTCTGCGTAAGGGGCGATGCTGCTGAGGTGAGGGCTGCAAGATTCATGGTCGGCGTGGAAGGGGTAAACGGACCAACCGATTGCGAAGGGAGTCCCATTTCCGGTTTTGCCAATCCGAAATCCATTAGCTTCGCGCCTGACTTGGTCAGCATGATGTTCGCCGGCTTCAAGTCCCTATGAATAATCCCCTGCTGATGCGCCTTTTCGAGCGCGCGCGCGATTTCGATTCCAATCTTGAGAACTTGATCAATGGGCAGCGGACCCTTCGCCAATCGCTCGGCCAGAGTTTGGCCTTCGAGATACTCCATCACAAGGAAGTTTGTGCCATCCTGCGAACCGATGTCGTAAAGCGTGCAGATATTGGCATGTTGCAGCGCGGAGATGGCCTTGGCCTCCCGCTCCATGCGCTGCTTTAATTCGGGGTCGGCGGAAAGGTGTGAGGGCAAAACCTTGATGGCAACCGTGCGGTCGAGACGGGCGTCTTTGGCACGATAGACTTCGCCCATACCGCCCGCACCGAGCGGCGACTGGATTTCATAGGGACCGAGTTTAGTGCCGGCGGTTAGGGCCATGCGTGCGGGTAATTATAGCTTGCGCCATGCGCTCCACCCCGGATATGACGATTAGAACGGGTGCCTGCTCAAGCCGTTTTTGGCGTGAATGGTTCAGCTGTCGTTCGCCCGTCTATCGAAACAGTCCCCACGAGCCCCACTGGCACGCGGGCTTATTTTCACCCTCGCACAGGTTGAGGCACGAATAGCCGAAGTAACTCGAGTTGAGATAGAGCTGATATGGCGGCTGCGCATTGGCATTGACCCCATTCGTTTGCTGGGTCGTGTTGTCGAAATAATATTCCTGACTTTCACAGGCATTGTCGCCTGTGTTCGTGCACTGCGGGGTTTCGTTGAACCAATAGGTCGTGCCGCCCTTGGCCGTCAAAGGCTTGGGGAATGAAACGCTAGTGGTGTACTCCACAAAATCGCCGCCGCTGCGGCCAGTGGGCACCGCGGTTTGCGGTGCGCTGCCGCTGGCCAATTCAGTGCCGCAATTTTCCTCGGAAAGCCCGCGTCGCACATCATAAGTACCGATCTTCGGATCAAAAACGCCTTCCACCAATGCAATATTGTTGAAAAAAACACCAGAGACGATGGTCTTGCCTCCCGTCGGCGCCGTCACCGCGGCGTAAACGGATGTGGTCCCGACCACCAGCGTGTTTTCATTGGCATAGCCCTCATAGTTCGGATCGCTAAAGTTGGTGTCGCCGCCGTAGAAAATGATCGTCCCCGGCACCGAAGGCAATCCCCACGCGCCATCGGTGGGCGGGTGAGGGGATGACGGATGAGACGCGTTGCCAACATTACGCAAGACCGGCGATGGCGTCTTGGCGTCCTGCGCCAATGCCGCGATGCTTGCGAGGGCTATCAGAGTAGTTCCGACAAGAAACAGAGTGAAAATGTTTTTCACGGGATTCCTCCTAACAAACGGATTCCTTACTCGGCGGGCGGAGGAATTTTACACCATTGACTGCCTTTTGTTTTGATTCTGTTCCAGCTATCACAAGGGAGGCCGTCCTACCCCTTCACATTGATCTTGGAGAACGACATTACCGCGCGGCCCGCCGTGGGATGGCCCATCAAGGTCGCGGGACGGAATGTCGTGAAGATCAGCATGTTCTTCACCTGCACCGGCAGGTCTTGCTCCTGGCCGGGATTCGACAGAATGCGGTAGTCGGAGACGCGTCCGTTCGAATCCACATACGCTTCAATCACCAGCGAATCTTCCTTGATGCTGTTTCCTGACGTGCCGAAATCGGATCTTTCCAGCTGGGGCGCAGTTTGAATCACCAGCGGCACATCGCGATTGCCCGCTTCGAGCGGCGGCGCGAGGAACGCCGTCAACACGCCGAACAATACCACCGTAGCCACCAGACCAGCAGTGGCCGGAACCATGAAAACCTGCAATGCATGTCTCAGTTGAATGCCCCAACCATGCAGCCGCAAATTTTGCGCACGCGCACTCTCCCGCGAAATCGCCAAGCGCAGCTTTAATTCCAAATCAGCGGGAGCTTTTCGCCGCTCCATGCCCGCCAGCAAACGTTGCGCTCCCTGCAAGCCCGCATAAGATGTCGCACAGTCTTCGCAAGCGTGCAGATGCGCACTCAGCGCCAGCATTTGTTTTCCGGTCAGCGCTCCATCCAGATAAGGCGACAGCAGCGATTTGGCCAAAGCGCATTTCATGACGCAACCTCCATACCCGGTTTCGCCGACAACCGCGACGCCACCGCTGGCTTGCTTTGCTTAGCTTTGTGGGCTTTGTTTTCCGAGGGCGGATTCAATCCCAATTCGCGGCCCGACTGCCGCACATATTCCGTAAGCCGTTGCCGAAGGGCTTCGCGCCCGCGCGTCAGCCGCGATTTCACCGTGCCTAGCGATACTTCGGTGATCTCCGCGACCTCCTCGTACGACATTTCTTCAATGTCACGAAGAATGACCGTGGTGCGATACGGTTCCGGAATCTGCCGCAGTTCCACCTCTACCCGCTCCCGCACTTCTTCATGCGCCGCATTTTCAAAGGGAGAGTCGGCTGAGTCCATCAATTCTTTCAGCGGAGGCGCATAGCCCGATTCGTCGGCGCAAGATTCGAGGTTCGGTTCAATCGAAGTTTCCTTCGCCTTGTGCCGGAACCACCACCGCCGCCGGTTTGAGGCTTCGTGCAGCGCGATGCGGTAGATCCAAGTCTTCAGGCTGGACTTGCCGTGGAAGTGCCCTATCCCGCGAAAGACTTTCAGGAAAACTTCTTGTGTGGTGTCAGCGGCGTCGGAGGGATCCGACACCATGCGATAAACCAGACTGTAGATGGGCTGATGGAACTCTCTAATCAGCCACGCGTAGGCTTCTTCGGAACCCGCTCGCAGCTCAGCCACAATCGCGGCTTCTCCGGCCTGCGCTTCATTCCTGACCTCAATTGCGTTCGCAAGGTGGCCCAAGCTGGTTGTCCCCGCCATCACTGTCACGGCGCTACCCCCGATTATAGATTCGCCGCAGGCTTTGCGATACCAGAAATCCGACAGCCTCCCGGTTACGCCAGCCTCATCCGAAACGAACCCATACCGGAATAGACCCCGGTCGAGGCGCCAGAGTTCCACAGGACCTAATTCCCACAGCCTCTAGGGCTTAGGGACGGCATCGCTCAATTGGGATTGGACGGCGGAGTCGTGGCCGGTGGTGTGGTTGTCGAAGGCGTGGTGGTCGAAGGAGTGCCGCCCGGAGCCGGCTGTGTGGTCGCTTTTGGCTTCGGTTTCCGCCTTACCGGCTTCTTAGGCGGAGTCGTGTCATCCACTACAACTTTATTCGCAGGAGTCGCACCCGCCGGAGTCGCCGCGCTTTGCATCTGTTGCACTTTCGTTCGCAGGCTCGCGAGTTCGCCTTCTTTTTGCGTAGACAGGTTCGCCATGCGGTCGGCGATCGCCCGCCGCGATTGCTCGAGTTGCGTCAAGTCGTTGTCCAGCGCCTGGAATTCATCTTTCGTCCCAAACGCTCCCGTCGATTCCGTCACCGACCCAAACACATCGTAGAGCGCATCCAGATTTCGGTACAGCTTGAAGGTCGCCGGCAAACTTTCCGGCGAGTTGCGCAGCCCCGAAATAATATCGGGCAGCGCGTCATGCAGATTGCGCGTCAGCGAATCCACATTTCCTTGCGTTTGCCGCTTCGTGCCCGCATCCGTCTTCCAGCGTTCAATGCGCAACTTCGCCAAATCGGTCTGCACCGTTTGCGAAAGCTGCTGCAAGGGGTCGAGCAATTGATTGAGCTCGTGAATCGAAGAGTAGGCGACGGGTTCAGAAGCCGTTGGCGACGGGCTCGCAGCCTGCCCGTATAAAGAACTCGAAGAAATTGCTATTAAGAGGTACAGCCCGAACCCGGATGCTCGAATCATTTCGCTTTCCAGAATACCGATTTTCTGTGCTTTGGCAAATGCGCCATGCACGTTCGCGTACCCTAGAGAATTGTCATCCTTATCCGAATTGCGACGCCGCGTTGCGTTCCTGGTTTAACTCCGCTGGTTTGACTAAGCATGATATGTAAGCGAAAATCAATAGAGCCGAATCGGATTCGCGGGGTTGGCTTCCCGTCCAATCGTGGGCCTGTGGCGCAGCTGGGAGCGCGCTTCCATGGCATGGAAGAGGTCGTCGGTTCGATCCCGACCAGGTCCACCAAATTTCACGACAACGCTGGAGACATTCGGTAATCTAAAACCCTTCCTCAATGCCCATCATTAACGACTACATCAACGGTATCGCTATCGGCGTTGGGTAACACAATGAGATCGGGCAAGATTCCGGGGCCCAAACTTGCTGCCTGAATCGCATTTCCCGCATCTTCCGGTAGAAGCGTGAACGGCGGCTGGAATTTTCCGTCACCTCTTCCCGTAAATATCTGGACGCCATCTGCGCCGACCGCAACATCGGGGATGCCGTCGCCGTTCAAATCCGCAATGACAAGCGGGCCATTGCCCACGCCCGTAGTACTAAGCAATCCA
>Ga0187847_10002413_pt1 | contig 15095 bp, 8 predicted proteins | sample June2016WEW_4_10_FD_132458 | JGI IMG/M metagenome (GOLD analysis project Ga0187847, IMG submission 132458) | Peatland microbial communities from SPRUCE experiment site at the Marcell Experimental Forest, Minnesota, USA - June2016WEW_4_10 | ecosystem: Environmental > Terrestrial > Soil > Wetlands...
CGCAATCGGTCGGACAGAAGGACTAACAACTTGTACTGCCACGGAAAAAACCGCAAATCGCTGACTTGCGGATTGAGCGAAAAAAAACCATCGACCGCAATCATGGAAGGTCCGAGTGCGGCTTCGAACGTCCGTCGCAGTTCCGGAATAGTCCAGTAGCGGACTTCAAAGTCCCGAGTCTCGCGAAAACCTCGGCGAAACTGGTGGTACAGGCACCGGATTCCAAAGACGTTGGGCATCTGAATCAGCGAATGCCCGCCCTGGAGCAGAACGCGATCAATTTCCACCAGCACCGAACGCGTATTTTCCTTCGACAGATGCTGGAGCACGCTATAAGAAAAAACCTGGTCGAAGGTCGAGTCACGGAATGGCAGGTAGCGTCCATCCGCCACCAGGTAAGGGATATTGACTTCCAACTGCTGTGCTACGCTGCGCGCGGCGCGAATGCCTTTGAGTGATGGGTCAATGCCGACTGCCCGGTAGCCGGCTTGCGCGGCCGCCAGACACCACCGTCCCCAATTGCAACCGATTTCCAGAAAGCTCCGGCCATCGCCGGGGGGAAGGCGCAGCGCAGGGATGGGATATTCGGTCAGATGACCGACCAGATGCTGATACAGGCTGCCGTTGGTGGCTCCGATTACATCTTTAACAAACGAATCGATCTCGCCCGGCTTCAACGGAGGCTGAGGCGACTGCGTCGCGTCGCCCGACTCTACGGCGGCCAGGGCGCGAGTTCCCTCGACATGCGTTTGCGCGGCTTCCGATACCAGCAGAATCGGAATGCCTTCGATGATCCGGTAGCGGTGACCGGAGGGACAGAGGAGCCAATCAGATTCCAGGCGAAGATCTTGCTTGTCCCGTGGACAAACCACGAGTTTCAGGAGTTCTTCGTCGAGTGACTGCATAGGAGGCAATCACCAACGTAGTGCCCGTCATGCTGGCTGTCAATCGCGCTCCTGCTAGCCCGACCGCTAATCGCCCCAACTCACTTGACTAAGGCTGGGCCCACTGTTGCCGGCGACTTATCAAGTGCCTCTTTCATCTGGTGCCAGGCGTGTTTTGCTTCTTCCACCGAACCTTCATCTTCGATGGTCGTGATATCGCCGGCAGCGCGATCCTGCGTGACGGCTTTCAGAACGCGTCGCATGATCTTGCCGCTGCGCGTTTTAGGCAGCATTTCGACGAAGTTCAAATCGCCGATTACGGCAATGGGTCCCAGTTCGTGGCGCACTTGTTCCAGCAGTGCTTTCTTCATCTCCTCCGATGGCTCGAAACCCTGCTTGAGCACAACGAAGGCTGAGATGACTTCGCCGCGGAGATCGTCGGCGCGGCCCACTACACCTGATTCGGCGACGGCGGGATGGGTGAGTATCGCGGTTTCCACCTCGATGGTGCCAATGCGATGCCCGGCGATCTTGATGATCTCGTCGGCGCGGCCGGCAAACCAGACGTAGCCGTCGTCGTCGATGTGCGCCGAGTCTCCGCTGTAATAAACGTCCTTGATGATCTGCCAGTAATCGCGGCCGTATCGTTCCTTTTCTCCCCACAGCGCGGGCGTCAAGCCGGGGAATGGACGCCGGATCACCATGATGCCTTTTTCATTCGCGGCGCAAGGCTTGCCGTCCACTTGCACCACGGCGGCGTCAATGCCCGGCAGCGGAACAGTCGCCGAACCGGGTTTGATGGGTAGCAAGCTTAGCCCATACGGATTGCCGAACACCGGGCCGCTGGTTTCCGTCTGCCACATGTGGTCAATGACCGGGATCCTGTCCTTGAAAATCTTCTTCTGAAGCCATTCCCAAGCCGGTGCGTTCAGAACTTCGCCGGCGCAGAACACCCGTTCCAGATAGGTGTGATCGGTTTTGAGCAGGGGCGCATCTCCATATTTCATCAGCATGCGCACCGCGGTAGGCGAAGTAAAGATGCCGGTGACGCGGAACTCCTCGATCAGCGTCCGCCAATTCGTTTCTGGAGCGGGATAATCGAGCGCGCCCTCAAAAGCAACCGTGGTGGCGCCGGCGATCAAGGGGGCATAGACGATGTAACTGTGACCCACGATCCAGCCGATATCAGAAGTTGACCACCACACATCGGTTGGCTTGAGGCCGAGCATCCATTTACCCATGCTGTGGATGTGCACCTGATAGCCACCATGCGTATGGACCGCCAGCTTTGGGGTCGCGGTGGTGCCGGAGGTGGCGAGGATGAATGCCGGTTCATTGGATTCCATCTGAACATAGCTGCCGCTGTGGCCGCTGGCGCCGCTGAGGAACTCTTCCCAGGCCACATCCCGTCCCGGAGTCCACGGGATCTCCGTTCCAGTTCGTTTCAGCACGATCACGCGCTCTACGTCACTTCCCCCCTGCAGCGCTTCATCCACGATCAATTTAAGGTCCGTGTTCTTACCCTTGCGGTAGGTCACGTCGGCGGTGAAAACCAGGCGCGACCCGCTCGCCCGTATGCGGTCGCCCAGCGCCTTCGCGCCAAAACCAGCGAAGACCACGGAGTGAATGGCGCCAATACGAACCGTTGCCAGCATCAGAATGATCGCTTCGGGGCAGGTCGGCATGTAGACCGTAAGGCGATCACCCTTCTGGATGCCTAAGCCGCGCAATGCCGCCGCCACCCGCTCTACTTCGTAAAGCAATTGTGCATAAGTGAAGAGGCGACGCTCCCCACGCTCATTGAGATAGATGAGCGCCGTATGCCCACCCCAACCGCGCTTTACGTGATAGTCAAGAGCGTTGTACGCGAGGTTTGTCTCGGCGCCGACGAACCACTGGAAGGTGGGCGGAGTCCAATCCAACACGCGGTCCCATTTGCGAAACCAGGGGAGTTGATCGGCCGCGCGTCCCCAAAAGGCGTCCGGGTCTTCTTTCCCCTCGTCGATCCACTTTTTCACGATCGGATTGATCAGGCTCATTTTCTCTCCTATTCACCCTCGCCGCTGAATTTTCAACTGGATCCCTTAAACCGCAAGGGGGTTACTTCGAGGCGGCGGGCGCGCTCCCGTGAAACTTCTCAAGGGTGCGACGAACGGCTGATAGACGGGTGGAGTTTGCTATGGCCGGAAAGGCCCGTCAGTGACGCAGATCACAGCACTCCGTGTTTTGAAAGGGGAGGGTCTGGCGCAAATCACATCATCGTGTGATTAGCGTCATGGTGCGCACCCTTAAAAAAACGCAGGATTACGCTCCATGTTCTGATACAATCCGCGACCGGAAGGAGACACCGTTTTATGTTGAAGCTGAAAATGTGGTTGTCAAGCCTCTTAATGGTGGCCCTCACAGCTGTGCCTGTGATGGCGGGAACCAACGATGCCAAAACGGCAAACGAAAATTCAGCCAACCAACCCAGCGCAGAAGCTGGCCCTGCAGCGGCCAGCCCAAGCCCAAGTCCGAGCCCAAGTGTGAGCGTAGTCACAACCACCAGCGATGCCAATGTCGCGGCTTTGCTGAATGCTCTCGTGAAGAAGGGAGTGCTGGCACCTTCCGAGGCCAGCGCCATCAGAAATGCGGCCCCGGCAGCCGAATTTCAACTTCTGATCGACGCTCTCAGCCGCAAGGGAATCCTTAGCGCAGCCGACCTGTCCGCTGCCGCCCAACCCTCCGCCGTCGTGGCGGCTCCGGTTGCAGCTACTGAAGCTATCTCCTCATCCGTCGATAGCGCCGCAGCAGGGCAGGCGCAGGCGCCGAACCCGGGGCGGGTCGCGGGCGAGATAGCGCCTCCCTCACCTACAGTGATACCGGCAGTTTCGCCGGTCCGGGTGTTTCCTGTTGACGCACCCAAGACCGGTGGCCTGGCTGGCATAAAAGCGGGCCCGATCACGATTGCGCCTTACGGGTTTATCAAGGCTACGGCTGTCCATGACAGCAGTGATCCCAATGGCGACGACTTCCCGTTCCCTGGCATATTTTTGACCGCCGGCCCTAACTCGACCTTCAACACCGGTCCAACCAATGATCCCGAGTTCCACATCAAGGCGCGGTCCACGCGCTTTGGGTTGAATTTCGAGTGGCCGGACCCGTCGCCAAAGCTGACGGTTACCGGCAAGATCGAAGGCGATTTCGAAGGCAACTTCAGCGAAGTAGACAACCGCGACGTTTCCTCGATTCGCAGCAACGAACCGCAACTGCGTTTGGCCTTCGTGCGCCTGGACTACCACGCCAGCGACAAGACCGACATTTTCTTTGTCGGTGGCCAGGACTGGACGCTTTTCGGCTCCGGCGCGCTGATGAATATAGTGGAAACCACCTTCAATGGCGCATTTTGGGGCAACATCTACGAGCGTTCGCCACAACTGCGCGGCGGCTTCATCCAGACGCTAAGTCCGGAGCACAAAGTCAACCTCGAAGGCCAATTTGGGATCATGATGCCAAGCACCGGTCAGATCCTGAAACTCGGGTCAGTCGGTCTTGCGGGCCAGATTGGGGAAGGCGAGCGTGAGGGCGCAGACGCTGATCGTCCTGAATGGGAAGGCAGAGCGGCGTTGAGTTTCCAACTCGACCCCGCGAAGGGTGTTGCCCCGGCTCAAATCTCGCTGGCCGGATTCCGTTCCAGACGTACGTCGATCGTTCCAAACTCGTCGTACTGCTTCACGATCGGTTGCACAAGCACAACCCAAACCTATATTCCTTCAAGTTACGACACCGCCTTCCCCAACGGCTTTCAAGCATCGAGCACCCAGTGGGGCGGCCAAATCGTAGCGCAATTGCCCACCCGCTGGTTCACCTTGGTGGCGACCGCCTATAAGGGAGGCGACTTACGCTTCTATTTCGGCGGCCAAATCAACTCCTATTTCACCAATGTAAGCGGGCTAACGAACGTCGTAGGTCCCTTTGTCACCGCCGATGGCGGACCGCTGGCTGCTGCCGGTGGCGCCCTCCTTGGTACGAATGCGGCTGGAAACGTCGTGGTTGCTTCGCAGAAGCCCATTCAAACCTTTGGCGGGTTTATCCAGCTCGGACTGCCGATTTCACGCTGGTTCAATGCCGACCCGCGGGGCCACAACGCAGGCTGGCAGCTTCACTTCACCATCGGCAAGGACCAGGTGGTGGCTCGTAGCCAGTTCGCCGCCAATGGCATAGGCTGCGCCGCCGCAGATGCAAGCGCTACGTGCGCTGGAGGACTCCCGATGTCTATGGGCAAGTCAGCCATCGCAACCCTGTACTACAAGCTCAACAGTTGGGCCACGTTCGGCTTCGAGCAGTCCGTCTACGGCACTCGTGCATTCGATCACATCGATCTCTATACGATTGCTGGAAAATCATCCAACGAATGGCAAGATCATCGGACCGAGGCCGGGCCGATCTTTACGTTCTAGACCGACCCTCCACCAGCGGGCCAAACCAGGTCCGCTGGGGGATTGGCGTCAGATTGACCGATCACCGCATTGGCCGGTGCAGATTGAGGCGCCGTCCACCAAGGAAAAGGGGACGGACTCCACCCAGGGCGACCGCTCGCAGGTGAGTCTGTCCTCCCCAGCCCTCTACTGACGCAAGGAACCTATTGTGCGGCGTGCGCCAAGGGATCACAATGTACCGAATCTGCGGGACTGGCCTCCGAAATCGTCCGGGGAAACCCGCGACACACGGGGCGCATTCGCAGTGTTTGGAGGAGTTGGTTCCATGAGTATCCGTAGAATGGCGGTCGTGCATGTAGCGCTCATGTTGGTAGCTATGTTTGCCAGCGCCACGTCGCGGAAAAGCACGATAGATATCACCGTTCTTGATTCTCAAACTCGGGCCTTGGCTTCGGACGACAACGGCGTTCCCCTCAATTGCGAGCAGCTCACTTTCGATGCCTATTGCCGTTCCACGAGAAGCCCGCAAATGATCAGTACTTTACTGGTGCAGGAGGGCAACGATCCACCATTTCGCATCAGTTGCAGAATTGAGTCAAGGTTTTCCCGTTGTCAACCCTTGCCCAAGGGCGAAACTTTCGAAGCCAGAAGAGATAAACACGGCATAACCGTCTACTACATCGACGACAAGGGCAAAGCGCGAAGTCAGTTATACACGCTGGTAGATGCCGGCAAAGCCGCGCCGCCAGCGACTGGCACAGTAGCCGCGGTGCAGCCCGTCGCAACCGCTGCTGCCCCGCAGCAGAATACGCCGGCAGTTGCGCCGACACCGCGAGCGGCTGCTCCAATGCCGAGTTCACCAGCGCCTGCGCCAGTACAGCCTGCCCCGGCGCAGGCCGGTTTTTCGCAGAAGGTGAAATGTAACTTCAGTTCGACACCCGCCGGTGCGGAAATCACGGTTGACTGGAGGTACGTAGGCAACACGCCTTCCGAAATCGGCCTGAGTCCTGGGACGCATGTCGTCGTTATTTCCACGCCAGGGTTTGCCGAGTGGAAACGGGAGCTTACGGTCGCGGCGGATTCAGCCGTGAACGTGACCGCCAATCTGCAAAAGACGCAGCCCTAATTCGGACCGTATTTGCCGTCCGACTTTAAGGTTTGCTTGAGGGTTAGATCGTTGTATATTGTCGCGCAATAAGCTGTTGCACTTAGCCCGCGAAGTGAAATTTGGGCCGACTTTATTTGAGCTTGCCGGGCAGGCTTCATCATGAGTTCTGCTCTCGTTCGAATGGTTAGTTCAGTCCGCACGCATGTGCCGTCCAGCATTTGGTTGTGGAACAGAAAGGCTGTCGGTTCTCATTTCATCTTCGTAAAGGAGAAAAAACTGTGGCTAACGAAAATGTTGCAACCACCCACTTAAATCGCTGGTGGCACGTTGTCGGCGGGGTGTCCATGAACTTGGCCCTAGGCTCGCTATATGCCTGGAGCGTGTTTGTAGCCCCGCTGGAAAAGGAATTCCACTGGAAGCGGGCTGACACTTCCAATGTGTTCATCATCGCGGTGGTGGTCTTCGCGCTTACGTTCATAGTCGCTGGCCGGTTGCAGGACAAACTCGGGCCTTTCAAAATTTCTATCGTGGGCGCGATCCTGGTGAGCCTGGGCTTTTTCCTTTGCTCGCAGGCTGACAGCCTCAACAAATTTTTCATCTTCTTCGGCGTCCTCGGAGGGTTGGGCAACGGCTTTGGATACGCGACTCCGATTCCCGTCATGTCCAAGTGGTTCCCCGACAAGCGTGGTCTGGCTGTAGGCCTGGCGGTGGGTGGATACGGCGCAGGATCGGCAATCTTCGGGCCGCTTGCTAACAACTACCTGATCCCGAGTTTTGGCTGGCGCACAACGTTCATGGTGTTGGGCGGAATCTTCTTTGTGATGACGGTGTTTGGCGCATCCCTGCTGAGGAACCCACCCGCTGGCTACAAGCCTGAGGGTTGGACGCCTGCTCCAGCTTCCAAAGCTGCGGCTACCACCTATGACTTCACTCCGGGCGAGGTTCTGCGTACGCCGACCTTCTACTTGATGTGGGTGGGGTACGCGTTAGGGTGCGCGGCCGGCCTAATGGTCATAAGCCAATTGGTGCCGTTCGCCAAGAGCGTGGGCATCCCCAGCACCACCCTGGCTGCGTATGGCTTGGTGGTGGGAGCCGTGGGCAACGCTTCTGGCCGTATTCTATCCGGCTGGATGTCGGACCACCTCGGCCGCATTAACGTGTTGCGCCTCATGATCGGCATCTCCATGGTGGCCATGCCCATTCTGTATTTTGTGGGTGGCAACGTAGTCGGTTTGTTCTTCATGCTGTTCATCGTCTACTGGTGTTACGGCACGCAATTGTCGGTCAATGGCGCTGCCGCCGCCGATTTCTGGGGCACGAAGAATGCTGGCATAAACTACGGGATGTTGTTTACCGCCTGGGGTGTGGCCGGACTGCTCGGTGGCAGAATCGGCGGCTGGATGTTCGACGCCTACCACAATTACAAGATGGCGTTCTACACCGCAGCGGGTCTGGCGGCAGTGGCGTTAGTGTGCGAACTATTAGCCAAGCGTCCGGCGTTGCCGGAGGCAGCTTTGGCAGGCAGGAAAGCGCCAAGCGCAGCTTAGTTTGCGTTAGGCATTTGCGCATTCCATCTATGACGCGGGCACGGTGGCCTCAGCAACGGGACGCCGTGCTTACGGTTTGTAAGCAGATTAACTCCCGCGCCGCGAATGCGTTTGTGGGAAGGCTTAAATAAATTCAAATTCGGCAATATAAGGGGTAACTATATGGCAGAGATACGTCAGAAACCACAAGTCGTCAGCGAAGCTACTGAGGCTCAGATCGCCGTCCATTGGCGAGAGGAGGAATATTACTACCCGTCCTCGAAATTTATTGGCCAGGCGAACCTGACCGACCCCAGCATCATTGAACGCTTCAGCGAGAAGAATTATCCGGAATGCTTCCGCGAGTACGCCGACCTGCTGGATTGGGACCAGTATTGGCACACTACCCTCGATACGAGCGACCCCCCTTTCTGGAAGTGGTTCGTAGGTGGCAAGATCAACGCTTCGTATAACTGCGTGGACCGGCATCTCGCCAAGTACAAAAACAAAGCGGCACTGATTTTTGTCCCGGAACCGGAATCGGAAGCGCCAATATCCGTGACCTACCGCGAACTGTACGTGAGAGTGAATGAATTCGCCGCCCTGCTGCGTGATTTCTGCGGTCTGAAGGCCGGAGATCGCGTCACCATTCACATGCCCATGCTCCCGGAGTTGCCCATTACGATGCTGGCCTGCGCTCGCCTCGGGATCATTCACTCAGTAGTGTTTGGAGGGTTCAGCGGCGAGGCTTGTGGAATGCGCGCGGCCGATTCGCAAAGCCGCGTTCTGATCACCATGGATGGGTACTATCGCAATGGCAAGATGATCGACCACAAAGCGGGCGCCGATATCGCGCTGGATACTGCCAAGAAAGAAGGTCAGACTGTCGACAAGGTCCTGGTCTGGAGGCGGCACGCCGGCCAGAGTGCAACCGCTTCACCGTTCGTTAAAGGTCGCGATGCATGGGTGGATGAAGTGCTCCCGAAATTCAAGGGCCAACTGGTGGCTCCCGTCCCCATGGATGCGGAGGCGCCTCTGTTTCTCATGTACACCAGCGGCAGCACCGGAAAGCCGAAAGGCTGCCAGCACCGCACGGGTGGCTACCTCTCGTATGTGGCCGGCACCTCCAAGTACATTCAGGACATTCATCCCGAGGATGTGTACTGGTGCATGGCCGACATCGGCTGGATCACGGGCCATTCCTATATCGTCTATGGTCCGCTGGCGTTGGCCGCTACCAGTGTGCTCTATGAGGGTGTCCCCACCTATCCCGATGCAGGCAGAGTGTGGAGAATCGCGGAGCGCCTGGATGTCAACATCTTCCACACTTCACCGACGGCAATTCGCATGTTGCGGAAGTCCGGTCACGATGAACCTGAAAAGTACAACTACCATTTCAAGCACATGACCACGGTGGGAGAGCCCATTGAACCCGAAGTCTGGCGCTGGTATCACGAAACTGTTGGCAAGGGTGAGGCCGTGATTGTCGATACCTGGTGGCAAACCGAAAACGGCGGATTCTTGTGCAGTACCAAGCCAGCGATTGATCCCATGAAGCCGGGAAGCGCGGGGCCGGGCATGCCAGGGATTTATCCGATAATTATTGACGAAAACGGGCAGGAAGTTGCGGCCGGCTCTGGCAAAGCGGGCAACATCTGCATTCGGAATCCGTGGCCCGGCATCATGCAAACCATTTGGGGCGATCGCGACCGTTTCGTTAGCCAGTACTTTGCAAAATACTGCAAGAATCGCAATAGCAAGGACTGGCGTGATTGGCCCTATTTTGCGGCGGACGGCGCTGTGCTGGCCGCTGACGGCTATTTCCGCATTCTCGGCAGAGTCGATGATGTCATCAATGTGGCCGGGCACCGCTTGGGGACAAAAGAAATCGAGTCTGCGTGTCTGACGGTTTCTGAAGTGGCAGAGGCGGCCGTAGTGCCGGTGGCGGACGAGATCAAGGGCCGGGTGCCCGAAGTCTATATCGCCCTGAAGCCGGGCATCCAGTCGAGTCCGGCGATCATAGAGAAGGTCAACAAGGTCATCGAAACTATGATTGGCAAGATTGCCCGTCCGCGAAGGATCCTCGTCGTTCCGGATATGCCAAAAACACGCTCGGGGAAACTCATGCGTCGGGTTCTCGCTGCGCTGTCGAACAACATGAACACTGGAGACATCACCACCCTGGCCAACCCTGACGTGGTGGAAAACATCCGCGAACTGGTTCAGGGCAAAGAGGCGGTGGCGTTGACCGACGGTCCCGAAGACTTGAAAAGATTCGGAACTGAAGAGTAAGGACGAACGGATAAAAACATCTCAGGGGCAAATCTCCGGAACAACGCGAGATTGCCCCTGTTTTTTGCCCATTCGCGTCAAGTTGGCGCGGAAGGCCGCCGATGATCTGTTTTATTGTGGATACCAGTCGAGCAACCGCACTTCGATCCCGGTTCCTTCCAATCCTTTCTTGAATACCGCGAGATCGGAACCCTTGTAGTGATACGGGATCACCACCTTGGGGTGAAATGCTTTCACGGCCTCCGCTGCCTCTTCTGGAGGCATGGTGTAAGGCAGATTCATGCAGACGAATGCCACGTCGATATTTTTCAGGGCGCGCATTTCCGGGATACCCTCCGTGTCCCCGGAAAAGTAAAACCGCACGCCACCGTAACTAAGCACGTACCCGTTGCCGCGCCCCTTGTCGTGAAAAAGTTTGCCCGGGGATGGCCCGCGTTTCAGGTTGTACGCGGGCACTGCCTCGACGGTCCAGTTCTGCCACGTTTTAGTCTCGCCATTCGCTATCGGCTGTGCAGCCTTGACCGTTGCCACCACAGCGGGAGCAGCCAGTATTTCCGTCCCGGCCTTGCTGATGCCGGCGATGGAAGTTGGATCCATGTGGTCGGGGTGAATGTCAGTAATGAGAATAAGGTCCGCTTTCGGCAACCCGTCGAGCTTCGCGGGCTTAGCGGGATCGAGATAGATGACTTTTCCTCCCGCCTCAATCAGTGTGCTGGCGTGATAGATCGGAGTGATCTTGACTTCTCCTGACGAGGTTTGGAAAATCTGAGGATTTGCGACCGCGTGTGCCATTGTTGACATAGCAACGAAAGCGTAAACAAATATCGAAATCAGTTTCATCGTGCTCTCCCTTTAGTTTCCAATATTCTGTACCTGAAATCGCTCTACGGCGGCTTATAAGGCCTCTACGGTATTCGCCTTACCGATGCCCCGGTTGGGCATCCCGATTCTACGGTCAAATAGTACGAAATAAACAAACTCGCACAGTTTCGAAATAAACTTGCTTCCAGTGCGTCCCTCCCCAGCGTATCGTCATCCAATATAGCGCTGGCGAATGCTCGTCCGTATGGACTCCGCTTGTGGGACCGTCGGACGAGGATTCGCCAGTCCAATCTTGGGGTCGTACCACCGTGGGCTGGGTCGAGGTATCGAATGCGCGCTGGGGAAATTGTTGCGGAAAAAGGCAGTGCGGTGCAGGATGCACCCGTGACAGATCAACTCGCGGAGCGGATTTCCGACGCTCGTCGCAGAAGTGATGCTCTCTTCAGTTTGTTGCGCGAGGCCGCAATCTATGAGCGGCCAATTCCGGAGCGACACCGCATCATCTTTTATGTTGGTCACCTCGAAGCATTCGATTGGAATTTACTGAGTGGGCTCGATTCCGGGCGGAAAAGCGTTTTTCCAGAATTTGACCGCCTGTTCGCTTTCGGCATCGATCCTGTCGGCGGCGGCCTGCCTAGCGACCTGCCATCCGACTGGCCCTCTCTGGACGCCGTCCGTGACTATGTAAACCATGTCCGCGATTCTCTCGATAATAGTCTCGCAAACATTCTCGAATCGAACCCTCAGACGCGCGACGGTTTTCCACTACGCACTCTGCTCAATGTGGCCGTTGAGCATCGGCTCATGCATGTTGAGACATTGGCCTACATGCTGCATCAATTGCCACTAGACATGAAAGTACGGCAACCGAACTCCCTCCATCTGGCCGGTCCATCCATTGTCCCTGAGAGGGTGTCGATCCCTGCCGGGGCCGTGACGCTAGGTCTCGCGCGGAACAGTGGAGAATTTGGCTGGGACAACGAGTATGAAGCTTACACAGAGGAAGTTCCATCATTTGAGATCGATCAGTATAAGGTGACAAACCGGCAGTATCTCGAGTTCATGGCCGCGGGTGGCTACGAGACGCGCGCGTTCTGGAACGACGCTGACTGGAACTGGAAGGTCGCTCACGGTATTTCGCATCCATTATTTTGGAAGAAGGAAGGCACGCAATGGCTCTGCCGCACCATGTTTGACGAGGTACCCCTGCCGCTCGACTGGCCTGTCTATGTGAGTCATGCGGAAGCCAGCGCGTACTCTCGCTGGGCGGGGAAGTCGCTCCCCACAGAACCAGAGTGGCAGCGTGCCGCGTACAGCGCGGTTGACGGAGACACAAGAAAGTACCCATGGGGCAGTGCGGCGCCCAATGCGAAACTCGGTAATTTTGATTTTCATCATTGGGACCCGACACCCGTGAACACGTTTCCAGAAGGCCAGAGCGCTTTCGGAGTTCACGATCTGCTGGGCAACGGTTGGGAGTGGACCTCTTCCGTTTTCGGTCCACTTCCCAATTTCCAACCGTTTCCGTTTTATCGCGGGTACTCGGCAGATTTTTTCGATGCCAAGCATTTCGTCATGAAAGGTGGCTCGCCGCGCACCGCTGCGTGCATGCTGCGACCCACATTTCGAAACTGGTTCCAGGCGCACTACCAATACGTGTATGCGGGATTTCGCTGCGTCAGCCGCTGATGACCGACCGAACAGCGGTCGAGTTGACGATAGAAAGGGATTGGGAAATGGTGGCTCATGCGACTAACTTCCACGCGGCCAACAATGCCGCTTACGAGTTCGCTTGCGGATTTGCTTCGGACGTCCGCGAGGGGCTCACCCGCCACGGACAAAAGGAACTCCCATCCAAGTACCTCTACGACGACGTGGGCTCGGCCCTATTTGAGGTGATCAGCCATTTGCCCGAGTACGGACTCACTCGAGCCGATGAGCGCTTGCTGCAACGTCACGCGGGTGAAATCGTCGACCGCCTCGACGCTCCCGTCGCCGTAGCGGAGCTGGGCAGCGGCAGCGGCAAAAAGACGCGCTGGATACTGGAGGCGCTGAGCCGCCGCCAGAAGACGTCTTATTACCCAGTCGAAATATCCCATGCGGCCTTGCTAATGTGCCAGCGCGAACTAAGCGATATTGACTCCCTCAGTATCGTGGGTTTTGAGCGTGAGTATCTTGACGGTCTGCGTGAAGTAGCGACCCACCGGCAGCGCAACCAACATCTTTTCGTATTGTTTCTCGGAAGTACAATCGGCAATTTCGATCGTCCTGCCGGAGTCAAATTCCTCGCAGACGTGCGTCGCATTCTCGAACCGGGAGATTCGCTTCTTCTAGGAACGGACCTGGAGAAGCCCGCGCGACAACTGCTCAAGGCCTACGACGACGAACTGGGAGTTACCGCTGCTTTCAATCTCAACCTGCTGGCCCGCATCAATCGCGAACTCGATGCCGATTTTGATCTGGGCCAATTCGTCCACACTTCCCGTATTAATTCCAAATCTCGCAGCGTGGAAATGCATCTTGAATCAAAGCGGTGGCAAACGGTCCGCATTCCCGCGGCCGATCTATGCGTCGAATTTGCGGAGGGCGAGACCATCTGGACCGAAAGCAGCCACAAGTATTCGGCACAAGAAATCTTCCAGATGGCGAAGGATTCCGGCTTCTGCTGCCATGCACAATGGATCGATGAGCAGTGGCCTTTTGCGGAGAATCTTCTAGCCGCGAAGTGACGTGCACGCCGCTCCCGGCATCGGACTTGCATCGATCGATCGCAGTCGTTCGGGTTCCAGTCTGTGAGTATTAAAAGCAGAAACTGCTGCGCCGCGCCACGTCCGCAGGTTATTGACACTGATTGCAATGCAGAACATATTAGCGGGGACAAAACCCAATTGCGAAGTTTTGATGCCGATGATGCACATAACGGCGCTATTTACGATGGCCAGCAGCCAACCTTCCCAACAACGACGTCCGACCAGAATTGTCGATGCGACCGTCAACACGCAAGAGAGATAATCGAGCCTCAACACGAATAAATGCCTCCGTTTATTCATTCTGCGCGGTGACGCGCTGTTTTTCCGTGATCTAGCCCGGTGGCAGGTAACGAAAGTCATACGACTCGAAGCAGCGCCTCGAGCGAAACCTCGTGGTATTCGTGTTCATCCCTGCTTATTCGTGTGGCGAACGAATCCCTGCCTTAGGCTTTACAATTGACGCGTAACGAAAGGGGAAGAAGTCGACCATGGCAATCGCGACCATCAATCCAGCGACCGGCGAAGTCGTAAAAACTTTCGAGCCTCTGAGCCCGGCGCAAATTGAACAGAAGTTGCAACTGGCGGCCTCCGCGTTCCGCATTCATCGGCGAACGTCGTTTGCCGAACGTGCAGGAAAGATGATGCGCGCAGCCGAGATTCTGGAAAAAGAAAAAGACGAGTGCGCCCATTTGATGACGCTCGAGATGGGCAAGCCTCTGAAGGCCGCGGTGGCCGAAGCGCTAAAATGCGCCACCGGATGCCGCTACTACGCGGAAAATGCCGAGAAATTCCTGGCCGACGAAAAGATAGAAACCGGGGCCAAGCGCAGCTTCATCCGCTATCTGCCGATAGGCCCGATCTTGGCCATCATGCCGTGGAACTTCCCCTTCTGGCAGGTGTTTCGTTTCGCCGCGCCCGCGTTGATGGCGGGCAATGTGGGGCTGCTAAAGCATGCGTCGAACGTTCCCCAGTGCGCGCTGAAGATCGAGGACATTCTCCGTCGCGCCGGTTTTGCCGAAGGCGTATTCCAGACGCTGCTAATCGGCGCCGCTCCGATCGATGGCATTTTGAACGATCCTCGTGTGGTCGCCGCGACTTTAACCGGCAGCGAGCAGGCGGGGATTCAGGTCGGCATGTCGGCTGCCAAACGCATCAAGAAAGTCGTCCTGGAACTGGGCGGCAGCGATCCTTTCATCGTGATGCCGAGCGCTGATCTGGACGCGGCGGTTGCGACTGCCGTGGACGCGCGCATCCAAAATAATGGTCAATCATGCATTGCGGCCAAGCGCTTTATC
>Ga0187847_10002414_pt1 | contig 15089 bp, 12 predicted proteins | sample June2016WEW_4_10_FD_132458 | JGI IMG/M metagenome (GOLD analysis project Ga0187847, IMG submission 132458) | Peatland microbial communities from SPRUCE experiment site at the Marcell Experimental Forest, Minnesota, USA - June2016WEW_4_10 | ecosystem: Environmental > Terrestrial > Soil >...
AACTCAGCAACATTGCGCGCCCCTGGAAAACGGCCCGCCATGCCCACGATCGCGATTGCGGTTGGGTTCATGCTCATCATTTTCGCTGCCGTCTCGCCGCTAACCGCCGCTCGGCTCGACTCGTGGCCTGAGGCGCGCCGAGATGGGCTGCCAGCGCGCTTAGGGTTGGAAATTGAAACAGATCGACCAACGAAATCTCGCGGCCGAGTAACTGCTGCAACTGCACGTGGACCTCAGCTTTCATCAGTGAGTGTGTGCCAAGACTGCCTTCGGCATCAGTATCGGGCAAACCGGCAAAACGCGACAAGACACACAGGTAACCACACGAGGAAATAGTGAGTGTGCAACGTCAATCCAGTCCTAACTACTGATTCGAATGGAGCATAGTGAACACTAGCGAGCATAGTACGCCAAACCTTGCCGCACACTGCGTAAGTTGACCGTACTGGCGCTGGGCTTTCCCATCTTGAAGAGTTGATTATGGGTGACGACACCTACATCGACCGCCCTTGAGAATCCCAAACCCTTCCTCAGGACGGCCCGCGCCACCGACATCCTGGAAAAAGTGAAACGCGCCCGACGCAGCCTTAATATTCGTTAATCTGTTTGACGCACTGCACTACGATCGTGGCCGGGGGATTCCAAGCGCTTTATTTGTCGCTGTTTGCTTTCCTTACCAGCAAATTCCTTCGTAGGTTCGGACGCCTCCTGGACGGAGTGTTTCGTCCAGATGAATGAGGTCGATGACGATCTGTTCGGGGCGAAGGTACTTGGCGAGTTGATCTTTGCTGGCCGATTTGTTGCCTAGGATCACAACTTCAGCAGTGCTTAGAACGGAGGCGAGGTCGCCTGATAGCACGGAGCCGATATGGGGAATGACTTCTTCGATGTACTGGCGATTGGAACCGGCCAGGCGGCCGACAGAGACGTCTTCATCCCAGACTCTGACTTCGAGACCCTCGCCCATGAGTCGCTTGATTAATTGAACTTGCGGGCTTTCGCGCAGATCGTCCGTGCCAGCCTTGAAGCTTAGGCCGATCTGCGCAATTCTCTTCTTGCCCGTGTCGAGCACCATTTCGACGGCACGATCGATGTGTTCCGCGTTGCTCGGCATTAGCGATTCCAGCAGCGGCAGCTTGAGATCGAGCTCCTTCGCTTTGTAGGTGATGGCGCGGAGATCCTTGGGAAGACAGGAGCCGCCGAAGGCGAAGCCGGGTCGAAGATAGGCAGGAGAGATGTTGAGCTTGGTATCGGAGGTGAAGATATTGGAGACGATGTGGGCATCGACGCCGAGGTGCTTGCACAGGGTTCCCATTTCGTTGGCAAAGCCGACTTTGAGCGCGTGATAGCAGTTGGAAAAATACTTGACCATTTCGGCCACAGGAATGGTCGTCTCGTAGAGCTCGCCGGGAGTGTTCTTGTAAAGTTCTCGCAGCGGCGCGAGATGCTCGCGATCACTGGCTCCGAGGATCGTGTAGGGCGGATTGAGGAAATCGGCGACAGCACTGCCTTCGCGCATGAACTCCGGGTTATAGCAAAGGGTAAAATCGCGTCCGCATTTCCTACCGCTCTCTTTTTCCAGGATGGGGAGCACGATGGTCTCGGTGGTACCGGCCAGCACGGTGCTGCGAAGAACGAAGACGTGAGGCGATTTCTTTCGGCGAAGGGCGGCCCCAATTTCCCCGGCTACACTCTCGATGTGGCTGAGATCGAGCTTGCCGTTTTTCAGGCTGGGCGTTCCGACGCAGACGAAGGACACTTCGGAATTGAGCACGGCCGCGGTGGCATCGGTGGTGGCGCGCAGCAGGCCGGTCCTGTGGGCTTCCGCGACCATTTCGGTCATGCGCGCTTCGATGATCGGGGTACGGCCGGAGCCCATCATCTCCACTTTGGCGCGGCTCACGTCGACGCCGATAACCTTGTGCCCCATCGAGGCGAAGCAGGCAGCAGAAACCGAACCGACGTATCCTAAACCAAAAATGCTAACGGACAAACCCAAGAGAATTCTCCTAGTGATCGAGTATATGGGGGCGACTTGGTGGAACTAGTGAACTATACCAAGCATTGATCAAGAGCTAGCAAACGATTTGCCATCGGGAGGTTTACATGCCCCCCCAACATCGACCGTAACCAACTGCCTGTCAGCGAATTACGAGAAATGTAGTACAGTCAGCGTGAACAAGTTCTCCGCTCGGACAAAAGACAGACAACCCTTGCCACAGCAGTGGAACTGCCATCGCCAAATGCAGTGCTCACAGGTGGGACTCAACGTCGCGCAAGCTTTCGCGATAAATGAGTTGCGCAAAACCAAACGTCAATCACTGCTCCTAACGTTTTCTCGAAGTTCTGAAATTCTTTCTTCGACCGCCGCCGTGCGAACTCCAACACCAACCCGCAGCGCTGGTGAGCTCGACCGATCCAGGCACAACGACGCTTCACGATCGACGTTGTGCCGTAGGCCCACGGCAACCGGGACCGTTGCTTGTTCGGCACATCCTCGGACTCCGCTCACCGACCGCAGGAGCTTTTCTGCATCCACGCCCATGCACTCGATACGATGTCAGTGAGATTGCGATTGGCGGTCCATCCAAGTATCCTTTGAGCCTGCGATGGATCGGCCACCAAGGTGGGAGGGTCCCCCGGGCGCCGCGGTCCCAGCTTTCGCCGGACGAGTAGTCCAGTGGCGCTTTCCGCTGCGTGCATAACCTCGAGAACGGAATGCCCACGACCTGTTCCAAGATTGATAGCCAGTGGGTCGTTTCGTTCTTCGTCGCGTCTTTCAAGGTATTGCAGCGCGCGCACGTGCGCTTCGGCGAGATCGTTGACGTGGATGTAGTCGCGGACGCAGGTGCCGTCCGCGGTCGGGTAATTTGACCCGTACACTTTCAACTCGGGTCCTTTCTCCGCAGTCGCGGCAAGAACCAGTGGAATCAGGTGTGTTTCGGGATCGTGAAGCTCGCCAATCTCGCCGCCCTCGTCGGCTCCCGCTGCATTGAAATAGCGCAAACTTAACGAGCGCAGTCCATAAGCGCGGTTGTAGGCTTCAAGAGCATTCTCGACGAAAAGCTTGGACGCACCATAAGGATTGACCGGCTCGCGCGGCGTCTGCTCGTCAATCGGGATTTTCCCAGGGATACCGTACACGGCGCACGTGGAAGAGAACACGAAGCGGCGAACGCCAGCGTCCAGCGTGCAGTTCAGCAAGCTCAGAGCCGCAGAAACATTGTTCTGAAAGTATTTTCGCGGGTTTTCGACTGACTCTCCAACATAGGCGTGAGCGGCAAAATGCATCACGGCGTCAACGCGTGCGAGCACAGGTCGGAGGGTGTCCTTGTCAGCGATATCGCCCCTCACCAGTTCGAAGCCTACCGCTAGGCGCTCGAATCCTGTTGAGAGATTGTCTTACAGCACGACCTCATAACCAGAACGCCGAAGAGCTCGCGCTGCGTGACTGCCGATGTACCCTGCTCCTCCAGTTACCAAGATTGCCAAGGAAAAACCTCACACGACAAAATGGTGGCCAAACTTCGAAGAGAACCACGAAAACCGACGAACCCCAAGGACGAAAGCCGAGGCAGGGTTACTCTCTCTTGCCCGCGGACTCCACGGACGAACCTGACACGATGCTCGTGATCGGTTAACCAGCGCTGATCTCAAGCACAACCGTGGTCCCACTCTATTTGGAGTGCTACAGTATATTGCACAACATCCGTGTCGGGTCGGCGGCAGGTGCGCTCACGCGCTGGACTCCGTCCGCCGCTCAAAACTGTACATGCAGATTTCCTGCATGCAGCTTTCACGAAGATTCAGTCATTCCGAAATGCCAACGAGGGAATTTGCCTGAGTTGACAAACCCGTGCTCGCGGTAAAACGCCTTCAATCCAGCCATCAAGTCGGTGGAAGAGCGTTCCGACGTGGCTGCGTTTGAAATACTCGCCCCAACCCCGCAAAAGCTGATGGAGTACCGCAATCAGCTCCTTGGTATTCAAAAACATCCTCCGTTTGGTGCGCTGTCTGACCCGATCATGAAACACCGAACCGACTTCTCCTTTAGGTACGCGTATAGCACGCCCTGTCGGACCTGACTACGAGTTGCTGAAGCAGCCGGATAATCGATTAGCTATCGCTTGCTTCCGATCCTTGGCACATGGCGCGAGGCGAGAAGCTGAGGCGGTTTGTAACCGGGGCGAGCTTCGAGCTTTTCAGCCAATGGTCAGGGAATTGTCGCTTGAATGTTCTCTGACAACCGGCTCTCTCGGCCCAACTGATCCACAGCCGTGACTGCGTACAAATAGGTCTTTCCGCTGACCACCTTTTGATCTTCATAAGGCGGCCCCGGGACACGAGTAGCGATCTTTATGAAGCCGCTCTTTGTCTTCGTCCTGCGATACACGTTGTACCCCACGACCGAGACTCCAGGCCCGGCTTTCGCTGTCTGCCAGGTGAGAGTGACGCTATGGGGAGCTTTTCTAGCGGATGCCAACCCCACCGCCAGCACCAGCAAACCGACCAGCGCTCTTCTACGGCGCGCCCTCATGTTGTTAGTTTATGCCTATTTTTCCCCGGCGGCGAGCAGCTCCAAATACAGCTAAGGAACGACGCAAAAACAATTTCACAGATTGGGTGAGATAGTGTAGTTCCACTTGGGCAGGATTTCGTGGGGTTTGATGCGGAGTGCTTGAAGTTGTTCCGGTGTGGGTACGGTGCCGGTGAGATAGTGGCGACGGTCGAGACGAGCGTTGAGCGACAAGCCGGATTGAGTTCTGGTGGAACGAATGAAGTGGAGGATCTTCTGATAGCTGTCGAGCGGTTCGCCAGCCCAGTTGCGGGAAATCTGGGAGAAGAGACGATGCTCGATCGGGTTCCATTTCGAAGCACCGGTGGGGTAGTGGGAGACGGTGAGCGTGATTCCATGGGAATCCGCCAGTTGGGACTGGAGTCCTGTTTTCCAAGCGCGGCAACGATAACCGTTACTGCCGCCGGTATCGCTGAGGATGAGGAGTTGTCGAGAGCGTGGATAGCGAAGCGATCCCTCTTGGCGCCACCAATGAGCGATGGCGTGCAGCGGCGAAGGTGGGTGTGTCATGGGAGACGCCGACGACAACGGAGCCTCGATTGGCGAGCAGATCATAAATGCCGTAAGGGATGGCAACGCCGGTGGAGTCGGAGCGGAAGTCATGATCGTTGACCAGGCGGGGAGACAGGTCCCAACGAGTACCGGGATTTCTGAAATGGCCGACGAGTTCGTGCTTCTTGGTATCGACGCTAATGATGGGGAGACCGCGGCGCTCGAATCGGTCGCGAAGGTCGCCGAGGTAGCGGAACTGATGGTTGCGATCGGGACTATGGTCGGTGGAAAGCTGCTTGTGATTGACGCGCAGAGAATAGCCCAGGTGATGGAGCAGGCGGGCGACGGTGTTAGGGCTCACCCGGACCCCGAAGTCAGTGAGCGCCATGGCGACCTTGGCGGTGGTTCGCCGCGACCACTTCAGGCCGGTGATGGGATCCCCGGCGGTATCGTATTCGAGCAGGAACTCGATCAGGGTGAGGAGGTCGGCGGTTTTTTTCCACGGGTTTGCGGCCGCCGCCGACCTGGCGGGTGCGACCCGGTGTCACCTTCCGATCGAGCAGTTGCTGGCGTCCGCGGGCGACGGTGTGGGAATCCAATCCCAGGAATTCAGCCAAGACCCGGTCGCCACCGTGTCCTAGCTTGATCGACTCCATACCGGCGAACAGGCGACGTTGCTGTTCGTCCAGCAAACTGTAGAACAGCACAATGGCAGACTGGAGTTCATGGGGGGAAACCTGAAGAGCGGAGGCATCGGCGAGCAGAGGAACGGAGAGCGCGGTTTGTCGAGTGCGCAACTGACTCCGCGTCTGCCGCAGATCGGGAGAAGTATAAAGGAAGCGTCCGGCCACCTCCGAACGGCGTAAACGTCCGGCGCGGACCAGATGGTGGAGAGGGTCTTGGACCTCGGCATGGAGTGAGTCGGCGAGTTCGTCGGCGAAGCAGCCGCGTGGTGACTGATGGACAAAGGCTTCGATGGTGGCGACGAGCGTGCCGTGCCGAGAGAACCAGACCGCATCATGGGACCACAGGCCGGCGTCGTCGAAGCGAACGGTTTCACGCAGGGCATAGTAGCGGCCACGATGGGTATAGCTGGTGAGGTAGTCGAGCGGCCTAAGCTTGCGAAAGACGGTGAGATTCGCGGCGGTGCCCAGAACGTCTTTGAGTTCGGGCAACGTAGCGATTTTGTGGCGCAGCAAGTGCTTGCGAAGGACTTGGGGATCGAAGGAGAGGGGTCGCATAATGTTATAGTTCCGATTAACTTCACTAGCGACTCGGAACTATAACACAACCAGCAGTTCAGCTAGGATGCTAATCTTGCGGGGAGCATCGTCAATGATTATAGGATTAGGAATACACCAAACTTTCGCCACCAGGGGTGCTTAAACTCTTGCTTAATGATCTAGGTACGACTACAGATGACAAGTTGTTTGTGAGTCAATCCTAAGCCGCTCCCGGCATTGGGTTGAGGCTATTTCTTGGCACTTTTGCGCCAGCTGCAATCACAACATTCCCCACATTGAGAACATTGGGCCTTACCCGCTTTGAGCTTGGACGCGCCTCCGCGCTTCGACCCGGCCGCCGTCTAGGGCGACTCGTACCGACACTGGCTTGAAAACCCAGCTGTCTGTGCCCCCAGTTTCTTCCAGCAGACCGGTCCAATTGACTTCTGCTTCCACATAAGATCACCGGTGTGGGTGAGGCCGTAGGTGTCACGACATAGCGGTTAATGGCTGCAATTTTGTGCTGGTATAGCCTGCAAGATGACGGGTACCGAGGCACCCTTGCAGAATCCTTGCACATCGCACCGCGGCTCTAGATCCGCCTGGCCCGGATCTGGTAGCAGAAAGACGTTGTTTATCCCATGAGTACAGAACTGCTTACCGTTAGCTAAGGCAAAGCTGAAATTCTTCCCAGTCGAGGACATCAGTTGCACTGCGATGGAAATACAGGTTTGCGTCCAGTCCTGCTCTTTGTTCAACCTTGCACAAGGCGCCAGAACAAAGCCAGCCGAACTGGGGCCTCCCAAGAAAAGCAACTTGCACGGAGCCTGATATGGTGGTTGGCCGCATCCGAGTCCAGTCGTGATTGCTCCGCTTCCCTGTTTGGTCCCCTTGACGGCCAAGATCGCACTACCGAAAGGGATCGGCTCCATCGTAACACCTGTCGTGTCCAGAAGGAGTTCGTAACTACTCACGCCTACAACAGTGCCGTCACCGTTAGTCTGTGTACCTGTGCCCAGGTACGTAAGCTTGCCGATTGTGATGGACCGTGAACGCGCGGTTGCCTGCGAAGGGAGCAACAAAATAGCAATCGCTAAGCACCCAAGAAAAGCGAATCTGTTTCGCACGCTGTCACTCCTGCTCGTTACAGTGCCATGATAACTTGCGGCTGTCAAACCGAATCATGAACCTCATCAGGATGCAACTTGTTGCGGTGAATCTGCACTTTTTGTGATCGAGAAAGCATCTCCAAAACACCCGGTCGAGGCGCGTCTCGAACCATGGTACGCTTTCACAGGAAGCGGAAAAACCTACCGGATGCGGTGGTCACCGTAGGGAGCGGTCTTGAACGTCAACGGCCTCTCGAGTTCCATGGCGCAGGCCGGCCATCCCACATATCCAGCATCGCCAGACCAACGGCAAGATCCTGCGCTTCCACGAAGCGCCTCCAGCACACGGGCCGACCGGACGCCCGCCGCGTGCACACGCTGCGCAAGAATCTTTACTGCTCCGAGGGGCGCACCAAACGAGGGGAAAAGGACACTACGGATTTGCGGGGCTTCCCGCGATGGACAGCCACGATTCTCGCCCGTCGAAGCTATGGATGTGGAGGTAGTCCTAAGAATCGGGATGCACGACTACGAGCAGATTTGCACCGCGCATATCAAACGCCAGAACCTCCCGACGAGGATACGATCAAAGACGCCTCCCGGAAGCTAAGAATTCTATTTGCCCACCACCTGCGCCACCACATTCGACTTGCTGCCAGCGAAGCCGGAATCACCGCTTTACACGGCCGTGATCGCGTCGGTGCCGACATTTAAGGTCGAAGTGAAAACGGTAGCCGTGCCGCCGCTCAATACGCCAGCGCAAATTGGTCTACCATGGTGATGCGCTGCCGTTGTTGTTGGCATCGCCCTCATAAACTGCAGTATGTTGTTGAAACCCGGCGGCAATGTAGATGTAGTGTACTTGGCGGAGCCAGACGCGAGATTGACTGTCGCCAGAAGTTTCGTGCAGTTGAGGAATTCAATCTTGCCTCGTGGGCGTGCCCGCCAATGACGGGACACTCGATGTGAACGTAACTAGCTTTCCGTGCACCGAAGGATCGATGGACGAATGCAGCGTGGTTGGAGTTGTGGCTTTGGTCACCACCTGCGACTCCGAATTGGACGTGCTTCCAGTGAAGTTGGAATCGCCGCTGTAAATCGCAGTGATGCCGATAACAAGACCGCTCATGGTCAGGCTGGCTGCATTGCCGCTGACTCCAGCGCTGCCCAGCGTCGTCGCCCCATCTTTGAAGGTGACTATGCCCGTAGCTTGCCCGCCGTACTGCGGCGTAATCATAGCTGTGAATATGACTGGTGAATCCAGACCCGATGGGGTGATATTGGAACACAGCGTCGTCGTAGTACTCGCTTTATTGACACTGACATGCACGCCCAAAGAGTTGCTCGGAGCAAAGTTACTATCCCCCTGGTAATATGCCACGACAAAGTGCGAACCGACAGCAAGCCCGGTCGTTGTGAAAGAAGCATGGCCTCTTGAATCGACCGAAGCTGTTCCGATCGACACTCCACCGTCGAGGAATTCGACTTGGCCAGTGGGCGTTCGTGGACCAGTATGCTGAACCCGGGCAGTGAAGGTGACCGGCTGAAATGCTGAATACGACTTTGGAGCCGAGGGTGCGATTGTTGTGGTCGTTGCCGCAGCGGTTGCACCGATGTTCAACAGGGTGGTGACGCCACCCACCACGAGATCGGGTTTGCCATCGCCGTTGAAATCGCCAACCGCCGTACCCCCAGAGCCACCAGCTCCCAAATCCATTTCGGCTTTGAATGTGCCGTCCCCGTTGCCGAGGAGAAAGGCGTTGCCATTGCCGATCGCAATATCTAGGTGTCCATCGCCATCAAAATCAGCAAGCGCTATTTGCGTTCCACCCAACGCCAGCGTATATGTGAAAAGAGCCGCCTGGAATGTACCGTCGCCATTGCCCAAAAGCGCTCCGACACCACCGTTGTTGGCCGCGACGACATCGGGCTTGCCATCTCCGTTAACATCCGCCACCGCGATGGACAGTGCACCGTAGCCGCCGGAGCTATAGCTGACCGCCGGCTGGAAGGTACCGTCGCCGTTGCCCAAAAGGACCGCGACACTCCCATTGTTGCAGTTGCTGCTGGCACATTCGTTCGCTACCAGCAAGTCGGGCTTGCCATCTCCGTTAACATCCGCCACCGCGATGGACAGTGCATCGTAACCGCCGGAGCTGTAGCTGACCGCCGGCTGGAAGGTACCGTCGCCGTTGCCAAAAAGCACCCCTATAACGCCAGCTCCTACAACACCGTTGCTGCAATCGACAGTGCTCGCACATGCGTTCGCTACCACGAGGTCGAGCTTGCCGTCTCCGTTAACATCCGCCACCGCGATGGACAGTGCATCGTAACCGCCGGAGTTGTAGCTGACCGCCGGCCGGAAGGTACCGTCGCCGTTGCCAAAAAGCACTGCGACACTCCCATTGTTGCAGTTGCTGCTGCTGGCACATTCGTTGGCTACCAGCAAGTCGGGCTTGCCATCCCCGTTAACATCCACCACCGCGATGTACTGTGCATCGTAGCCGCCGGAGCTGTAGCTCCGGGCCGCACGGAAGGTGCCATGGCCGGTGCCAAAAAGTACCCCGACACTCCCTTTGCTGGTCCCGTCGCTTGCGCTCCCGTTGGCCACCACAAGATCGGGTTTGCCATCCTCATTTAAATCCGCCACGGCGATTGACAGCGCATGGTCGCCGCCAGAGCCATAGCTCCGGGCCGCAAGGAAGGTGCCATCGCCGCCGCTTAAGAGCACTTCTACGCCGCCGTTGCTGCAATTGCTGGCGCTGGCACAGAGATTGGCCACCAGCAGATCGGGTTTGCTGTCCCCGTTTACATCCGCCACCGCGAGGGAACTTGCCCCAGTCTCGCCGGAGCTGTAGCTGACCGCCGCCTGAAATGTGCCGTCGCCGTGGCCGAAAAGTACCCCGACATTGCCATTGCTGGTCCCGTCGCCTGCGCTCCCGTTAATCACCACAAGATCGGGTTTGCCATCCTCGTTTAAATCCTTCACCGCGACGGAAGAGGTACCGTAGCCTCCGGAGTTGTAGTTCCGGGCCGCCTGGAACGTACCGTCGCCGTTGCCCAACAGCACCCCGACACTCCCAGGGCTGGTCCTGTCGCGTGCACTCCCATTGGCCACCACAAGATCGGGCTTGCCGTCCCCGTTCACATCCGCTACCGCGACGGACTTCGCATCGTAGCCGCCAGAGCTGTAGGTCTGCGCCTGCTGGAACGTGCCGTCACCGTTGCCGAGGAGCACCCCGAGGATTCCATAGCAGAAACCGCTGTCGCTCGCGCACTCATTGGCTACCACAAGATCGGGCTTGCCGTCCCCGTTCACATCCGATACCGCGACGGACTCGGCATAGTAGCCACCGGAGATGTAGGTCTGAGCCGCCCGGAAGGTGCCATCGCCGTTGCCCAAAAGCACTGCGACGCTCCCATTGTTACAGTTGCTGCTGGCACACTCGTTCGCCACCAGTAAGTCGGGCTTGTCATCACCGTTCACATCCGCCACCGCGATGGACTCGGCTTGGTAGCCGCCGGAGCTGTAGCTGACCGGGGGCTGGAAGGTACCATCGCCGTTGCCCAGAAGCACCTCCACCCCTCCACTGCTGCTGCAGTATCCGTCGCGAAGGCACCAATTCGATACCACGAGGTCGACCTTGCCGTCGCCGTTCACATCCGCCACCGCGATGGAAATGGGCCCATAACCGGCAAGCGTGTAGCTCTGGGCCGCTTGGAAAGTGCCATCGCCGTTGCCCAAAAGCACCGCGATAACTTCATTGTCGCAGTTCAAGTCGACGCCACATACATTCCCTACCAGCAGGTCGGGCTTGCCGTCCCCATTCACATCTGCCACCGCGATGGACTGGGGACCGTATCCGCCGGAGCCGTAGGTCGGCGCCTCCAGGAAGATGCCGCGCGCATCCAAATTCATCGCCGCGAAGCTCAGTGGCAACTTGTCGTATTGGTTGAGAACCCTGGCTTGAGCTTTCGGGTTCACCTGGGACGCACTGCCCAAGGGCACAACTCTCGTGCGCCGATTGATCGGTGGAACAGGGTTCGACTGGGCCAACAAGAATGTGGTCAAACACAGAAACAGGCAGACGAAGTGTGCGCGCTTCATAAGACCTTCCGTCGATTCTGGATGGGCAGAAAAGGCCCGGCTCGTCCAACGCTGGGGAAAGCAAATTCGCGGCAGTCGAGAACCGGAAATTATCCTCCCGTATTGGCCAACGGTCAATGACGTGTCGAAAGAGGGAAAGAGGTCCAATGGCTTATCCAATTCGGTGAGTGATAGGCATCGCTTGCGCGTGTTAGCCCTGTTCAGCCCTCGACGCGATCTAATGCGCTTCTTTTCGCTCTCCAGCTCGCTCTCATCAGAGGTGCAAGCCGGCAATGATGACCTGCCCATCAACTCCAAATTTGGAGTGGGAGCCCGGCACGGGAGAGGTGAGCCTCCCGGAGGAGTTTAGCACGGAGCCGGTTCCGCACACACGGTCCAGCCAACCTGTTGAATATCGCCTTTGAACGCGCTGTGGTCAATGCATTATGAGGGAGCACCCCGCTTCAGAAAGTTGAAGGTGGGTATGGCGCCGCCCCGCTCCACGGCGCTGCTGAGGGCTTCGCTCCGCTACGGCGGCGCTAGAGAGGTAGGAGAAGGATGGAAAACCGTTTATGCCGCGGACTCAGGATGGTTGACGTCGGTATCGAAAACTGTGACTTGGGTCACGGGAAAGATAGGGCAGAAGGTCGCGATTTTCATCGCGACTTCTGCGCAGATGGAAAGGCTGACCGCTGCCGTGACTGAAATGCTCAATTCTGGGAACCAAGCGAAGGAGACTGGCGCTTATTAGGTACTACTTTGGTTCCCCGCAGTAGCCGACGATAAGTTCAAATTGGTTCCAGGCTATCCGGAGTTAAAGAAAACGTCGAATGATATCTATTGGAACAAGGTATGACATAGCGCGAGTCTGCGACCTCGGACAAGGCGGAATTCAGCGCTTGACCGCGAGTCTTCAAACCTTTGAAATACGAAAAGCGGGATTCTCGCAGCCGAAGGGAGTGGCCCCGCGTGTGCCTAAGCGACAAATGCGTTCTTCAGATCGTGACGATCAATGAGTTTTATGCTGTTGGACTGGGCCAGTCTTCTAGCCTGCGCGGTGAAGGTGCCGTTGGTAACAACCCACCCTTCTGGGGTGTGCTAAACATAACGTCTTAAGTACTTGCGCATAGTCTGCGGAGGGCATCGTTGCAGTGGTCCAGGTTGCGAACTCGGATTCAACCGCGCGGATGACGTCTTGGAGCTTGTCGAAGTAGCGATTGTGCAGGCAACGACGGCGTGCGAGCTTCCACACGCGCTCGATCGGATTCAGTTCGGGACTGTAGGGGGGAAGAAAGTCCAAAGCAAAGTGATGGGCATGTTGTTCCCGCCACGGTCGGTGCAAGGCGGGAGTGGTGATACCGGGCATTGTCGGTAATGACCAAAACCCGTCTCCGCGTCCCGCAACTGGCGGAGCGGAGTTGCTGGAGAAATTGCAGGAAACTGGGTCCATTGAATTTGCCGGTTTCCAGACGGAACACAAAACGCCCATCTCGCAAACGTACGGCCCCGAAATAGCCCACAGTCTTGCGGGTGGGAGCGTGCAGGAGAACTGGGTCCTTGATTCTGGCGGGATCCACATGCGGCAGCGCGACCCGTGCTGCTGAAAGTGCACCTCATCGGTCGCCCAAAGATCGACGCGGTCGTCCTGCATCAAGTCTTGGAATTTTTTTATGGGCTTTTTGCAGTGCGGGACTGGCCTGGGCCAGCGCGGGTCGTGGCTTGCGCAACCGAAAACCGAGTTGACGGAACATCCGCTGGCACTGGCGGACCCCGATGGCAATGCCATACCTTTGCTCAATCCAGGTACTGAGCGTTTTGCCATCCCACAGGTTCCCGCTCAGACCAATCTCCCGCGGCGGGTGACGCAAGATTCGATCCACCCCTGCCAGTTGTTTTTCGGTCAAGCGTCGCGGCCGTCCCGGTCGTTCCCCCTCCAACAATCCTGCCAGACCGTCTCGTTCAAAACGACCCACCCAATACTCCACCGACCGTGGCCCATCGCCCAAAAGATGGGCCACCTCCGGACAGGTCATACCTTGGGCGACCAAGAGCACCCCATGGAGACGATGATCGTAGCGAGATTCTTCCGAACGGCGAATCTCATCCTGCAAACCGAGGATAATGGTGGGAGAGTCGACAATGGCAAGTGGTTTCATCCTTCTATGAAACCACACATCCCTCGCTATGCGCAATTACTTATGTCGCGATATTTAGAACTTGATTGCAGCAACAATCTCCGAACAAGAAGCGCTTTACTGTGGAGCAGAGCAGCAGATTGTGGCTCAAGCAAATCGAGATGGAGGCCGGGGGGGATCGAACCGATCCGCTAGAGGTAGGAACCAGTGGATCGGCGAGCAAATGTTATGTTGCGGGAAGAAGCTGTACAAGGGGCTGGAAACGGACCGACTGAGGCAGGGCAAGCAACTGCAGGGAGGGAAATAGGCGGCTGAAGCGGCTGGTCGCGAAGCAGAATTCTCAGATCACTTTAATTGGCGCTTAAGACTTTGAACCGGGGCGTCTCTCAGAATCCTCGTTTCACCGCCAAATAGGGCACCATGAGCACCTCCGCTATGCCCGGAAGCGGGTCGTCACCGCTGAATACAGCCTCGACATTGCAGTTCCTGAGAGACCGTATATAGCTCATCACATCCACGTCCCCGGCGATAATCGCCATCGCTGCTGCCGGAAGATCTGTCGTCATCCGGACCCACCCGATTCCGGGCTCGCCCTTGCAATCAGAGATCGGAATACCGAGCTGATCGGAATAAAGCATGTGACTGAAATCGACTCCGGCTCGTGCTCCCAGGCTGTGATATCCCCAGGTTCTGGCATTTACATCAAGGAGCTTATACTGCGAGTCGCGCGAATCCAGCTTGTATTCCAATTCGACCAATCCATAATAGTTTATGGCCCTCAAGAAGCGCTCTGAAAATTCTTCTAACTCCGGGATGTCAACCGTTTCCACATAAGTGCTGGCCCTACCAAACTGGAGAGGATGTTGGCGGCGCCTGCGAGCCATCATCTTGCCGCTTGCCTTTCCGTTGCGGAAGAAAGCGCAGTAGGCAAACTGCTGAGCGCCTCCCCCCGGAATTAGTTCCTGCACCATGACCTCGCCCGGCCCAACAAGTGTTGCGGCCTTCTGAAATAGGGTCCTTAATTCCTTGTGGCTGTTTGCACACCAAGCTTTTGCCTTTGTGGCATAAAAAAAGTGTTCTTTAATGGCTGGCTTAATCGCGAATGGTGGCGAGAAACTGTCGAGTGCGGCGAGTTGGTCGATATTCTCCGGATAATGAGTAGCGGGGATCGGAATCTTAAGCTCGCGTGCCAAGCGATAGGTGTTGCGCTTGTCCCAGGCCCAGCTAATAGTGTCCCATGTCGGAGTGGGCACACGGAACATTTCGCTGAGTTGCTCTCGATTACGCGAGAGTGCTGCAACGAGCTCCTCTCGTGTAGGATAAAGCACCCATCCTCGTAAACCCAGCCGCGCACCCACTTCCATGAGACCGTCGATGGCCTTACGTTCATTTCGCAGGTCCGGCAACCTTGCAAATTGAGTGCAATAACGAGAAAAACGGGAAATCGAATGCTCGTCGTCGACGACG
>Ga0187847_10002417_pt1 | contig 15074 bp, 14 predicted proteins | sample June2016WEW_4_10_FD_132458 | JGI IMG/M metagenome (GOLD analysis project Ga0187847, IMG submission 132458) | Peatland microbial communities from SPRUCE experiment site at the Marcell Experimental Forest, Minnesota, USA - June2016WEW_4_10 | ecosystem: Environmental > Terrestrial > Soil >...
CAGAACACGAGCCAAGCGGCACTTGCCTTGGAGCGGCATTACTCCGTCGCCGAAGTAGCGAAGCTGTGGGCACTGAGCGAAAAAACCATCCGCCACATGTTTGAAGACGAGGACGGCGTAATCAATTGGGGCGCACCCGAAACACGCCGCAAGCGTCGCTACCGCACACTTCGCATTCCAGAGAGCGTGTTACACCGCGTTCACCGAAAGCTACGTGCGGCCTAACAATACCTGGTGTTCCAGTAATCTCAGGCAGACCTGGCGGAAGATCAGTCCCAGGCTGACGATCTCCGTACTCATCCAGAGGTTTCGCATGATGGTCGTCAACCTCACGCGACTCGTTGCAGTAACCATGAAAAATTACACAAGCTTGGATATCGGATATTGCTGTTGACTGAAACGCGTCCTCACCATTGTCCACCGAAGGTTGCGTCGAGCAAGCTCAGCATCGACCCTAGCGGAAGGACCAGGTTCGTCAGGCAATCTTAACCCGCTTCGGAGATTTGCTTGTTGAGGATTCTCTGCCGTTATCGAGAGCGCTCCAGGCCTTTCGAACATTGGCTGCGAGCTGTTCCTGCCGAGCCTTGACCCACGGAGCGTAGTGCTTCTCGGTGATCTTCACGCTCTTGTGACCAAGTAGGATCGAGACCTGTTCCAGCGGCACACCGGCTAGTAGCATCTCGACCGCGAATGTGTCTCGAAGCATGTGCGGATGCGCACGTTTCAACGAGCCATCATCGCTGCGGAGATCAGCAATCTTGAATAGTCGTCGAAAGCTTCGCTGCCAATTGCCAACTACGGATTTGGGCGAGCCGTTGCCAGACCAAAAGAAGTACCGCGGATTCGGGCTTGGGCCAGGCGGAATGTTTCTGAGGGCCTCAGCCACATCCGGAGGAAGCGGAACGTAGACTGGACTGCCAGTTTTGGCTCGATACAAAAACAATTCGCCGTGTTCATTGAGCCGACGCCGTTCTAGAGTGACGGCGTCTCTGATCGCCAGCCCACTCCAGCGCATTAGCAACGTGAGAATGCGAAGCCGAGTTGCCTGATTTCTGCATTCCACCCAGCCCTTGGGCTGATAGATGTATGTTGCGTCCAGAATTCTGTCGAACTCAGATTTTGGAAAATAGTCCGTGGGGGGGCCATCCGCTCTAATTCGACCCAACAAAACAGCGGGATTGGACTTGATCCAGCCGAGTCGCAGACAGTAGTAGAAAAATCCGATCAATCGCTCCTGTTTCTTTTTCTTCGCAAGGGGCCCATCGGTCCAGGTATCACGAAAGGCCTCCAGGTCGGCTGTTGTGATCTCAGTGATGTGTGCGAACCCAAAGGAAGTGGCCCATGCGAGGAACTGCTTCTCAAAGATTGTGGTTAGCTTGCCCAAGGTGGAGTCGGCGAGATTCTCGTTACGCTTGCTGTTGAGAAATCGTGCCACAGCCTCTTTGACCGTTACGAGGGTGGGTTTCGGCCGAGCGGCTTCCTTAAGGCCTTCCTTCTTTGCCTCAAATTCCTCCTCCAGTTTGCGTTTGAAGTCTTCTGCCTTTTCCCAACTTCGGGTCTTGGCGCTACGTCGGATGAAGGGACCATCAGATCCTAGTAAGCCGTTGATCCACTTGGGACAGCGGCAGCGCTTGTAGTTGATATCGTCGGAAGGGCAGGGAGGATAGTGGCGGGAGTAAACCGAGAGCATGGAGTCAGCCCCTTTGCCGAATCCATTGTACGTTTATTGTACGATTTTTTCTATCATCCTGTAAATCTTTTATTTTCAATAATTTATAGTGGTGGAGGCGGCGGGAGTCGAACCCGCGTCCGAAAATGTTACTGGTCAAGAGACTACATGCTTATTCACGTTCATGCTCCCGGCCTTCACCGGAAACGTTCGCGGCCCACGCTCAGAACGGACAAGAAACGCTAGCCGCTAGCCTGGGATCTTAGCCTCCCGCCCCAGACGTAGACGGGAAGAGCAGCCCTCTGTGTGACGCTCGCTCACCGCCCAAGGGCAAAGCGGTGGAGAGCGGCTGCCTAACTAATTAGGCTGCGTATGCCATTTGTTGATTGGCAATTATCATTTTGCACGCGATTACGGGTGTGTGCACCCCGGCATGCCTCCTGGCCGCAAGCATCTCCGTCGAAGCCGTGACGCCCCCACTCTGTGGGATGAGCCTTTAAAGAACTGCTTCTATTCTGCGGAGGAACTGTCCGGAAGTCAAATACCGCAGGACACGGTTACGGGCAGGGGTTCGAGGCTCCACTCACAATGGTGATCGTAGCCGAGACGTACTGGTTCGGGTCCGTCGCCGAGGCTGCTGTGATGGTGACAGGGTTCTCGGAAGGAATCTGATCGGGGGCGAGGTAACACACTGGCACATCGCTGCCAGCATTAGATGGCGTAAAAGTCCCACACGCTCCCATGGGAGTGCTGGGGGTGCAGGAGAAAGTCACGCCGCGGTTCTTGGGGTCATTGGTAACGATTGCGGCAACGGCTGTGTAGGCGCCGGTATCGAGCGAAGTGGGTAGAGGATAGTTCTTAAGGTCAAACGTTACCACAATCGCGGGCGCCTGATATTTGGAATCGCCGCAGGACATCAACGCGGCGAGCAGCACGACCGCGACCGTCGCTTTGAAGAGCCGCCAGAAAATGGATTGGTGAGAGATCATTGCAAGGTTCGATGCCAGCGGTGAAAGTGAAGTCTAGCATGTAAAACGCGCGCCGACCGCCTCGGCGGCGCCGGTCTCAGGGTCCAGCGACTGACGCGGTGACAAAACATTCACAAATTAGTTACTTCGCCATGACATCTAGAAGGAGAACGCGGGCTACGGTCTGGGAGACCATTTGAGTTCCGAGTGGCATTTCGAGAAAAGTTGGAGAGGCGGCGCAATGAATCGCAAGAAAATTTCCTGGCCGGGTTGGGTGGTGGCGATGGCTGCCTGGAGCGTACTTTTTTTGGCGGGTGCGGCCATGGTCCGCGCTCAGGTGACGGACGCGCAGCGTGCCGACACTAGGGAAGCGCCGATTGGCGCCGGACCGATTTTTGTGAACAGCGAGTTTGGCGGAAGTATTTTCGGCTTCGACATCGACCAGAATGGTACCGAAGGCGTGTTCAGTGAAGGCCAAAGCTTGCCCAACGGGAAGACGCTGGCCGCGGTCGAAACATTCGACCAAGCGACGGGAAAGATTGTGAAAGTGGTGAAGAAAACGGATAACTCTCTCGACGACTTTGTGACCCACGGAATCGTCGGAACCAGCATTGGGCTAGTGGAGCATCAGATCGTGACCGGGATTTACGTGACGAAGCGGGTGTACGAAGAACTGAATCCAGTGGACGCTAACAAGTTCACGGGTAAATGGAAGGCCCCTCTTGTCGGAGACGACATTATCATAACCGTAAGCCACGACCAGGGTGCGCCGACCACCGCCGTGCTTTACTTTGAAAACTCGGGCGACTCTCCCACGTTCGTGATGGGCACCAACGTGGGCGCGAATACCTTCGGCCCCAGTATCCCGCTCAGTTCGATTTTTTGCTTTTGCCTTTCACCGGTGATGGCCTATGACACGGTGACCAACCAGGCGGTGATTGCGTCTTCGTCGGGAGCAGTCGGTGGCCCGGCGCCGCAGATTGCGCTGGCAAATCTGACGACGGGCGAGGTGACGCAGTTCACTGGGGTTCCGGAGCCGCCGCTTGGCCCGGGTTCTGTGAATGGGATCGCCGTCGATTCGGAGGACGGGATTGCGGTCACGGCGACGGAGCTGAACGGCAACATCACCTTCTACGACCTCGCGACGCAGACTGGATTTTTGGTAGCGCTGCCCGATCCGGGCCAGCTGACGAGTGGGACGGATGTGGAGTTCGACCCGATCCACAAGCTGTTCTTCGTGGCCCAGCAGGTGTCGGGAACGGCGTCGGGAAGCAGCATCCAGGTTTATGACACAAAAGGAAATTTCGTGGAGTCGCTGAACGGATTCAATTTCTCGGACACTTCGAGTGTGATCGGCACTTACATCGCCCTGAATCCGAGCAACCGCAGTGGATTCGTCAATTCGGCCGGCCCAGACGGGACGCAGGGGAATGCGCTGCAGTCGTTCACCTACTAGCGCCGCGGGCGCGACAGGGCGGTCGGCAGCTCTAAGCTGAACCCCGCTGCACCGTTCTCATAGAATTTTGTAAAGCGTAGAGTTTTTCTAAAGTAGTTACGAAAGAGCAATCCCAAAGCCCCTCGGAATCCGTCCTATATCCTTTACAAATCTTTGCCCAAAGTAATCGCAAGGCGAGTGCCGGGACGCGTTCTTCAAGATAGGAACGGAGGTTTGAAATGGAAAGCCGAACGACAGTGTTTTACGTGGACGACAATCCCAAATCCAGCCGATTGCTAAGCAGTGTCCTGGAAGAGTGTGGGTTCCGGGTGATTGCGAAAAATGATCCCATCGAGGCGCTCGCGCTGTGCAAACGAACTCATTTTGATTTGGCGCTTCTGGACTACGAAATGCCTTCAATGTCCGGTTCGCGTTTAGCCCAGGAGATCAAGTTTCTTGTGCCCGATGTTCCCGTGGTGCTGATCTCGGGCCGCGCGGAATTGCCTTCCACGGAGTTGGCCTTCGTCGATGCCCACTTTGGTTTTGGAACCTCGCTCGACGATCTCCTGTGGACGATGCGGATCCTGGCGCCGCCCAAGTTGATGCGGATGCCAGATCTGCGCGCCGATTCACGGGCCATGACACAGTGGGCGGACTCGACATAGAAGCGCTCGCGCCGCCTGTGTGGGGACGGGGTCACCCCCGTCCCAGCGAGCGCAGCCCGCCTTAACATGCCCGCCTCAACACGTCGAAGCCCTAGCGCCAATCCTCCTACCGCGAATCTTCGCCCGCCGGACTGAGCTTCAATTCGACCTTCTGCTCCGAACCTTCCTCGACTTTCACCGCCGTGCCATTGGCTTCCTGCGACTTGAGAAAATCCGGGTCGCGCCAAACGCTATCTTCCACATCGAGCCAGGCGTAGAGCGTGTAACTGCCCGGAGCAAGGCCGCGAATCGAAAATCGCCCATACTGATCGGTCGTGCCGCTGCCAAAGCGATTGGGAATTTTCCGGTATTTTTCCTCGGGCACGGCCACCACCGTAGCGTTGGCGGCGGGATGCGCATCGTCTACGTCTTTTTCTTTCTCGACCACCGTTCCCTCGACGATTCCCGCTCTGGAACTGATGAACGTCTCAAGAGAAGTCGGCCCGCTTGCCGTGAATCCGGCGGCCACATCCCGCCCGCCGATGGTTACTGATTTCAGGTAATAGTTGCCCTGCGGCTCGCCTCCGTATACCTGCACGATGTAATCGCCGGAATTGACATTTTTCCACTCGAAGTTGCCCAGCCGATCGACCGTCGCGCTCTCGCCAAAAAAATCCTTGGACATGAAAAAGCCGGGATCGTCTGGCATGTCAGCCAAGCGCAGGTTGACCACGTACTGCGCGAGATCAGCCGAGGCGAGGTCGCTGTGAAGATGACCGGAAATTGCGAAGGAAGGCGCGGGAGACACTCTCAAGCCGTCCAGGTCAGCGGCCACGACGTTGATCTCCTGCCCCGCGGTAAGCGATTGCGTTCCCCTGATTGCCGATGTTCTGAGGATATAGGGTCCGGGTGCGACGCCACGCACTTCGAACTGGCCATCGGGGCCAATTTCGTTCGCGTTTACCCGGACGGCGTCGCCCGCCTTGGGAATCAGCTCCACGCTCGACTTCTGATCGGCGGTAGCCCCGGTTACGACGCCGCGAACCCGATATGTCCTCGCGGGCACCAGCGTGAAGTTGACCGGCATTTCGTCACCCGCCTTCAGCTTAATCGCCGACGCCTGCGTCGCATCGTAAGTGCCTGGGTAGTAGGTGGTGACATATCGAGTATCGGGCTTGTCGGCGTTATTTCCATCCGGCGGCGATTTCTCCCGCGGCCGTTCGTAGTCGCGGAAATCGGGCGGTGGCATGGCGACAATCCAGTACTCGCCAGGAAAAAGCCCGGCAACGCGGTATTCGCCCAGATCGTTAGTCCCCGCCATCCCGACACCCTCGCGACCCGCCTTACCGGGCTTTTTTCTTTGCACGAATACTCTGACCTCGGGTATCGGATCGCCATCTTCGTCCGTGACACGCCCACTGATGACGGCCGTGGGCAACATTCGAAACAGAAGATCTTCCAGCGCTTGCCCGGCTTGCACGGTGAGCACGTTGGTGTCAGATTTGAGGCCTCGCCCATTTACTCCGGCAAATCCAGTTTTTTCGAAGAAGATGCTGTAGCGTCCGGGCGCAACATTGTCGACGCGAAAATGGCCGTCGGCGTCGGTTGAGGCGGTGTAGCTTGCACCTTGATGTTCCGCGATGACTTGCACCAGCACTTTTTTAAGCGGCTCACTGCCCGGCTCTTTCACGACCGCGCCTGCAATGGAGGAGGTCTTCGCCGTGGGAGTAGCGCTCTGCCCGCCAGCCAGTAGCAAAGCACTGAGCACGAAAATGGCGAGCGCAAGCGAACGACTAATCGGAAATTGAATCATCAATTCGGTGAGCGGTGGCTTCAATGATTCAATGTCTCAATAGGTTTGATTCAGTTCAGAAAATACTGCCGGTACAACGTATCGCGCTGCGCCGGACGAAAGCCCGCATCGCGTATGATGCGCCGCAGTTCTTCTTCGGTTGTGCAGTTAGTCACACCTGCGGCGCGGACTACGTTTTCCTCGAGCATCACCGACCCCACATCGTTGCCGCCAAAACGCAAGCCCATCTGGCAGACTTTCAGTCCCTGCGTCACCCAACTCGACTGCACATTCAGAAAGTTCGAAAGATAGAGCCGCGAAATTGCCAGCACTTTCAGGTATTCAACCGCCGTAGCCTCATCCCAGTGCCGTCCGCCGAGAGCGGTGTGGGCGGGCTGAAAACTCCACGGGATGAAGGCGGTAAAGCCGCCCGTCTCCTGCTGCAAATCGTACAGACACTGAAAATGGTTGATGCGGTGCTCAATCGACTCGCCCACACCAAACATCATGGTCGCCGTGGTTCTCATGCCGAGTTGATGCGCGGTGCGATGCACCAGCAGCCAATCGGCGGTCAGGCATTTCAAGCGCGCAATTTTGTAGCGGACTTCGTCATCAAGAATCTCAGCTCCGCCGCCGGGGATCGAATCGAGTCCGGCGTCGCGCAGCCGCGCAATAGTATCCCGCACGCTAAGGTTGCTGTACTCGGCAATCGCCAGAATCTCCGAAGCCGAGTAGCAATGGAGGTGAACTTTCGGGAAGCGCTGCTTGATGCCGCTAAGCATCTTTTCATGCCAGTCGATCTTGAGGTCGGGATGCAGGCCGCCCTGCATGAGCACGCCCGTGCCGCCGAGTTCCACGGTCTCGCGAATCTTCTCGTAGATGGTGTCGAAATCGAGAATGTATCCTTCTGCTGCCGCCGGCCCTTTAAGCGGACGATAAAACGCGCAGAATGTGCAATATTCCGTGCAAAAATTCGTGTAATTGATGTTGCGATCGATGATGTACGTCACGGTGCCCTCGGGATGCAGCTTGCGGCGAACCGCATCCGCTTCCATGCCAATCCCGATCAGATCGTCGGACCGAAACATCTCCAAAGCTTGCTCTTTAGTCAGGGACACTCGCTTTACCCCACGGTAATGGCTATTTTAGCTGGTCCGAGGTACTAGAAGCGAGCTTGGTAATGGAGCGCCCGGCGTCCCCGCCCGGCTGGACCTGCAATGTTATGTTCCCGGGCACGTCCCCGGGAACTTTCAATGACGCAATGGTGTCTAGGCGTCTGTGGGGACGTTCAACATTTCAATTTAAGGGAACTGCATATGAAAGCCCTGCTAGCGACGTTGGGTGTGGCGGCTTGCCTCTGTTTGCTGGTGTTCGGACATTCGAACGCAGCCACTTTTTCGAATGCAAACGCTAAAACGGAAGATGATCTCCGCCAGCTGGAACAGACTTGGCTGGATGCGGCGGCAGTGCCGGATTTGGCTGCGTTGCGGAAGATGCTTGACGATGATTTCATGGGAACTTCCTTTGGCGTCGGGGTTCTAAACAAGACCGACGTGATTCCACCAGATGGATCGACGGAGAATCACATGCCCAAGTGTGTGCTCAAAGAGTCCACTGTACGGCTCTACGGGGACACGGCGGTGTTAATGGGCATTGTGGAAATGCAGGTTCCGCAAACGCCGGAACGGATACGGATGACGACCGTGTTTCGAAAACGGCGCGAGGGCTGGCAAGTCATCGCGGTGCACATGTCTAAAGGCGTGGGTTAACGAGTTCTAGACAGCCTCCGCTGCCTGTAGAAATACGCCAACTCTTACGCTGTCCGCTCGCGGGGCCGCACCTTCGGACGAGGAGCCTTGGGTGCGCTGTTTTTCTGCCGGCGCTTGTACTCGAACAACGCGTATAGCGCGCCGATCGCCGAGAACGCAATCAGAACGATAAGCACCGGCCAGTAGTACTCGGCAAAGAACTTCACAATGTGCCGTCCGTAGTGGTATCCGAGATAAGCGAGAATGGAGAAGCGAATGCCGCGCCCCACGGCCAGCGCGAGGAGAAACTTCTTCGTGGGATACTGCATGGCGCCCGCAGCCAAAAGCATCGGTGTGATCGGAAACGGCGGAGGAAGGATCGCGGGGATTGCAACCGCCGCAAATCCCCACCGCTCAAAGATCGCGTATATCTTTTTTACTTTCTTGTCTGAGAACTTTTTTTCCAGAGTTTCCTTTCCGCCTTTGCGCGCCATGCGGTAGGTGAGATAGCCACCGATAAGCGCTCCCACCGTCGCCATGAAGGCGTAGTAGGCCCACGGTTCGCGATGATGCGCGGCCAGCAGAATGGTGACGATGTCCGTGCTCCCGGGTAGAGGGATGAGCGAGTTATCGGCAATGCCCAGCAAAATGAGGCCAGGGCCGCCGAGATGGATCAGCCATCGCAGAGCGCTCTTCTTTTTCGACGCTACCAGGACGATCGCAAGCCAGTGCATGGTCTTTAATTAGAGCCGGTTTGCGGCCGGCAAGTTGCAACGCAAAAACTACAGCTTACGCTCTCCAGTCTTCAGTAGTCGTGTCGCCGTCGGCTCCTAGGCTGGCGGGATGTGGGACAGAACGGACAATCTTGGCGGCCGCGAGAGCACGAGAGGTGCTGCCATCGAGATTGCGACGATGCAGACCAGAATAGCAGCGATAAGGAAAGGAATCGCGCGGAAGTATGTAGCCGGCATCGTCAGGATCAGGGCGAGAGGCAACATCAGGATGCTGACTGCGTTAAACGAGCAGATCGTGCGTGCCCAGGTTTCCCCGCGCCGCAGCGAGTTCGCACAGAAATAAGTGCTCAATCCAAGAGGAACCAGCAGGATGCCAACCACAACGAAGCTCAACAGGAACGGCGGTTTGATCTGGGCCCACGCATCGGGAGTCGATTGACTGGAAATAAAGTTCAGCGCCAATGGCGTCGCCGCGAGATGAATGGCCGCGACCACTAAAAGCAATATCCCGTCAACCTTCAAGATCCTGGCAGCCAGAGCCCGTCGATCCAGAGCCTGTAGATCCATGGCCCACCTCTGATTCATGGGAATAATACGCTCGGCGGCAATCGGAAGACATCTGAGCAGTGCAGAGCAGCCGAGTCTTAGATCAACCGATCAGCCGAGCCCTAGATCAACCAAGCCTTAGATAAAACGCAGTTCCGGCGCTGGCGGCAGCGCGCCAACCTCCGCGCCCAGGCGGTAGTAAAGCTCAAGCCCCTCCAGGCAGGGAGGATCGAGATAATAATGGATATTATGCGTGAGATAGACGCGTACCGCCTCGACCGTCAATCCCAGACGCGGCGCCCACTCCTGCGCGATCGCTTCCAGTTTTTTCGGCGCCAGCCCATGATCGCGCGACTTCTTGAAAAATTCCGCGATCTCGGCGCCGTCTCGTCCGGCGAGCGCCTGTTTGCGAATCGCCCAGAAGGCAAATACGAATGATTTTCCCGTGCGCGATACCCACTCCTCGGCGAGGTCGAGCGTGAAGTAACGGGTGCGGTCGACTTGCAGCGCCGGATCTCCGATGAGCAGCGCCGCATCGCAAGCGTCGAGCATCGAGTCGAGATCGGGAGCCATCGGCTTATAGTCACGCGCTCCGCCCAGCCATTTTGCAAACAGAATTTTAGCGAGCGCCACTGATGTCATCGAGGAAGTGTCGAGCGCCACGGTGCGCACCCGCGCCGCCCATTTGTTTTTGTCCTGATCTCGATCACGCGAAATGCCAGCGCCGGGCACTTTTCTGACGTTCTCGCTAGCGTTTTTGCTAACTAGGAGAATCGACCGAACCGCGCGCCGGGCCGCAATGGCCACGTCGGGAATGATGACGAGATCTGGAACCGTGGTGTAAGCCGCAGCGGGAATGATGCCAATATCGGCCGCGCCCGCACGCAAGGCCTCCGCGCAGGCCGAAGGGATGGTGTAGGAAATCTCAAAATCAGCGCCCTGGCCCGTCTCGGCATGCTCGAAATCCCACATCAGAGGCGCCGTGTTCAGGTAGGAAATAGCCGAGATCCTTAACCGGCTCATCACTTTACGAATTCTACCAAAAGTGATGTGCGCGCCCTCCTTGACAGCGGTTCGAGTAGCGGATACTGCTGAGTTGACGAGAAAAAGCCGCGAGCTATGAGCCAGACCCGAGCGACCCCAAGCTCGTAGCTCGCAGCTTTTTCCCGCAATCAGAATATGTCCAATGCAGCCGTTGCCACCTTCAACCCCGCGTCTGAACAAGGCATCTACTGGCTGGCGCTGGCCCTCACGCAGGGATTAGGCCCCTCGCGCATCAAGAAACTCATCGAGCACTGTGGCACTGCCGAGCGCGTCTTCCAAGCCAGTTTGACCGAACTCGAAGCCCTGGGGATGCGCGCCGTTTCCGCGCAATCGCTGGCCACGGGCAAGTCGCTCGAACTCGCGCAGCAGGAATGCCTGAAGGCAGTCGAGGCGAACGCGAGAATTATTTCCCTCGCCGATCCCGAGTATCCCGCGCGGCTGAAGGAAATCTACGATCCGCCGGTCATCCTATTCGTCAAGGGATGCGTCGAAGTGCTGGCCCAGCCCGGCATTGCAATGGTGGGAACACGTCATCCCACTCCTTACGGCAGCGGCATGGCCGAGCGCCTCTCCACCGATCTCGCCGCTCGCGGCCTCGTGATTATCAGCGGTCTGGCGCGCGGTATCGATACTGCGTCGCACCGCGGCGCGGTCGCTGCCAAGGGAAAGACCATCGCCGTCCTCGGCACCGGAATCGACGTCATGTACCCCAAGGAGAACACGCGGCTCACCGAACAAATCGTAGCTCTAGGGGGTGCGCTGATCACCGAGTTCCCAGTCGGAACCTCGCCGGCTCCGCAAAATTTTCCCATTCGCAACCGCATCATCAGCGGAATGTCGGCCGGCGTGCTCGTGGTGGAAGCCGCGGAATACAGCGGCACCCGCATCACCTCGCGCCTTGCCCTCGAGCAAAACCGCGATGTCTACGCCGTCCCGGGCAATGTGACCAACAAAAATTCCTGGGGCCCGAACACGCTGATCAAGCAGGGAGCGAAGCTCGTTGCCACCTGGGAAGACGTGTGGGAAGAGTTGCCGACCGATGTGCAAGTGGAGCTGAGTTCCCAGCAGAATGAATCCCCCGAGCCCGAAACCGCATCTCTATTCCCTGACGAGGCGACCTCGCCCCACGAGAGAAACATCCTCAAGTTGCTGAAAGCCGATGAATCCACGCACATCGATCAGCTAGTCGAATTGCTGGAAAACGAAATGTCCTCCTCAGAAATCTTCGCCGCGCTCTTTGAACTGGAGCTGAATGGGAAAGTGCGGCAACTGCCGGGGAAGAATTTTGTAAAAAGCTTTTAGCTGTTAGCTTTTGGCTTTTAGCTAGTTGCTTTGGAGGTACTCGTGAGGAACTACAGGGATTTGGTCGTGTGGGAGAAAGCGCACCGGCTAACGCTCGCAGTCTATAAGAATACGCGAGGATTCCCCAACGACGAGCGATTCGGCCTGACCAGTCAAATGCGTCGCTCTTCGGCATCGATTGCCGCGAACCTGGCGGAAGGCTGCGGCCGAAGATCTGACGGGGAAATGGGCAGATTCATCCAGATCGCAATGGGTTCAGGGGCTGAGTTGTCATATCACCTGCTGCTGGCTAAGGATTTGGGATTCCTCGAAGGCAACTTTACGAGGGTCTGGATTCGGATTTAGGAGCCGTGATGCGTATGATGTCGTCACTGTCGCACAAGATTAGGAGTCAGTCGACAGATGAGAAAAAGCCAGGTCCAGTGGCGATTGAGCTAAAGGCCAAAAGCTAAGAGCTAAGAGCCTCGTGCTTGTTGCAATCCGCCAATTCGTGCTAGCTTCAATTCCATTACCGCTACAATGAGGAACAATTGTCCAAAGGTCTAGTCATTGTCGAATCGCCCGCCAAGGCGAAAACTATTCAGAAGTATCTGGGTAAGGGGTTCACGGTCGATGCTTCGTTCGGCCACGTGAAAGACCTGCCCAAAAGCAGTCTCGGGGTTGATCTCGACAACGATTTCGAAACCGAGTACGTCGTCATTCCGGGAAAAGAAAAGGTTTTGGCCAAGCTGAAGAAGCTCGCGCTTTCGGCCGACCACATCTACCTTGCGCCCGACCCGGATCGCGAAGGCGAAGCCATCGCCGCTCATCTCGCCGACGAACTGGGCGAAGACTCAAGCAAGAAAAAGAAGGGGAAGAAGACTAAAAAGACGGACGACATCGGCGAAGGAGCCCGCATTCGCCGTGTGACCTTCAACGAAATCACGCAACGTGCTGTCAAAGCCGCTTTTGAGCATCCGCGCGACATTGACCGCAATCTGGTCGACGCGCAACAGACCCGCCGCGTCCTCGACCGCCTCGTGGGCTACCAGGTTTCTCCTCTTTTATGGGACAAGGTCCGCCGCGGCCTCTCCGCCGGACGCGTGCAGACGGTTGCGCTGCGCCTGATTGTCGACCGCGAACGCGAAATCAAGGCCTTTGAGAAGAAAGAATACTGGACCATCGACGCCAATCTCGCCGCCGCCAAGCCTCCCGCATTCGACGCCCGATTCCTTGGCAAGGGCGAAGAGAAGATCGAAATCACGAATGGCGAGGATGCCGAGAAAATCCGCTTGGCGCTCGAAAAGGCCGAGTGGGTCGTCCGTTCCGTCGAAAAGAAAGAACGGCGTCGCAACGCCACTCCGCCGTTCACCACCAGCAAACTGCAACAGGATTCCTCGCGCAAACTGCGCTTCAGCGTGAAGCGCACTATGATGATCGCGCAGCGCCTGTACGAAGGCATCGAACTCGGAGACGAAGGCCTGGTCGGCCTAATCACTTACATGCGCACCGATTCCACGCGCGTCGCGCCCGAGGCGATTACCGAGGTTCGCGAATTCGTCTCCGAACAGTACGGCGCGCCGTACCTGCCCGATTCTCCCAATACATATAAGGAGAAGAAGGAGGCGCAAGCCGCGCACGAGGCCATTCGCCCAACTTCGGCAGCGCGCCATCCCGACCAGATCAAACAATATCTGCAGGAGGATGAATTCAAGGTTTACAAGCTGATCTGGCAGCGCTTCGTCGCCTCGCAGATGAATCCCGCCGTGTTCGATCAAACGTCGGTAGACATCGACGCCAAATCAGGAAGCGACGTATTTTGGTTCCGCGTTACCGGATCGGTGATGAAGTTCGACGGCTTCCTTAAAGTGTATGAAGAATCCAAGGACAGCAAGGACGAAGAAGACGAGGAGCTCAAGCACAAACTTCCGCCGCTCGAAGCCGGACAGAAGCTGACGCTGAAGTCGCTTCTGCCCGAACAGCATTTCACCGAGCCGCCCCCGCGTTTCAACGAAGCTTCGCTGGTAAAGGAGTTGGAGGAACGCGGCATTGGCCGGCCTTCCACCTACGCCACGATTCTCAGCACCATCCAAGAGCGCATGTACGCGCAGAAAATCGGCGGCAAGTTCGTGCCCACCGAGATTGGCCTGGTGGTCACCGATCTGTTGGTCGAAAACTTCAAAGATATTTTCGACTTCCAATACACCGCGCGCCTGGAGGAAGAACTCGACGAGATTGAAGAAGGCAAGCAGACGGGCAACGACGCGCTCACCGAGTTTTACCACAAATTCTCCAAGGATCTCCGCTACGCCGAGAAACACATGGAAAACATCAAGCGTATGGAGAAACCGACCGACGAGAAGTGTGAACTCTGTGGTGCGCCGCTGGTCATCAAGTGGGGCAAGCACGGCTCGTTCTATGCTTGCAGCACCTACGACAAGGAAAATCCCGACAGCTGCAAGTTCACCAAAGAGAATCCCATCAATTTGCCCGACCTCGACTCGGCCGATCTGCAGGAGACGGCACAGGAGGAATACTGCGAAAATTGTGGCCGCGTCATGGTGCTGAAGCGCGGACGCTTCGGCCAGTTCATGGCCTGCACCGGCTATCCCGACTGCAAGACCACGCGGCGGCTCGATCAGGGCAAGAAAGTGCCCGACATTCCGCTCGATGAAACCTGCCCGCTGTGCAAACGCAACCTGATTCTGCGCCACGGGCGTTACGGCGAATTCACTTCGTGCAGCGGATATCCCGACTGCAAATACGTGAAGCAGAATTTCATCGGCGTGAAGTGCCCGGAATGCAAAGAAGGCGAGCTCGTCGAAAAACGAGCGCGCAAGGGCAACACTTTTTACGGATGCGGAAATTATCCCAAATGCAAATTCACGTCCGCCGCCAAACCCATTCCTGAAAAGTGTCCAGACTGCGGCCACGAGTACCTGGTGGAGCGAATGCGGAAAGACGGACCGGTCATTGCCTGTCCCAATAAAGAATGCGATTACGAGCGCGCGCTCGAAGTGGCGGCAGCGAACGTTTCGAAGGCCTGACACGCACGCTGCCAGGATAAGAATTTGGAAAGACAGACGCTGGAGAACGATAAGACGTTAAGACATCAACCAGGAGGCGAAAAAATATGGCGAAGAAGGCGACCCCCCACGACGCGCAGTTGGTTATGCAACTCTACGATCTCCGCCGCGAAGCGGAGATGCGCAA
>Ga0187847_10002422_pt1 | contig 15057 bp, 14 predicted proteins | sample June2016WEW_4_10_FD_132458 | JGI IMG/M metagenome (GOLD analysis project Ga0187847, IMG submission 132458) | Peatland microbial communities from SPRUCE experiment site at the Marcell Experimental Forest, Minnesota, USA - June2016WEW_4_10 | ecosystem: Environmental > Terrestrial > Soil >...
CAACGATTCCCTGCATGCTTTGCGCGCCTACATCGCCCGCCCTGAGAGTACACGCGCTCCTCGTCACACGCAAACAGGAATGGTTTTCCGCTCGCGGCGTACAACGCCGCCGACTGCGCAGGGACGCTGGTCGCTGTTGCCGCTTCGCAACGGCGCGACTCTCCGGCCCGGCTCCCGCACGAAAATGGGTGCCCCAGGTCCCGATCCTGGGACCTGGGATAGCACGAACCCCTCCCAGCCCGCCTCCGTTCCTTCGTCCACCGAGTCCGCGCACGCGCTGGCCATGCAACTGCTCCATCGCTACGGCGTCCTTACGCGCGAGGCGGTCGCTGCGGAAAATGTTCCCGGAGGATTCAGCGCCGTCTATGACGTCCTGAAAGCTCTCGAAGAGGGCGGGCGCATTCGCCGCGGCTATTTTGTGGGCGGGCTGGGAGCGACGCAGTTCGCACTGCCCGCGGCGGTTGATCTCCTGCGTCAACTGCGGAACGAGCCGCCAAGCGAAAAACCCGAGTTCGTTCAGTTGGCCGCGACGGATCCGGCGAACCCATATGGATCGGTTTTGCGCTGGCCGGATCTGCCGCCGATGGACGAGGATTCAGAATCGGCGCCGCGCATCCTTACTCGCGCCGTGTATGCCGAGGTGATTCTGCGCAACGGGCAACTGATCGCATGGCTGCGCCGCGGAAATCCTAATCTGCTGGTCTTTTTACCTGCCGAGGAGCCGGAGCGCTCGCAGGTTGCCGCCGGCCTCGCGCACTTCCTCTGCGCGCGCGGACAGGAACGCATGAGACTGAACACCCATGACGGCGTACTCATCACCACGATCAACGGCCAGCCTGTCGCCGCGCATTTCATGGCACGCTTCCTCATGGACGCCGGCTTCCATGCCGGGGCTCTAGGCATGCACCTGCGCAGGATTTTGTTGCCCGTCGCGCACAGCGAACGGAGCCGGCCCGAGGTGCAGTAAGCGATGCCCGAGGGCGACACCATTTTTCGCACTGCGCGCAACATCGGCCGCGCGCTGATCGGTAAGCCGGTCACAGTTTTTCGCTCCACCTATCCGTTGCTCACGCGATTCAACGACGACACGCCGCTCGCCGGACAATCGGTCGACCGCGTGGAGGCGCGCGGAAAGTGGCTGTTGATCCACTTCTCCAACGGCGGCATTCTGGCGTCGCATTTGCTGATGAACGGCCGCTGGCACATCTATCGCCATGGCGAGCGCTGGCAGTTGCCACGATTCCAGATGCGCATCGTCATCGAAAACGAGCAGTACCAGGCAGTGGGCTTTCGCGTCCCGGTGGCCGAGATGCATACAGCACGTTCGCTCGCACGCAACACGCGGATTCCGCGCCCGAATAGCGACCTGCTCCGCGAAGATTTCGACCCCTGCGCCGCGCTGGAACGCCTGCTGGCGCGGCCCGAGGACGCCATCGCCGACGCGCTGCTCGATCAAACCGTTCTGGCGGGAATCGGCAACGTCTTCAAATCTGAGATCTGTTTCGTCAACGGCCTCAACCCGTTCCGGCCTGTCGGGACCCTGACGCGCCACCAAGTGGCAGCAATCATCGCATCCGCAAGAAAACTGCTTCGAGCCAACGTCCTCGAGGACTCCGGCGACCTGATCGTCACCTATCGCGGGCAGCAGCGGCGCACCACGCACAACTCCGACCCGACCGCCAGTTTGTGGGTTTACGGCCGCCACGGCGAGCCGTGCCGTCGTTGCGGCGAAGCGATTCGCAGGCGTATACAGGGCGATGATGCGCGCGTCACCTTCTGGTGCCCGCGCTGCCAGCCCATGCCCGACGGCAGCGACGTGGATGGGTAATATATCCTCACGCATGCATGGAGGCGTTCGTCATGAAGCAGCCCGCGTCTGTGCCCCGCCAACGCGCCGAAGCCGAGCTTGCCGGATTTATTGACAAGTTCTCGCCGGAGATGGCGAAGTTCATCCGCTCAGTGCGCGCCGCGCTTCGCAAACGTGTACCGGCTGCAAACGAGCTGGTCTACGACAACTACAATTTCTTCGTCATAGGCTACAGCTCGACCCTGCGGCCTTCTGACTCGATGATGATGCTCGTTGCCGACGCGCACGGTATGCGGCTCGCGTTCTACTACGGCTCCACGCTGCCCGATCCGGCAGGAATCCTGCAAGGAAGCGGGAATCAAAACCGGTTCGTCGTGCTGGCGAGTGCTCGCGATTTAAGCAAGCCCGCAATTGAAGCAGTGATTCGGGCAGCGATCGCGCAAGGCAAAGCGCCGCTGCCTGTAACCGGACATGGAACGCTTGTGATCCGGTCAGTCTCAGCAAAGCAACGCCCGCGCCGTTGAGACCACGCGTAAGAGCGCGCGTCAGTTGGCCGGCTTGCCCAGCCCGAAAATCTTCTGGAAAATGTTGCGATGGTCAGTTGGATGGCCGCAGGTGTCGGTGGGTGCGGTGCCTTCGAGAAATGCCGCCGTGTAATCGTCGGGGCAGGATGCGTCGGCAAGCAAATTCGTGCTCTTGTCGATCGTCACGACTTCCACGCCGTCGGGCGCCTTGAACTCGTTGGTATCGGAGTATTGGGGCAGCAGGACCGCCTGCTTCATGAAGTCGGCCCAGATAGGCGCCGCTGCGTGCGCCCCTTCGAGATTGATGCTTGTGTAGTCGTCGTTGCCTACCCACACCACGCACAGCAGGCTGCTGGTGAAGCCGGCAAACCAGGCATCGTGGCTGGTTCCTGTTTTGCCGGCGGCTGGAGACGTAAAGCCCAGGTTGCGCACGCCGGCACCGGTTCCGCAGTAATCCCGGTCCCCAATCACGCATGGATCGCTGCCGTTCCCCTGCAAGACCGCCTCCATCAGGTAGGTGGTGAGGAAGGCAACGCGCGGATCGAGAACCTGCTGCGATGTCGGAGTGAAATCCTGAATGATATCGCCGGTGGGCGTGCGCACGCTGGCCAGCATCCAGGGATCGAGATGCACGCCGCCATTCGCGAAAACCGTATAAGCGCCGGCCATATCGAGTGGCGTAGCGTCGTAGGAACCGATGGCCATCGACGGAGTGCCGCGCGCGCTTTTTACACCCGCCGCGCGCGCCAGCGCCGCCACGCGATCGAAGCCCACCATGCTCGCCAGGCTGATGGTCGCGTTATTGTCTGACCGCATCAGCGCGAGGCGTGCCGTAATGACGCCGTAGAATTCGCTCTTGTAGTTGCGCGGCGTGTATTCGTACTCCGTCCCTTCGCCGTAGGTCTGCTGCTGGTCATCGATCATCGTAACGGGCGAGAAGAGCTTCGTCTGCCCGGGGAGCATGGTGCCCTCCACCGCGGTCTGGAACGCAGCGGCGTAGACGAACGGCTTGAAGATCGACCCTGTCGGGCGGTGCGCTGCCGCGTGATTCACCTGGCTATTGCCGTAACTGCGCCCGCCCACCAGCGCCAATACCTGGCCGGTGTGCGGATCGAGCGCGACCAGCGCGACCTGAGGATAGATATAAGGCTTCCCCAGCTTCTTGTCGCGCGCATGCAGCTTATCCACCTGCTCGTCCACTACGTGGATGGTCGAGTCGACAACCGTAGTGGCGAGGCGCTGGAGCTCAGGATCGAGCGAGGTGTAGATGCGCAGGCCTTCGCGGTTAAAATCGCGGTCGCCGAATTTCTGAGTTAGCTGGTCGTGCACCAGGTCGACGAAGTAGGGTGCTTCGCTTGCGTCGACGCTGGCCGCGGCCAAATGCAGCGGCTCAGCTTTGGCAGCCTCGGCCTGTTCCTTGGTGATAGCGCCGGTTTCGACCATGGCATCGAGTACCAGGTTGCGCCGCTCAATCGCCCGGTCTGCGTGGCGAAACGGATTCAGTCGGCTCGGGCTCTGGATGAGACCGGCGAGGAGCGCGCACTCCGAAAGAGTGAGTTGGCGCACGTCTTTGCCGAAGTACGCCTGCGCCGCTTCGCCGAACCCGTCGATGGAGAAGCTGCCGCGCTGGCCGAGCGGCACTTCGTTGGCGTAGATCTGGAAGATCTCCTGCTTGGAATAGCGATGCTCGAGCTGGAAGGTGATGGCGATTTGCGCCACTTTGCGCTGCCATGTCTTTTCCGACGGCAGGAAGAAGTTCTTCGCCAGCTGCATGGTCAGCGTCGAGCCGCCCTGCGTCCTGTGCGCAGTAAACACATCCTGCATCGCCGCCGAAAGCAGGCGCGAGTAATTGACGCCACTGTGCTCAAAGAATTTCCGGTCCTCGATGGCGAGCACGGCCTGCACCACATTTGACGGAATTTCGTTGTATGTGAGCAGGCGGCGCTTGGTGCGATTGGCGTCTTCGCTCAGACCGGTGATGAGCAGCGGCTCCAGTTCGTAGCTCGAAAGCGGTTGGCCCTTGGCGTCGACAATCGAGTCAACCTCCCCGTTGCTGACGTGAATCGTCGCGCTGTCAGGCGCGTGATACGACTGCGGGCCGGGCTGCACTGTGATCGTCTGCCCACCTTGGCTGTACGAGCCCATCGGCGCAGCCTGCGAGGCACCGTCGGGCGAGTATCCGGCCTCGCGCAACTCATTGGCGATCAATTGCACGGCGAGCTTCTGCCCGGGCCTTACCTCGCGCGGCGCAGCGTAAATCTTCGCGGTGTTCTCAAAGATCGGTTGCTTCAACCGCTCTTCTACAACCCCGCGATACTTGAAATAGAAGAAACCAAAGATCGAAAAGCCGACCAAAGCGGCGAAGGCACACGCGCCCAGCAGCCCGAGCAGCAGCAACTTGCCCACGCTCCGTCCCAGCGCCGGCCTTGCCAATGTGGGCTTTCCAATTTTGATCTTGACCGCCATCGCGCTCCCCTCGACGGACTCCGAGCTTTCGGTCTAAAAGAATACAGAAGCCATTCGCAACGAGCCAGTGTTCGCGTGAGAACTAAGAGCCCGCGCCAAGCAGTTCGCTGTCGAGCAGCCGCTCTTCCTGCACGCGCTTTTTCACCAGCGCCGCTGCTTCAACCAGCGCGACATCCTCACTGCTACGCGAAGCGCGCGTCACCAGTTCCACCTGACCCCCGGCCGCTTTCTTGCCCACATTGATTCGATAGGGGATCCCCACCAAATCCGCGTCTTTGAATTTGACGCCGGCGCGGTCGTCCCGGTCATCCAGCAGCACGTCGATTCCCGCCCGTTCCAGGTCCGAAGCCAGCTTTTCGCCGGTTTCGCGCAGGGCCGAGTCAGCAACATTCGTGATGGTCACCACCACCGTAAACGGCGCAATCGTCACCGGAAGCCAAAAGCCTTCGGCATCGTTCGACTGCTCGACGGCCGCCGTCAAAATGCGCTCGATGCCAATGCCGTAGCTGCCCATGATCGGAGTGACCTCCTTGCCGTTGGGGTCGAGCACGCGCGCGCCCATCGACTCAGAGTACTTGTAGCCTAGCTTGAAGATGTGGCCGACCTCGACTGCCTTACCGACAACGAGCTTCCCGGCGCAACCGTCTTTCGGACAGCTCTCGCCCTCATTCACGCTGCGAATGTCTGCGCTGAGCGTCCAGCCAAAGTCGCGCCCCGGCGTTACATTGCGGAGGTGGTAGTCGAGCTTGTTGGCGCCGCAGACCAAATTCTTGCGGCCCTCGAGGCTGCGGTCGACAACGACGGTCAGACCGTCGCCGCGTGGCTGCGTATCGGGCTTGGGCCCGACAGGGCCCAGATAACCGGCCGGGCCGCCAAAGTATTGCTGCAGTTCTTCAGACTGCATAGTGCGCAACTCGGCCGCACCGATCGCGCCGAGCAGCTTGGTCTCGTTGACCTGGTGGTCGCCGCGCAGGAACGCTGCGACACCATGCCAGGTATCCTTTTGCCCACCCGCGCCGCGCTTCAATGCCATGTAGGCCACGCACTTGATGTCGCTTGCCGGCGAGATCTTGAAAAATGCCGCCACATCGGCGATGGCCGCGCAGCCTGGCGTGTGCACCAGTTCCGGCTTTCCGTCACCAGTCGCTTCCATCTCGGCCACCGGGCCAAGACGCGAAGTTGCCTTCTCCAGATTCGCTGCGTAGCCGCACACGGGGCAACTCGCGATCAGGTCCTCGCCCGCGTTGGAGTAGACCATGAACTCTTGCGACTGCGAGCCGCCCATGGCGCCCGAGTCGGCTTCGACAGCCACAAACTTCAGCCCGCATCGCGTGAAGATCGCACGATAGACCTGATCGTGCAGGTCAAAACTCTTGTCGAGCCCCGCTGCGTCCAGATCGAAGGAGTACGAGTCTTTCATGATGAACTGGCGCACGCGCAGCAAGCCAGACTTGGGCCGCGGCTCGTCGCGGAACTTGGTTTGAATCTGATACCAGATTTGCGGCAGCTGCTTGTACGAACGCAATTCGCCGCGCGCAATCGTGGTCATGATCTCTTCGTGCGTCATACCCAGGCACAAATCTGCGCCCTTGCGGTCCTTCAGTCGAAACATGTTGTCGCCCATCGTTGTCCAGCGGCCGCTCTCGGCCCACGGCTCCTTGGGCAGAATTCCGGGCAGGTAAAACTCCTGGCCGATCTTGTCCATCTCTTCGCGCACGATGGCGATGATTTTGTTCAGCGAGCGCTGGCCCAAGAAGAGGTAGTTGTAAATGCCGGCCCCGAGTTGACGGATGTAGCCCGCGCGCAGGAGAAACTTATGGCTGGCCACTTCGGCGTCTGTCGGGGCTTCGCGCAGAGTAGGAATAAAGAGTTTCGACCAACGATGCATAAACGAACGCACGAACCTTTCCGTCTGCCAGGTCGCGGCGCAATCCACGACGATCGAAGCGCAGAATCAGGCAGACTTCATTCTAAATGTTTGAAGAGCACGGCCAGCTGACTCGTGTCCTCGCCAACCCGCGCGGGTGCCCCACCCTCGCGACGCTTTAGCTTTTGTCGCTAGGGTGGGGAGGGGCAACTCGCTCCATCCCCTCCCTCACAGCGCCAGCATCTCCGTGTACACCGCCATGCCCACCACCGCATCGGCTCCCAGCGCGTCCAGTTCGTCCACTTCTCGCTGGTTGCGAATTCCGCCCGCCACAATGAGCTGTTTCTTCGTAAGCTTCCGCAACCGCGTGGCAGTCTCGATGGGAAATCCCTGCATCGTTCCTTCGGTATCCACATGCGTATAGAGAAATGCCGCCACATACGGCTCGAGCCGCGGAATGGCCTCATCCGGCGTAAGCGCGACCTGCGCCTTCCATCCTTTTACGGCGATTCTGCCGTTCTTCGTATCGATTCCGGCAACGATGTGATCCGCGCCAACGCTCCCTGCCAGCTTCGCCGCAAATTCCGTGTTCACTATGCCGTCAGCAGAGAAAAGCGCCGAACCGATGATCACCCGCTTCGCCCCGGCGTCGAGGACTTGCCGCGCGCGCTCGATCGTGTGAATGCCGCCGCCGGCCTGAACGGGCAACTGCTTGGCAATCCGCTCTACGAGCGCTGAGTTGTCTCCTTGCCGCATCGCCGCGTCCAGGTCGATCAGCTGCACAAGAGGGAACCGCGCGAACTTCTCAATCCAGTAATCGAAGTCGTCGAACGCGAGCCGCAGTTTTTCGCCTTGCACGAGCTGCACGATGCGCCCGCCCATCAGGTCAATCGATGGAATCAGCATGGCAGCCTCACCGGAACGCCCGCTGCGGCCAGCTCTTCTTTGAGCGATCGCGAGGTCGACACGCCGAAGTGGAAAATGCTCGCCGCGAGCGCTGCGTGAGCGTGTCCGCGCGTGAAAACGTCGGCAAAATGCGCCACCGTGCCTGCGCCTCCCGAGGCAATCACCGGAATCCCCACTGCCTGGCTCACCGCCGCGGTCAGTTCGCAGTCGAAACCGGCCCGCGTGCCGTCGGAATCCATCGACGTGAGCAGAATCTCGCCGGCGCCGCGCTCTTCGGCCTCGTGTGCCCACTCCACAACTGTTCGACCGATAGGTCGCCGGCCCCCTTGTACGAACACCTGCGCCTCGCGCACGGGATCTGCCGCGGCCGGATCGCGTCGCGCATCGATCGCCACAACCACCGCCTGCGCCCCAAAGCTGCGGCCGATCGCGCTGATCAGCGCCGGGTCGGCGAGCGCCGCAGAGTTGATGCTCACCTTGTCCGCGCCGGCTTCGAAGACCTGTTCCGCATCGCGTGCTGAGCGGATCCCGCCACCCACGCAAAACGGAACAAAAAGCTCGCGGGCCGTGCGCCGCACCGTGTCGAGCAGCGTTTGCCGGCCTTCGTGCGTGGCCGTGATATCCAGCAGCACGATCTCGTCCGCGCCTTCGCGCGCATGCCGCGCTGCTTGCGTCGCCGGGTCGCCTGCATCGACCAGGTCGACAAACTGCACGCCTTTGACGACACGGCCCGCGTGCACGTCGAGACAGGCGATGATGCGCTTCGTCAGCATCCATGCCCCTTCGCGTCCCACGCCAGAAAATTCCTCAAAATCTTCAGCCCCGTCGCTCCCGATTTCTCCGGATGAAACTGCACGCCCATCACGTTGCCCCGCTCGACGGCTGCCGCGAACGGCTCGATGTAGTGAGTCACCGCCGCCGTATCCGCAGTGACGGGGCCTTTGTAAGAGTGGGTGAAGTAGACAAACTCGCCGGGCTCGACGCCCGCAAGCAGCCGCGATCCTGCTTTCACATCCAGCGAATTCCAACCCACATGCGGAACCTTTTCGCTTCCCTCGGGAAATCGGAAACAAGACTGTGCGAAGCAGCCCAACCCCACCTGCTCGGGAGCCTCCGTCGATCCCTCGTACAGCCACTGCATCCCCACGCAAATACCCAGAAATGGCACGCCGCGCGCAATGGCGGCGCGAATCGCGCCTGTCAGCCCCGTCCGGTCCAGTCGCTCTGTGGCCGCAAAGTGACCTACGCCGGGAAGCACAATACGGTCGGCCGCATCGACCAGCCCCAAATCGCCGTCGGTCACGATCGTCTCCGCGCCGAGGTGCTTCAGCGTCTTCAATACCGACGTCAGATTGCCGGCCTTGTAGTCGATCACCGTGACGCGCAACAAAATCTCTCCATTCAATCTCAACCCAGCACAAACCTGGGTGCCCCATCCTAAACGCGCTCTTTGCGTTTAGGGTGGGATAGCACGAACCTCAATCGGCGTACAACAGCCCCTTCGCACCAGTAACGGGTGCCCCAGGTCTCGATTCTGAGACCTGGGATAGAAAGGACCTACAACAGCCCCTTCGTACTCGGCAGCATCTCGCCCAGTTGCTTATCGCGCGAGCAGGCTACGCGCAGAGCCCGCGCAAATGCTTTGAAGATCGCTTCGATCTTGTGATGGTTCGACCGCCCGTACATCGTCTTCACGTGCACGTTCGCTCGCGCCCCTCGCGTAAAGCCCTCAAAAAAGTCCGTCACCAACTCGGTTTGAAGGTCGCCCACCAGCCGCGTGCGCACTTTCGTGTCCACGGCGAACGCTGCCCGCCCGCTCAGGTCCACAGCGGCAATGGCCAGCGTCTCGTCCATCGGCATCACGAAGTAGCCGGCGCGCAGAATTCCGCGTTTGTCGCCCAGCGCTTTGTCAAACGCCTCGCCCAGTGCGATCCCAACATCTTCTACCGTGTGGTGCTGATCGACATCGAGATCGCCGTCGCAATGCAGCGATAGATCGAACGCCCCGTGCCGCGTGAACAGCTCGAGCATGTGGTCGAAAAAGCGAATTCCGGTAGAGATTTTGTACAGCCCTGTGCCTTCAATCGTCAGCTCAAGCTCGATTTTTGTCTCCGTCGTGTTGCGCACGATCGTCGCGGTACGTGTCCTCAACTTCTTGCTTTCGCCGGTCTCAGAATTGAGACCGGGGGAACTCTCGGTCTTCGTTTTCCTCGTCATCGCGTCTCGCCTCCGGATCGCAATTGCGCCATCGTCTCGTTCAAAGCCACTGCGGCGCGTTTCATCTGTTCGCGCGTTCCGATGGTGATGCGCACGCGGCCGTCACATCCCGGATCGGCCGACCTGTCGCGCACCAGCACTCCAGCACTTCGCATCAGACGCACAAACTCCGCATGTTTTGCGCCAATTTCGACCAGGATAAAATTCGTGCCGCTCGACCAGCGGCGGATTTTCAAACGATCGAGCACCGACTCGAATTCGCTTCGCGCCGCAAGCACCTCGCTCACATACCAGTCGAGATAAGCCGTGTCATCGAGCGCCGCGGGGAGGCAGGCGAGGGCGAGCGAATTCACGCTGTAAGGCGAGAGCACCCGGCGCACCCAGCGCATCAGCTCCACCGGCCCCGCCAGCAGCCCTAACCGCAGCCCCGCCAGCCCGTATGCCTTCGAAAACGTCCGCGCGACGAAAAGGTTCGGCAGCGTTCCCACGAGGTCCATAACCGTCTCGCCGTGAAAGTGAAAATAGGCCTCGTCGACGAGCAGGACAGCCTGCGGCGCGCGCGCGGCGAGTTCCAACAACTGCGCTCGCGTCGCTACAGAACCCGACGGGCTGTTGGGATTGGCGATTGCGATAACCTTCGTTCGCGGAGCAATTGCCCCCACCAGCCGCTCAAACGGAAACTGCAAGTCTTCCGCAGCCTCGACCGTCATCACCCGCGCGTCGGTTGCCGACGCGTACACCTCATACATCGTGTACGTGGGCACCGGCAGCAGCACCTCGTCGCCAGCCTCGAGAAATGTCTCGAAGAGTACATGAATAGCTTCATCGACGCCGTTGGTGAGAACAGCCTGTTCCGGTTTCAGTCCGAGATGCGCAGCGGCAATCGCCTCCATCGGCTCGCGCTCGGGATATTTTGTTAGAGTGCCCGCAGAAATCTGCCCGAGCGTCTCGCGCACCTTGGGCGAACAGGCCAGCGTGTTCTCGTTAAAGTCGAGGCGCAATGCGTCACGGCAGCCAAGTGGCGGGTGATACTCCTTCATCGCCTGCACACGCGCGCGAGGTGAAACGGTTGCGATGGACTCAGCCACGGTCCCTCCTTCCGGCGCGTGCACCTGGCTTGTTGCGGCCTGAGCCCGAGCTGCTGCGCCGCAGGAGCCGCGCGCGAATTGCTTCAGCGTGACCCTTCAGCCCTTCCGCTTCGGCCAGTAGAATCGCCGGCCTGCCGAGCGAGCTCAGCGCCTTCGCCGTGTACTCCTGCACTGTGATCAGTTTGACGAAGTCATTCACGCTCAATCCGCCGCGCACTCGCGCCATTCCGCCGGTGGGTAGCGTGTGATTGGGGCCCGAGATGTAATCGCCCAAGGGCTGCGCCGACCACCGCCCGAGAAAAATAGACCCCGCATTTTCCACCCACTCCAGATCGCTTGCCGCATCCACGGTCAAGTGTTCCGGCGCCAAACGATTCGTGATCTCATGTGCTTCTTCCACCGACCCCGCCACAATCGCTACGCCGTTGCGCTCGAGAGCTTGGTGCGCTATAGGATTGTTGCGGCTGCGGGTCTTTGTTTCGGCAATCACCGCCCTCGCCAGTTCCTCGCGCGTCGTCACAAAGATCGCCAGCGCTTCGGGATCGTGCTCTGCCTGCGCAACCAGATCGCTGGCAATGTCGACTGCATTTCCATGCTCACTCGTGACCACAATCTCGGTTGGCCCGGCCAGCATGTCGATCGCGCAATCAAAGGCTACCAGCCGCTTCGCGGCCGTCACGAAGAGATTTCCCGGCCCCACAATCTTGTCCACCCTCGGCAGGCTCTCGGCTCCGTAGGCCAGCGCAGCCACGCCGTGCGCACCGCCCAGCCGGTAGAACTCCGTGATGGCAAGCAGGTGCGCCGCGGCCAGAGTCTCCGGCGCGGGCTTCGGAGAAACCACAACGATTCGCTTGACGCCCGCAACCTGCGCCGGAATCACCGTCATCAGCAGCGTCGAAGGTAGCGGATGTCGCCCGCTGGGCACATAGCATCCGACCGAGCCAAGCGGCCGCACCAGCTGGCCAGTCATCAACCCTTCGACGGGCGATGTGCTCCACGATTTCGGCATTTGCCGTTTCGCAAACCTGCGAATCTGCTTCGCCGCCGTGCCAAGCGCACCGCGCAGTGCCGGATCAAGAGCCGTCCAAGCCGCCGCCATCTCCTGCGGCCTGACGCGCAGCTCTTCTGCGCCGGCAAGCCCGTCGAACTTGGCCGCGTATCGCAGCAGCGCACCGTCGCCGCGCTTGCGCACGTCGGCCACGATGCGCCTGACCGCCGGCATTACCTGGTCGAGCGCCGTTCCGCCGCGCCGCTCCAGTGCCGCCAGCCTCTCGGCTGCTTGCCGCGCGCCGCGTCCTGTTGTCTTCGCCAGCTTCATTGCAATCTCGTTCTTCTGCTTCGATTCTCGCCCAGAGGATTCGCCATCCGAAAGAGCTCGATCGCCATCGAAAAAGCTGTTGGCTCACAGCAACCGTTGGGCGCCCAATCGAGCGCTCCAATCGCTTTTCTTCAATTTGAGCAGGTCGTTCAACTCCAAAGGATGTACATCGGCAGCGAGGCGGTCGAGGATCTCGTACTTGAATGCGGATTCGCCGTGAGTATTCCACTCATCCTGAAGCGATGGTTCCTGATGCCTTCCAATGCGCAGGCAGAACCAACAGCCATTCCTCGCGGCATCGAGGTTCCTTGACATTCCAACCCATACCCGCCCGGTTGCGGTGCACCGCACAGCATAAATTCCGGCCGGAGGCTTTTGTTCCTTGAACTTTCGGATTGCTTCTTTTCGAGACTCTTTCGACAGCACGGATCCTCCCAATGCGCTGTGCGCGGCTTCGCAGCGCCTACAGCACAACCTTGTTCAACGGATACTCGACGATTCCTGTTGCGCGTGCCGCCTTCAGCCGCGGAATGACGTCGCGCGCGGTGCTCTCATCGACGATCGTGTTCACGGCAACCCACTCGGGATCGCTCAAATGCGAAATAGTCGGCGAATTCAATGCGGGCAGAACGGCCAGTACTGCTTCCAGATCCGCCTGCTTCACATTCAGCATTAGTCCCACCTGCGACTGCGCATCGATCGCGCCCCGCAGCATCAGCGCGATTTGGTCGATCTTCCCCCGTTTCCACGCATCGGCCAGCGCCGCTTTGCCGGCGATCAGGTGCGTCTCGCTCTCCATCACCGTATCGATGATCTTCAAGTGGTTGGCTTTGAGCGAGCTCCCGGTCTCCGTCACTTCAACAATCGCATCGGCCAGCATCGGCGGCTTCACTTCTGTCGCGCCCCAGCTGAATTCGACTTTCACGTTCACGCCTTTCGCGGCAAAGTAGCGCTTGCTCACCTCAACCAACTCGGTGGCGATGATTTTGCCCTCCAGATCCTCGGCTTTCTCGTAGCCGCTCGACTCCGGCACGGCCAGTACCCAGCGCACCTTGCGCCGGCTCTGTTTCGCGTAGGTCAGTGTCGTCACGCTCTCCACGTCCAGGCCGCTCTCCACCACCCAGTCAATGCCGGTCAGTCCGGCGTCGAGAACGCCGTGCTCCACGTAGCGCGCCATCTCCTGCGCGCGGATCAGCATGCACTCGATGTCTTTGTCGTCGATGGAAGGAAAGTACGAGCGGCCGTCGGCATAGATGTTCCATCCGGCGCGCTTGAAGAGGGCGATCGTCGCGTCCTGCAAACTCCCCTTGGGGAGCCCGAGTCGCAGCTTGTTACCCACGGCTCACCTCCGCGTGAATTGTGACCGGCCTGGTGAAACAACTCACCGTGCCCTCATGGCAAACCAGCCCATCGCCTTCCACTTCCACACGAAACAGCAGCGTGTCGTTGTCGCAGTCGGTCGAGGCCGAGACGATGCGCAGCCGGTTGCCGCTGGTCTCGCCCTTCGTCCATAGCTTCTGCCGGGTGCGGCTCCAGAAGGTCACGAATCCGCTCTCCTGCGTTTTGGCATAGCTCGCCGCGTTCAGGAATCCCAGCATCAGAACCTCGCCGGTCTTCGCGTCCTGCACGATTCCCGGAACAAGGCCATCCATCTTGTCGAAATCGATCTTCGTTTCCTGGCTCATTGCTGTTCCCACTTTGATTGAGATTTTCTCCGAACATGAAAAAGCCCGCCAGCGTCATTCGCCGGCGGGCTTGGTTTCTTCCGATCTCTCTGACCGATGATCTCAGGCCATGGCAGTCCGCCGGCATGGTTGCCCATGATGGGGGTGATGACCGTGATGGCGGAACACCTGCATAGCTTTCAAAGTACAGGCAACCGCGCCGCGCTGTCAAACCAATTCTTTGCCGCCGACGAGTCACTTACCGCCAGGAGGTCGACGGTCATGGCCAGCTTCGCAGCACCCTCCTAACTCGGACAAGCCCTTTCGCGCAGCGCTTATTCGGCACATAATTGCTCGACTGCAAACAGAACGAAAGGAGCGCGATGGGAAGTTGGGTGAACTACTGGTTTGTCGCTTTCGCGCTGACCTTGCTCCTGTCGATTCCGTGCATCGGAGCCCTGATCGTAATTTGGCAAGAAACCGAGCCTGAATCGTCAGAGGGGGAAATCACCCCCGCCGGGAAACTCCTGCTTCGCGCTCGATTTTTGTTTACGACAACCTGCGGCGTGATTTTCGCTTGTTTGCTTGTTCTGATCCATTTCCTGGATGTGCCTTACGATTCGCAGCCCTTCAAATGGTGCGATGAGCACCGGCAGATCCTTCCTCTGCTTTTGGTTGTTGTTGCTGGATCATCAGGCCTCTCTCTCGTCTTGGCAGTGACCGCCAGGGGAGAAGGCCGTCGCGCGCTGATGATCGGGTCGGTTCTGATTGCCGTGCTGTCGTTTGGCGTGGCGGCCTGCCTGATTGATTTCCGCTGAGCCTATGCTTGCGCACCGGCTCCGGCCGCTTCTGCCTTCGCGTGGAGCAGTCCCGCCAATGCCTCATACAGCCGGTTCCGCAATTCGAACCGGTCCGACGCCGACGTCACGTAGCGCAGGTGCAGCTCGGCTCCTGCGCCCGTCGGCCGCGCGGTGACCACAGGCTCCGAGCTGAGCGGCCTCAGGCCTTCGCCCCGCAGTGCATGTTTCCACTCCTGCTCGGCGTGCCGCGAGTTCTCCTGCGTCTCCTCGACGACCGCCTTCTCGACCTGCTTCATCAAACCATCGATATCGACTCCCGCAGGTACGCTCACCGTGATCTCGTCCCACATCCATTGGCCAGCGGTAGAAAAGTTGAAATACTGCCCGCGAATCGCATAGC
>Ga0187847_10002423_pt1 | contig 15053 bp, 9 predicted proteins | sample June2016WEW_4_10_FD_132458 | JGI IMG/M metagenome (GOLD analysis project Ga0187847, IMG submission 132458) | Peatland microbial communities from SPRUCE experiment site at the Marcell Experimental Forest, Minnesota, USA - June2016WEW_4_10 | ecosystem: Environmental > Terrestrial > Soil > Wetlands...
CTTCTCGCGGACATACTGGTCATCCGACCAGGGCGTGCCGGTGGAGACGTCATCGAATACGAGGAGCTCTCGCGTTCGCAGTACGTACTGCAGAATCGATTGCGGAAGCTCGGATGCTGTCGCCCGCGTCTGCCGAACCGCCACGTCAACCGTCCCGCGGGCGGTCGTCGCGTCGGCTTCGATGCGGGGGCCATCGCTGTAAACAAGGATAAGCAGGCCACGCTCGGCGCCGGCATTCTCGACAACCAGGCGCATGAGCTTCTCGATGAGTCGGGGCTGATCCATCTCACTCGACAGAGACTGCGATGCTTTGATCACGGTTTCGGCGTCCAGTTGCGCGACAGGCGCAATGATCGTGCCGGTACGAACGGATGAGGATGAGGATGATGGCTTGTGCAGATGCGGGTAGCGCGAGTCGATTTGATTCACCTTTCCCTGCGCGCCCCATTGCTCGTAGCAAGCTCGGGCGTTTCGGAGATAAGCATCGGCGATAGTGGCCAAACCGCGCGCTCTGTGAAAATTCGCCGCGAGTTCGCTGGCGACGCCCTCATTGTGGACAAAACCGTTCGTGCGTGCGGAAGCGATGGCCTCTTCATAGAGGCGTTCGGCTTCAAGCGGCCGGCCTTCAATGCGCGCGACCTCCGCATGGACCAGCGCGGCACGGTTTTTAAAATTTGGCGGGCAATGCTCTGCCCACACTTCGAGTTGCTTGGAGTGATCTGTCAGGGCGTCGAAATGGCTCTGTTTTTCCTCGGGAGATGCAGAATCCCAGTATGCGGCGTGAGCGAGGGCAGCATAAAAGCGGAAATCAGCCGTTTCCAGTTGCCCAGTCGAAGTCCAATTCAGCTTATACGCCTTAAACGCGGCGTCCGCAGCCGACACAATGTCTCGAGCAAAGAACCGCGCCTGCAATTTGCGCGTCCAGTAGAAGAACTCGGCAGTCGACAAAACCGGATTACCGGCCAAGTGGCGCTCCTCTTCCAACTCGTCGAATTCTCCCTCGGTAAAGCATCCGAACGTCGGAGTCAGCCCGCGGAGGGAGCGAACAAGACCGAGCTGCGCCTGGCAAATACTCACTACCAGACCGAACCGCGCATTCTTCGCAAACTCAAGACCATTTTCGGCCTCCGCCTGGACCTCGGCGAGGGCGTCTCCCACTATCAAATAGTTTGCGACTAACTGTTCGCCTTTGTAAGCGGCGAATGTCAGATCCCCGGCGCGGTAGGCAAGGTCGAATGCCCTAAGGAGCAGATCGCGTCTGGTCGCGGCATGTTTGGCCCACGGCGTAACGCCGTTACCGAAATTGATATAGGTTCGTGCCTGGTAACGCGTGAGACCTCGTTTTTCGACCAGATCATAACCAAGCTGGCCGAACCGGTATCCATCTTTATAGTTGTTGAAGCGGGGCCCGGCGAACAAGGCAAACCATTCATAACCGAAACACGATCCATCGCAGTTACCATACTCAAGGCTCAGACTCACCATGCGGCACACAACGAGTGAGGATAAATTCTCGTCGTAGAACAACGCGGGCGTCACGATCTCGGTAAAGACGTCCAGCGTGTCGAGAATGTCCGGATTGGTCATCAACGGCAAGTCAACAAGTTCTTCAATTTGCCGGCTGCCGATCAGGGACCAGATTCGATCATATTCGCGCATGACTTCGTCACGGGTCGGATGCTGTTGCCAGACCGTGCCGCCGCGCCGTAGGAATTCGAGCAACGCGTCTACGCCGCGGTCGCTCTGATCCAGAGTCGTGAAAAGTGTGAGACGCAATCGGGTCACAACCGCAAAATCGTGGTTATTATTGGAACGCCGGGTCAGCATCGACAGTCGATCGTCGGCCGCGCTCAGTTCCGCAGTCAGCAACTCGCACTCGGCCATCAGGTATTCGATCGCGAAGATGAGTTCGTAATTGTGCTCCCAGGTTGCCTCTGTTAGAAGTGCCCTGGCCGCTTTCAGATATTTCAGCGCCGACGTATATGCCGTCGAAATCTTCGCGCGCCTCCCCGCGATCAGGTTCAGTTCTGCAACCCGCTCGCGTTCCTCGACGGATTCGATGAGGTGAGCGCCGCGGTTCAACTGATTGACGATTTCAAAAATTGCCTCCTTCAGCTTTGCTTCGGGAGTATTTGTTGCAAGACGCGTGCCTATCCTCAGATGCGCCTCAGCGCGCAGTTCTGTTGGGATCAGGGAGTAGGCTGCTTCCTGGACTCGATCATGGAGGAATCTATACGAGTCTTCCGCGCGAAAGACGAGACCCGTTCGGACGGCTTCCCAGAGCTGTTCGTGCATCTCTTCAGTCGTGTCCTGATACACCATTCGCAGCGCCTCGAACTCTGCGCTGTTACCCATACAGGCAAATTGCTGAAGTGCTTTCTGGGTTTCGGAGGGCAGACGGCTCAACTTCCCTACCATCAGGTCGACGACGTTGTCGGTGAAACCTTTGGCGCGAATGCGGTTCAGCTCCCAGGACCATTGGGCTTCGCCGTAATCGAAGGTCACCAAGTTCTCGTCGGCAAGAGTTGAAATAAATTGGATCGCGAAAAATGGATTTCCGGTGGTCTTTTCGTGGATCAATTGCGCGAGTGGAGCGACTCGTCCCGGCTCGGAGTGAAGAGAGTCTGCAAGCAGGTGCTCGAGATCCTGACAGGCGAGAGGCGTAAGCAGGATGTCCTGCAATATCGCGCCCGCCTGACGCATCACCTCAAGCTTTCGCATCAAGGGATGTGTGGAACTGACCTCGTTGTCCCGGTAGGCGCCAATCAACAACAGGTGCTGTACATCTTTCCGCGTTAACAGGTCTTCGAGCAAATCGAGCGTCGCGGTGTCAAGCCATTGCAGGTCGTCGAGAAACAGCGCCAGCGGATGCTCGGGCCGGGCGAAAACACTGATAAAACGTCGAAACACCAATTGGAAACGAGCCTGCGCATCCTGTAGCGGGAGTTCAGTAACCGGTGGTTGTTCTCCGATGATGTGCTGTAATTCCGGAACGAGATCGACAATGAGTTGTCCGTTCGGATCCAACGCGTCCCGAAGGGCGTCGCGCCATTTTTGAAGCTCTTCTTCGCTCTTGCTGAGCAAGGGACGGAGAAGGCTTTGAAAGGCCTGCGCCAGGGTTGCATAGGGAATGTCTCGTTTGTACTGATCGAACTTGCCCGATACAAACAAGCCACGAGGAGGAACCAGCGGCTTATGAAGTTCATTGACAACCGCAGATTTACCGATGCCTGAGTATCCGGACACCAGCACTAGCTCTGGCCTGCCTCCCGCAACGATGCGCTCAAAAGCAGTGAGGAGAGTGTCGAGCTCACGGTCTCGGCCGTACAGTTTCTCCGGAATCATGAGGCGATCCGGCTTGTCGTTCTCGCCCGGTTCGAACTCTGCGATCCGGCCCCGTTGTTCCCATTCAGACAGACAGCGCCTAAGGTCACTCTCGACGCCGGCCGCTGTTTGATAACGGTCTTCGGCAGTCTTGGCGAGAAGCTTCATGGTAATTGCCGAGACAGCGCGTGGGACGCTCTGCACCCGCTCAATCGGCGCTTGCGGGTGTCTCGCGATGTGGCAGTGGACCCATTCCATGGAATCGGAAGCTACGAACGGAGGACTGCCAGTGAGCATTTCATAAAGCGTGATTCCAAGTGAATAGAGGTCGCTGCGCGAATCAATTGAGCGGTTCATTCGTCCCGTTTGTTCGGGAGCCATATAGGCAAGGGTTCCTGCGATGAACTCGGGGGGATTGGGCGATTGACGTTCGCGCGGAAGACGAGACGCGATTCCAAAACCAGTGAGCCATACTTCGTTTGTCGAGGAATTCACGATGACGTTCGAAGGTTTGAGGTCCTTATGAACGAGGCCGCGCTGATGTAAGCGGCCAAGCGCGGCAGACAAGGCGATCGCAAGGCGCAAAAATCTTTCCACTTGCATTGCCGGGCCGACCAGCCGGTCAAGCGGCTTGCCCTCGCGATACTTGAGCACCAGTGCCGGACGCCCTTGCGCTCGTGCAAGTTCCAGAGGTCGCAGCGCCCAGGAGTCATCGAGGTAGTCCTTCAGCCCGTACTCGTGGGAGAGACGGTTGATGCTGTCAGGTGACGGGTGCTCACCGGTCGGGAGGACGGCCATAAACTCTTGCCGCACCCCATCGTCATTGCGCCATGTCTTGCAATAGATGCGATCGCCATCCTCCCACAACACCTCAAGAGGGATTCCGGCGCCAGTGGTGGAAGCGAAAGATGGGCTCATAGGGCGGCTCTTCTCAATCGATTCGCCAGAACCGGGAAGAGTGCAGCACCGATAAAGCCCAAACCTCGCTTCGGATCAGGCTGCGGCTCACAGCCGGTCAAGGGCTGTGAGGATCGACACGACTGAAGGGCTGAATGTAGTGGAATCGTCATACGGCGGCGTGCAAACGTTGCAACGACTCCTTCAGGCTCGGCTCGGTCACATTAGCCCCAGCCGCACGATTCCGTAACAAAAAATACCTACCGCGTTTTGGGTGCAATCGGCATTCCGAACGCTATTCTTGCTCTGACGATACCGGAGTCGTTCACGTTACGCAGGAGCTCAGGTTTTTGCCTTTTTATGGGTGAATGTTCGTTACGCGTCGAACATTTTGCCAGTCGACGCGGACCCTTACCAACAATATGGGTCGGGGAAGCCCATGGGCCTCTATCCTCTCTGTGAGATTGGCGGACCATCCATTGGTGCAAACTAGCCGCGCAATCCGGTTCTTAGCCCCGACGGCCTTGGCAGGCACAAGTTTCTGATCCGGGCGGCGCCGACACCGACCGCAACCCCAACCGCAGTGTCCACCAGTCGCAGAATCGGTTGACGCCACGCGTCGTGAGGGCTCAACTCAGCGACAACCATGATAACGGCGATGGTTATTCCCGTAGTGATCGTGTCCTCAGCTCTGCCGATGACGGTCACGACGACTGTGCCAACCCCGATCAGCGCAGCCATTCCCCACACGTGGAAGGGAAAGATCGACAGGTACAACAGGCACAGCGCGAAGCTTACAGCCGTCGCGGCCATCCGCGACAATGCGGCGTGCATACTTTCCGCTTGGCTGTATCGAAAAACGAAGATTGTGGCGGCTACTGCCCACATCCCGCCCAGACAATCGTCGTCTCTCGATACTGAATACGTTCTCGCGAGCAGATGCGTGATCAGCCAGTAACTGATCACACATGAAATCGCAAGCGCGCCGCCCCGCATGATTACTTCAGCGGTTCTGGGCGGCGCAGCCCCAGCCTTCCTGGCGGACTCTTGTGTAGTTGCCATAACCGATTCTCGTCAGAAAGCCGCGAGCGGCTAAGCGTTAACCGTCTCTGGCTGAAGGGGATGCGTCATATCCTCCGGCCTGACCCATTCGTCGAACTGCGACGCGGTCAGATAACCCAACTTCAGCGCCGCGTCACGGAGCGAGAGTTCCTCCCGGTAGGCCTTGAGGGAAATCTGCGCCGCCTTCTCGTATCCGATATGCGGATTCAGCGCCGTCACCAGCATGAGCGAGTTGTCGAGATGCTCGTGGATGCGCTTGTCGTTGGGCTCGATACCCTTCGCACAACGGTCGTTGAACGATTGCCCGGCTTCAGCCAGTAACTGAATCGATTGCAGAACGTTGTGCAGGATTACCGGCTTGTACACATTCAGCTGAAAGTTTCCCTGCGACCCCGCGAAGGCCACGGAATGGTCATTGCCGAACACCTCCACGGCCACCATGGTCATGGCTTCGCACTGCGTCGGATTGATCTTGCCGGGCATAATTGAGGAACCCGGCTCGTTTTCGGGAATCCTCAATTCCGCGAATCCGGCGCGTGGTCCGCAGGCATACCAGCGCACATCATTGGCGATCTTCATGAGAGCGCCGGCAAGCGTGCGAAGCGCAGCGCTTACGTTTACCATCGCATCGTGTGCTGACAGCGCTGCGAACTTGTTGGGCGCCGAAACGAACGATTTTCCGGTCTCCTGGGCAATCTGACGAGCCGCTGCTTCCGCAAACCGAGGATCGGCATTCAGTCCGGTTCCCACTGCCGTTCCGCCGATCGCGAGGGCGTACACACCGGGTAAACTCGCGCGAATTGTTTCCATCGCCTGATCAAGCTGCGCCACCCAACCGGAGATTACCTGGCCCAGGGTGAGAGGCGTGGCGTCCTGCAAGTGTGTCCGGCCCACCATAACGACGCGGGAAAATGCTTTTGATTTGTCGTTCAACGTATTGCGGAGAGCCAGAATCGCTGGCGTCAGAACATTTTCCAGCTCCTCGACGGTCGCAATGTGCATCGTAGTCGGGAAGGTGTCATTGGATGACTGGCTATGGTTTACGTCGTCATTGGGATGGATCGGTTTTTTCGAGCCCACCACACCCCCGGCGAGTTGGATCGCGTGGTTGGCGATTACTTCGTTGGCATTCATATTGGTCTGCGTGCCCGATCCCGTCTGAAAGACGACCAGGGGAAACTCGCTGTCCAGCTTGCCGTCTATGACATCCTGCGCCGCACGGACGATCAAGTCGACCTTTTCATGTGGCAACTGCCCCAGCTCTCCGTTGGCAAGCGCCGCGCATTTCTTGAGAATGCCGAGTGCCCGGATCACAGGTCGTCCCCAGCGGTACCGGTCGGTGCCGATTGGGAAGTTTCGGTGCGATCTTTCCGTTTGAGCGCCCCATAAATGGTCGTTCGGGACTTCGACATTCCCAAGAGCGTCTTCTTCGATTCGAAAGGCTCCTGTACTGGAAGTGATCATAATTGCTCCTTTTTGATAATTGGTAAAACACAAGACTGCTGTTCATTCAGCTCGCCCAGCAAAAGACTGACAAAGGCCAGAACCGCCGGCGCAGTCATCGCGACCACACCAAAATGCGATTCAAGGATTGCGCCCGCGACACAGCCTCCGACGAAGCCGACGATGCACGCAAATGTCACCGTGGCGCGCTGGCGGACTTTGCGTCCATCGCTTTGAGACTCTCCGCTTCGCGCCAGCGCCACCAGATCAATAATGAGCTGGGTCGCATTTGTTGTCATGACCGCCGTTGAAGGCGCATTTACCAGAGAGAGCTTCACGAGCGCATTCTGGGTAGCCATGGCAGCGACCGCGAGCATGCCTGTGGCGACCGCCGCCGTGCTGTTGCTTTTCTCGAAAGGACCGAACGCAAACCCCGCTCCCACGCACCCGAACAGCAGAGTCATATGTAGTGTAAGCAGGGCTCGCCGCGAATACTCCTGTCGATGCGGCTGGCCGAACCAAAGCACCACAACACCGAGAACCAGAACGAAGACGGGCACTACGAGGAGTGGTCCTGCTTGTCTGAAAGCGCCCGTGGCGTAGTGGGCAGCTACCACCACCAGGTTCCCGGTGATGTGAGCGGTGAAGAGACCGCCGAGCGCGAGAAATGCGATGACATCAACCGCTCCCGCTGTGATGCTCAATGTGACGGGGAGCCAAATCGTGAACGTAGACGGCGATGTCATCGCTACTGTTCCTTTCAACGAGACGCAACGGTGGAATATTCCGGTTTATAGAGTTGCGATTCGAGAAAGGCCCGCAGATCCTTTGGGCGCTTTACGCCTGCCAGACCACTGTCGAAGATGACCTCGGCCACGCGCAGTGCTGTGGTGATCTCCGTCTCCAGGATGTTGCTTTGGGGCGGATATAGGAGACCGTTGCGGCGACCCTCGTCAGTCACCTGATCAGCTACCGCATTTGCGGCGGCGATGAACATCTCGTCCGTGACTCGTCGGGCTTTCGTTGCGTAGATCGCCAAACCGACGGCCGGGAAGATATAGAGGTTGTTCCCCTGTCCGGGCAGAAGCGTCTTGCCCTTAAATTGCACTGGCGGGAACTGCACGCCCGCGGCATACAAAGCGCGCCCCTCTGACCAGCGATACGCTTCCTCTGCGGTACATTCCGCGTGCTCCGTGGGATTCGAGTAAGCGAAGATGATCGGTCGCTCGTTGATGCGAGACATCGCCTCAACGACTTCCTTAGTGAACGTCTTTCCCTTGGTACTGACGCCAATAATCGCGGTCGGTTTGAGATCCTCGATCACCGAGACGAAATCCGTCGAGGGCGCGTGCGGATGGGCGTATGGCACCTGGAAAACGAACAAGTCGGTGCGACTCGGTTCGAGCAGGCCCTTGATGTCGAAGTGCGAGATACGAGATCGCGCCTGGTCGAGGGTCAGGCCATCCAGCGTCATTGCGGACGCGATCAGATCGGCGATACCGATTCCGGCCGATCCGGCGCCAAGAAACAGAATTCGCTGATCGCGGAGTTTTCCGCCGGTAACGCGAAGTGCATTCAGAATGCCCGCCAGCGCCACTCCGGCGGTACCTTGAATGTCGTCGTTGTAGCACGACACCTTATCCCGATAGCGCTTGAGCAGCCGCTCGGCGTCCACACCCGCCCAGTCCTCGAAATGAATGCAGCAGCCGGGGAACACCTCCTGGACAGCCTGGACAAATTCATCTACGAGCTCGTCCCGCTCAGTGATCGAGACTCGCGGCTGACGCAGGCCCAGATACAGAGGGTCATTGAGCAGTTCGTGATTATTTGTGCCGAAATCCATGTGCATGGGAAGGAGGTATTGTGGGGGCACGCCGGCACAGGCCGTGTAAAGCTGGAGTTTGCCGATCGGAATCCCCATGCCGTTCGTGCCCAGATCGCCGAGTCCCAGAATGCGTTCACCGGAGGTGATGCATATGACGCGCACATCCTTTTCCGGCCAGTTCTTGAGGACCGCCCGCATGTTTCCCTTGTCTTTGAGTGACAGGTACATGCCGCGCGGCCGCCGGAAGATGTGGCCGAACTTCAGGCACGCTTCTCCGACGGTCGGATCGTAGAGGACAGGCAGGAATCGCGCCGGATCCGACATGGCCACCTTATAAAAGAGCGTCTCGTCAGTATCGAGCAATCCGACAAGGTAGATATACCGTTCCAGATCGGTCGCTTTGTCGCCGATCTGTTGCAGGGCTCGCCGCACCTGGATATCTTCTGTGTCGACTCCGGATGGCAGGAGTCCGATCAACCCCAGCTCCTGACGTTCGGCAAGAGTGAAGGCAGTGGATTTGTTTTGTCGCGGATCGTGGAGGAGTTCTATGCCAACATTCGTGTTGAGTGGCTTGGTCGCAGTCATCCTGTTTAAGTTCCTTTCTTATATGAATGTGCTTGTGACTGGTTCTTCGCGAAATCGGCTTGAATAATACAGAGCTCGCGGTCCAGTGATTTCGCTGGTGTAAATGCATGCGACTGTCCGTTCGTCGTCGATCGCGAGTGGTCGAGCTGTGTGCGCCCCTGGATCTCTCGGCAAAAGAAGGTGTTGAGAGAATCCCCCATGAACCGCGAAGCGGCTAAAAACCATCCGCCGGAACGTCGCGGTCCGGCAGATCGCCGGGCAGGCGTCACGCTGAATCCGATCCTGACGGCGGGACGGCACATGCGAAAGCGCCAACCGGCCTCAGAGCTTTTTACCAGAAAGAGATCGAGCCTGGAGAGGCAAGTGCAAAGACGCTCATGACGAAGGTCATCGAATCTCGCACTGCGAAGAAGAAGATAAATCCCAGGCGTTGTGAGCACGGGTAGCCAGCGTCGCGAGACACAAAGGTTGGCCTATCCGCGATCGCCCAACAACCTTCGAACGGGTGATGGAGCAGAAGCAAATGGTACATGCAATGGTTGAGCGTGGGCGGCTACTCACAATTCTTCTCTGGCTTTGCGGCATCGCGCTGCCAGCCTGGTCGCAGACCGCCGGGGAGGAAACGCTGAGCGGCGGCGATGGTCACGAACTCGGCCGTCCCGACACCCGTCACCTCCTTGGTGACTGGGGTGGGGAGCGGAGCCGGCTGGAGGAACTGGGAGTCGCTTTCGATCTGCACTACATGAGTGACTCGCTCTGGAACCTCAAGAGCGAACAGCCTGGCCGCGCCGCGGTCTTCAACCGCGTTCGCGGAACTGTTGACATCGACCTTGGTCGGCTGACTGGTCACGAGGGGTGGTACTTCCACGCGACCGCCCTGTGGCAGGGCGGGGGCAACATGGGGACCTACCTTGGAGTGATTGCCTCCCCCAGTGGGCTTGCCAGTGCAAATACCTTCCGGCTCGACTCCTGGTGGATTGAAAAGCGATGGCTGGACGAACGGGTGACCGTGCGCGCAGGACAGTTCGCTGGCCAGGATTTTTACGGCGCGCAATATGACGCGGCGTCCTTCATCTTCGAACCAATGGGTTACGCGCTGGGCAATCTATCGAATACGCTCGAGTCTTTCGATCCACCGTCGACGCCGGCGGCGGAGGTCCGAGTTGCCCCGCTCCGCTGGTTGTACGTGAAATCGATGGTGCTCGCCGCCGCCCCCAATCCTTTCTCGTACAATGCCACAGGACTTGTCCCAACGTTTCGCGGAAATCCCATGAGCGTCTCGGAGGTCGGGTTCACTCCCGGGAAAAAGGCTTCTTCCGTGCGGGCTTCCGACAACACTGAGAGCCGGAGAGGATACTCCGGACTTTATCAGTTTGGAGCGGCATACAATCCTGCCACGTTCGTTAATCCGGTCGGTGGAGTTACACGGAGCGGGAATTATCTTCTTTACTGGATGGCAAATCAGGCCTTGTGGCGCGTGGATCGGCAACAAGCAAAGGGCCTCGATGCGACGCTCGCTTACGACTGGAGTCCTTCCGACGGCAATCGCAACAACCGTTTATGGACGGCCGGTTTGCGGTTCAACGAACCGCTGCCCCTCCATGTCCACAACACAATTTCCTTTGGCTACGTGAGGAACAGTCTCAGCCCTCTGTTCCTGCCCGCTGGCGCGCCTTCCTGGAAAGCAGAACACAGTTTCGAACTCAACGGTCTCTTTCAGGTGACCCATTTCCTACTCCTGCAACCCGTTATTCAGTATTACGAGAACGCAGGTGGGCGGATGGGCGAGGCAGTTGTTTTCGGATTCAGAACCAAGATTGAACTCTAACCAGAAGGCAGCCCCAGCGCGCCTCCCGGAGAGTTCGACTCGTCCCTGACAACTCCCGCGTCACGAACCCATCGAGAATCTCGGGCGTACCCGGCCAGCCAACTCCCGCATAGTCATCAAGTCTGTCTGACACGCAATCCGGGTGGCTCAGACAGCGCCGGAGAAGGCGGCCACTCCTGCTGAAGCAATCGACGTGAAACGGCAGTGTGCAACCGCATACCGTCGAAACCCAACTCCACAATCTGCTTGGAAGGAAGACCTGATGCCTGAGTCTACGATCGCAGGTACGTTCGGTGCGCCTCGCGACCGATCACCTGCATTGACCCGCGCCGGCCTACGAACTCCATATGCCTTCAAAAGGCAGTTAACGCAATCACTCCGCACGAACAGAGGGTCAGGCGCTGAAGCGAAAGTCGCCAGAGCGGCAGACCTTTGCAAACCGGGCCGCCGGAAGGACACGGTTTCCGCCTGCCTACCGCTGATCCGATTGAAACTGGTTGATTCCTCGGGGTCGACTCGAGTGGTCTGCGATATGCAATTTGGACGGTGTCACAAATCCACACGGGGGCAACCTTTGTGGAGACCTAAACACCTTTAAGGAGAATTTCAATGACTTTTCAGCATCGGATATTTCGCATTGTCGGCAGCGCCCTTCTTTTAGCGGCCGGTTCTTTCGCGCAGGACGTGAAAACCGACTATGACCGTGCTGCGGATTTCAACCAATACAAAACCTATTCGTGGGAAAACGTTCACACGCAAAACCCACTGTGGGTCGATCGAATTAAAGCGGCGGTCAACTCCGTACTGGCGGCGAAAGGCTGGACACAGGTGAGCTCGGGCGGAAGTGTTTCTGTTATGGCGATGGAAATGACAAGCAGTCACCAAACTCTCAGCACCTACTACGACAGTTTCGGCGGGGGTTGGGGTTGGAGAGGCGGGTTCGGCGAAGGATTCGGCGATTCGACGACGACAGAGCAGACTTACAGAGTCGGAACGCTCGTGGTCGACCTGTTTGATTCCAAGACGAAGAAGCTGATATGGCGAGGGTCGGCGAGCGACACGTTATCCAACAAGGCCGACAAGAATATCAAGAACCTCGACAAGGGTGTTGACAAGATGTTCGACCACTTTCCCCCGGGGCAGCCTGGACGTTAAGTGAACCGGCTCCCTGTCAATCGAGGAGATCGATCGATGAATACCCAAGAAAAGGCCATTGGCTTTACGTCTGGCGCGCCGTTTAGCAATGGCTATGTCGCCGGCAACACACTGTACATCGCAGGGCAGCAAGGTCCTGATTCCGACGGCAAGGTGACAGGTGTGGATATCAGCGAACAGACCGCAAATGCTATCGCCGTCGTAAAGCATGTCGCCGAGGAAGCAGGCTTCAATGTGTCCGACCTCGTTTCGGTCACAATCTACCTCACGGATCTGAGTGATGTTCCCAGGATCAATGAGGTCTATCAAAGCCTCATGCCGGACCCGAAGCCGGCACGGGCCGCCGTTCAGGTCGCGGGTTTGATCGGCGGCGCGAAGATCGAAATTTCCGCAGTCGCGGTGAGGCACTGATTACGGTCGGAGTTTCGGGCTATTTGCCCCCGCAGTGGCGATCAATCCGTCGTTCGGTGTGATTTGAAGACATGCGCTCCCAGGGGCGCCGCAGAGAAAGAGAGTTCTAAAGCATGAAAAGCAGCAGCCTCGAAAACCTGAGTGAGCATACGCCGACGCGCCAGACCATTCCTCTGCGGGCACGCAAACTGGCGGCAGAGTCTATCGGGATCGACAGCCATATCGACACGGTTCAGCGCGTCCTTGTGATGGGAGAAGACCTCGGTAAGCGCTGGGACGTTGGTCACGTCGACATTCCGCGGTTGCGAGAGGGTGGGACTCACGCCCCGTTCTTCGCTCTCTGGGTCCCAGTCTATTTCCCCGGGGCAGAGGCGGTGCGCAGAACCCTCGATCTGCGAGACGCGATGCAATCGGTGCTGGACACCCACAAAGACCAGATGGAACTGGCAACGACCGCGGCCGACATTAGACGCATCGTAAAGGCCGGTAAGATTTCGGTATTTCTGACGGTCGAGGGCGGTCATACGATAGACGACGATCTGCGTGTGCTTCGGATGTACTACCAGTTGGGGGTGCGGTCGATGACACTCACACATTCCCGCAACAACAATTGGGCAGATTCGGCGACGGACAAGCCGGTGCACAACGGATTGACGGACTTCGGCAAAGCAGTAGTGCGCGAGATGAACCGCCTCGGGATGCTCGTGGATGTTTCGCACGTTGCCGACAAGACTTTCTACGATGCCCTTTCGGTAACCACGAAGCCAGTAATCGTTTCACACTCCTCGATGCGCGCACTTTCGGATGTTCCCCGCAACGTGACGGACGAAATGCTGTGGGCGCTCGCCAAAAACGGCGGCGTGATCGGAATCAGCTTCGGCGAGGGGTTCGTCAATCCGAAGGACGCAGAGGCGCTGGAATCGGCGATCAAAACCGAGACGACCGCCCCGACGTTAACCGGCAGGGCGCTGGACGACTACGCGGCTGAGGATGTTCGAAACCTGTTCGGGACTCGCGTGAAAGTGGCAGCGACGGTTGTAGACGTAGCCGATCATATCGACCACGCCGTAAGGATTGCGGGTATCGATCATGTCGGGATTGGGAGCGATTTCGATGGGGTCTCCGGGCCGCCTAACGGGCTGGACGACGTTTCGAAGATGCCCGCGCTCATTGAGGTGCTGCTGGAGCGCGGATACGCCGAACGCGATGTGAAAAAGATCCTCGGCGAGAACTACCTTCGCGTGATTCGCGAGGTGACGGGTACGTGAAAAGCGAAATCGTTATGCCCCTTACAAGCGAGAGTGTTTTGCAAATCTTCAAGGGGCTCGAGAGGGGCGATGGCTCCGCCTTTTTCGAGCATGTAGCCGACGACGTTGACTGGACAGTCATGGGCACCCATCCACTGGCCGGCCACTATCCGAGCAAGAAGGCCTTCATCGAAGGCACATTCGCCAAGCTGGCGCGGGTTCTTCCGGAGGGTGCGCAACTTCATGTTGAGCATCTGATCGTCAAGGGCAATGAGGTGGCGGTCGAGCTTCATTCATTAGCCACCGCTAAGAACGGCATGCGCTTTGATAACCGCTACTGCTGGGTAGCGTATTTCGATGATGCGTCGATCGTAAAAGTTCGCGCCTATCTCGATTCGGCGATGGTCGCCCAGCTTTTCGAAGAGAACCCGATTCAATTTAACGAAGGAGCAACATCATGAAGACAGTCGCGGATCAGTTCGCTGAGACACTTGCGGCGGCGGGCATTAAACGGATCTACGGAATTGTGGGCGACAGCCTGAATGGCCTCACCGATTCAATACGGAGACAAAACAAGATCGAATGGATTCACGTCCGCCACGAGGAGGTTGCGGCATTTGCAGCCTGCGCCGAAGCGCACCTCACCGGAACCATTGCAGTATGTGCCGGCAGTTGTGGCCCAGGCAACCTGCACCTCATCAATGGCCTGTTTGACTGCCATCGCTCGCGGGTGCCCGTCCTGGGGATCGCCGCCCATATCCCCTCAGCGGAGATCGGCTCAGGCTATTTTCAGGAAACCCATCCCGCCAGCCTGTTCAAAGAATGCAGCCATTACTGCGAACTCGTGTCGACTCCGGGTCAAATGCCGCGTGTGCTTGAAATCGCGCTTCGTGAGGCGGTGGGCAAGCGTGGCGTTTCCGTTGTGGTCATCCCGGGGGATGTGGCGCTCCAGCCGGCGATCGACGCACCGCCGCCGGCAGCTCTGGATTTGCTGCCTGCCCAGCCCCGTGTAGTTCCGCAGCTGAAGGGTCTTGAAGCGCTCGCAGATTTGCTGAACAGCGCCTCTCGTGTCACTCTGCTGTGCGGCTCGGGCTGCGCCGGCGCCCATGATCAACTCCTTGCGCTCGGCGAAAAGCTCAAGAGCCCGATGGTCTACGCCCTCAAAGGGAAAGAACATGTGGAATGGGCCAACCCCTACAACGTGGGAATTACCGGACTCATAGGCTTCACGTCCGGGTATCACGCGATCAACGACTGCGACGCTTTACTGATGCTC
>Ga0187847_10002425_pt1 | contig 15052 bp, 10 predicted proteins | sample June2016WEW_4_10_FD_132458 | JGI IMG/M metagenome (GOLD analysis project Ga0187847, IMG submission 132458) | Peatland microbial communities from SPRUCE experiment site at the Marcell Experimental Forest, Minnesota, USA - June2016WEW_4_10 | ecosystem: Environmental > Terrestrial > Soil >...
GTGTTTTTTACCGGAGACAGCGACACCCGCGTCGACCCCCTTCACGCCCGCAAAATGACCGCGCTTCTCCAGTCCGCCTCCACCAGCGGCCGTCCCATCCTGCTCCATTACAGCCTCACGGGAGGACACTCAGCCGGCGTCAGCGTCGACCAGCAGGTGCAAGACGACGCCGATCAGCTCAGCTTCCTCTGGACCGAAACCGGAACGCCGCCCGCCGCCAAAAAGCCCGTGCACTAGAGCGAAACCAGAGTAACTGTGTCCTTTTGAGTTTCGTGGGGTCGCCGCTCTCTGGGGTTGCGTCCACTTGAACGCTGCGGCTTCGGGATACATCGAATCTGGTTCCGCTATAACTCCGGGGCAATCCCGCAACTCATTTCCCCCTCGCCTCAAGCCGTTCCCGTTCTTACCGATAAACCAAGAGCGGGACAAGACCGGATTCCCTGGCGGGCAAACGACATCCGGACTGGCTGGAGCCAACATGTGCCACGAAGAGCTCGAAACCAAGGCGCCCGGTCGCCGTCAGGAGAACACCCGGCTCGCAGCCCTCGCCTCATATGCCATTCTCGACACTCCACCCGAGCCCTGCTATGACACACTCACCCGCTTGGCTGCCGAATACCTTTGCACGGATTCGGCGTGCCTCGGCTTCGCCGACGAAAGCCGCGTGTGGCTCAAATCCTGGTGGGGACAGAATATCCGTGAGATTCCCCGCAAAGACTCCATCTTCGATATGGTCCTTGCCAGGGACTGCCCGATCGTAGTTCCCGACGTTGCTCAATACCCTTACGGAGAACATCGCGCCATCATCCTCGGCATCAGCCACGCGGCCTTTTTCGCCAGCGTGCCGGTCCGCACGCCCGACCGCAAAATCATTGGGACCTTGACCGTCTTCGCCAGCCAGCCTCGCGTCGGCATCACTGAAGATGAGCTGCACATGCTCGAAAGCCTGGCCGACATAGCCGCGAATCTGCTGGAGCTGCGAAAGCTACGCAGCACCGTGATCGAATATCCCCGCCGAGGTCGGCAGGCGGCACTCGCCGGCTATGTCCCCAAAACCTGGCCCCGCTGCGGCGATCTCCATCGCGCACTCGATCGCGGCGAGTTTGTCTTTTACTACCAACCCGAGGTCGATCTCGCCACCCGCAAAATCATCGGTGTTGAGGCTCTCATTCGCTGGGTTCATCCCGAGCGCGGCCTCATCCCTCCCATGGATTTCATCCCCCCAAGCCGAACAGTGCGGCTTGATTCTGCCCATCGGCGACTGGGGCCTCGCCGAGGCCTGCAACCAGATCCAGGCTTGGAACCAGGATGACCCTGACAACCACTCTCTCCTCGTTTGCGTTAATCTCTCTGCCGGTCAATTCGCCCGCCCCGGCCTGGCCGATCACGTCCAGTCTCTGCTCCTAAAAACCGGCACACCCGGTCGCCAGCTCGGTCTGGAAATGACCGAATCCAGTCTCATCCCAAACCTCAACACCGCCGTCGAAGTTCTGGCCGGACTACGCGCCCTCGGCACATCTCTGCTCATGGATGACTTCGGCACGGGCTACAGCTCGCTCAACTACCTCCACTCCTTCCCCTTCGATTTTCTCAAGATCGACCGATCCTTCGTCGCTCGCATGGCAGACGGCGATCAGGCCCTCCAGATCGTCCGCACCATCATCGAACTCGCCCGGGCCCTCAACATGGCGTAGTCGCCGAGGAATCGAAACCCCCGAGCAGTACCGCCTGCTCCGTGACATGGGCTGCCGTTATGGCCAGGGTTTCCTCTTCGCTCGCCCGATGCCGGCCGAACAAATCTCCCGGCTACTGCGCCTGCCAGGCCGCATCCTCCCCGAATTCGTAGAATCCCCTCCCGCCCCCGTATTCTCCACGACCTGATGTCCTGATTCGCTCCTACACGGTTCAGGAAACCCAGCCTCAAGTCCATCACGGTATTCGCAACCCAGCGTCTCAATTCGGGAATCTGATCTCCTCGCCATGACAAAAATCACGCAAGTTCCTCCACAAAAAAAGTATGCTCGCCTCCATGCCCGGAACCGCAGAAGCGCCAGAGCCTCCCAAATCCAGCAGCTTTGCCAGTCTGCTCGCAGGGTTCGCGGCCCTTACTGACAAAACCAAAACGTCCTGCGAAGGTTCTTCTTCAAAGCGCAAATCCACTTTTTGGAACGACGAAGCCCTCGAGGACGACGTTGTCGTCATCAGCTACGAGCAGGCACTGCGCACGCACAAACGCACACGATCATACGGGTCTGTCGATCAGCCGGGCTTACCCCCGGGTCTCACACCTTTTTCGCCTGCCCCCGATTCGCCCGCCACTGTTTCGCCCTGCGATGAATTCAGCGCGTCGGGCCGCAAACCGCCCGTGTCCGCACACCGAGCATCCCTGAGTCCTGCCTCTGTCAACCCAGGCTCGGTGGAAATCCGTGAGTGGAACCCGAAAGCTGCGTCGAGGCCTTTTGCCGCCTCAACCGAATCCGGCCGCACTGCGCCCTGTGGCTCTCTCGCCGAAAACCGGAAATCAGCCAGTATCACCATCCGCCTCAGCAACCCCGAGTGCGCCCAGATCCATCAGCGCGCTGCGGCCGCCGGTCCCACCGTCTCAGCCTATCTTCGTTCCTGCATCTTGGAAGCGGAAAGCCTGCGCGCCCAGGTCAAGGAAGCACTCGCGCAGCTCTGCTCGGCCACCCCTGCTGCCACACTCAAAGCTGCACCATCTGCTCTGAAGACCGTTACATCTGGAGCGCCGCATTCCCGTTCCTGGCTTTTCCCGCGCTGGAACAGGATGCGCCGCAGCCTCAACGCCTAATCCCGGCCGCTGATTTCATTCCACTTCAAGCACTAGGCACTTCAAATATTCTGTCTCCGGCAGATTCAGCACCACGGGATGATCCGGTGCTGCCCCACTCCGCTGCAACAATCGGACCCGCCGATGCGCATCGGCCGCCGATGCAACCACCGCCCCCTCCAAGTCCGCCCAGCCTACGTGATGGCTGCATGAGCATGTCACCAGCATCCCGCCCGGTCGCAGCATCTTCAGCGCTCGCAGATTCAGCTCCTTGTACCCTCGCAGCGCCCCTTCCACTGCCCGCTTCGTTTTCGCAAACGCCGGCGGATCCAGGACAATCGCGCCGAACTGCTCGCCCCCCTCCGACCAGTCGCGCAAAATCTGAAACGCATCCCCCTCCACCCATTCCACATCAGCGTTCAACACCGCGCGATTCGCCTCCAGATTCCGTTCCGCCACTTCGAGGGAAGCATGCGAAGCATCGATCCCTGTCACGCTCTTCGACACCCGCGCGAGGTGCAGCGCAAACCCGCCTTGGTAGGTGCAAACATCGAGAGCGCGACCGCCCGGAGCGAGGAGCCGGGCATATTGCTCGGCAACCTTGTAGTTCGCGTGCTGATCTAAGAAAGCCCCTGTCTTTTGTCCCGCGTTGGCGTCGTAATGGAAGAAGAGGCCGTTCAGTTTGAACTGCGTACTCGAGACGGGGTTGCCGGGATCGGCTGTCCACAGCGGCGCCAGGCTGGGGGCAGCCAGACCTTCGAGTTCCCGTATGCGCGGGTCCGGCCGCTCCCAGATCGTCGCAGGTTTGATGTCCTTCTCGATCGTCCGGACAATCACGCCACGGACTGCCGCGGAATCCAGTCCCCTGGCCAGCAATTGAACGATTACCAATTCGGCGTATTTGTCGACGATGAGACCAGGCAGTTCGTCCGCCTCGCTGAAGCACAAGCGGAACGAGTCACTCTTGGCGTCTTTCGCTTTGAGGAGCGGAATCCGCCTCTCGATTGCCTTCGTGAGACGTTCGGCCAGCAGCCCTAGCCACTCCGCCTCGCCGATCGCCTCCCGCGCCACGATCCGTAGCGCAATCTGCGACGTAGGACTATAGAGCGCTGTCCCCAACAACAGCCCGCGCGAGTCCGCCACCGGCAGCAACGCCGGCACATCCCCTTCCCCCAATTCGAGGGATTCGACATCCGACGCATACACCCACAAATGGCCGCCCCGCAGCCGATCCGCTGCCCGCCTGCTGATCCGCGCGCCCGGCTCCGTCAACACGGGAGCCCTTGGCCCTCCTTTTTCCGAAATTGCCTCGCGCCGTCTCCCTCCACGGTCTTCCTCTGTATCTCTTTTTGTGCGCCCGTCGCGCGATCCACCTGCTACAACAACGGACGAAGACAAAGAAGACGCCGCAGGCCGATTTGCCTGGGGCGCCTTCTGCTTTGTGGCTGAGTGGTCTTTACGCCGCTTGGTCATGGTCATCCTACCGGGATCATAGTCCCCGCAGACAACCATCCCGCGTCGCTTACCGCTCCTGGATACTCTCGATATAACGGCTCAAATTGCTGATCCTGAGCTGTTTATCCTGGGCATTCGCCATGTTCATCTTTCCAAGGATAGGACCCCAAACCGGCATCTCCACCGATCCGTGCGCCGGCACAGCCGCGCCAAACTGCAAGACCGAAACGATATGGGTGTCCGGGAATCTTCCATGGTTCTTCTTGATCAACCCTGTCAAATCGGCCGGCGGCACTTTCAGCGCCGTCGCGGCTGGTCCATGACCTCTGCCATCTACGCCATGACACGGGGCGCAATAGCTTGAAAACATCTGTCTTCCGCTCGTCGGCGAAGTCTTGGTAACCGGTATCGTGACCTTTGTAATGGATTGATCCGCATAGCCCACACTTACAGCGAATGCCGCAGCCAGGGCTGTAAGTAAGAGGTGTTTCAACATAAGTTCCTCCGTTCTTTTCCTCTACTCCGCAGGGGACTCTACTCCTCCTTCAGGGATACCCGGCTGTGACGGCAAGCACAATGCTGGGAGCTAGAAAGCACCGACGTACCTATAAGCAAAACGCTAGTATCTATAGGCATATCCTGCATAACTTATCCAAGATTAAATCTTAATAGGTTACTAAAGTATTTCTTCGACAGATAGTGTCAACTAATCCCATATTTAGGCTACGCAAGTTGCTATCCGCAGGAATCAGCTGCGAGAAGTAATTGCGGCGGCGTCGCGATTCGAATCGATCGATTTATTCAGGACGTGTCAAACGCTCAATTGATCTGTTCAATGAGGCTCTTAGATAGTGGAGTACTTCGACAGCCCATCGGTTCTATCTCGCACACACACCGGTTCGGAAACCGCTTTAACTCTCATTCGTCGCAAGAGGCTATCTTCCGCAGTGAGATTACCCCCGGCAGAGCTGCGGCTGAGCCGGGGAACTCCCGTTTGATTAGAAACAGCTCGTGGTTGAAAACTGTCCCGTCAGACTCAAAACGACATTGCGCCAGGAATACGTATAGCCGGATACCTGCGGCTCTTCACCGCTCATGCCGAGGGCCACCACGTCGTCCACGGCATACGTTGCCACCGGCTGGTTCGACCACGTGCCAAGCACGGCGCCGCCGGGCCCGTCGGCGCAGACAGTGATGTAGTCCGTCGGTGCCGGATAGTTGTTGATCTGCATGTTCACGCGATAGGCCGTATTGGGCCTGTAGGCAAGCGTCGTCTGTCCACCGCAACCTCCGTTTTTCGTCTCGAAGCAGATCTTCCCGTTCGCTAGGGGACTGAGATGGACCACACCGTAGTCCAAGAACCCGTCCTTGGAAAAGATTCCACCGATTGCACCGCAGTCGACACCGGTTGCCGGGCAACTTGACTCAACTGTGTAGCCAATGGAAATTGACGTTGGGACCATTTCGACGCCGACAGCAATAAGCCCGCAACCTGTGCCTAGTCCATTCGTGGTGCACCCAAGATCCAGAGTACTGTCCCCCGCCATCTTCGAGCCATTGAAGATTGCGGGACTGAACGGCAGCAGACTCGATGGCCCAGAGTTCGTAACAATGAGATTCGGGCCAATCTCCGCGACGTCCGGCGTAGTCGGGTATGCGCCTGTAAATGTGGAGCTTGACACGCAGCTGGACGTCGGCGCGGAACCTGCCGTACACGCGCTGAAATCAATCAGATAATCGAGCGTTGGTGTGGGGCTGGAATTATTCCCGAAGGCGGCCGTCGAGTAGAGATTGGGGCTGTTGAGGTAGCTAGCGTCCCACGTCGGCGGTGCATACGACGATTGGTCCATTGCACTCGAGAACGCGCTATCGTTTGAGAGGATGTCGGGAGTGCTGTAGGGGCTGGAAATTCCCTGGGGCGGGCTGGACAGCATCGTGGCTTGCAGCACCGCGTCGGTACCGCTGAGCAATGCGGCAGGCCCGGTGCACGTCGTGGAGCAGTCGGTAAGGTTGTTGCTTGCGTTCCCTGAATCGTAATAAACAGGCATGGAGGACGGGTGCAATTCAAACAGCTCGTCGGCGATGGAATAAGTTGGTGACGATAGTCCCGCGAACGTCCATGTTGCGCTGACCGATGTGGCTCCTCCCGCCGCGCTGAGGATGTACCAGCAGTCGAGCGCCTGAGCGGTGCTGACGCTGTCGACATAATTCACAATCTGGTTGGGGCAGTGAGTCCAGGTGCTATCGCCGCTAGCGGCTGTAAAACCCTCCGCCAGCGCGGCTCCGGTGCCCGAGTACGTTGCTGCCGACCACAGGACTAGCAAATTTCCCGTCGTCGTGGAGGTGATCGCATCCGCGCATGGGCTTGAGGTGCAAGTGCTCGTGCTGTGCTGCACGACGGTAAACGACAGCGATGCTGCGACGGCAAACGTGAGGTTCACCGATTTGGTCTGGCTGCCGGAATCGGTCACTGAAAATGTGAGTGTACTTGCGCTGACTGCCGCTGTGGGAGTGCCACTGATTGCACCTGTCGTGGTGTCCAAGCTTAAGCTTGCGGGAAGGGATCCGGACGTGAGGGACCAGGTGTAGGGAGGCGTACCGCCTGTGGCTGCGAGGGACGTGTTATACGCGTTGCCAACCTGGCCGTTGGGCAATGAAGTCGTGGTGATCACCAATGCAGGAGGGTCGATAGTCAGCGTCAGGCTGGCTGATTGAGACTGTGCGGGGCTACCGTGATCGGTCACCTTAAAGGTGAGAGCGATTGCATCAACTGCTGCTGTGGGATTTCCGGTGATGGCTCCTGTCGTGGAATTCAAGCTTAGGCCTGCGGGAAGGGAGCCGGACGTGAGGGACCAGGTGTAGGGAGGCGTTCCGCCCGTGGCTGCGAGGTTCGCGGTATACGCGGCGCCAACCTGGCCGTTGGGCAAGGATGCCGTCGTGATCATCAATGCCGCTACGTTGATCGTCAGCGTCAGATTGACTGTTTGAGACTGTGCTGGACTGCCCGAATCGGTCACCTTAAATGTGAGTGCGATTGCGCTGGCAGTTGTTGTGGGCGTGCCGGTGATCGCACCCGTCGAAGTGTTCAGCGATAGGCCGGTTGGAAGAGTTCCCGAAGTGAGGGACCAGGTGTACGGAGATGTGCCGCCCGTGGCTGCGAGGGATGCGCTATACGCGTTGCCAACTTGGCCGGTGGGCAGCGATGTCGTGGCGATCACCAATGCGGAGGGAGCCGCTGCGCCGATCGTCAGCGTCAGATTGACTGTTTGAGACTGTGCCGGACTGCCGGAATCGGTCACCTTAAAGGTGAGTGCGATTGCGCTCGCAGTTGCTGTGGGCGTGCCCGTAATCGCACCCGTGGATGCGTTCAGCGATAGGCCGGCCGGAAGCGTTCCCGAAGTGAGAGACCATGTATATGGAGATGTTCCACCGGTCGCCGCAAGTGTGGCGCTGTAGGCAGTGCCGACGACTCCGGCCGGCAAAGAAGTTGTCGTGATGGCCAATGAGGCGACGCCCGAGGCATTGATCGTCTGCGCCAGGTTGACCGTTTGAGACTGTGTGGGGGTGCTCGAATCGGTCACCTTAAATGTAAGCGCAATCGCGCTGGCAGTTGCTGTGGGTGTGCCCGTAATTGCACCCGAGGAGGAGCTGAGGGAAAGGCCGGCAGGCAGAGTGCCGGAGACTAAGGCCCAAGAATATGGCGCAGTGCCGCCCGTCGCCGCAAGCGCAGCGCTGTACGTGGAACCTACCTGGCCGTTCGGCAAGGATGAGGTCGTGATCGCGAGCGCGGGTGGAGTTGTGGAGGCACTAGAGCCGCCGCCGCAGCCAGTGATGTAACAGATAGCTGTGAACAGGCTGATGACGAAAAGAATACGGAAAGATTTATCTTGAAAAGTCTTTTGAAAGCCCGCAAATGTATTATAAGAAAACGAAGACCTGTTCTTTAGCACTGCGCACACCTCTTCCTAGCAGTCAACCGGCAGAGGAAGGCGCGGTGCCTACATGCGCGGGCAGTTGACTTTGCCATCATTGTCAAATGTTCGAGTGGCCATTTCAATGACGCTAAAGTAGTAATTGCAAATCGCAGTTAAGATACTTTGATTTAATAGTCCTATTCTTTCCCACGCCGGACCAGCTCAACTAATCACCGATCAATACAATCGGCCTATAATGAAGCATGGCGACTGCGCGCCAGCAAATCCCGGCCGATCTCCCCGACCCCGGTGAGGGTCCGACACAACATTTGACGTCCGCGCATAACTCGCCACCTGACGATCCCAGCACCATCGAGGCCCGCTTTGAAGCCCTCCTCCGCCAAGTACAGGCCAATCGCCCCAACGACGATGTAAATCTCATACGCAAAGCTTGGGATTTCTGTGTCCAGCACCACCAGGGCCAGATGCGCGCCTCCGGCGAGCCCTACATCATCCATCCGCTTGAAGTGGCTGAAGTTCTGGCTGAGATGAAGATGGACTCGACCGCCATCGCCGCTGGCCTCCTCCACGACTCCGTCGAAGACACGCCCGCCACCAGCGAAGAGATCGAAGCCGGCTTCGGGGATCAGGTCGCCCACATCGTCGAGGGCGTCACCAAGATCGACAAAATCCAGTTCGCCAATCGCGAAGACCGCCAAGCCGAAAACGTCCGCAAGATGCTGCTGGCCATGGTCACCGACATCCGCGTCGTCCTCATCAAGCTCGCTGACCGCCTCCACAACATGCGCACCCTCGAGCACCTGCAGCCCGACCGCCAGGAAGCCATCGCCCGCGAGACCCTCGACATCTATGCCCCACTCGCCCACCGCCTCGGCATGGGCAAGGTACGCGGCGAGCTCGAGGACCTGGCCTTCCGTTACACCGATCCTGTCGGCTTCGAGCAAGTCTCCGCCTCTGTCGAAGCCCGCCGCATTGAGGGCGAGCAGTTCCTCAAGGGCGTCGAAGACACCCTCGTCGAACAGCTACGCGAAAACAACATCGAAGCTCGCGTCGAATGGCGCATCAAGCGCCTCTACTCCATCTATCAAAAGCTGCAGCGATCCAAGATTTCTTTCGATCAGGTTTACGATCTCCTCGCCCTCCGCGTTATCACTGAGGACGTCGCCTCCTGTTACGCGGTCTTCGGCCTCATCCACACCCTCTGGCGTCCCGTTCCCGGCCGCATCAAGGACTTCATCGCTATCCCCCGTGCCAACCGCTATCAATCCCTCCACACAACGGTAATAGGCGAGGGCGGCCATCAATTCGAAGTGCAAATCCGCACCGAAGAGATGCATCGCATCGCCGAAGAAGGCATCGCCGCGCACTGGAAATACAAGGCCGGTTCCGGCACCGTCAACGCCCGCGACGAAGAGCGCCTCAACTGGATTCGTCAACTCGTCGAGTGGCAAAAGGAGATGACCGACCCCAACGAATTCCTCTCCAGCCTGAAGATGGATCTCTATCCCGACGAGGTCTACACCTTCACGCCCAAGGGAAAAGTCGTCGTGGTCCCCGCCGACGGCACCCCCGTCGACTTCGCCTACACCATTCATACCGAAGTCGGCCACACCTGCGTCGGCGCCAAAGTCAACGGTCGCATGGTTCCCCTGCGCACCAAGCTGCGCACCGGCGACATCGTTGAAATCGTCACCCAGAAAGACCACAAGCCAAGCCGCGACTGGCTCACCTTCGTCAAGAGTCCACGCGCCCGCAACAAGATCAAGCATTGGCTCAATGAAGATCAGCGCCGCCGCGCTGTCGAGATCGGCCGCAAGCTCCTGGAGCGCGAAGCGCGCAAATTCAAAGTCCCACAGAGCCAGATCTCCGATCAGGACCTCGGCCGTATCGCCAATGAATACGGCGTCGCGACCGCTGCAGATTTGCTTGCCACCCTCGGCCAGGGCAAACACTCCGCCCATCAGGTCCTCAACAAGCTCTCGCCTGGTATTGCCACTCCGGCGGACATCGACCAGGGCCCGGAAGCCAAGCCTGCCGGCTCCGGCGAAACGCCCATGTCCGACGCGGTGCGCAAACTGCACCTCACCGGCTCCGACTCGCTTGAAGTCGAGGGCCAGAACGATCTACTTGTCTACCGCGCGCGATGTTGCAATCCCATTCGCGGCGAAGAAATCATCGGCTACGTCACTCGCGGCAAGGGTGTCGCTGTCCACGCGCGCAGTTGTCCCAACGTGCAAAACCTTCTCTACGAGAGCGACCGCCGCATCGCCGTCGAGTGGGCGCGCGTTGGCGACGAGACCGCAGGCCGCGCGCAGCGCTATCCCGTCAAAATCACCATCTACTGCGACGACCGCACCGGCATGTTGAAGGAACTTACCGCAGTCATCTCCGACAACGATACCAACATCCGCAACATCGACATTCGCCACGACGACACCGGCGAAGCCATCATCGAGTTCATCGTAGAAGCCGAAGACCTCCGCCACCTGAATCGCATGGTCCTTAGCTTGCGGCGCATAAGCGGCGTAAGAGACGTCCAACGAACCCAAAAAATCTAATTCGGATCTGCGTTTGTCGTATCATCCCGCCAGCCACACGACCATGGGTGCCCCGTCCGTGGACCAAAGACCACTCTTCTTGACGATCCAGAAGCTACGGCCGAGCAGGCTGCTTCAAGCGTCGATCGAGTGGCCCATACTCCAGCCACGGATTGATAAGCGCGACACCGGTAGCCTCAAAATCCGTCACATTCCGCGTCACGACCGTCATCCCATGGACCAGCGCAGTCGCAGCGATCATGGCATCGCGATGTGAGCAGGGATTGGGTACCTGCACGGCCGCCATTTTTCTCGCAATTGCTACATTGATGGCCAAGACCCGCCCCTCAAACCCAGGCAGTACACGACTCTCCATCCATGAGCGAAGAACGGCTCCCTCATTTGGCGTGGCGAAGGGTCCATGGATGATTGCCGGCAGCTCACTTGGATCGCAACTGATATGGTGACTTGCAATGGCACAGGGCAAAACAAAACGACTCACGCTTGCGATCGATACGGGCGGGACTTTCACCGATTGCGTATATCGCGACGGTGGACGGATCGAAGTCTTGAAGTTGCCGTCGACGCCCGAAGACCCGGGGTGCGCGATTCTCGAAGGGGTGGCGCAGATTGTGGCGCGCTTGGGCGGAACGGAGATTGAGGTGCGTCACGGAACTACGGTGGCTACGAATGCGCTGCTGGAACGGAAGGGGGCGCGCGTTGCGTTTGTGACGACCGAGGGATTTGAAGACACGTTGGCGATTGGGCGGCAAGCGCGGCCGAGTCTCTATGACTGGAATGTGCACCGGCCTGCGCCGTTGGCGGAGGTTTGCTTCGGTGTGGCGGAGCGCGTGGGCGCGGATGGCGGTGTTTTGCGCGTGCCGCGGGCTGAAGATTTGGCCGAGTTGCGGCGGCGGGTGAAGGATTCGGGTGCGGAGTCGGTGGCGGTGTCCCTGCTGTTTTCGTTTGCGCATCCTGAACACGAACGAATGATTGCGGAGGCGCTGCGGCCGCTCGGATTGCCGCTGTCGTTGTCGCATCAGATTCTGCCGGAGTTTCGCGAGTACGAGCGGGCGGCGACAGTGACGCTGAATGCGTATCTTGCCCCGCGGATGCAGGGTTACCTTGGCGTGCTTGAGAGGAAATTGGTGGCGTCCGGGGCTGCGCTGAAGATCATGCAGTCGTCGGGCGGGATTCTTTCGGCGCAGGCAGCGGTGCAGGAGCCAGTGCGCACGATTTTGTCCGGACCTGCGGGCGGTGTGATCGGGGCGCTGAGTGTGGCGCGAAGAGCTGGAATCGCGCGGGTACTGAGCTTCGATATGGGCGGGACGTCGACAGATGTGGCACTGCTGGATGCGACGCGCGAACCCACGACGACCATTGAAGGAGAAGTGGCGGGTGTGCCGGTGCGCGTGCCGATGCTGGACATTCATACGGCTGGGGCTGGAGGCGGATCGCTGGCGCGTATCGATGAAGCAGGCGCGTTGCAGGTCGGACCGCAATCGGCTGGCGCTGACCCGGGGCCTGCATGCTATGGACGCGGCGAAGGGGCGACGGTGACGGATGCGAATCTGGTTCTAGGGCGATTGCATCCAGAGCATTTTCTGGGGGGGGCGATGCAGCTGGATGCGAAGCGCGCGCGGAAGGCGATTGAGAGCGTTCGTCGAGCGGCGACGGGATTTGGCAGTGTGGAAGCTGTGGCCGAGGGCATTGTGCGCGTGGCGAATGTGCGCATGGAAAGCGCTTTGCGGCGGGTGTCAGTGGAGCGTGGATTCGATCCGCGAGGATTTTCGTTGCTGGCATTTGGAGGAGCGGGGCCTCTGCATGCGTGCGCGCTGGCGAGTTCGTTGGGCATGCGGCAGGTTGTCATTCCGGCAGCGCCTGGTGCGCTGTCGGCTCTGGGAATTCTCGATGCGGATTTGCGGCGGGAGTTTTCGCGCACGGTGATGATGGCGCCGGAGGACAAGAAAATCACGGGCGTGTTTCGGGAAGTGGAGGCAGAGGCGCAGGAGGTTTTTCGCGCGGAGGGATTGCGGCCAGTGCTGACGCGGTCTGCCGATCTGCGTTATCGCGGACAGGGCTTCGAATTGCGCGTGGATTGGGGCGGCGATGCTGTGGCGCGCTTCCATCGGCTGCATGCGCAAGCTTATGGGTATGCCGATCTGGCGCGCACGGTGGAGGTTGTGACGTTGCGGGTGCAGGCGGTGGTGCGAGGACAGAAGCCGCGGATGAATGCCAAGACGAGCAGGCGCGGCGATGGCTGGGCGGCTCGGATTGAGGTGCATCAGGTTTTCGAAAATGGCGGGTGGCGGCGTGCTGCGGTATATGAAAGATCGCGCATGGAAGCGGGGGACCGGATTGCGGGGCCGGCGGTGGTTGTGGAGTTGAGTGCGACAACTTATTTGGCGATGGGATGGACGGCGACGGTGGATGCGTTCGGCAACCTTGTGCTTGCACGCGCGGCGCATGCAAAAACGAAAACGGGAGGCCGGCAATGAAACGGCATGGGATCGATTCGGCGGAGATTGCGGTGGTGGGACACGCGCTGCATTCGGTGGCGGCAGAGATGGGGGCGGCCCTGCGAAGGACGGCGTTTTCGCCGAATATCAAGGAGCGGCGCGATTATTCCTCGGCGGTTTTCTCTGCGGAAGGCGATTTGATCGCCATGGGCGATGACATGCCCGTGCATCTGGGCTCGATGCCGATGTCCGTCAGTGCGGCGTTGCAAGCGATGAGTTTTGCGCCGGGCGACGTGGCGCTGCTGAACGATCCCTTCCGCGGTGGCACGCATCTTCCGGATCTGACGATGGTGGCGCCGGTATTCGTGAAGGGGCGGGCGCGGCCTACATTCTATGTCGCCAATCGGGCGCACCATGCAGATGTCGGTGGCATGCATCCGGGATCGATGGGGCCGTGCCGCGAGATTGCACAGGAGGGGATTCGGATTCCTCCCGTGAAGCTGATGCGGGGGGGAAAGATGGACGCGCAGGTGCTGGCGATTTTGCTGGCGAATGTGCGCACACCTGCCGAACGCGAAGGCGACCTGACGGCGCAGCTGGGTGCTTGCCGGATTGGGATTGCCCGGATGCAGGAATTGGTCGGGCGCTTTGGCCATGCGCGCCTACTGCGCGGCGTGGTCGCGATGCTGGAGGGCTCGGAGTGCGTCATGCAGAGCGTGCTGGCTCGGCTGCCTGCCGGCGAATGGAGCGCCGAGGATTTTCTTGACGATGACGGGGTGCGGCCTGGACGGATTGGGATTCGCGTTTCGATACGCAACGACGCAAAGAACAAGCGCGCGGTGGTTGATTTTACGGGAACGGACGCACAAGTTGCGGGGAACATCAATGCGGTTTATGCGATCACCTGGTCGGCGGTGTTTTATGTATTCCGGTGCCTGCTGCCTGCGGATGCTCTAGCCACTGCAGGTCTGATGCGACCGGTGCGGGTGATTGCGCCGGAGGGAACGGTCGTAAATGCAGTGGCTCCCGCTGCGGTAGCGGGCGGGAATGTGGAGACCTCGCAGCGCATTGTGGACACGTTGCTTTTGGCGCTGGCACAGGCAATTCCGGGGCGGATTCCTGCGGCGAGCGCGGGGACGATGAACAATCTGACGATCGGCGGAATCGATGTACGGTTCGGGGTGCCGTACACATATTACGAGACGATTGCCGGAGGGTTGGGTGGCTCGCCTCAAAGAGATGGTGCGAGTGGGCATCACGCGCACATGACGAATTCGCTGAACACGCCTGTGGAAGCCCTTGAATATGCCTACCCGTTTCGAATGGTTCGTTACGCATTAAGGAGAGGTTCGGGTGGGGCGGGACTGCATCGAGGCGGCAATGGGCTGGTGCGCGAGATTGAATTGCTGGGCGATGCGCAGGTGACGCTGTTGGCGGACCGTCGCGAGACGCCGCCTTGGGGGCTCGCGGGCGGAGAAGATGGTGCGCGCGGCGTGTCGTTGGTAATTCAGAATGGGAAAGAAGAGAAGTTGCCCGGCAAATGTACGCGTGAGCTGCGGGCGGGGGCCATGCTGCGGATTGAATCGCCGGGCGGAGGCGGGTGGGGGCAGAGGAGACCAGTCTAAGTCGCAGTCGGAGCAGACGTTTTGACGTCTTGTCACACTGCGCCGCAGCCTGTCTCCAGTCGAAACAACTATTATTTTTTGGGGTGTAGAGTCCAGCCATCTCCGGCAAGATTCGAGAAAATGCATCTGGGCTTGCTTGGGGCAAGGCCGCCGAGCATACCGCAGCCGAGGTTCAATTGAGCGTTGTGTCTTCCGTCGGCGTCCGGGAGTTGATTCGGGCTTGTGCTGAGTCCAACGATTCCCGTGCGCGGGA
>Ga0187847_10002426_pt1 | contig 15049 bp, 7 predicted proteins | sample June2016WEW_4_10_FD_132458 | JGI IMG/M metagenome (GOLD analysis project Ga0187847, IMG submission 132458) | Peatland microbial communities from SPRUCE experiment site at the Marcell Experimental Forest, Minnesota, USA - June2016WEW_4_10 | ecosystem: Environmental > Terrestrial > Soil > Wetlands...
ACGACGGCGCACAGCTGCATATCTTCATGATTGCGCTAGCCTCGAAAGACGGAGTTTTCGTTCTGGCCGTGTCGCCCGGCAGTTCGGAAACGGATGCCACCGTCCGCGAGATCGCCAACTCATTTACCCTCGTGCATCGGACGCTTACCGCCGAAGAGATAGCGAGGGTGTCGAAAGCTATAAAGAATGGGAGCGAGGAGTGATCTAAGCTCTGTCTGCTTTTTCGACCTGATGGGCGGATTACCGGCCACTCGGACGTGACGTGAGCCACATCACGTCAGGGAAGTACCGGCGACTATTCGCCCCCAGCCCTAGAACGGACGTGTTTGCCTGCACTGCAGTGGGCGAAGCGCATAATCAGGAGCACCAACCGACTCCCAATAGTTTGCCGATCACGGCTGCAATGCGGACTTAGCAGAGTGCCCCTGCACCATCTACAGCACTGAGGCGCTCGAGAGAAATACTACCGCGCACATGATGGCTGCTATCCAAATGGTTGGGAAAATGCCGTGCTTTGCAAGTGGGTGTGAAAGCAGTTGACGCACGAACCCATTGACTGCGCCGAGGAAGTTCAATGCGAAGAGGATGCGGAACAGAACCTCGACCCACAAACGATATGGAGGCTTAAGCCAGAACTGCATGAAGGGTTTTCGCTGAATTCTTTCGAGCTTTAATCATCTGGCCTTATACTTGCTGCACGTCGAGGCAGATCGGGGCGGCCATGAGCGCGGAATCTTCCCCAGTTGTTTCTCGTCCTGGTTCCTGTTTGTGCCGTTTTGAGCCGCCGCTGGTTCTCCCGCTTGCAGTGTTCTTCGCTTCTGGTGTGGCGGCAGTAGCGGTAACGAGACGAGAACAACTTTCAACGGAATTACCTCGGTGGTCGTTCTCGCATACAGAAACGCGAAGGACCAGCTGTCGTCCTTTACGGTCACGATCGACAGCTGGCATTAACGAGCAAGTCCGTGCAACGGTCAATGTGCTTGTGTCGCCCATGACCGCATCTCGGCGCTGAATGTGCTCCAACCAAAGTGCTCCGCCGGCAACGCACCCCTCGCCTGCGCTGCTTTTGAATGGTCGGCCTGGGTCTGGACAACAGGCCGGCTCCCATGACCTTCTCCGCATCCGCCGTCTTCCAGTCCCGCGCCATTCTCCACTCGGCCCCTTACTCGCACCCTGGAGGTCGCATCATGAAAAAGGCAATTCTTTCGGTTTTGCTCTTAGCCTTGCTGACCGCGATTGCCACGGTTCCCGCATCCGCAGACATCCTGTACAACACCCTGGCACCTGGAAACGCATATGATCCAAACGACGGCTATACGTTGTACTCCCCCAGCTCTTTGGGACTCGCCGACCAATTCACCCTCGGCTCAGCCGCTACCGTCAGTGACGCGCTGCTCGCCCTCGGCTCTATATCTGGCGTCAATAGCCCCGCCAGCGTGTACATCGAGTCCAATGACAGCGGAGCGCCAGGCAGCATTCTTGCGTCCCTGACCCAGCTTGGAACGCTCTCCACAGTGCCCAGCGACGCATTGGCCACCTTCGTTTGCTCCGGCGCAGACTGCGATTTGGGGGCGGGGACATATTGGCTGGTAGCGACTCAGTCTAATCCCGCGTCACATGACGGCTGGTTCTTCGCATTAGGCGATCCGTACTCGGACGTCGCGTATCTCGAACCCGGCAACCCTTGGATTGTGGCGTTCGATGACGAAAACGCCTTCCAGATTGACAGCTCCGTGAATAGCTTTCCCCCTCCCGTTGTTCCCGAGCCGTCCAGCTTCCTGCTCCTGGGCACCGGTCTGCTCGGGCTAGCCGGCGCCCTCCGCCGCAAACTCCAAGCCTGAGCGCTGCCCCGAGCCAGCCGAAAAGCCGAAGCAGTCCGGGTGGTTCGCGTTTAGGTGCAGGATGTTCTTAAATGGGTTCCGAAGACGCAAAGTTAAGAAACCCACGGACCACAGAACTGATTGACAGACCCGCCATCCGGAGTGGCGTTACCGGCCGGAAGCGCTCTTCACCCGCAAAGAACGCTGAGCGATTGCAAGGTGTCTCTGTGGGTTGCACCTGAATCACCGGCTACTGGGACCCATGCCGAAAGTTCGCCGACCGACCCCAAAGGTGACCGTGGGCGACAATACTCCCGCGCCATTGTCAACGGGCGTCTAACTTCATATTTCCGAAGTACACGCACGATTTCCGGACGCTCGCCGACCAACTTTGAATTTTTTGGATGGACTCCCGCACTTATCAAACTGCTACTTCCACCACCGGCAAAGCCCGGGGATCTCTCCGAGCTTTTATTCCGTTCGGCCATCGATCAAACACCAGGTAGCCGGGCCCTGAAGTGCATTTGGCGTGCCGGCTCCTTGCAGGACGCGGAGGACACCGGAATTCTGGTCGATTTCGTAGCCGGTTACATCCGAGCTGTAGGAGTTGGCTGTATAAACATAGTGGTTGGACGGATCCTCGACAATGCACTGCGGGCCGGACAGGGGGCCGAAAGGCTCGCCGGCGATGAAATTGAGCTGATACGAGGGTGTTGTAGTCAGGAAGTAGCCTGCGATTCCACTTTCGGCGTTTGGCCCCGTGACTTCGCCCTGGTTGGCAACATAAACGAATTTGCCCTTGGACTCCTCCATGAGTTGGACGGGATTCGAGAGCGCGGGATCGTCGGGAATGATGCCGCCGGGCTCAGCTTGCAGCGTGCCCCCGCTGGCCACGGTAAACGGCAAAATCTGGCTGAGAGAAGTGGTGGAAGCGCCATTGAATGTGACGGTGATGGGCTCGTTGTCGAGCACGTAAACGACGCCGCCCGCGCTGACGACGGCATTGCCCTGGTGGACGCCCAATTGCTGCGCGTTGCTTTGGCTCAAAGTCAACTGTCCGTTTGTCGGCGCGTAACTATACGGCCAGACGGCCGTTCCGCCGGTGTAAGGGAACGAAGTGGGCGTGGGTGCGCCCGTCAAAGTGAGAATGAAGCCGCCGGAAAGAACGAAGTCTACCGGATTGGCTGGAACCGGGAAGTAGTTCAAATTTCCCCCACTGCCCGAAGAAACCTCGGCATTCGCGATCAGCGACAGGTTTCCTGTTGTCGAATCGATATGAAAGACGGTAATGTCGCCGCAAGTTTGCACTCCAGATCCCAGTGCCAGAGTGCAGGCGTTGGTGCTGGGATTGTAGGTGATGTCGTAGTTGTCAGGGGCATCGTGGTCAAGCACCAGGAGGTAGTTGCCAGTGGTGTCGGCGATGATGCGGAAGGGATTGGTGCCCTGAGAAAAATAAGCCTTTTGCAAAGTAACAGTCCCGTTTCCACTCACTCCAAATTCGGTGACGTTGGCGTTCTGGCACGGGTCATCGGTTGTGCAATCCGCGTTGCCTTCGGCGTTTGCGCCGCGGTTGAGGACATAAATGAATCGGCTGCCGGAGGTGAGCACGGCGCGAACCGGGTTGGTCCCGCCGGAGAAGGCCGGCAGGCCGCTGATCGAAGTCAACGCGCCGGTGTTTTGATCGATCCGGTAGCCAGCTATAAAGCCGTTACCGGAAGATTGGGACGCCGCAGTGCCCGTGACATATAAATAGCCGGTGGTATTGCTTTCGACGCAAGATGCAACGCCAAAGATCACACCAACCGAAAGACCGCCGATCAGAAATACCTTGCCGAATTTCCCAAACCTCATGCCGTTCCTCCTCAGGTGGCCCATCTGCCCATAAAGAGCCTTCGGCAGGCGGAATCTGCCCTGCATCCGGATCGAAATTCCGGGAATCGGTGGAATTTCTGCGTGCGAAGCGATTGATTCCTGACCCAGCAACCTAAAATCAATAAAATTTGTAGAGCAGAGGGTAGATTCGGCAGGCAAACGTCCCTTTAGAAGTGAATAGACCACTGTGAATCTCTTCACGGGAGAGGCGGCTCTTTCATACGGATGGCGACGGCGAAGAGCAAATTGGGGATCTCTCCACGCGCGCTCGATGCAGAGCGAATTATCGAGGAGTACTACGACAAGCTTCAGCACTGGGGAGCTGTTTTGAGCCGTGGCGACCGCACGATGGCCCAGGAGATTGTTCACGATCTCTGCCTTCACTTCATCATCGCCCGGCCCGATCTCAGCCAGGTCGCAAATCTCGACGGCTATCTCTACACGTGTCTCCGCCACCTTTACCTTTCGGCCATCGCCCGATCTTCACGCGAAGCGCTGCAGACCGTAGGCATTGCCGATTTTGACTCCGTTCAGTTCGCCCTGGATGCGCGCACTTCCGACAGTCTTCTTGATCGGCAGAACGAGCTCCGTCGCATCTGCAATTACGCAGTGTGGCGCAAAGACTCTTCAAAAAGCGCCAGCTATTTCCTTCTTCTTTTCTTTCATGGCCATACTCGTCGCGCGGTGGCTGAAATCGCGCAACTCCCGCTCGCTGCCATTTACAACAAATTGAAAGTCGCGCGCCAGGAATTGGCAGCTCATCTGCAGACATCCGCGAAGTTGCGGATCGCGACCCGCGATCTGCCACCGAGTCCTGAACTTCGTGTGAGCGTCATCGCGTCGACCGAGCTGTTTCAAGAGCTGCGAAAAACTATCTTCGCGGCGAAGTCATCTGAGTGTCTCACCGAAGAGAGCCTGTTGGCGCGGTATTGCACAACAATCCGGAATCCACTCCCTTGCAGCTTGCTTTCGCACATAGTCAGCTGCGAACGATGCCTCTCTCTGCTCGACCGCCGCTTCCATCGCCCGGCATCCGAAGACGGCGAACCTCCGGCAAACCCCTGGAAGGCCGAGGATGACGACGGATCTGGAGCAGTAACGCGAGGCGCCAGCGGCTATCATGCCATGATGTCGGAAGTACGACGGCATAGGGACAGAATCTACGAGCACCGGCCTCAGACGCTCTCGATTGCGACGAACGGCAAGATTGTGGCATTTCACGATGTTCAGAGCGAGCGGAGCACGCTTGCCTCGCGCGCCGAGCATCCGGAGGCGGTTCAGTGGGTTGAGGTCTTCACCGATCAGCAGATCCGACTCGCGTTGTTGCCAATCGAGGAGCTTCCGCCGGGAGGGATGCAAGTCCGCACTCAGGCGGTTGCGTTGAGCGATGGCCGCCAGCTTGAGTTGACGGTGAGCCTTGACGGCCAGGGTTTGCATAGCGAAGTGACCTATCTGGATCCGTCGCTTGCGGTGGAGATTCTGGAGAAAGCCGAGGAAGACGCGCCATTCGCAATCCAATCTGCCCCGCCTTTGGCCTCGCTCTCGGCCATGCATGGACAGAAGGGATTCGGATCCATAGGAGGCCGAATAGCGCGGGTCTTTCATACCGTGAGGCCGCGGTTCGCGCTCGCCTGGGCAACGCTGCTTGTTGTCGTCCTGGGAGGCACCGGCTATCTCGTTTACCGCTTCTGGCACGCACCACTCGATGCGCGCACAATTTTGAACAACTCCGTAAGCATTGAAGCGGCCAATGAAAAAGGACAGGCCGAGCACAGGCTTTTGAAGCTCGACGTGCTCGATGCCAGCGGGCGGACTGTGTGGCAGGGAACAGTGGACGATTGGGATGAGCAAGCCAAAGGCAGAACCATGCGGCGTCTCTACAATGCCCAGCACCACCTGCTTGCTGCTGCGTGGCACGGGCAAAACGGCGAAGACAAATCATTTAAAGAGCCCGTTGGCGACGCGGTGAGTCAAACCGATCGCGAAGTTGCGGAGAGCGAATTCTGGATGCTGGATGTTTCGGCGCGCGTGTTCCAGACAATGGCTTCACAGCACATCGAAATGCGCACGGTGGGAAGCGACTATGAGCTCACGGGCTCCGGCCCTTCGAGTGAGCCCTTCCATTTCGTTTCCGCCACTCTGGTACTTAGTCGACGGCTGCACATTGTGGGAGAAACGTTGCACATGAGAAGCGGATACGAGTTCACCGAGGCCCGTTTTGTCGAGGCGAGCGACGATCGTTTGCCTGCGGATTCGGTTCCCAGCTCGACCTTTGATCCTTCCGATCTGGAATCCCGTATGAAAAGCAATCCCTTCGCGCCATCTGCTCGGGATCGAGGTGCGAGTCCACTCGCTGACGCAGATCCAAGACTCGTGCAAACCCAAATCGACGTCCTTTATCGGCTCAGCAAATTGGGTGCGGATGTCGGTATCCCCATTGACATTGTCAGAACCCCAACGGGCCGTATCCGCGTGGCAGGTACAATCACGAGCGAAGATCTCAAGAAGCGAATCATCGCCGTGCTGGAAAATGAGCCGAATCGCCAATTCGTCGAGATCGACCTTCTGCCGGAAGAGAATCTCCGTATACCGGTCCCAGCAACACGCCTTGCGGCGCCGCCGACTGATGTGTACAACCTGGCGCGCACGGTGCCGCCCGCGGCGCCTAATCTTCGTGCATACTTCGCGGCGAAGGGAATGAGTCAGGAACAGATCGATTCGGCTGTTGCACAGTTCTCCAGCGATGCTCTTGATCATGCCCAGCGTGCATTGCAGGATGCTTATGCGCTGGACCGTCTGGGCTCTTCCTTCAGCGCGAAAGAATTTATGATCATGGGCCCGGTCGCACAACAACAGTGGTCGGCCATGGTAGCTCGGCATTCGTCTGAGCTTGCAAATGAGCTTAATGGGTTGAGACAGCAGCTTGCTCCACTGAATCTCGCGGGCCGCCCCGGCCCTTGGCGGGGTCGGTTCTCAAAAATCGACAGTCCCCCGGATTTTGCGAGTAGCGCGCGGAGGCTTCTGCTTCAAACGCAGGATTTGAATCGTACCGCGCGAAATGCATTCTCCTCGGGTGTGAGTGGCGCGGCGGCTCCCGGCGGCAATGCCTCCATTGAAGCTGTTTGGGAGTCGATTCCGCTTCGTGATGCAGAAGAAGTTACTGAATTCGCTTCTCACCTGACCAATGCAAGAGACTCGGCAAATTCCTCGGCTGAGCGGTACCCTCGATAGTGAGGGCTAGTCAAACAGAAAAGATGTTTCGCAACAGTTCAAGACTCCGTTTGCGGTGGGTCGTGTGCCTGTTCCTCTGGCCCATGATGCAATCCTTGTCTCAGGTCAGCACCGCAAACGTCACTGGCATGGTCGAAGACTCGACCGGCGCGCGTATTCCTGGCGCGGCCATCAAACTCGTCAACGGTCAAACCGGGACGGAGAACGACGCAACGACCAATGAGTTCGGAATCTTTCTTTTGCCCGGCGTGATTCCGGGGGCTTATACGCTCGAGATCGCGAGGGATGGTTTTGCGACTGCGCAGATTGCGGGCCTCATCCTGAACGTGGGGGAGACCAGGAGCCTTCTCATTCGCATGGAGGTTGGTCTCGTAAAACAGACGGTAGAAATTGATGCCTCCGATCTTAGTTCCGTCTCGGCCGGCGCTTCAGTGAGCACCATCATCAACCGCAAGTTTGTCGCCAACATTCCCTTGAATGGCCGAAGCTTTCAGGACCTGATTTCGATGACGCCTGGAGTGAATACACAGAGCCCGCAGGCAATGGGAGAAGGCGTCGGCGCGCACGGAGACTTCAGCGTCAACGGTCAGCAGCCCGACGATAACTCTTACACGGTCGATGGAGTGTCGGCCGATATCGGGGCGGGGCTGCTGATGGGCCACCAGAAACTGGCAAGCAGCGGAAGCGCCGCGGGAACTACTGCGCTGGGAACCACACAGAGCTTGGTCTCGATCGACGATCTCCAGGAGTTTCGGGTGCTCACCTCGACGTATTCTGCCGAGTATGGCCGCACTACCGGCGGGCAGTTCACGCTTCTCACGCGTTCCGGCACTGATTCGCTTCACGGGAGTGGCTACGACTACGTCCGCAACTACAGTGCCAATGCGGCCGATTGGTTCACGACATTCAATGCGGCACCCCCTCCTGTTGCGTATGAGCAAAATGACTTCGGTGGCAGTCTCGGCGGTCCATTCAAGCTTCACCACCTCTACGACGGCCAAGGCAAAACATTCTTTTTCGGTTGCTACGAGGGACTCCATGTGACCGAGCCAACTGCTCCACTCGTCGAGTACGAGCCTTCTTCTACGACAATCCAGGAGACGCCACAACCGCTCCAGGCCTTGCTAAAGAGCTTTTTGTTAGCGAGCGGATTCCAAAGCGGGTCCGGACTGAGAAATACCGGCCTCACTCCCGTCGTTTCCTCATCCATCTCTGAGCCGGGCTCGATCAACGCCGGAAGCGTCCGCTTCGACCATACATTCTCCCCAAAGCTGTCGGCATTCTTCCGCTACGGCGATACGCGCAGCACGAGTGAAAGCTACGATTTCTCCTCAGTACCTTTCAATCAGCTCGGCACACACACTTTGACTTTGGGCGCCACATTCCAGCTCTCGTCGACGAAGACGAATGAGCTCAGGCTTGGTTACGGAGCGAGCACATCTCTTCTAAGCACCATATTTCGTGGCAGCGATAGCGCTCCGGTCGCCGTACCTTTCAACCTGAACACACAACTTGGCATACCGGAATCCTTTCCGTCGGCCTCGGCAGACATCTTCATCCACTCGGCGGGCGCAGGCGATGCGGAGGTGAAGACGGATGCAGCGCTCGCCTCTGTTCACCAATGGAACTTGCGCGACACGCTCGCTGTTCAGGTCGGTCATCACCTTCTGCAATTTGGAATCGACGAGCGCCATCTTGTCTCCTCCATTCATCCGCCACCATTAACCGTTGAGGCAGATTTCTTTAATCTGCAGTCGATCCTCAGTAACAGCGCTTCCGATATTGCCATTACGATGAACCAGCCGGCAACCCCTACATTTAACGAGTTCTCCGCATTTCTCCAGGATGAATGGCAATTATCGAAATCGCTGACGCTTTCGCAGGGGTTGCGCTGGGACGTCGATCCGGCGCCGCGTCCTGAGCGCGGTGGTGACGCCTACACTGCGCTCGGAAATATTGCCTCTCCGGCAAGCCTCACGCTGGCTCCGCGTGGCACACCACTTTGGCGAACAGGCTGGCTCAACTTTGCGCCCCGTTTGGGTGCTGCGTGGGTTCCGGACCGTCATGCAGGCCGTGAACTGGTTGTGCGCGCAGGGGGCGGCGTCTTCTTCGATATAGACAATCGCGCTGCCGCACCTGCCTTTAGCGCGCTTGGCTTCTCTGCAACCATGCAGCCCGAAAACGTGCCCGTTCCCGTGACAGCGGCGCAGCTCGATTTCTCGACAGCTGTCTCGCCTCCATACACCAACGCTCCGGTCTTCGCGTTTCCCCGGCATCTTCAGTTGCCCTATGCGCTCGAATGGAATGTAGCCGTCGAAAAATCTCTCGGCAGGAGCCAGGGTTTCACCGCTTCTTACGTGGGAACGAGTGGCCGCCGTCTCCAAAAGGAACAGCGTACGGATGTAAATGTGCAGGCGCCAGATTTCGGCGAGGTCGTCTGGTTTCCGTCCGGCGTCACGTCCAGCTACGAGGGATTGCAATTGAAATTCCAGCGCTCGATATCGCCCGGCATACAAGCCCTCGCTTCGTATGTCTGGTCGCATACGTTGGATTTCGACTCAACCGATCCAGCCTGGTCGCTCACGCGCGGCAACTCCGACCTGGATCTCAGGCATAACCTTGAAGCAGGGCTTTCCTGGGACGAATCGGCCATCTCCGGTAGCGGGCTTCGGAAATCTCTCCTTGAAGACTGGGGCGCTGATGGGCGAATCACTGCGCGAACAGGCTTCCCGGTAACTCCGCTGGGAAACCTGCTTTCCGATCCTGCCACAGGGAATCGCTATTTCAGCGGCGTGAATTGGATTCCGAATCGGCCGCTCTATCTCCACGGATCGCTATATCCAGGCGGCCGCATCTTGAATGGCGGACCCTACGCTACGAATCCAGCGTTTGTTCTCCCTGCTGTCGGCTCGGCCGGTAATGCTCCTCGCAATATGGTGAGAGGATTTGGCGATAACCAGGTCAATATCGCCATTCGCCGCGACCTTCACTTGTACGACCGCTTCAGCGTGCAGATCCGAGCAGAGGCATATAACCTCTTCAACCATCCTGATTTCGGATATATTGACCCATCGCTCACCGACGAGCTCTTTGGAAACGCCATGCTGATGCTGAACCAAAGCTTCGGACCTTCGGGTTCACTTTATGAGCCCGGCGGGCCACGCTCTCTTCAAATCTCGTTCAGGCTGCATTTCTAAAGCTATCCCGTCATGAAGGCGATCCGGCGAAGTGCTGGGGACAGCGCACCCTCAGTGATACAGCGCCTCTGGATGGTTAACCGGCCACTCTTCAATTACTACTTGTGCGCTACGGGACATGCTCGTCGCAGTTCTCCCAGGATTACTCCCCAGTCGGCTTGTCGCCAGCAAACGCAGGCTGGATCGCAGACATTGCTGTAGTTCGTCCGCGAGCGGGGTGTATTGCGAAGCAAGCAAGAGCGCAAAGCCACAGACCGCCGTCAGTCCACTTAACAGGAATACCTTGCGATCGCCCAGCCGCGTTATCGCGCGATCCCCAGTGAGACGTCCCGTTGTCATGGCTAACGAAAACAGCATATAGCCGACTCCTCCTCTGGCAGCCGCGACCATCCTGGTGGTTACCAGCAGTAAAGCACTCCAGTCGAGCAGCGCTCCCTCCACCAGAAATGAGACAAACGCAAGTAGGGCAATCACCAGAACGATACCGCGGGGCAGGACAAACATGGGACCTGGGGTTTCATCGCTTGTTCGCAGCAGATGCGGAGCCGCCGCACTGACAGCGGATGCGACCGCGATGGAACCGATGGCGGAGCTGTGGAACGGGGAGATATGGTTGGATAGCATGAGCGTCATAAAACCCGACCCCGCGAATCCTCCGATACTGAACAGAGCATGGAATCCCGACATTAGCGGGCGCGATAAAGTCCGTTCTACTTCCACTGCATGGAGATTCATGGCGACATCCAAAGAACCGAGGGACGCGCCAAACCCCATAAGCGCCGCCGCGAGAGAGGCTGGACGATCCATCACGGCCAGAAGCGAAAGAAAGAGCGATACGCCATAGCCACCGGCAAGGATGATGGGCTTGCTGCCAAATTTCGTCGCGAGGATTCCAGTAATTGGCATTGCGGCAACTGAGCCCGCTCCAAGGCAAAGGAGCAGGAATCCCAGGGTGCCGTCTCCAATCCCGAGTCGGGCCTTGGCGAAAGGAACAAGAGGAGCCCAACAGGCCACCCCGAAGCCAGCCGCGGCAAAACAGAGCCGCGTGGCAAGACGTGATTTTGAGTGATCGGCGACGGGTAACATGTCATACTCCCGTCGTGACGGCTTGAGATTGCTCGTCGGCAGTCAGAACAGTGGTACCGGCCTTTCCGAGCGTCGCTAAAAGATGGGAGGGGGTATCGTACGCAACAATCAACTCATGGATGAACTTTAGCGGGACGATAACATGCTGTGCTCGGGTCTCAAGCTTGTCGTTCGTCAATGACGGATAATGCATAAACAAGCATTATCGCGAATAAACACGCATAGCAAAGAAAGATATCTAGCGACCATAATTCAGGGCAATTCAGTTAAATACCCAAGCTTGTATATTTCCTACAAGATGCGCGATATTGCATGTTTTTACTTATTACTGCATAATATGCAGACGAATGTTTTTCGGGCCGAGGTGACCATGTCCGAAAAGACTCTCATGCCCGCTGAACGGCATAGGGAGATCCTGGAGCGCATCCGAAACGATGGACGGGTTCTGGCAACCGACCTGGCTCAGGAGTTTCAAACCTCCGAAGATACGATTCGCCGTGTTCTGCGCGATCTGGCAGCTCAGGGACTATGCACGCGTGTCTATGGGGGCGCCCTGGCTATGTCTCCAGCCTCAGGTTCAGCACTTCAGCGAAGGAGTGAGTCCGCCGACCGGAAACTCGCTCTGGGAAAAAAGATGGCTTCGATGGTGCGATCTGGTCAACTCCTCTTTATCGACGCAGGATCGACCAATCTGGCTGCTGCCCGTTCCCTTCCCGAAGGCATTGGAGCAACGGTAGCTACGCATGACCCGACCATCGCCTCTGTCCTTGCAGGCCGGACGGACCTGACGCTCATCACTGTAGGAGGGCAGGTTAATCCGCTCATCGGCGCGGCGGTCGATGGGCAAGCCCTCCGTGTGATTCTTGGTATGCGCCCCGATCTTCTCTTTCTTGGACTGTGCGCGCTGGACGCAGACCACGGTATCGCGGCTTTCCATAATGAAGACGCGCAGATGAAACGCTCGCTCATTGAGCAGTCCGGCTCAGTCGCTATGGCAGTGTTGAATGAGAAGTTGTCTGCGTCAGCACCTTTCCACGTCAGCTCGGCCGATGCGATAGCGGATCTCGTTGTCGAAGCAGATGCGCCGAGGCCACTTATTTCAACCTTCAAATCTCGAGGAATGCGAATCCATTGGGCAGGAGCGCACAGTACGTGACCCCGTAGAGTGGAAAGGGACCGCAATGGATGTCAGCGAACACTACCGCACGCGAGCCGGTCTGGACAAGGCGTTAGAAGAGACTAAGCGCCTGAGAGAGTCGGCGTTACGGGATCAAACAAGCGACAGTGAAGGTTCCCGGACAGGCAGGAGAAGCACGACGATGCCGATATTGAAGAGGCTCGTACGTTCTGTAGGTCCACTACTGACAGTTGGATTGGTGTTTGCAACACCACTCCTTGCGCAGGAGCAAGCCGCCTTTAGCTGGCGCGGTTTTTTGCACGACAGTGCTGGCGCGCCGATCGCAGACGCCAAAGTGAAGCTGACGGGTGCGGCCACGGCCGAGGCCAACACCGGTGCCGACGGAAGCTTTACGCTTTCCGCACTACGTGGCGAGCAATACAGGCTCGCAATCATCGCCGAGGGCAAGACCGCTACCTACGCGCAGACTATTACTCTGGCCCCCGATGCTCCGCTTGTTGTAATCACGTTGTCGAGCCGGGGCGAAATCACTGTGGCGGCGCAGCAGGGCACGGGTGCAACGGGCGGTGAAGCACTTTCCGGCCAGGCAGTAAGTTCTCTACCTCTGAACGGCCGTGACTTCAGTACCTTGTTGCTCTTGGCAGCCGGCACTATGACCGATGCGAACGGCGCGACGAATTTCACCCAGCAGTTTGCAATCAACGGCCAACGCGGGGTGGAGGCGACATTTGTCATGGATGGCGCGGACATCAGCGATCCGGAGATGGGCGGCAGTATTATGCCGAACTTCAACGTAGACGCCATTCAGGAGTTGCAATCGAGTTCGGGTTGGATGCCGGCTGATATCGGTCGTGGAGCGTCGGGTTTCACAAACATCATCACTCGCTCCGGAGCGGAAGGCTTCCACGGCTCGTTTTTTGAGTTCGTGCGCAACTCAACGTTTGACGCCCGTAATTTCTTCGATCATTCGACACCTGCATACCCGGGACGCATCCCCCCGTTTCGTCGTAACGAATTCGGATTCACCAATGGCGGCCCCGTCTACATCTCTCATCTCTATGACGGACCTAAGCGCACCTTCTACTTTGCTGAGTACCAGGGCTTCCGCCAGGTTCTGGGCACCACTCAAGTCATGCCGATACCCACCGCTGCACAGCGGCCTTCAGGAGGCTCAAATATCGTCTCCGACACGGTGAGTTTTCCCGACGGCACAACAGATTCGCTGGCCATTCCCGTGAATCCTTCAATTGCTGCGATACTGGCCAGATATCCGCTGCCCAATCTTCCTACTGGTTCCTTCGGTGCGAATACCTACGCGACCGCTTCGAAGGTGACCACCAACGCCGACCAGTTCTCGTTGCGCATCGACCACAAGCTTTCAGCAAAGAACCAGTTCTTCGCGCGCTTCACGATGGACAACCTGACGGGACCGACGACAAATCCGGATCAGACAGCGATCGATCCCGCCTTCGCCGTCGAGTACCTCGATCGGCAGCGCAACGTCGTCGGGACAGTTACGACGACGTTCACGCCAAAGCTCGTGCTCGAGTCCTCGCTCTCGATAACCCGATCCACCCCTGGCTTTCCTACCCCCGATTACACGGACCCCGCGGTGAAGTTTGAAGACGGTCTCTTCGAAGCCTTCAACAGCGCCGGCGGATCGGTGATGCAGGCCTACGGCAATCTGTTCCAGCAGCAGGAGAACATCAGCTACACCGCCGGACAACACACTCTGAAAGCGGGCTTCGAGGTCAGGAAGAATGTGGACACCACCTATTTCGGTATTTCACCGAACGGGGAGTACGATTTCGGCGGCGGTACCGCCTACGCAACAGAAGCGATTGCGTCCGCGAGTGGCAAGCACAACATCGACGTAGGTGATCCTCTACCGGATACGCTCTCTGGTTTCCTCTCAGGTTCGCCATTTGCCTATATCGTAGCCGTTGCGCCTCCAGGTGTTTCAGGTGGTGCACACATCGGTCCGGCCGCTATCAACCGCGGCGATTTCAATGCCTATGTCGAAGACACTTGGAAGATTACTCCAAATTTGGCGCTGGACTACGGTGTCCGCTGGGAGTTCTACACCCCGATCACCGAGCGTGCACATCGCACCGGCTCCTTCCGCACACTGAATGGAGCCTTGGACTATCTTGTCAACCCTCAGCCCGGATATTCAACAACCTGGAATGGATGTGGCCCCAGGGTACAAATCTCCTGGGCGCCGCTTAAGAACTTTACCGCGCATGCAGGCGGAGCGGTGATGGTAATACCGCCCAATATCTGGCAGGATAACTCCCTCACTGGCTCTACACCTTTCGCGAACTATCCGCGGCGTCAATCCTCATCGAGCGCGCCACTTGCGTATGGGTTCACCATCACGCCATCGATGCTGCCCATTGCCTACGATCTGAGCGGCAATAACATTCTGGCCAAGGGAGCGAAAAATATTCCGGCCAACACGCCGATGGACGTGGACCGCTACGAGAAGGATTTGGCCAACGTGACTTCCTCGGGTGCGGTGAGTGCTCTCAACCTCTCCGGGATCGATGCCAAGTTTGGCAATGGCACACTCTACACCTGGACGCTGGGCCTCGAGCGCAAGATCGCCAACCTGACTGCAGACTTGGGCTACGTGGGAACTGTGGCTCAGAAGCTTCCGCGCATCTCTTTTCCGAACGCCTATCCCGGTGCTACCCCTGAGTTCG